>Ga0310836_100051_pt1 | contig 174185 bp, 161 predicted proteins | sample SM_ome_4_FD_201310 | JGI IMG/M metagenome (GOLD analysis project Ga0310836, IMG submission 201310) | Sorghum-adapted microbial communities enriched on stacked mutant (SM) sorghum from Joint BioEnergy Institute, Emeryville, California... ... | reverse complement strand
AGATGGGAGTAGCTCATGAATGGATCCTCCTGTACGAATGGGTGTTTGGCGACTTCCATTTTACACGAATCCATCCATGGGCTTCTTTATTTTTTTCTGTCGCACTTCATATTACAATCCGTCGCATGAAAAAAAATCCGCCGCCCGAAAGCAACGGATTCCGTCATGCCCGTTTACAGTTCGCCCAAAAGCAGCCGGACATCGTCCTGGTTGAATATGCCGTCTCCCGTCAGATCGACCGGATCTGCTGCCGCCAGTTGCGCGATGACGAACACCGCGACATGGGCGGCCGTGACCGGCTCCGTTCCGGACGGCCTCAGCAGCTCGGACAGGAAGCGAAGCCGGATTTCTTCCCGCCGCTCGCCCAGCGTCATGATCAGGATCGAACCGGGAGTCACGGGATCGAAAAGGCCGGCATATTTCGACATGTTGATCTTAACATTGGATTCCCGATCTTGCTATGCAAAAGAATTCCATATCCGCTTAATCCCTTGGGCTGGCGCAAAAAAATAACCGCCGCCCCGGAAAAGGGCAGGCGGATCGACGCGCCATTCGTCCGACCCGGCGTATCGCGGGGGCACGCGCGAGTCGCGAACTGCGATCATTTATTCTGCCAGTTCTTTGAGCAGCAATCGGGTATCTTCACTGTCGAACTTCCCGTCGCCCGTCAAATCCTTCGGGTCCGTGGAGTTCAATTGCTGGATGATGAACAGGGCAATGTCCGTGATGGTCACCGGATCGCCGCCGGATTTGCCCATCGCTTCGTACACGAATCGGAGCGTAATCGTCCGGGTTACGCCGTCTTTCGACAACACCAGTTTCGCGCCCGTTTCAACGGTGGCATCCGTGTCCAGCGGTTCGCCGTTCTTGTCCAGCACCTGCTTGCTCGCGCCGTCGACAACGTTGAACCGCGACAACAGTTTGCCGGCCGTCATCCCCTTGGGAACATAGCCGTACGAGCCGTCCGCCAGCGGAACCATCCCTTCCACCGATATGATGAAATCCGGCGTCGCCGTCGCGCTCAGCGGCACATAAAACGGATCCGCATGATAGAGGGTGAAGTAATTGCCGTTCATGCGCAAGATTGGCACAACCGCGACATATTCCGCGGACCCCGGAGCCTGGCTCAACGGATGTCTGAATTCGCCCGTCAAGTATTGCAGGTTGACCCTCGCTTCGCCGCGAATGATTTCCTTATTGGAGTCGGCGTAATAGATGTCGTACGCGACCGGAAAGATCTCCATCGTGAAAGGCAGCATCCATCTGACGAATGCCTTGACATTCCCGGTTCCGTCGTCCTCGCTCGCCACGGCGGCATCCTCATGCCCGGCGAACTCTCCGTAAGGTTCGACCGGCATACAGTTCTGGGAGTCCGTGTCGCAGCTTGCATTATAGCTGATCCAGTTCTTCTGGTTCGTCATGACATCGATGATTCCGGCCGCTTCGTAGTCCGAGAACCGGTAACCGTCGCGATCGTACGCATAGAAGATGACCCGATCTCCCGGATGGGTGGCCAGTTTTCCGAAATGGACGATGTACGGATCATCCCCTTCCTTCGTTTCGACGAAGGAATTGCTTCCGTACCCCGGGACCCCCGGCACATCGATGCGATACAGCGAAACATCCGTCTCATCGTTCGTATTGAAGCGGACGGTCAGATCAAGGGAGTTGGCGTCGGGATCGTCGTCGGAGAGAACGATTCCGCTGAACCGGCCGAACACGTCGATGCGTGTCGCGGCGTTGGTCGGAACGGGCGATCCCTGCCCGACCAAAGCGTTGATCCGCAAATATTTCGAATTCGCAGTCGAATAGTCGGGGCAATGGAACGACACATCGCTCGAACCGTTGTTCTCCTGGACTTCGCAGGCGTGCTCGCCGCCGTTCGTGTCGACGATCACCAGCTTGTAGTCCTCATAGTCCCCGATTTTGGTGAAGCCGAGATTCCCCCGCAGATTGCCCTCCATCCAGGTCTGAATGGCGACGTAATCCAGATGGGCGTCATATGCCGATTCGGTCGCATGAACGATATGGTTCGGTCCCACCTCGGTGCAGTAAGCATACGCGTTCGGCGTGTTGAACCGGTAGGTGTCGTGGCTCAGGGTATAGCAGTACCCTTGCTTGGCCAGAATCGTGTAACGCACATAGCCTTCGCCCTCGTCGTGCGTCCAATCAACCGTCTCGAAAATCTGTGAATCATACGGCGTTACGCCGGTAATCTGCAGATTGCCGAGCACCGTGTCCGGTCCGAACACATAGAAGTGCATCGGCTTCGGTTCGGGGATCTCGAACGTCATTTCGTCCGAAGCAAGATCCTTTCCGTTATGAACCATGCGCGCGACGGCCTTGTAAGTTGCCGGATCCAGCGAACTCAGCTTCGCGTAATAGAAATATTTTTCGATTCCGTAGGATTCGACCGGGACCGGTTCGTTGTCCACGTTCTTGTAAAGATCGATTTCCACTTCATATTGCAGTCCGGAAGGTTCGTCGGCAAACCAGTACAGATATACCGAATCGCCGGCCACGAAGTGGTAGGTGAGTTCGATGACCGGATCTGCGTCCTTGTAGATGGATAGAAAGTATATCGTGAACAAATCCGGATCATCGGGCGATCGAACGTAAATCGTCAAAAACTTCGAGGGCCCGTCCAGTTCGACCGTGTATTCGCCCCCCGATCCCAGCGGCACTTCATTATTGATCCAGATCTCGCCGTTCGGCGAGCTGAGGGTGATCGTCGCGGAATCCGCTTCCTTGTCCACGAAGGCCAGATACGCGAATCCGGACGGATCGAGCTCGTCCTGCAACGCGTCCTCGCCGTTCACCTTCGGAGGATCGAGGGCGGGCGGCTGCGAAATCGATTGATCGGGCAGCGCGATATGGAAGGTCTCCGCATAATAGACGGGGGCGTACGGAAATCCTTCAAATTCGGTATGGACGAGCAGGGGCACAACCTCCACCCGGTCCGCTCCGATCGGGATGTTCGTTACCGGATGCGAGAACGTCTCCAATTCCGGATCGATATTGACGCGCGCGATCCCCGTGGGCGTGGACCCGTCGGCGTAACCGAAGTACAGGTCATAGGCCACGATGATGAAGTTTCCGGTGTCCGGCACCGTCCAGGCGACCGACCCGTCCACATATTCGGCATCGTCGTGGTCCAGGGCAGACTCGTACGGATTCGCGTCAGAGCAATAGTAATAGTGGGAATAGGACAGCAACATCGTATTGTTGCATCCGTAATTGTCGTAATCGATCCGGCCCGTCTGCCCCGACGTCATGCTGTCCACGATCGGAACGACAAGTTCGTCGTTGTATTCATGCCCGTTCCTGTCAACCATCCGAATGGTGATCCGGTCACCTGGATACGCGTCGAATCCCTCCAGCTGGGCGCTGTAGATCGGTCTCCCGTCCGCGGGGATGTATTTGACGCCATCGGGTTCCATTTCTTCACGAACGGGGGGAACGATCTTGAACAGGGCGATGTCCGACGCCTGCGGGCCTCTGAACTCGACGTACGGCGCGGCCGATCCGAGTTTGGAATCGGTGTCCCGGATCTCAACATTTTCGGGCAGGCCGACAGGTTGCAGATTCACCGCGGCGTTGGTCGGAACGTACCCGTTCCCCGTCAAATAGTCGATGCGCACCTGCAATGGCGTTTCGCCCTGCTGCAATACGCACGTGAATAAGTCCCCCTCCTCGATGTCATCATTGATCGCGGCGCACGCTTCTATAACACCGCCATCGGTAATGACGGTCACCGCGTAATTGCCCCATGCGCCGACGCCCCTGAACCTGAGGTAACCGGAGATGTACCCCGTATCCGGATCAAACGAGATATCGGATTCCCGCAAATTCACCGCGTAATTTTCTTCGACCGCGTGGACCACGTATTCCCACTGTTCCGAGCCGGATATAAAGTCCCCCTCGTTGGACAACAGGTAACCATCGGCGGACAGGGAGAATTCTTCGTTCGGATGGGCAGAGATCGTATACGCCCAATAATCGGCGCCTTGAGATACGACAGGTCCCGGCACAACCGGTGCTTCCGTCGTCTCATTATAGAACTCGAGATTAATCGGATCTGACGGTCCGAAAAGATAAACGGTGAGCGGCTGCTTCTCGGGGATGGTAAAATAAAACGGCACCGTCTGCTCGACTACACCGTTCTTGATCAGATTCAGATAAAGCGCATGTTCGCCGGATTCAAGATCCCAGGCTGCGAATTCGTACACATAATAGTAGCTGTTGTACTCGAACATGTACTTATCGGTTGTAACCGTACTGCCGTCGCCCAGAAAGACAAGTTTGTCGACCTCGGGAACATAAGACGGATCGGTCATGGCAAACACCAGTGTAACCTCGTCTCCGTCGACATCGGATTCATCTTCCAACAACACGATCGGTTCCATCCCCTGCGCCCCGGCCGGCTGGAGCGCGAATCCGGCCAGATTCGCAACCGGCAGCAGCGAGACGATGAGCAGCGCGATGATCGGACGCAGCCAAAAGCGTTTCCTGAACATGCAATCACTCGCTTTATCATTGGTATGGCACGGACAATCCGGAACAATCCCGCGCATTTCGTGCCGATTCGACAATAAAATCTTACCATTTCACCCCCGCAATTGCCATTCAAAAAATTGTCATTATTGATAAGACCCGCATAAACATGTCAATCATGTTTACACGGGTCTGGAAGACGGGTTATTCAACTATCCCCCTCGCGCAATCAGGTTCTCATATGCGGACAATCAGCCGGGATGCGCCGGCGGAAGGGGTCAGCCTGAGTCCCTGCGGCGTCTGTTCCGCCGAGGCGCCCTCCACCGACGCTGCGTCCCGGATGCCGCGAAGCACGACATGCCATGGCTTCACGGCGCCTTCCGCCGCGATCTCGATCACGTTCCCGCTCCGGGCGGCGGTAACGGCGAGCGTCGGATTGCCCTGCAGGTCGTGGACGACCGCCCGGGCCGTATGGCCGTCCTCCAGTTCGAACAGATGGAACGTCACGTTGTCCGCAAAATCGTAATCCGGCCGCAGGTTGTTTGCGCCGATCGCGATCAGCGAGTTCGGGCGGACGAGAAGCGGCAGCGACATGTACCCGTGCTTTTCGCGGCGCCATCTTCCGCCGACCACCGTTTCGCCGGTAATGAGGTTCGTCCAGCGTCCTTCCGGAACATAGTAGAGCGCTTCGCCCCGCTTATTGAAGATCGGCGCCACGAGCAGCCGCTCGCCGAACATGTATTGCCTGTCCAGGTAGAGACAGGTCGGGTCGTCCGGGAACTCGAGCACCATCGCGCGAAGCATCGGCAGGCCGCGCTCCTTCGCTTCAACCGCGTAGGCGAACAGATGCGGCATGAGCGAACATTTCAGCTCGGTGAAGAAGCGGAGCACGTCGACCGACTCTTCGTCGAACAGCCACGGAACCCGGTACGATTCGTTGCCGTGCAGCCGGCTGTGCGAGGAAAGCAGCCCGAAGGCAACCCAGCGCTTGTAGATGTCGGCAGGCGCCGTCCGCTCGAAGCCGCTGATGTCGTGGCTCCAGAAGCCGAAGCCGGACAGACCGAGCGACAGGCCGCCGCGCAGCGTCTCGGCCATCGAGTCGTAGGTCGCCGAGCAGTCGCCGCCCCAGTGAACCGGATACATCTGGCCGCCGGCCGTCGCCGAGCGGGCGAACAGCATCGCCTCTCCCTTGCCGCGGAATTCCTCGAGCAGCTCGAACACCGCTTTGTTGTAGAGTTGCGTGTAGTAGTTGTGCATTTTCCGTGGATCGGAACCGTCGAACCAGACGACGTCGGTCGGAATCCGCTCGCCGAAGTCCGTCTTGAAGCAGTCGACACCCATCTCGAGCAGCCGCCTCAGCTTGCCCTGATACCAGCGCACCGCGTCCGGATTCGTGAAGTCGACGAGCCCCATGCCCGCCTGCCACATGTCCCACTGCCAGACGTCGCCGTTCGGGCGCCTGACGAGATAGCCGTGTTCCATCCCTTCCCTGAACAGCGGCGATTTCTGCGCGATGTACGGGTTGATCCAGACGCAAATGCGCAAGCCGCGCTCCTTGAGCCGCCTCAGCATCCCTTCCGGATCGGGAAACATGTCGCGATCCCATTCGAAATCGCACCACTGGTACTCCTTCATCCAGAAGCAGTCGTAGTGGAAAACGTGCAGCGGGATGTTTCGCTCGGCCATGCCGTCGATGAAGCTGCGTACGGTCGCCTCATCGTAATCCGTCGTGAACGAGGTCGTCAGCCACAGCCCGAACGACCAGGCCGGCGGCAGCGCGGGCCTGCCGGTCAGCTTCGTGTAGTTGTCGAGCACATCCTTCAGCGTCTCGCCGCCCACGATGAAATACTCGAGCGATTCGCCCTCGACGCTGAACCCGACCTTCGAGACAATCTCGGACGCGATCTCGAAGGAAACGCGCTCCGGATGGTTGACGAACACGCCGTAGCCGCCGCTCGACAGATAGAACGGCACATTCTTGTACGCCTGTTCGCTCGCCGTGCCGCCGTCCTCGTTCCAGATGTCGACGACTTGTCCGTTCTTGAGAAAAGGGGTGAACCGTTCGCCGAGCCCGTAAACGTATTCGCCGACGCCGAGATCGAGCATTTCGCGGAAGTACGGCTTGCCGTGGTCGAGAATGTAGCCCGCGCCTTTCGCACCCGTGCCGGTAATGCGGCGGCCGTCGCAGAAGAACTCGAGCCCCCAGGCCGGCCTCCTGATCCTGGCCGTCAGGCGGCCGCTCCGAACCGTCACGTGATCGTCATGCCGCTCGATCTCCACCTTGTGGCTCGCATCCGCGTTGATCGAAAAATGCGGGCCACGCTCACGCAGTCCCGCATGATGAACCCATCTCACGCGGATGACGTCCGGCAGCGGCGAGCTGATCTCGCACGTGAGCAGCGCGGCGTTCAGCGTGTCGCCTTTCGTCCGGACGAATCTGGTCGCGTTGTAGATGGATACGACGCCGTCGCGCACCGCCACGTCGCGCACTTCGGTCGGATATTGAATTTCGACGCCTTTGCGCACCATCCAATAGCCGTCGGTAAACTTCATTGCGATCCCTCCCTTGCTTCTTCTATAATGATATTGTCGTCTGACAACGCCTTCATCCCCAATTTTTGTCCGAGTATATCACGATTTTGACCATTTCATCCTTGAACGCCTCAAGGAGGTCCGAACCCGATGGACAAGGCGCTGCTGAAGGAAGCCCGCCGGCACGGCAGTCCCGCGTTTCCGGTCAGGATGTATCACTTCCGTTGTCCGCCGGATCAGCCGCTGCTCGATCTGCATTGGCACGACGAGCTCGAATTTTTCATGGTGACGGAGGGCCGGGCGATCCTTCGCGTGGGGACGAAGGACTATGCGGTGTCGGCCGGCGAGGCGGTCTTCGTCGGCAGCGGCGAACTGCACTCCGGCGCGGTGGCCGGCGATGAAGGCTGCTCCTTCTCCGCCGCCGTGTTCCATGCGGATCTGCTGTCGGGCAGCGCTCCCGATCTCCTCCACCAGCGGTATATCCGCCCGCTGCTGGAACGGCAATATGAAGTCCCCGTCCATCTCGACCGGATGAACGGGGACAGCGCCGCCTTGCTGGATATGCTGAAGCGATTGTTCGAGATCGACCGGACGAGACCGCACGGGTACGAGCTGGCCGTCCGCGGGATGCTCCAGACGTGCGTCTCGTTCCTGCTCGGGCTCGCTTCCCGCACGGAGCAGACGCGCCGCGCGGGCGCCGGCCAGCAGACGGAGCGCATCAAAGAAGCGCTCGAATACATCGAGCGCCATTATGCCGAGCCGATCCGGCTCCGCGAGCTCGCCTCGACCGTGTCGATGAGCGAAGCCTACTTCTGCCGCTTCTTCAAGCGGATCACGGCGGCAACCCCGGTCGAGTACATCAACCTGTACCGCGTCCGGCAGGCCGCCATCCTCCTCCGCTCCACCGACCGGAAAATCATGAATATCGCGTTCGAGGTGGGCTTTCGCAACATGAGCTACTTCAACACGGTATTCAAGCAGCGGTTCGGCTGCACGCCGATGGAGTACCGGCAGCGCGGCGCGACCGGCGCGCCGCCTGACGAGTTCGGCGCCGGCCACAGCTTCTAGTGCTTCGCCTTCTCGCGGTCCTGCCCCTTGTCCGCCGCGGCCGCGTTCTTTCGCGCCGCCTCGCGGTCGCGCTCCATCTCCTCGACCGTCTTCACTTTGAGCCGCGCCGCGCCTTCGTAGTCGCGCGTCGGAATGAGCGTGCCCGCCGCGCGCCCGGCGTCAAGCCGCGCCTTCGCCGCGGCGATCGCCGCCTTGTATTGCGGCAGCCACCGCTCCTGCGCGACGAGCATCTCGTCGACCATCTGCCAAATTTCCTTCGGGTTGCACACCGCGCCGACGAGCGGGTCCATCATGAACGCCTGGCGCAGAAGAAGATCGTCGCCGCGCACCGCCGCTTCGACGGCGAGCCGCTGCACGCTGATGCTCGCGTTGCAGACGGCGGCCGGGCCGATCGGCAAATCGCCGATGTGCGGAATGGAGATGCCGTTCGCATCCACATAGCCCGGCACTTCCACGATCGCGTCGTTCGGCAGGTTCGAGATGACGCCGCCATTCACGACGTTGAAATGCCCGCGATAGACGCGTCCCGTCTCCAGGCTCTCGATGATGAACGAGCCGTGCTCGTAACCGCGGTCTTCCAGCCGGTACTTGAGCGGCGGCTCCTTCAGCCAATTCGGGAAATCCGTCTCGAACCAGTTCCGGCCTTCGGTGCAGACGCGCAAGTAGCCGCCCGTCTCGCCGTTGATCCAGCTTCCGAGATCGATCCAATCGCGGATTTCGTCGGGGCGCTTCCGGTACCACGGCACATATTCGCTCAGGTGGCCGTTCGACTCGGTGCTGTAGTAGCCGAACCGGCGCAGCATGTCGATCCGCACTTTCTCCGTCCGGCTGTAGTCCGGATGGCGCTCGAACGCCTCGAGCAGCTCGCCCGTCAGATCGCGTCCCTTGTGCCGGATCTGGATGTACCACGTCTGATGATTGATGCCGGCGCAGATGATGTCGACCTCTTCCTTCTTCAGGCCGAATACATCGGCGATCTGTTTGTGCCCGTGCTGCACGCCGTGGCAGAGGCCGATCGTGCGGACGCCGCCGTACTTGTTGCACGCCCACGTCAGCATCGCCATCGGATTGGCGTAGTTGAGCAGCAGCGCATCCTTCGCCGCCACTTCGCGGATGTCCTTGCAGATGTCCAGCATGACGGCGATGCCCCGCTGGCCGTACATGATGCCGCCCGCGCAGAGCGTGTCGCCGACGCACTGGTCGACGCCGTAGCGGAGCGGAATGTCAATATCCGTCTGAAAAGCCTCCAGCCCGCCGACGCGAATCGTGTTCAGCACATACTTCGCGCCTTTCAGCGCTTCCCGCCGGTCGGTCGTCGCCTCGATCCTGATCGACAGGCCGTTCTCGTCGATGTCCCGCTGGCAAAGCTGCCGCACCATCTCGAGATTGCGCTCGCTGATGTCCGTAAACGCAACGCGGATGTTCCGGAATTCGGGCACGGACAGCAGGTCGCGCAGCAGGTTGCGCGTAAAGCCGATGCTGCCCGCGCCGATGAACGCCACTTTGAATGACATGAATTTCGCCCTCCCGTTCGTTGGCTCCGGGCCGCTCGCCCTTAAGCCCCATTGTACCAACGGGAGCGCGAAAGCGTTATCGCGATTGCAGCCTTTTCGCCTTGCGGATGTCCGAAATCGCAACTTATATGCCCGAGTAGCGCTCGGTTCCGAACGAGCGGCGGTAGGCCGCCGGCGTCATGCCGGCATGTTTCCTGAACAGGTCGTGAAAATATTGCCGGCTGCCGATGCCGACGTAATCCGCAATGTCGCCTACCTGGATGTCGGTCTGCTTGAGCAGCATTTTCGCCTTCTCCATCCGGAACGCGGTCAGATACGCCATGACGGACTGTCCGGTCGACCGCTTGAAAATGCGCTGCAGATAGACCGGATGGAGACTGACGCTCGCCGCGATGTCCGCGATGCGCAGCGGCCGGTCGTAATGCTCGTGCATGAACGCGGTCGCCTGCCGCACGTACCGCTCCGCGCCGGGCTCGCCCGCCGCATCCGATTCCTTGTACAGCGCCGCGATGCGCAGCAACAGTTCGGCGAACAAGACCTGGATCATCGGCTCGCGGCCGTCCGGGTTGTCCAGCTCGAGCACCAGCGCCTTGAGCGCGTGATAGATGTCATGCGGTTCGCGCAGCACGAGATGATCGCGCGGACAGGCGAGCAGCGCGGCCAGCGCCGGATCTTCCGCCGCCAGCTCGCCCACCGAAGGCAGGCCGCCCGGCTTTTCGGCAAAACGGAACTCCACGTTGAGCATCCGGCACGTCTCCGGCACGACCAGCCGGTGCGGGACGGCGGCATCGAGGAAAATGAACTCGCCTTTCTTGAGGCCGTACGCGCGCCTGCCGTCCGTGCCGGGACCGATCTCAACCCGGCACGCTCCGCTGATCACATACATGATCTCCATCGACGGATGCGTATGGTCGTCCATCTCGTAGCCGCGCCACTGTTTAAAATAATAAGCGGTCACGACCGGTCGATAACGTCCGGCCGTGATCCGCCGCGGAAACAGACTCATCGGGCACCCGCTCCCGTCTGCATGGAACGTTCGGCGTTTCGGGTTACCGCGCCATTTTGGACCAATCGAATCCGATCGCGTTCAGGAAAGCTCGCGCCAGAATCATGTGGCCGGCCTGCGTCGGATGGACGCGGTCCCACGCGAGCGTGCCGGCGTACAGCGTCTCCAGCACCCGGTTGAACGCCGCCTGCGTGTCGACGAAGAGCGCGCCTTCTTCTTCGGCGATCCGCTTAACGACGGCGCCGTAACGGTCCATCGTCGCGCGCATCGCGTCCGCTTCGTTCGGCTCGATGTAGAACGGCGTCATCAGGACGAGCCCGTCCACGTCCGGCTTCGTCCGCCGGACGAGCTCGCGCAGCGTCGCTTCGTATTCGTCGATGTAGACATGCCAATCCTTGATGAACGGCACGTCGAACTGCCGCCACACATCGTTGATGCCGATCATGATCGAGAGCCAGTCGGGCTTCTGGGCGATCACGTCGGTCTCCCAGCGCGCCTTCAAGTCGCGCACCGTGTTGCCGCCGATCCCCTTGTTGACGACGCGGATGCCGAGCTCCGGGTAGGTGGACGTCAGCAGCGCGCCCACGATCGTCACGTAACCGCGGCCCGTCGCATCGAACAGCCCTTCACCGTCCGGCCTGCTGCGGTCGCAGTCCGTGATCGAGTCGCCGATGAACAGCAGTTTCTGGCCTTGCTTCAGCTTCATGGGGCCATCTCCCGTCCTTTGTCATTCGAAGTGTACTCCCCGCGGCAGAACGCGACGACATCGCGATACTTCAGATCGCCGCCGAACAGGTCGAGCGCGCTGCCGACCGTAATGTCCAGCCTGCCTTGCGACAGCTTCCGGAACAGCGCCAGGTCGTCCAGCGAACGCGCCCCGCCGGCGTACGTCGTCGGAATCGTCGTCCAGACGGCAAGCCGCTCCACCAGATCGGCGAGGACGCCGGTGCGCTTCCCTTCCACGTCGACCGCGTGGACGAGAAATTCCGCGCAATGCCGCTCGAGGCCGCGGATATTCGCTTCGTTCAGCTCGAAGTCGCTGAACACGGTCCAGCGGTCGGTGACGACGTACCAGCGGCCGTCCCTCAGCTTGCAGCTCAGGTCGATGACGAGCCGTTCCCGGCCGACCTCGCGCACGATCCGCTCGAGGTGGTCTTCGCGCAGCCGCCCGTTCTGGAACAGATACGACGTGACGATGACGTGCGACGCCCCGCGCTCAAGCCATGCCGCCGCGTTGTCCGCCGTAATGCCGCCGCCGATCTGGAGCCCGCCGGGCCAGGCGGCGAGCGCTTCCGCCGCGGCTTCTTCGTTGCCCGGTCCGAGCATGATGACATGCCCGCCGGTCAGACCGTCCTTACGGAACAACGCCGCGTAATAGGCCGGGCGATGCTCGGAGACGAAGTTTTCGACCAGCCCGCGTCCGCTGTCGGAGAGCGTCTCGCCGACGATCTGTTTCACCTTCCCCTGGTGCAAGTCGATGCAGGGCCTGAATTTCACGCTTGCGCTCAGCCTTTCCGTTGCCGGCCGCCGCAGATGCGCTGTCCGGCATCAAATATTCCAATACAAGGTTAGCGCATCCGGCGGGGGTTTGTCCATCGCAATCGGCCTCGCGGAAGTTCCGGGCAACGAAAATTTTCGCAGCCGCGATGTCCCGCATGCGATCGTTTTCGGGCGATAATTTTCCGCATGCGAGTATTTCCCGCGGACAATGCGACCCGCGTTCAAATCTTTTCCGTATGCGATTCTTTCCCCCATCCGGCCGCGCTTATTTCCCGCATGTTTATTTCCCGGGCGAGCGCGTGAATCGACGATTTGCCGCATTTTTCAGACTATTTCCGTCGACATGAAATGTAAACGTTTCCAGAAATACCGTCAAAACATCGCCGGTTGCAGCCGTTTTCGACAAACGCGGCGCACCGGCGACAGCCCATCGCCTCAGCCCTTGACCGCCCCCGCGGCGATGCCTTCAATGATCCGGTTGCTCATGAACAGATACGCGAGCAGCACGGGAACGATGCTGATCATCAGCGTCGCGCCGATCGCGCCCCAGTTCGTCGTATACTGCCCGACGAAGTTCTGGATGCCGACGGTCAACGTCTTCCGGGTGTCGGAGCTGATGAATGTGTTGACGAACACGAACTCGTTCCAGTTGAAGATCATGTTGATGATCGCGGCGGTCGCCATGACCGACGTCGTCATCGGCAGGATGATCTGCAGGAAAAGCCGGTGAACCGAGCAGCCGTCCATCACCGCCGCTTCCTCGATCTCCCTCGGCAGCGCGTAATAGAACCCCAGCATGATCATGATCGTAAGCGGCAGATTGAACGCCGTATAAGTGAGAATCAGGCTGAGCGGATTGTCGATCAGATGAATGTTTCGGTACAGGACGAACAGCGGGATCAGCGCGGAATGGATCGGAATCATGTACCCGACCATGAACAGGCCGAGCACCGGCGCGCGCCATTTCCAGTTCATCCGGGTCAGCGCGAAGGTGACGAAGCTGGCGAGCAGCACCGTAAGCAGCACCGACAGCGCCGTCACGATGACGCTGTTGAGAAAATAGACATCAATCTTGCCGCGCGTCCATACGTCGGCGTAATTTTCCCAGCGGAGCCGCTCGGGCGGCACAAGCGGCGGCAGCCGGAAGATTTCCTGGTTGTTCTTGAGCGAGAAAAGAAACAGCCAGACGAGCGGCAATAGTTGGAAGACCGCAACGGCGATCAGCAGCGCGTAGAGCAGCGTTTTGCCGACCGCCCTTCCCGTGCGGGCGAACGTTCGGCTCGCGGCGGATGCGGAGGCTGCAGCCGCAGCCGGTCGCATGTTGTTCAATCGGACGGCCTCCTTATCCGTTGTATTCGATCTTGTCTCGGGAAGCGGTCAGCGCCCGGATCGCCCAGGTCGCGACCAGACAGATGAGCAGCAGCGTGAACCCGATGGAGCTGGCGTATCCGAAATCGAACGTGCGGAACGCCTTCGCGTACATGTAGGAAGCCATAACTTCGCTCGCCCGGTCCGGTCCGCCCTCGGTCATGATGTAGATGAGGTCGAAATATTTCAGCGAACCGACAACGGCGAGCACGACCGTCAGCTTGATGACTTCGCCGATCAGCGGCACTTTGATCCGCCACGCGATGGCCAGCGGACTGGCTCCGTCGATGCGCGCCGCCTCGATGATCGGCTCCGGGATGTTCTTGAGCGCGGCGTAGTAGATCAGAATGTAAAAGCCCGCGTACTGCCAAAGAATCGGCGCGAAGATCGCCCACAGCACGATGTCCGGATCCGACAGCCAGTTCGGCGTGTTCTGCACACCGGCGAAATCCAGCAGCGAATTCAGAATGCCGGTCGTCGGATGGTAGACTTTCAGCCAAAGCTGCGCGATGGCGACCGACGAGAGCAGCATCGGAACGAGATAGATCTTGCGCAGCAGGTTGGCGCCGCGCAGCTTGCCGCTCAGCACCAGAGCCGCCAGCAGATAGCCGATCAGGCTCAGGGTCGACATCAACGCGAACCACAGGGAATGCAGCGCGCTGTCCCAGAAGTGCGCATCCCGCATCAGCTTCCCGTAATTGTCCAGACCGGCGAAACGCATGGCTCCGGCGCCGCTCCAGTCGAAGAAACCGTAATAGCCGGTAAACAGGATCGGCACGTAGACGATGGACAAGATGAGCAGGAGCGAAGGCAGCACGTACAGGGCGATGACGAATTTGCTTGACATGACTTTGTTCACCGGTGTTGCACCCCTTTTCCGCGCGAAACAGGGGAAGGACGCGCCGTCCGCGCGTTCGTCCGCGCGATCCGGGTCCGCGCCCTTCCGCCTCCGTTCCCCGTTTCTACTTGCCTTCCTTCAGCGCCGCGTCCTGACGCGAGACGAACTCATCCGGCGTGATGACTTTGGAGAACAGCGCCTGGATGACATTGTAGTGCTCTTCCGCGGCGACGGGTTTCATCTGAACGTCGAGATAGAGCGTCACTTTGTTCGCGTTGTTCAGCTCGTTCAAGAGATCGATGTACATTTGCGGAAGATCGACCGCGTTCGTGTCCACCTTCGTCGCCGGAATGACGCCCGCTTCGGAGACGGACATTTCGCCCCACTTCTTGACGAAGAAGCTGACGAACTTCTTCGCTTCTTCCTTGTGCGGGGAATTCTCGGACACGAACAGTCCGACGCCCGGTCCGCCGACCCAGTTGTTCACATTGCCCTTTCCGCTCTCGATGACCGGGAATTTGAAAAATCCGATCTTGTCCTTGAATTCCTGCGGCACATCCGGGTTCGTCGTGTAGTTGGGCACTTCCCACGCGCCCATCATGTACATCGCCGCGTTCTCGTTCATGAACTCGGCCTTCGCTTCCTCGTTCGACAGCCCGACGAAGCCTTTCACGAACGCGTTCATATCGACGAGCTCCTGGGCGTAGGCGGCAGCCTCGCGCAAAGCCGGAGCCGTGAAATCCTGATTGGCCACGGCGTCGTCGAGCAGGTTGTCGCCGCCGAGCCGGTCGGCGAAATACATGTACCAGAACGACGCGGTCCACGCGTCCTTGCCGCCCAGGGTGATCGGATTGACGCCATTGTCGTTCAGCGTGCGGATGATCTGTTTCAAGTCTTCGTACGTTTCCGGAACGTTCAATCCGTACTTGGCGAAGATTTCCTTGTTGTAGTAAATCGGCACGATGTTGAGTTCGACCGGCAGCGCGTAGGTCGATCCGTCGAACGTGTACCCTTCCGTCGTGCCCGCCACGAACTGTCCGCTCAGATCGCCGTCCAGCAAATCATTGAGCGGCGCGAACAGATTGCCTTTCACGTACGGTTCCATGAACCCGGCGGCCCATGTGAAACCGATGTCGGGCAGGCTGTTGGAAGCCGAGAGCACCTTCAGCTTGTCCTTGTACTGTTCGTTCTCCAGCACTTCGATCGAAATCTTGATGTTCGGATTTTCCTGCCGGAACTGCTCCACGATCGATTTCACCAGCATATTCTGCGCGTAGTTGCTGCCTTCCGGCCACAGATGCATGAGACTCAAGGTAATCTCATCCTGGCTTGTCCCGCCGCCGGAACCGCCGGAACCGCCAGTATCGCTTGAAGCGCCTGTAGCGCCGGTTCCGCCGCCGGCATTCTCCTGTCCTTGTCCGTTGCCGCCGCCCGAGCCGCCGCAGGCGGCCAGCACCCACGCCAGCGCGCCGAGCAGCAGCAGGAAGGCCAATCTTCTTCTTCTCAACCGGAACTCCCCCTGACCCTGATTGGATTGAAGGCAGACATGGCGTGTATACGCTTACCTTCAGCATGATTGTATCGGTTTGACGCGGGATGAAATAAGGCGCGGTCATTGGGGAATTTTCCATCCGCGATTGGGTGGCGTCACCTTTGGTTCCGCTTCCGGTACTGTCCGGGACTGCAATGCTCGAATTCCTTGAACATCTTGTTGAAATATTTCACATGGATGTAACCGACCTGCTGCGCGATGTCTCCGATCGGCAATCTCGTCTGCACCAGCAGCTCCTTCGCCCGCTGCAGCCGTCTGCGGGACAGGTACTCGCTGAATGTGATCCCCGTCCGTTCCTTGAACAGCACGCTGAAATAGCTCGGATTCAGATGGAGCCGGTCCGCGATGTCCCTGAGTTTCAGCGGTTCCCGCAAATGCTCGTCAATGTAGCGGACCGCTTCGGTCACCGCGTCGCCCGCGGCGCCGATCTGCCTGCTGGCGTCCAGCAGAACCGGATCGACGATTTTCTCCATCAGCCCGATCCGCACCCGGTTCTCGTAGTCGGCCAGCGCCCGTTCCGTCGCTTCGATCAGCTTGCTGTCGCTGACGGGTTTCAGCAAATATTCCGCCACGCCGAGATGAATTGCCCGGTGGGCGTATTCAAACTCCGCGTATCCCGAGATCAGGATGACCGGCGGCATCTCTCCCCGCTTCTTCTCCTTCAGCGCCTGCACCAGATCAAGCCCGCTCATCCCCGGCATGCGGATGTCGGTGATGAGCAGTTCGATGTCTTCGTTGTTGCGGATATATTCCAGCGCCTCAAAACCGTTGTCCAGGACGTCGAACCGGTATTTTCCCGCTCCCCATGATTCCAGCGCCTTCCGCAAGCCTTCCCGCGTCATCGGCTCATCTTCCACGATCAACACCGCCGCTTCCTTCACGCCGTCTCCCTCCGTTTCCCCGGAATCGTGATTCGCACCGTGGTGCCTTCCCCTTCGCGGCTGTCGATCCGAAGGCCGTCGACGCCGGGCGGGTACGCATAGGAAAGCCTGAGCCGCCGCTCCACATTGACAAGGCCGACGCCGGAGCCTTTCGCGGACGGCACATCCCCGGTCCGCATGGCCTGAACCAACGCCTGAAGCGCCGGCCCGCTCATGCCCGCGCCGTTGTCGGAAACTTCGACGACGATTTCGTCGCCTTGCGTCTCGCGCCAGGCTGAAATGGTCACCGTCCCGCCGCTGATGTTCTCCTCCACACCGTGCACGATCGCGTTTTCCACTATGGGCTGCACGAGCAGCTTCGGAATGGGGACGCTTGCGAGCGTCGCCGGCAGCCCGATCTCCCACGACAAGCGATCGCCGAGCCGCCGCTTCATGATGTGCAAATATTTCTCGATATGCGCGAACTCCTCTTTCAACGTGACCCACTCGTCGCGCTGATGCCTCGTGATCGTGTAGCGGAAAAATTCGGACAGCGTCACGACGAAATCCGCGAGTTCGCGCTCCCCGCGCTGATGCAGCGAACGGTACAGCACTTCCATCGTGTTGAACAGGAAATGCGGATTGACTTGCGCCTGAAGCGCTTTCAACTCCGCCCTGCTCTGCAGGATCTCCTTCTCGTAGACAAGCCGGATCAGGTTGTTGATGTTCTCCACCATCTCGTTGTAGGTCCGGTTCAATTCCCGGATCTCGATCGTGGACGACACATTTTCCACCGGTTTCAGCATTCCGAGCCGCGCCACCCGCATCATCCGCTTGAGCTGCGTGATCGGCTTGGTGATCACCGTCGACAGGAACAGGGACAGAAACAGATAGAGAACGAATCCGATGAGCGCCGGTACGGCTATCGCCGAGCGGAGCACCGTAATGCCTTCCGTGATGCGGCTTACGGGCGTCAAAATGTACAGCGTCCAGCCGGTGACCCCGGACGTCTGCCGGACGATCATCCACATGCCGTCCTTCATCCGGATCATGCCGCTTGAATTCTCGACAATTCGGTCCACTTCTTCCCCCCGCAATTCCGTCAGACTGGACGTTATCCGCTGCCTGTCCCCGTCGACCAGCAGCAATTCGTACCCGCCTTCCGCATCCTGCTGCAAGTCGCGAAGCTCGAACAGATCGCGGTTCATCCGCACGAGCAGGTAGCCGCCGGGATCGAAGTTGCTGTCGATCAGTCTGACCTGCCGGATCGCCAGAATCGCTCCCGGATCGTTCCGATCGACGCCGAACCAGACGAGGCTGCCTTTGCTCTCCGTGGCGCGCAAGACGGATTCCGCGTCGACCCGGTTCAGAAGCGAGGTGCCGTCGAGGGGAAACATTTTCCGCCCGTCGTGGCTGTACAATTCGACGGACTTGATCCCGTTCGCGTACAGCCGCACCATATGGATGATTTCGGAAAGCTTCTGCCGCTCGGCGAAGGTGGTCACGAACCCTTCGTGTTCCCTCAGCAGAAGCTGCTGCACATAATTGTTGGTCGCCACCTGCGTCGACAGCGTGTCAATCTGCTTCAGCATGCCTTCCAGCCGGCCGCTCGCCTGTACGGCCGTGTGCTGGATATTGACTTTGGCGTTGTTCTTGAGCAGCGCGGATACCGACTGGAACGTCACCAGGGCGACGCCGCTCAGGACGACAACCATGACCAGCAGGAAACCGAACAGCATCTGGTTGCGCAGCGTGTTGTACTGCATCCACCGCAAGTTCCAGCTCATTGGGACCCCCTCATCATCTGGACCGATCATTGTTAAATAATAACATTAATGACGAGAGGTTCAACCTGGGCGAAAAAAACGGTTCGGCGTCAATCATCAGCATGCGGGGAAAAAAAGAAAACGTCCGGACCCGCGAAACGGATGCCGGACGTATTTCCATATGTGATCCGCCATGCCCCGAACAAACCGCCTTTTGCGCGAGCCTTCGCTTACTGCGGCAGCTTGATCTCCACTTCCCGCTTCGCTTCGGCGGAGCGGAGCACGCCGTCGATGATCGCCTGCTGGATCAGAATCTGCTCGCCCGGAATCGGCGCCGGCTTGCCGTCGCGCACCGCTTCCGCGAAGTCGCGCACTTTCTCGAAGAAGAGGTTCGTATTGTGCCGGATCAGCGGGATGTCCGTATGCGTATGGGTGCCGAATTCGTCGTGATAGAGCGTAATGGAACCGACTTTGCCGTCCCACGCACCCGCCCACGGGCCCGAGCCGAACGGGGTCACTTTCAGCCCCGCTTCCGTGCCGAGGAAGAGGGTCGGACCGAGCGTATCCATGTGCATCGCCCACGAAATTTTGAATTGCAGCACGAGATCGCTCTCGAACCGGATCATCGCGACGCCGAAATCTTCGACTTCGAACCGGTCCGCTTCGGGATGGTGTTTCGGATTCGTGCCGAAATGGTTCGAGGCGTACGCCGACACCGTCACCGGGCGCGGATAGCCGAGCGCGTTCAGCGTCATGTCGAGCGAATAGCAGCCGATGTCGGCGAGCGCCCCGGCGCCGGCCAGCTCCTTGCGGATGAACGTGCCGCCCGGCATCCCCCTCCGTCGTCCGCCGCCCGCTTCGACGTAGTAGATTTGGCCGAGCCGGCCGGACCGGACGATCTCCTTCACCAGTTTCATGTTCGGGTCGTAACGCGGCTGGAATCCGATCGTCAGAATCGTGCCCGCCGCTTTCTGCGCCGCCACCATGTCCACCGCTTCCGCGAGCGTCACCGACATCGGCTTTTCGAGCAGCACGTGCTTGCCGGCGCGCAGCGAGTCGATCGTCGTCCGGTAGTGGGCGACGTTCGGCGTGCAGATGCTGACCCCGTCGAGCGGCAGCTTGAGCAGCTCTTCATGGGAATCGAACGCCGCCGCGTCCGTCAAGCCTTCCGCCTCGGCAAATTGCTTCGCCCGCCCCGGCACGACATCCGCCACCGCCGCCACTTCGACGTACGGGAGCTCTTTGTAGGCTTCCGCGTGCGCCCGCGCGATGCCGCCGCCTCCGATGATGCCGATCTTGATGGTCTTCATGTGATGTGTCCCTCCCATTATGTATGCATGCCTTATGTATGCATGCCGCAGGAAAAGCCGCTTCGCCTTGTCCGTCAAGGCGAAACGGCGTTCCTGGCACAACCGTTTCTTTAGCGGCTCGTGTTCACGATCGAATTCACCGAAGCGAAGGCAAGCGGCAGAAATCCTTCCGATGCTTCACCCTGCGGCTGATTGAACTTGAGCGCGTAATCCGCGCCGTCGATCGTCTTCACGACCCAGGTCCGGGTCAGTCCGGCCTTCTGTCCCGACAGATACAGGGACGCGCCCCGCATCGGCTTGTAGATCCGGTCGCCGGTCCATTCCTCGACCGTTCCCGCGCCTTCCTTCACCCAGGCTTCACCCTCGGCCCGCACCTCGTCCGGCTTGTAGCCGTCCGGCAGTTTCACGATGTCAACATGGTAGTCCGGGTCGACGTTCATGCTCATCCGGTTCGTCTCCGGGTCGAAGGTGAATTGCGGGAAAACGTAGATGGCGTAACCGGTGCCGACCGCCTTCTTCGCCTCGCGCGTCTCCGGCATCCCTTCGAGCTCGACTTCAAGCAGCTTCGTTTCCGGGAGCTGCTCCGCGCCGGCGCCGGCGTTCGCGCCTTCCGCGCGGACGATCTCGGTGATGGTCAGCACCTTCAGCGTGTCGTCGCCTTCCACCGGTTGTTCCGTATATTTGAATTTGACGGGATCGTTCGGGTTCACGCCGTCGAGCGCATCCGCGACGCCCTCGCCGAGCTGGAACACGATCGGCGTGCCGCCCGCTTCGATCTCGATCGAATGCGGATCGATCTGGCCGATGTAAACGCCCGATCCTTCCCGAAGTTCCGCTTGCGTACCGTCTTCCGTCTTGCCGTCGTCCTGCGAAGGCATTCCGTTCCGCGACGATCCGCCATTCCGCGCACCCCCGCTTTCGCCGTTGCCGCCGTTGTCCGCGCAAGCGGCCATCGCCATGACCGCCGCAAGCGCAGCCGCCAGCAAAACTGTCCGGATTTTGAAGCTGGTTGTCATTTCAACACCTCCGCCCTCTCGAACGAAAGTGTTGCCGAAATTGTTGCAGGCCAGACGGCGTTATCCGGATTTTGTCAAAACAAGCGGACCGTTATTTGGCGCGCAGGCGCCACACACGGCTGCGGAAATCGCCGCTGAACTGCGGAACCGGCAGCCCGGCGTTCATGAGCTCGTCCCCGCCGCACACGAGGCCGTCCTCATCCATCTCGTAATCGAGATCCGGATCGAGCCCCTTCAGCCGGAAACGGTCGAGCGGCGCGTACGGCTCCTTCAAAATTTGCACGTAGACGGCGAACGCCTCCCGCTTGTCCTTCGCGACGAACATCCATGCCGCCGCGTTGCCTTCGAACGGGCTGAGCAGCCGGTAGAAGTCGCCGAACTGGACGAGATGGCGGATTTCTTTGCAGAGCGCCGTCTGCGCCCTGACGATTTCCTTCTCCTCGTCGGTGAATTTCGTCAGATCCAGCTCGTACCCGAAGTTGCCGGAGAGGGCGACGTGTCCCCGCGTCTCGAGCGGCGTCACGCGGCCGACCTGGTGGTTCGGCACGGCGGACACGTGCGCGCCCATCGCGCTGACCGGGTAGACGATGCTCGTGCCGTACTGGATCTTGAGCCGCGAGATCGCGTCCGTGTTGTCGCTCGTCCACGTCTGCGGCATGTAGTAGAGCATGCCCGGGTCGAACCGTCCCCCGCCGCCCGAGCAGCTCTCGAACAGCACGTGCGGAAACGCCGACGTGATCCGCTCCAGCACGCTGTACAGCCCGAGCATGTAGCGGTGCGCCGTCTCCCGCTGGCGCTCCGGAGGCAGCTTCGCCGAGCCGATTTCCGTCATGTTCCGGTTCATGTCCCATTTCACGTAGGTGATCGGCGCGCTCGAGAGCACGTCGGAGATCGTCCGCACGATATAGTCCTGCACATCCTCGCGCGTCAGGTCCAGGATAAGCTGCTGGCGCGCCTCGGTGCGGCGGCGTCCTTCGATGTGCAGGCACCAGTCCGGATGCGCGCGGTACAGTTCGCTGTCCGGCGACACCATCTCCGGCTCGAACCAGAGGCCGAACTGCATGCCGAGGTCGCGCACGCGCCGCGCAAGGTCTTCCAGGCCGTTCGGCAGCTTGCGCCGGTCGACGAACCAGTCGCCGAGCGACGAATTGTCGCTGTCGCGCTTGCCGAACCAGCCGTCGTCGAGCACGAACAGCTCGATGCCGAGCTCCTTGCCCGCGCGGGCGATCGCTTCGATCTTGTCGGCGTTGAAGTCGAAGTACGTCGCTTCCCAGTTGTTCACGAGGATCGGACGCGTCTTGTCGCGGAACGTCCCGCGGCACAGGCGCGAGCGGTACAGATCGTGAAACTTGCGCGACATGCCGCCGAGCCCTTCCGCAGAGAAGACGAGCACCGCCTCCGGCGTCTGGAACGACTCGCCCGGCTTGAGCCGCCAGCCGAAATCGAACGGATTGATGCCGATGAACAGCCGCGGCGCATGGAACTGGTCCACCTCGACGCCGGCCGTGAAGCTGCCGCTGTAGACGAGGCTGACGCCGTAGACATCGCCACGGGTCTCGTCCGCGCCCCGCTCGAGCAGGGCGACGAACGGGTTCTGGACGTGGCTGCTCGCGCCGCGCCGGCTTTCGACCGCCTGCAGGCCGGGAACGAGCGGACGCCGGTGCACATGGCGCTCGCGCGCCCAGGCGCCCGAGAGCTGCAGCAGATCGTAGCGATCGTGGGCGAAGTCGACGCTCATGCTGAGCGCCCGCCGCACCTCGATCGTCGAACTTCCGCCATTGATCAGACGGGCCGAGCGGGTGATGGCGTTCCATTTTTCGAAGACGGTGTAAGACAGCACGACAGTCAGCCCCGCGGCCGGGTCCTTCATCGTGATCTCGAGCGTCTCGGCTTCGTCGTCCCGCTCGGCGTACGTCGCGGGCAGCCCGGGCAGCTTCGGCTTGCCTTGCAAAATCCGGTGGCTGTCGTACACCAGCTCCGAAGCGGTCGATCCGTCCGCGAACTTCACCTGGTACGCCGGATGGCGGAAATCCGAAGTGCCGTAGCCCGGATATTCCTGCGGCAGCGTGTCGAGCGACAGCCCGGGCGCTTCCTTGACCGTCGTCGGGCTGAAGGACACCAGCGTTCTGAGTTCGAGCAGCCTGTCGGGCTGCAGTCCCCTCACGCGCGCTCCCCAGTAGACATGGGCCAGATAGCCGCCTTGCACAATCCGGATGGCGTAGCTGGTGTCGTCCGTCTGCAGATGGAAGAGGCGGCGGGATGCGTCGTATTGTATGGCCATGAATCGTCCAGCCTCCATATGGCAATTGTCGGGCGATGCCCGATAACATTATGGCATTTCCGGCACGGCACCGAAATGGAATGTTGCCAGCCGGACATGGACGAATGTAGGGAGTTGGCGCAAAAATTCGTCAAGCTGCACGCCGGCAACATGACATGGCGCCGGCAACCCGACTTTATGCCGGCAGACCGACTTTGCCTCAGCAGCCTGACTTTACGCCGGACGCCTGACTTTATCCCAGCAGTCCGATAATGCGCCGCGCCAGACCCGTGAACCCGCCTGCGGTCAGATCCGCTTCGGGCCGCGGCCCGGCCGCGCTTCCCCGGGCGTTGAACCAGACGGCGCGCCATCCCGCCCCGGCCGCTCCCGCGACGTCGTTCACCGGCGAGTCGCCGACCAGCACGCATCGGTCCGGCCGCGTCCCCGTCATCCGGTTTACGTGGGCGAACAGCGCCGGATCGGGCTTCGCCGCGCCGATCTCGCCGGAGATGAACCAGCGCGTCCGCGGAATGAACCGCTCGATGCCGAGCGCCTCGAGCTTCCTCGCCTGATGGGGGCCGGGCCCGTTCGTCACGACGCCGAGCAGGCAGCCCGCCGCCTCGAGCTCGGCGAGGCACGCTTCCGCGCCGGGGTAAAGCCGGATCCGATACTGCCCTTCCTGATACGCTTCCTGAAACCTCCGGCAATCGGCCTCATCCGCCTCAAATCCGAAATCCGCCAGCGCTCTCCGCATCCGCTCGACGCGCATCCGCTCAAGGGGCAGCCGGCCAGCGCGATACGGCTCCCACAGCTCGTCGCTGTGATGGCGGAACCTCCGGTACAGCGCGTCCTCTGGCAACGTCCCGATTTCGCCGCCGAACACCTGCAAGGCGGTCCGGAACGGCTCCAGTTGGTCGTAAAGCGTGTCATCCAAATCGAAGAAAACGGCTCTCCGCCGCTCGTTCCCGCTTGTCATGCCGGCTCCTTCCCCTGTTCCCGCCGCAACTCCGCCGCGGTCCGCGCCAGCGCGTGACCGCCGCCAAACCGCCTACAGCGCAATGCCGAGTTCCGCCGCGGTCCGCCTGATGAATTCGCTCGCCTGCCGGTACTCCTCTTTCGTATTCAAATGCTCGACGATGAGCGGCATATCCGGATCGAGCTTCGCGATCTCGCCAAGGTACGCCCGGTAATCGAGCGCGCCGGTGCCCGGCAGCGCTTCCTCGAGATGGACGGTGAGCCGGTTTTCCAGACGGATATCCTTCGCATGGCAGCTCGTGATGTACGGGCCGAGCTTCTGCACGAAATCGCGGATCATCTCGCCGTTCCGGAAACAGACGCGCGGGCTTGAAATCATGTTCACCGGGTCGAAATGGACGGAGACCGCCTTCCGGTCAATTGCCTTGAGGAGCCGGAGATTCGCATCCGCCGAATCCGGGAACACCCACGGCATCGTCTCGAGCGCGAACGTCGTCCTCGCCGGATTCACCGCGTCGACGATCTCGCGCACCGTCTCGACAATCAAATCAAACGTTTCGTCCGAGAAGTTGTCCGGGTGCGGCGCATCCCATTGTTCCGCGCTGCGGGATCCGGCGATGTTGACGCACACCCTCGCGCCGACGCGGTCGGCGAGCGCAAGCTGGTTCTTGCAGTATTCGATCGCTTCGCGGCGCGCTTTCTCGTCCGGGCTGATCGGGTTGCTCCAGGCGCCGACTTCGGCGATGACAAGGCCGGCCTTCTCCGCGGCGCGCGCGTAGGCGTCGATCACGTCGCCGCCCGCGTCGTGGCGCACCGGGAACACGGCCGCGCGATACCCCATCTCCGCATGAGCCGCCGCCCACCATTCCGGTTCGTTCCGTTCGGGAAACACTTGTCCTCCCAATCGCATGACGCCGTCCATCCCTTCCCTGTATGGTATGCGAAAAATGGTATGCGAAAAAACTCCCGCCGCCGTTTATGCCGGGACATCCGCCCGAATTATCCGTCTCCGCCGCCACCAGCGCATCAGCCCCGCAAGCACCGCCAGTTCCACCGCAATGCCGCACGACTGCGCCAGCGCGCCGACCTTCCCGTTCCATCCGGGCACGGCGGCGGTCAGCACGATCAGCGCCGTGACCGTCGCCGCCAGATTTCCGGCCTGCGAACCCATCATGAACCGCGTCTTCTTGTTCAGCATGGCGAGTCCGTTGAAATAATCGACCCACGGAAAGACGAGCGCGAACAGCAGAAACACGCGCAGCGTCTCGATGCTCGCGTCGAGCAGTTGCCCCTCCGCCCCGACGATCGCGCCAAGCGCCGCCTTCCCGGCCGGCGTCCACGCCAGCAGGGCGATCACGGCCGCCGGCAGCAGGCTGGCGCCGAGCACGAACCGCCTGACGGCCGCGGCATCCCGGCGGTAGAAGTTCAGCACGATCTGGTGCGTGTAGGTGAAGAAGCTGTTCACGAGGTTCTGAACGCTGAGCGCGACCGAATAGGACGCGATCGCCAGCTCGATGTTCACCGTCTTGCCGAGCATCACGTTGATCGAGGGGGCCAGCATGACCGCAATGAACGACGTGATGACGAGCGGGCGGTAGAACGGGAACACGTCGCGCGCCCGCCGAACGGGCGCGTCAGCCAGCCGCTCGGGCATCTGCCGGTAGATGCGTCTTCCTTCCCACGCGGCGACGGCGGCCTCCACGAACATCCCGCCCAAAAAAACAAACGCGCCCGTGCGGCCGTCAATCGTCCAGCCGAACCGCAAATAGGCGAGCGACAGCCCGTACATCGCAAGCAGCCGCACGATCATGCCGATCGTCAGCCATTTCGTCTGCATGTTGCGGATGATGATGCCCTGGAACAGGCAGCGGATCGCCGAAAACACCGTCACCAGGAACATGATCCGGTAGCCGGCGATCGTGCCGCCGAGCAACTGCTCGCCGGCGTTGAACAGCGACGAGAGTACGAGCGGCCCGAGCGGCGTGTAGGACAGCAGCGAGCCGAATCCGAGCGTGAACAGCATCACGTACACCATCACGACGGCCACGGAGCGGAAGCCCGTCCGGTCGGCCGCGAGCGCGGAGCACGTCTGCCGCAGGAAGACGGCCGGCCGCTCCGTGATCGTGAAGATGCTCATCGCGATCGTGTACGCGGCGATCGTCGATTCGGGATCCGGCGCCCGCGCCAGCGTGCTGTTGACGATGACATGCGACAGCGAGACGAGGCTTGCGGCCAGGCCGAGCGGCACGAAGAACCGGAGAATGCCGCGCACCGATACCTTCTCCCCGCCGGCGAAGTCCGGAGTTCCCGGTTCCGCGGGTTCGCTTCCGGCTGTATGGCCGTCGCCGGCAACTGTCCGACTCATGCTGCATCCGACCTTTCGTGATGTGCGTATCTCAGGTGAATCTATTCGAGCGGACGAAGCCGCATTTTCTTCACGCGCAGCGGCTCCGTGATCCGGATGCCGTCGATTCCCCGCTCCCGGCATGCGGCAAGCAGCCGATCGAAAATTCTGCCGATCAGCAGCGCGTCTCCCAGCGCGTCGTGCCGCGGCATATCGCCGGCTTCGATGCCGAAGAACCCGATCAGGAAATCGGTCGACGGAATCTCGCCGATCTCCGGGAACGCGCAAGTGAACAGCACCTTCGTGTCGAGCAGCGCGTTTTTCGGCGGAATGAGGCCGTGGCGGGCGCATTCGCGCGCGAGCAGCGGGCCGTCGAACTCGTACCCGGCCTGCGTCACCAGCACGCGGTCCGCCGCATACGACCTGAACGACCGGTACGCTTCCGGGAACGGCGGCGCATGCGCCGCATCTTCGTTGCGGATGCCGGTCAGCCGTTCGATCGGCCCGGGGACGGAATCGGCGGCCGGACAAGCGTCACGAACGGCCGGTCATCGCCGGTTCCGCCGCCTGCGTCCATCCGCGCCGCGCCGATCTGAGTGACATGGTCGCAATCCGGGTCAGGCCCCGTCGCTTCCAGGTCGAACACGCAGAAGCGGCGCTCGTGCAGCCGTTCGATGATGAGACCGGAGATTTCGTACTCGGCGTCGGAAACATGCTCGATGCGCAACGCGTCCGCCCCTCCCCGAATTGTCGTCCTTGAAAACCGCATTGCCCTCATTATGCGCCTCGGCTGTGAAAATCGTCAATAACGCGAACGCGCACGGTTGCCATCACGCAATTTATACACCTCATAAATATTTAATGCCATTAAACATAACGGCGCGGCAAATAAGAAAACCGGCCGACGGTTCCCTGCGCCGCCAGCCGGCCGATTCCGGCTTTACGCCGGCTCCTCGTCCGCTTCGCCCTGTATGCTGAAAACGATGGCGTCCCGCTCGCACAGGCCGGCCGCCAGCGCTCTCGCCAACTCGTGCCGGTCCCACACCGCGTAATCCTCATGGCCGGTCCGCACGACGTAATGCGTCCGGCGGGTCTCCCGGCAATACATTTTCGCCGTATCCACCGCCTGCTGTCTGGTCATTGCGCTCTCCTCCTCCCGGCGAGCCCCGGACGGCCGAACCGTCCGGGGCTTCGCATCATCCGGCGTCTTCGTATTTATTCGAGATGCCCGGAGCAAATTCCTGCGCGCCGCTTCAGCGTACGGTGAACGCGACGTCGGCCGCCTCCGGCGCCTGCCCGTTGTAGTCGCGCAAGCCCTGGACGCCGTCGGGCGATATCCGGATAACGCCTTCCGCGCCCGCTTCCGCCTTCGGTATCCGGAGCGTGACGACCGCCCCTTCGATCGAGCCGCTGACCGGAACGATCGCGAGGCCGCCGATCTTGAGTTCGAAGTAGTTGACCTGCCCGGAGAATCCGAGAACCGGCTCGCTGAACGTCACGCGCACTTCCGTGCCCGTCGCTTCGGCGGACTTGATGTACGGCGCGGGATTGCTTTTGTCGGAACCGGAGAAGCGGACTTCCCCGCCGCCGTTCGAAGGATCGAGCCGCTTGCCTTCCAGATCGGTGATATATGCGCCGCTCGCTTCCCGATAGGACAGCTTATACACGCGGTCGGGCAGGAGCGGACCCGTCTTCTCCGCGTTCAGGTGAAGCGTCACGCTGCGCTTGTCGGCGGAAACGACATAGTACCCGAAATCGTTCTTCGCGATCGGCAGATCCTGCTTGCCCGTCTCGTCATACAGCCGGTAGACGTTCAGATCCGAGCCGTTCACCGGCTCCGTGAACCGGAGCTCGATGGTGTGGCGGTCCGCGGCGTACGCCGATTCGAAGCGGGGCGCGGCGTTGTCCGGCTCGACGCCCTGGAAGGTGACGGTATAGGGCTTGCCGCCTTCCTCCGTCTTCCAACCGTTCCACCCAGGCGCGTCCGTGACGCCCGAACGGAACGACAGCGTGTAGACGGTGCCGGCCTTCACGCTTGCGCCGAGCCCCAGCGTAACGCTCGTCACGATCGAACCGGTTCCGCCCGCGTCGTTCGACGTGATCGCGATCGAATCTCCCTTCGGGTCCGTCAGCCGGAAGACGGAGTTCGAGACGCCGCGCACCGGCTCGTTGAAATAGACGACGATGGACCTTGCGCCCGTCACCGCCACATGGGTGACCTGGGGCGCCGGGTTGGAAGACCCGTTGCCCGCGAAAGCGCGCTCGTTCGCGCCTCCGGACGTGTTCATCCCCGAAAGTCCGGTCACCTCGGCGACGTACACGCGGCCGGAGCGGAACAGTTCGGGATTGCTGCTCCCCTTCGTCCGGAACTGCACGGTCAGCGTCTGGTCATTGCCCGGCTTGCGATAGACGTAATACTGGATGCCGGACATGTTGAACGGGCTGTTGTTTTCCGATTTGACGGCAATCGCGAAGCGGCTCAGGCTTACGTCCCGCATCGACTTCGTGAACACGAGATCGAGCGTGTTCACGTTCACCGCCTGGATGGCGGACAGCGCGTATTCCGACGGCGCCTGGCCCGCTCCGCCGAACACGACGGTCGTGTCGGAGGCGACGATGTTGCCCGCCAGGTCGCGGACGCCGATGATCCGCACCGTGTAGCGCTGGCCCGGCGTCTGGTCCGTCGTGAACAGCGTCACGGTCTGTTTGCTCTCATCATACACCGCGCGCAGCGGCTGTCCGATGCCGCCGTCGATATAGTAGTACTGGGTCTGTTCGGCGGATGCCGGATCGAGCTTCTCGCTGAACGTCAGCTCCACCGTGTTCTTCGTCGAGACGACCTTCGTCACCTTCGGCGGCGTCGTGTCCACCACCGAGACGAAATAGAGATCGCTCCGCTCATCCATCCGGTTGCCGGCCAGATCTTTTACATTGCGCACCGTCAGCCGGTAGACCGTGTTCGGCTTCTGCCGTTCCGTCACGATCGTCACCGTCCGCTTGTCTTGCGACAACGTGACGGACGTGACGGCCAGTCCCTGGTCGAACGTGTAGTTCGCGCGGCTTACGGCGGAAGCTTCGTCGAGCGGTTCGCTGAACCGCAGCGTCACCGACGCGTCGGGGTTGATGCCGTGCGATACGATGCGCGGCTTCTCGCTGTCCCGGCTCGAAGGATGCAAATCCATATAGACGGCGTACGCCGCTTCCACGAGCAGGCCGCGCCGCGCGAATTTCGTATAATCGGATTGCGCGGGTATCCACCCTCTCCGCAGCGCGATGCCGACTTCACGCGCGGCCCAGGACGATACGGCGCCGGACACGGCGCTGCCCGCCTCCCCGCTCGCGCCGTAGCCGCGCACGAGCACGACGGCGAGCTGCTCGACCGTCACGTTCAGCAGAGGGCCGAATTTCCTCTCGCCGATTCCTTTCATCAGGCCGGCCCGGGTGACGGCTTCGATCTCGTCGAACGACCAGCGCGTCTTGAGCACATCGTCGTAGGAAGGACGGGTGTCGCCTGTTCCGAGCTCCCACAGCCGGAACAGGATGGCGGCGAACTGCTCGCGCGTCATCGGATCGTTCAGGCGGGCGCTGCCGTCGTCAAAGCCGGTGAAGATGCCTCGCTCTACCAAAAAATCATACTTGTCCTCCACACTCCGCTCGTCGGCAGCCGCCGTCCCGGCCGGCACCCATACCGCGAGCAGCAGGACCGAAGACAACAACAGGAGCATCAGTCTTCGCATCGGAGCACCTCCATGTTCGCCGTTCGGTGAAGCGAGCCGAATCGCTCACGGCACCACCGCGGCATACCTGTATAGAAAGACGCTCCTTCGATACGTTTTGTTTCGGTGTTTTGATACATTTTGTTTCCATATTCAACCAATCTTCCGCTGCCTCATGCCACGGCAGGCCGCCGGCGAAACGGAATTTTTTTCATCCGGCCCCGGGACGTGATACAATAGGCGTTGCATTTACGGTCACCGGAGGTATCCATGCACTACGTCATTCTCGACATCGAATTCAACGGCCGCAAATTCGCCAGCGATCTGCCGATGGAAGTGATCGAGATCGGCGCCGTCCGCCTGGATGATAAGCTGCGCCAGACCGACACGTTCACGGCGCTGGTCAAACCGGTCTATTTCGCCAGGCTGAACAAGTTCATCCGGGAGAAGACCGGCATCGCCCAGGAGGAGATCGACCGGGCCGGCCGGTTTCCCGGCGTCATCGAATCGTTCATCCGCTGGCTCGGCCCGCCGGAGTCGTTCCTGCTCGTCACGTGGGGCGGCGAGGACCTGAAGCGCATCGTGCTCGACACGCGCATGCACCGGCTGGACGATTCGTTCTGGCTCGCCGTCCGCTATTACGATCTCCTGAAAGGTTTTCTGCGCGTCCATGATCTGAGGAGCGACGTCAGCGTCGAACGCGCGCTGGAACTGCTCGGGCTGCCGTCCGGCGGAACGGCCCACCGGGCGCTGGGCGACGCGGTCATGACGGCCGGCATTTTCCGGACGCTCCATGACCGGCTCGATCTCGGCCAGGTGAGACAGTACAAAGACACGTACTCGAACGCGAAGGAGCGCCGGATGGTGAAAAGCGCCATCCGCGCGATGAAGCTGCGCGGAGCGGAACCGGACTGGGACACGATCGCCGGGCATTTTCTGAAGGACAAGATCGACCTCGCGAACGAGAAGAAGGTGGAAGAACTGAAGGCCTATTTTGAGGAAGAGGTGAAGAAGTAGAAGCTTGAATCGCCTAAAATAACAAGCCGGCCTCCCTGGCGGGAATGGCCGGTTTTTGCTTGCCGGCGTGAAATTTCAGCATTTCAACATTGTCTTACACAACCATTACATTGCGAAATTCGTGCAAATTATGGTAATGTGAAATCGACAATAATCCCCAATTTTCATCAGAAAGGATGGAATTTATGAACGCCGCCGAAACTTTGCACAGACGGAACAAACTGCTTGTGAACATCATTTGGGGCATGTTGCTTCTCGGAATCGCCGTCGATTTCATGACGAACGCGCCGACCGCGTCAATCGTCGCCCTGGCGATCGTCGGAATCATCGCCTGCGGCACGGCGACGGTCATGACGTACATGCGCTGGCTGCCCGGCTACGTCATGTATTTCATCCCCGTCATCATTACCGCTCTGACCTTGCTGCTTGCCATTACGGATCCCATTATCACAACCTATTTTCTCGTCTTCGTGAACCTCGCGGTCATGACGCTGTACAACAACTTCCGCGCGCTCGTCTTCACCGGCGTGCTCGGCCTTGCCCTGTCCGCCTATCTGTTCCTGAGTCCTTACAGGGAAGAGATGTTCACCAACAACTCGCCGATCACGATCATTCTCTATTTGCTCATGATCGCGGCGCCGCTCGTCGCGTCCTCCCGCTTCAGCGAAGGGCTGCAGCGGGAAGCCGACAGCCAGCGCGAACAGGCCATCGAAGAGCGCAACCGGATGCGGGAGATCAACGCGAAGATCGCCGCTTCCCTGCAGGCGCTCAACGCGTTCAGCTCGAACCTGAAAGAGAACATCACGTCGACCAGCATGATCTCGCAGGAAGTGACGAAGGCGTTCAACGAGATGTCGCTTAGCATCGAGGCGCAGACCCGGGGCATCGGCGAGATCAACACCTCGATCCAGGCGGTCGAGCATGCCGTCGGCGAGCTTGCGGAGCGGTCGGACGCAATGAAAGAGCTTGCCGGCCAAGCCGTCGTCCAGATGAACAGCGGACGGGAGGACGCGCTCCGGCTGTCGGACGACATGAACCGCGTGAACGAAATGATCGACCGGACGGCGGCCATCATGGCGGAGCTGAACCGGTACAACGAAGCGATTCACGAGATCGTCGCGGCGATCAACCACATTTCCGAGCAGACGCATCTGCTCTCCCTGAACGCGGCGATCGAAGCGGCGCGCGCCGGCGATCACGGCCGCGGGTTCGCCGTCGTCTCGAACGAAATCCGGAAGCTGGCCGAGACGTCGCAGCAGTCGACAAAGGAAATTTCGGAAATTCTCGAGCGCATCCGGTTCAAATCGGACGAAGCGGCCGGCCAGGTCAATCTGGGGCAGCAGATGATTGTGGAGAGCCATCACGCCGCGAAGCGGATGGCGGACACGATCGGGACGCTGGCGGGCGACGTGGAGCAGCTCGCGGAGCAGTCCGTCCAGGTCCAGGCTTCCTCCGGCGACGTCTTCCGGCAATACCGGAACATCGCCGAGCGGGTGGCGTTCATCGCGGAAGCGACCGAATCGAACATGGCGGCCGTCGAAGAGATGGCGGCCAGCATGGTCACCCAGGACGAGCGGATCAACAACGTGAAGGAAAGCTATCTCCAGCTCGACGGACTGGCGGCCGAGCTGAAACGGATGAGCGGAGGGGAATGACCCGCCGCTCGTGCATGATGGATTTGAAATCGGCTCAGACGATCGCCGCCTCCCTCCGCCTCGCGTGCTCGAACGCCGCCGCCAGCGCGCAGGCGAGCGCGAATGCCGCCATGATCGCCAGGTGAAGCGCCACATCGCCCATCGCCGCGCCGGACTGCAGCCGGCCGACCGCATCCAGCAGCCAATGCTGCGGGAACAGCTTGCCGATCCGCTGCACGGACTCCGGCATCGTCTCGATCGGGAACATGCAGCCCGCAAGCAGGCTGGTCGGGATAATGATCAGATTTTGCAGCGCGGACGCCTTCATGACAGAACCCGCGTGCGCCGTGACCGCGTGGCACATCGCGATCGCCGTCAGAAGATACGGCGCGAGCACGATGAGCAGCATCCAGACCGGAAATCCCGGATCGACTCCGAAGGCCAGCGTCATGACGGCAAGCGCCACGGCGATCATCAGCAGCAGGACGATCAGGTTGGTCAGAACATTCGACAGCATGTACGAGACCGGCGAGATGGGCGTGCTCAGCACGCGGGTATAGGTGCGGTTTTCCCGTTCGTGCAGAATCAGGTTCGAGAGCTGGGCCGCGCTGAACAGCAGAATGATCGCGAGATAGCCGATCGTCTGCCTGGACATGCCGTTCCGTCCGGACACGTCGTCGACGGTCGCCGCGGACAAGCCGTAGCGGAACGACGCGTGGGAAGCGTACAGCCGCTCGAACAGCTCCTCGTCGTCCTGCGCGGCGCGGCCGATCGCCGCGATGTTCCGGATGTATCCGCTCAGCATCAGTTCCACGTAGTCGGAAACAGCCGCACCCCGGACCGAGACCAGCTCGACGGCCGGAGGATTTCCTCGCCTGAGCGCCTCGCCGAACCGTTCCGGGAACAGGACGGCGGCATCCAGTTCGCCCGATGCGACCATCCGCCGCGCCTCCGCGTCATCGTGCGCGCTTGCCGCGATGTGCTCCACCCGGGCCAGATAGCCGGCCGCGTCTGCCGCAAGCCGCGAGCCGGCGTCCCGGTTGACGATGCCGATCCTGAGCTCCGCCTGTTCCGGACCGCCGTGAAGCAGGAACGACAGACAGACCGCAATGGAAGGCATGACGAGGAAGAGCAGCCAGAACTTGACGCTTCGCATCGACGTCATCAGCCATCGCCGCATGATCCAGACCGCATTCCGCATCTTACAACCCCTCCTTCTTCCGCATGATCGCGGCGGACAAAGCCAGACAGCATGCGGCGGCGCCGATGTTGAACGCCATGGCGCGCAGCGCCGTCGCCCACTCGTCCATGTGGATGGCTTCAAGCAGCGCGCGGTTCGTCAGTCCGAGCGGCGACCATGCGGCGATCGCGCCGAACCATCCTCCCGCCTCGTCAACGGGAAAATATGCGCCGCCGAAGAGCGCCTCCGCCTGGACGATCACCATGATGACCACTCCGGCCGCGCTGCTCCTGATCAGGTAGCCGACCGCCACGCCGAGCCCCAGGACGAACAGAATTTGCGAGAACAGGACGGGAAGTACGAGCATCGGCCGGCTGCCCCAGTCCGCGTTGAACATATATCGGCTGAGCAGCACCAGCAGGATGGCGAACACGGCGTGGAGCAGGAACGACCCGAGGATTTTGCCGGCGAAAATTTCGGCTTTCGATACCGGCGAGGCCAGCAGGCGCAGATCGGTCTTTCGCCTGCGCTCCCAATCCATGAGCTGGGCGGCGGTAAGCGCGCTGTACAGGATGATCATGGTCGTAATGGCGACCGCGTAGTAATCCATCGAGCCGGGCCGCCCCGATCCGTCGACGGATGCGGCGCGGACAACCTCCCGGACACCGTCCTCCGGCACGGAGATGCCTTCGGCGGCCAGCACGGCCGTCATCCGGTACCGGTCCGCGAACGTCTGCAGGAGCCCTTGAACGATCGCATTCTCCACCGGCGCGCGGTCGTTGCCGGTATAGACGACGCCTTTTTCCGCAATGTCGGCCAATCCCGTGAATTCCGCCCGCCTGACCATCTCCAGCCCGTTCTCCCGGCTGTCCGCGGCTTCGAACCGGACGCCCGAATCTTTCGCTTCGCGGACGAAATCGGCCCAGGCTTGCCCGAGCGTCTCGTCCGGCTGCTCCAGCCGGTACAGGACGCGGATCTCGCCGATCTCGATCCCCTTGTCGAACCCGCGCGAGAGCGCCGTGCCAAGGATGAGCATGATGGCAAGCGGCGTTGCCAGCATGAACACGAGCATCGCGGGATCCCGAAACGCCTTCAGCTCTTTCTTCGCGATGTGCAGAACTCGCATCTGCCGCACCTCCCGTTCATCTGCCGCTTGTCCCTTCCGTCAGTCATCGCGCAGGCTCCGTCCGGTGAGCGCCAGGAAGACCGTCTCCAGATTCGGACTGCGCGTCTCGATGTCCGCAATCTCGGCGCCGCTTGCGGTCACCGCCCGAATGATGGCGTTCAGGTTGTTCACTTCCGCGTCCGCCTCGATCAGCAGACGATTATCGTCGCTTGCGACCGAGCGGACGCCCGGAATGCCGTCCAGCGCGCCTTCCTCCACCCGGTACGTTCCGCGCAGCGTGACGGCGATTTCGCGGCGGTCCGTCACGACGGAGGTGAGCTGCGGGAGCGTCCCTTCCGCGATCACCTTGCCGTGGTCCATGACGGCGATCCGCGTGCAGAGCGACTCCGCTTCCTCCATGTAGTGGCTCGTGTACAGCACCGTGCTGCCCGCTTCGTTCAGCCGCCGGACAGCCGACAGAATCGACTGGCGCGAGTGCGGATCGATGCCGACCGTCGGTTCGTCCAGAATGATCAGCTTCGGCCGGTGGGCAATGGCGCAGGCGATGTTCAGCCGCCGCTTCATCCCGCCCGAGAACGTCTTCGCGTAACGGTTCCGCTTGTCTTCGAGTCCGACGAACGCCAGCGCTTCTTCCGCGCGGCTGCGCAGCTCCCTGCCCCGAAGGCCGTACAATCCGGCGAAGAACGCCACGTTCTCGTATGCGGTCATCTCCTCGTAGATCGCGAGATCCTGCGGCACCAGGCCGATCTGCTGGCGCGCAAACTTCGGATGCTCCGCGATGTTCCGGCCGAAGACGCGGATCTCGCCTTCCGTCGACGAAAGCAGCGACGCGATCATCAAAATGGTCGTGCTCTTGCCCGCTCCGTTCGGACCGAGCAGGCCGAAGATTTCGCCTTCGCGCACCGACAGCGACAACCCGTCGACCGCGTGGACATCGCCGAACTTCTTCGTCAGGCGCCGGATTTCCAGCACATGCATACCGGTTCCCTCCAATATCTGTCGAGCTTGATTCCATCCTAAACAAAAAGATGAACCTGCCCCAGTGCACAAGTTCATCCCTTGAGCATGAAAAATTTCATGATTTCCTGCCGCCTGACCCGTGAGGTTCCAGGGGAAGCAGCGTCGTCACGGTGAAGCCGCGCGATCCGTCGACGATGACCGTTCCGCCCGCCGCGGCCGCGCGCTCTTCCATGCCGGCCAGCCCGAGCCCCTTCACGATGCGGGCGGCGCCCTGGCCGTCGTCGGCGACGACGGCCCGGATCATCGCGCGCATGACCTGGACCTGGATATCGATGCGGCTTGCGCCGGCGTATTTCAGGGCGTTCGTGAGCGCCTCCGCGGCGTTGTCGTGGATAATCTTCCAATGGATCGGAAGAATCCGGTCCAGTTCGCCTTCATGGGTCAGCGACGTGCGGATGGAATGCTGCGCCTCGAACTCGGCGGCGAGCCGCTTGAGCCGGTGAATGCCGAGCTGTTCGGGGAGCGGCTTCAATTGTTTCAGCGTCAGCCGGATCCGGTCGATGCCCTCCCTCGCGATCCGTATCGCCTGCCGCAGCAGAAGCTCCGCCTTCGCCCCGTCGGAGACGAGCAGCCTTCTCGCCGCTTCCATCTGCATGAGCGCGCCGGTGAGCGACTGGCCGATCTCGTCATGCAACTGCTGCGAAATCCGGCTGCGCTCTTCCAGTTTCAAGACGTATTCGGACTGCCGGACGTAGCCCTCCAGCTCTCCCAGCTTCGTCGAAGTTTCGTGAAGCTTCCGCCGCAATTGCTCCCGCTCATCCTGCAGCATCCGGATCCGCCGCGCGTCGGCGTCAAACGCGCACAGGCAGGCGAACGATGCCGCGGCCGCGATGCCGTACGAGAGCAGCCAGCCGTCGGGCAGCGCCGGGACCGGAACGGCCAGCGCGGCGAGGTTCGCCCAGCCCGCCCGGAAAACGCGCGAGGACAGCTCGTATACGGCGATCGGCAGCGGCAGGACGAAGGCCGGATGAACGGCGACCCCCGCGCCGGGCGCCGCCGCGGCGAGCAAGAGAAGCGCAAGCCGCATCCAGCCGTCGGCCAGACCGGCCGCGAGACGCAGGCAGATGTGAAGCAGCGCGATCAGGATGCATGCCGGCAAGATCCCGGCCCCGCCCGCATCCGCCGCGAAGGCGACGGCGGCCGCGAGCGCGACCAGCGTGAGCGCGATGTTCCGCCGCTCGGCGGCATGGCGTTCCGCGGTCATGGCCGGACGGCTCCCGTCAAGTAGTAAATCGCGATCTGCGTCCGGTGCGTCATGCCGGTCTTGCCCAGAATCGACGTGATATGGTTCGCGACGGTCCCTTCCGACAGGTACAGGGCGCGCGCAATCTCCCGGTTTGTCAGCCCTTCGGCGATCCGGGCCATCACCTCCAGTTCACGCTCGGTGAACTTTCCGCGCTCGGCGGCGGACAAGCCGCAGCCGTCCGGACCGCCGTCGTCCGTCTGCCGGCCCTCCGTCTTCCGCTCCTCCGCCTTGCCGCCGTCCCCGGTCCCACGCCTGGCTGTCAGCTTCTCCAGCACGGTGTGCTGCAGCACATGGTGGCCGTTGTGCACGGTGCGGATGGCGTCGCGTATTTTCTCGGGATCGTTGTTTTTGAGCAGGTAGCCCATCGCGCCGTTCCGGATCGCTTCCTCGATGTATTCGTCGTCGTCGAACGTGGTCAGAATGAGCACGCGCGTGCGCGTCCGTTCCGTGATGCGCTTCGCCGCCTCGACGCCGTTCATCTTCGGCATCTGAACATCGAGCAGCGCGACATCGACTTCGTGCCGCTCGCAATAGTCCGCCGCCTGCTCGCCGTCCTCGACCGCCGCCGCCACCTCGAACCCTTCGAACGTCGACAGAATGATCCGCATTCCTTCGCGGACGAACGGATTGTCGTCGGCCAATAGCACCCTGATGGTCACTGTGCGCAGCTCCTCGCCAGATCAGAATGATGTCCCTCACCTGTCTATTTCGCGGTCCGCCGTCCGATTCCTGTCTTGCGCCGGACAAACGCCGCGAGTGATCCTCCGCGCCGGACGTTCAGGGTTCAAGGTTGAACCAGCGCCTGAGCGCATCCGGGATCTCATGTTCCCGCAACGCGATTTTCCGTTTCTCCCCGTCTTCCACAATGGTCAGGGAATCGCCGGACAGCGTGACCCTGCCCCGGTCCGTCGCCCGCGAGACGAAAACCCGCCGATTGAACGGAGATTCCGGCGAAGTCTGGACGAACTGGCATGCCTGCCCGAAGTCCTCAACCCGCTTCTCCTCCGTCCGGAAACGGTACAGCGGCGCCCAGTCTTCCGCTTCCCGCTTCTGCAGCACATAGTAGTCTTCCTCACGGACCGTTCGATAAAAACCGTCCGCATCGCGCACTTCCTCCCCGTCGAGCGGCACCGGCGCGCCGGGCGAATTTCCGCCAAAACCGACATCCGCGACAAAAAGTCTTCCGTCTATGTCCACGATGTTCAGCATATGCGTATTTACGTACGGGCTCCAGCCGTCCGGGGTTCGGGTGGTGGCGGCCGCCAGGCGGACATCGAATCCGAGACCGCGCAGGAGATGATGGAACAGCCCGTTCAGTTCATAACAGACGCCGCCCCTGCCCCCAAGCACAATTTTGCGCTCAAGGCGCTTCGGTTCCATGGACAGCGGAACTTTCCGGATAATATCGAGATTTTCAAACGGAATCTTTCGCACGTGGTTCGTCTGCAGTTCGGTCAGGTACGGCAACCATCCCGCCCGCCGTTCCGCCGCTTCCAGCCGCTCGAGATAAAGTCTGATGTTCACGTTCGCATCCCCTCCTGGTTTATTGCGTGTGCAATATATGCATATACAACTAAATGGCCGGATTTAGTTCATGTTCCGGTCGATCCGGTTCAGCACACGAAGGAACACGGACAGCTCATCTTCGCCGATCCCTTGCAACGCCTGAGCCTGAAGCTCGCCGGCCAGTTCGAGAAGCGGGCGTTCCAGTTCCTTGCCCCGGTACGTCAGGTAGATCAGATTGATCCGGCGGTCCTCGCGGCTCTGCACTCTGACGATCAGATTGCGGCGCACCATCGTGTCAAGCAGTCTGGACAGACTTGTCTGATCGCGCCCCGTCTCGGCGGACAGCTCCTGCTGGGTGCGCCCGTCTTTCCTCCACAGCGCGAGCAGCACCGTCCATTGCTCGAACGTCAGATCCGGGTCCAATTGACGGAACCGGTGCTGCAACGCGGCCTGCATCCGTTTCGACGTCATGCTGATGCGATACCCGAGATAATTCGATTCGCCGTACTCCCGCTCCATGCAGACCGTCCTCCGCAGCCGGTTTCGAAGCCTTTGCGCATCCGGCTTGATTGTACCGCAAGTTTCTTGCATATGCAACTATTTTTTTGCGGCGAAGGGCGGTCCGGTCCTGCAGTCGCGGTTGCGGTCGAATGTCGTCCCCTTGCAGGAGAGATGGGCCAACTTGCCGCATGCCCGTCGTTCCGCCGTTACCGGAAATCCGGCGGCACGCGCCGCGCCACGCCGGTCCGGATCGCCGCTTCAATGACCGCGTATCGGACTTTCTCCACCACCCGCTCGTTGAAAATGCTCGGGATGATGTACGACGCGTTCAGCTCCTTCCCGGTGACGACGGCGGCGATCGCCCGCGCCGCGGCCAGCTTCATCGGTTCGTTGATCCGGCGCGCCCGGCAGTCCAGGGCGCCGCGGAACATGCCGGGAAACGCCAGCACGTTGTTGATCTGGTTCGGATAGTCGCTGCGGCCGGTTGCGACGACGGCGGCGTGGGGCAGCGCATCTTCCGGCGCGATCTCGGGCGTCGGATTCGCCATCGCGAAGACGATCGGGTCCCGAGCCATCGACTGAACGTCCTCAGCGGTCAGCAGCCCGCCCCGCGACACGCCGATGAACACGTCCGCGCCGCGGATGACGTCCCGCAGCGAACCGGGCTGATCCTCCACCTCGGGCCGTTCGGCCAGCCATCGCCACATCGGATGCTCATATTTCCCGCCGCGGACGATGGCGCCTTCGCGGTCGACCGGCGCAAGCCGCTTCACGCCGGCGGACAGCAGCATTTTGCAGATCGAGACGCCGGCCGCCCCGACGCCGTTCACGACGACGCGCACCTCTTCCATTTGCTTGCCGACCACTTTCAGGGCGTTGAGCAGCCCCGCGACGACGACGATCGCCGTGCCGTGCTGATCGTCGTGGAAGACGGGAATGTCCAGCTCATCCGCGAGCCGCTGTTCGATCTCGAAGCAGCGGGGCGAACTGATGTCCTCCAGATTGATGCCGCCGAAGATCGGGCTGATGTGGCGGATCGTGCGGATGATCTCCTCCGTAACCTGCGTGTCGAGGCAGATCGGGAACGCGTCGACGTCCGCGAGCTGCTTGAACAGCATCGCTTTCCCTTCCATGACCGGAGCGGCCGCATACGGCCCGATGTTGCCGAGGCCGAGCACCGCCGAGCCGTCGCTGACGACGGCGACGGTGTTGCGCTTGATCGTCAGCGAAAAGGCTCTCCGCGCATCCTGGTGGATGGCGTTGCAGACGCGCGCCACGCCGGGCGTATAGACGCGGGACAAGTCGTCGCGGTTTTTGATCGGCAGCTTCGGATAGACCGCGATTTTGCCGCCGAGATGCGCGAGGAACGTCCGGTCCGAAATGTTGACGACCCGGATGCCGTTCATGCGCCGGAGCGCCTCGACGATCGCGCCTTCGGCCTGCTCCGGGGACTGGATCGTCAAATCGCGGATGGACTTGTCCTGTCCGGCGCGGATCACGTCGATCGAGACGATGTCGCCCCCCGCCTTGCCGATCGCGGCGGCGACATCGCCGAACCCGACGAGCCGGTGATCGAGCTCCAGCCTTGCGATAATGCTGTTGAACATCTTTCGTGCACTCCCCCCCGTTTTCTGACGGCGAATAGAACCTTGTTCAAATATTCCCCGTTCCCGCCGCCGATGAAACGATTTTCCGGAAGGACATCCGGCGAGTGCAGGCGAATGTTATGATCGGGAGTTGATCAGATTGACGCGATTCAAAACATGTCCCGGATGCGGGCTGACCCTTCCGGATCAACATCTGGATGCGGCCGGGCGATACAACGCTTCGGGCGAATGCATGCAAACGTATCACGAACTTTCCGCCTGGCTCATGATGAATCCGGATCTTGGCTTTCGCGCGCAGCATGCGGTCGACGCCTACGGTGCCCAACATTCCGGCGGCGTGACGAAGAACATCACGGCGGCTTTCGCGCTGATCGGTTTGTATTTGGCGCTGGAGCGCGGGTATTCCGGCAGACGGGTGCAGCAAGCCCATATGGAACTGGCGAAGCAGCGGATCGAATGGCCGTCGCTCAAGCCGCCGGCGGCGGGCTTTGCCATCACGGTCGCCGATGTCGTCCGCGCCGAAGCGGGGCCGCCCCGTGAGAACATGCTGATGGAATGGGCGCGTTGCGCATGGGATGCCTGGCGCGAACAGCACGATTGGATCAAAAGCGTCTGCGCGGCGCATCTCCGGATGGATTGACAAGACTCCGCAGCCCGTTTCCGTACGGGCCTGGCTGCCGCCGCTCTCATCCCCGCGGCTCCGTCATACGATGGAGCAAGTCCAATTGTCATAAAATCTCATGCGACGGAGATGAGCGGAATGGCGCGAAAACAGGACCGGTTCGCGATCACCATCCAGCTCGGCAACAAGCGGGTGGTCGCGAAAGCTCCCTTGAAGGGCATCAAGCGATTGGTCTTCATCTTCAACCGGCAGTTCACCAACGCCCCGAACACGACGCAGATCGCAAGCGGCGCGGGCCACAGCGGCGCCGCCGGCAACAACGCGGCGATCCGGTCGCCGTGGACGAAGCAGCAGCAGAGCGTCGGCGCGAACGGCATCGCGCGCAACGCGGGGGGAAGCGGAAAAGTCGCGTCCCGTCACTTGCGCGACCAGGCGGCCGGCCATCAGCGGCGCCTCCGCCGCGGCAAGGAAGTCGTCGTCGTGATCAACGAGCAAATCGTGAAGATGCCGAAGGGAAGCCGGAACGCTGCGGCCACGCAAGTAGCCAGCGGCGCGGGCAAGTTCGGCGCCGGCGGGACGAACTCGGCGATCAGCAGCCCCGGCACCAGGCAGCAGCACGCGGTGGGCGGCGGCGGAACCGCGATCAACAAATGGCTTCGCAGCCGGAGGTTCAAGAAGAAGCTGCCCCGAAAAGGGTAAAATGAAAAACAGGTCGATCCAGGATGACTGCTCCTGCTCGACCTGTTTTGTTTGTCTGCATATCCTTGTTGGGATGAATCTCGCGCCGCTGTAACGTGCTATCCACGCTACAGCCCCGTCGGCGGGGCTCATCACGCCTCTGTAACGTGCTATCCACGCTACAGCCTCCCCGGCAAGGCTCATCACGCCTACATCCGCACGGCTCAGACCGCCAGCAAAATCCGGTTCCCCGACGGATCGCTCGCCGCAAATGCGCCATCTTCCTCCGTCACGTCCACGCCCAGCTTCCGGAGATTGGCGACGGCCTGATCCCTTGCCGCCCCGTCAGGATAAACCAAAGTGAAAGATTTGAGGCCGACGCTGTTTGCGGCCGGTCTCGGCGCGCCTTCGCCGTTCCAGGTGTTGAGCCCGATATGATGATGGTACCTTCCCGTCGACAGGAACAGCGCCTGCGCGCCGAACCGGTTGACCACCTCGAAGCCGAGCCCGTCCGCGTAAAACCGTTCGGCGGACCCCAGCTCCGACACATGCAGATGAATGTGGCCCATCAGCGTTCCGGCCGGCAGCCCGTTCCACGGCCTGTCGTCGCCCGCCGTAAGAAGATCCCGGAAGTCAAGCGGATCGACGGCCATCTCCACTTCTCCGCGTTTCCAATTCCACTCCGCGGGGTCGCGGTCCCGGTAAATCTCGATGCCGTTGCCGTCCGGGTCCGACAGATACAGCGCTTCGCTGACCAGATGGTCGGAGGAGCCGAACCGGAGGCCGATGCGGGCAAAATGCCCGACGATCCGCGCCAGATCGGATCGGGTCGGAAGCAGCAGCGCAAAATGGTACAACCCCGTCGTCCTCCCCTGCTTCGGCGCCGCGTCATCCGGCTGCTCGATGGTAAGGAGCGCCTTCTTCCCGTCCGCGGTGAGCGCCGCGGATTTGTCGCTCTGCGCCAGCACCTTGAATCCGATCGCTTCCCGGTAGAACCGCAAGGCGCGATCAAGATTCCGCACCTTCAGGCTCACCTGTCCGACATACGTGCTCGGCGCCTGATGAAAGCCGGCCAATTTTGCACACCCTTTCACAAGTTACTTACTTAATGTAAGTGATTATACGCGCTCATGATCGATGTGTCAAACCATAATGGCCATAAGCAAAAAAGCGACCGATCGGGCGGACGGACGGGCCGCCTGCCCGATGATCGCTTGCATCACCGTTCTGTTGTCTTACTGACAGCGGCTGTAGCCGCAGTTCGAGCACGTCTTGCATCCTTCCACGTTCAACAGCGATGCCGAGCCGCAGGACGGGCACAGGTCGCGCGATTCGATCGGACCGCTCTTGCCGCCGGGCAGCGTCACGATCGGCTCCGCGGTCGCCGCGATCGGCGGCACATCCGCCGGCGCTCCCGTTTGCTCCTGGTTCAGGCCGATGTGCATCTCCAGCGCCTTCGCCACGGCGTCGCCGATCGATTCGACGCGGTTCGCGCCGAAGCCGATGGCGCCGCTGCCGCCGATGCCCTTCAGATGCTTGATGAGCAGCTTCACCTTGTTGCCGTGGTCGCCGTAGCGCAGGAACAGCGAGCAGACGCGGCCGAGCGCTTCGGCCATCGCGAACACGTCGGAGCCGGCCTTGCCGACATTGAGGAAGATTTCGACCGGCGTGCCGTCGATGTCGTTGATCGTGATGTACGCCATGCCAAGCGGCGTGTTGAGCTTGTAGGTCGCCCCGCGCAGCACCTGCGGACGGCGCTTGTATTGCTTGTCGAACTCCTGCTCCTCCTGCTTCGAGACGTTCGCGTTGAGCGCGGCGTTGAGCTTGCCGATCGCTTCCGCGTCGCCCGAAGCCGATGACGCGGCGGTTTCGGCCTTCGCTTCGGCCTGGTCCTTCTTCTCGCCGTCCTTCGCCGTCGAGAGCACCTGCGTGTCGCGGCTGCCGTCGCGGTAGATCGTGACGCCCTTGCAGCCGAGCTCGAACGCGAGCTCATACAGCTTCTTCGTCTCCTCGATCGTGAAGTCACGCGGCGCGTTCGCCGTCTTCGAGATCGAGCTGTCGACCCAGCGCTGGATCGCCGCCTGCACGCGGATATGGTCTTCCGCGGTCAGCTCCATCGCCGTGACGAAATAGTCCGGCAGCTCCTCGCCCGGGTGCTCGTCTTTCCACTTCTGCGCGATCGGCACGTATTGCTTGTCGAAGCCGAGGCGGCTCTGACGGTAATATTCGAAGGCGAAATACGGCTCGATGCCGGTCGACGTGCCGACCATCGTCCCCGTGCTGCCCGTCGGCGCCTGCGTGATGACGGTGACGTTGCGCATGCCGCGCTTCCTGACCGCTTCGCCGACTTCCGGATAGACGCTCACCATGTTGCGCATGAAGCCGCTCTGCAGGAACTTCTCCGCGTCGAACGCCTCGAACGACCCCTTCTCCGCGGCGATCTCCGTCGAGGCCATGTAGGCTTCGCGCGCGATGAAGCCGTACAGCTTGTCGAGGAATTCGAGCGATTCCGGGCTGCCGTAGCGGATCTTCAGCTTGATCATGAGCTCCGCGAGTCCCATTGAGCCGAGTCCGACGCGGCGCTCTCGCTTCTGGTTTTTCTCGTTCTCCTTGAAATGGTACGGCGTCTTGTCGATGACGTTATCGAGGAACCGGACCGACCAGCGCGTCACCTTCGCGAGCTCGTCCCAGGCGACGTCGTCCTTCTCCTCGTCATAGAACTTCGACAGGTTGAGCGCCGACAGGTTGCAGACGCCCCACGCCGGAAGCCCCTGCTCGCCGCACGGATTCGTGCAGATGATCGGATTGAAGTACCAGCTGTTGGACATCTGGTTGTAGTATTCCATGAACACGACGCCCGGCTCGGCCGATTTCCACGCCGATTCGATGATCGTGTGCCAGACGTCGCGCGCCTTCACCGTCCGGTAAAGCACGACCTTCTTGCCGCGGGAGCGCCATTTATCCAGATCGCCGTCCCACAGCTCGTCGTATTCCGGGTCGCGCGTATCCGGGAAGACGAGCTCCCAGTCGAGGTCTTCCTTCACGGCCTTCATGAACGCGTTGCTGACGCAGACCGACAGATTCGCGTTCGTCACCTGGCCCATCGTCTGCTTCACCGTGATGAAGTCCAAAAGGTCCGGATGCCAGTCGTTCATCATGAGCATGAGCGCGCCGCGCCGGCTGCCGCCCTGCTCGATCAGGCCGGTCGTGTAGCTGAACAGGCCGCCCCAGGAGACGGCGCCGCTCGACGAGCCGTTCACGCCCGCCACGACCGCGCGCCGCGGACGGAGGCTGGACAGGTTGATGCCGACGCCGCCGCCGCGCGCCATGATCTCCGTCATCTCGGTCAGCGTCTCCATGATGCCGCCGCGGCTGTCCTTCGGCGAAGGAATGACGTAGCAGTTGAACAGCGTCAGCTCGTCGCTCGTCCCCGCGCCGGCCGCGATCCGGCCGCCCGGCACGAGCTTCCAGTCGTCGAGAATGTAGCGGAACCGCTCTTCCCACTGCTTCCGCTTCTCGGCCGTATCTTCCACGGAGGCCATCGCCTTCGCCAGCCGGTCCCACATCTCTTCCGGCGTCTTCTCGATCGTCAGCGTCAGCTTCTCGACCTCCGACTCGACGATCTGGCCGGCGCGCGTCCGCACGGTCACCTTGTTCCCGCTCCGCGCGATGACTTCCCCGACTTCCTTCGCCGGAAACTTCGGGTCATCCTTCGTCAGCACGAGCACGACGTCGCCGACTTTGGTGCCGGACGGGTCGGCGTTTTTCCAGGCATAGCGGTCAAGAAAAATTTTCTCGCTCAAGCCTTCAAGCTTGCTGCTCTTCATCATTTTCATGCGCCAGCGCCTCCGGTTCATGCAAAATTTGCCGCTTGCGGCAGCGGAAGTATATCGCATATGTACACAATATATAGAGTCCGCAACCCATTTTACACCACAATATATAGTATTCCAAGTCCCATTTTCGGCAACGGATCGTATCCGCCGGAAACAGGCGTTCTTATGCCGCTTCGATACAAATCGTCGCATCGCCCGGGCGACGCCGGGCGGGTCTCGCGACTCATTCCGCCCCTCCTTATGAATCGCCCCGCGCCCGGCCATACTAACGGATAAAACAACCAGCAAGAGGAAGGAGAAGCCATGCATCCGACCCCGAGACCGGACCGCGGCGCAAACGGAACCGGAAAGACGCCGCATCCCGATGTCGAGTTCGTCTTCGACCGCGCCTGGGCCGACGAACTCGCGGAGCGCGCGGCGCGCAACGGCCCGTGGGACGACTGGACGCTGTTCCAGCTTGCGGTCGAAGCCGAGCGCGCGAAGCTGGTCGCAAGCTTCGACGAGCTGCAGGCGCTCAGATGCCTGCCGGCGCTTACGCCGATGCCGCATCAGATCGCGACGGCGCGCAAAGTGCTGCACGAGATGGGCGGACGCGCCATTCTCGCCGATGAAGTCGGTCTCGGCAAGACGATCGAAGCCGGCCTCATTCTGAAAGAATACATTGTGCGCGGGCTCGTCCGCCGGGCGCTGATTCTCGTCCCCGCGTCGCTCGTGCTGCAATGGGTCCGCGAGCTGAACCAGAAGTTCGGCATCCCGGCGACCGCGCAGAAGAAAGCGCACTCGTGGCACTCCGACTTCGTCGTCGCCTCGCTCGACACCGCCAAGCGGGAGCCGCACCGCGAGCTCCTCCTGTCCGGCGACTACGACATGCTGATCGTCGACGAGGCGCACAAGCTGAAGAACAAGAAGACATCGAACTACCAGTTCATCCAGCAATTGCGCAAAAAATACTGCCTTCTCCTCACCGCGACGCCCGTGCAGAACGACATGGACGAGCTGTTCAACCTGATCACGCTGCTCAAGCCCGGCCAGCTCGGCGGGCAGAGCGACTTCGCCGCCAACTTCGTCGCCGACAAGCGGCTGCCGAAGAACGAGGACCGGCTGCAGGAAGCGCTGTCCGCCGTCATGATCCGCAACCGGCGCAGCGACGGCGGCATCGCTTTTACAAGGCGGATCGTGCGCAACATCGAGGTCAAGCTGTCGGCGGAGGAGAAGGCGCTGTACGACGCGGTGACCGGTTTCGTCCGGCAGCGGTACGACGAGAGCGGCCGGGATCTGGCGAGCATGCTGTCGCTCATCACGCTGCAGCGCGAAGTGTGCAGCAGCCGGGACGCGGTGTTTCTCACGCTCGTCAACCTGTTCAAGAAGACGGCGGAAGATTCGCCGATGCGCGCGAAGATCTGGGAGCTCGTCGAGTTCATCCGCCGCATTCAAGCCAACTCGAAGGCCGAGAAGGCGCTCGAGCTCATCCGTTCGACAGGCGACAAGACGATCGTCTTCACCGAGTACCGCGCGACGCAGGAATATCTGCTTCAATTCCTGAAGCAGCAAGGCATCCACGCCGTGCCGTACCGCGGCGGCATGAATCGGGGCAAGAAAGACTGGATGATGGACTGCTTTCGCGGCCGCGCCCAGGTGCTCGTCGCCACCGAAGCCGGCGGCGAAGGGATCAACCTGCAGTTCTGCCACCATATGATCAATTTCGACCTGCCGTGGAACCCGATGCGCGTCGAGCAGCGGATCGGCCGGGTGCACCGGCTCGGGCAGACGAACGACGTGAAAATCTACAACCTGTACACGACCGGCACGATCGAGGAGCACATCGTCCGCCTGCTGCACGAGAAGATCAACCTGTTCGAGATGGTCGTCGGCGAGCTCGACGACATCCTCGAGCGGTTCGAACGCGAGGAGCAGCCGCTCGAGCAGCGGCTCGCGCGGCTCGTGCTCGAGTCGGACGGCGACGCCGACATCCGGCGCGGCATCGACGCGCTCGGCCGGTCGATCAACCGGCTCCGCGCGGACGCGAAGCGCGCCCCCAAGCCCGCGCTTGAACGCGTCCTCCCCGTCCTCTCCGTCGTGCCGGACGGCGCGGACGCCGCGGCGGAGTTGCGGCCATGAACGCGAAGCAGATCCACCGGTTCGTCGAACGGTACCTGGAGGCGACCGGATGCGCCATCCTGGAGAAATCGCCCGCCCATTTCAAGGTGAAGCTGTCGCCCGCGGCGGACCGCGAGCTGACGAACCGCCCCTACTACTGGAGCTTCGTCGACCGGACCGGCGCCGAGCCGGAGACGATGTCGCTGCTGCTCGTGACCGATGCGGCGAAGTACGACGCGATGACCATGGAAGCGGAAGCGGCGGGCGCCGGCCGGCAGCCGGGAAGCGGCTCGCAAGGGGCAACGCACAGCGTTGCCGCGCAGAGCGTTGCCACGCCCAGTGTTGCCGCGCCCAGCGTTGCCGCGCACAGCGTTGCCGCGCCCAGCGTTGCCGCGCAAGGCGGCACAGCGGAGCAGGCCGGCATGGCGGCTCTCTCCCGCTCGTTCGGCTTCGTGCCCGCCGGACTCGGCGCGCGGACGCCGCGGGATGATCTCTATTTCGGCTCGCGGCGGCTTGAGCAACTGTTCGCGGCGACAAGGCGCGGCGGCCGGTTCGTCTGCCTGTTCCAGCAGCCTGACGAGCGGGCGCTGCACCCGTACGATTCGGCGCCTTACACGCCCTGGCTCGGCGTCAACGTGAAAGTCGGGTTCGTCTGCGACATGAAGCGCGAGGAGATGCATGCCTTCGGCGTCTCGCTCGCCACCGGAACCGTCGTCGAGAGGTTTTTCGACCGGCTGCAGGGACTGAAGCTCACCCCCCGCCTGCCCGCGAACGTGCACGTTGCCGGAGCCGCCCTGACGCTGAAGAAGGCGGCGGACCTGGTCGAGCAGGCGTTGATGCAGAAATTGAAAACCTGCGATTACGGCTGGGCGGCCGCGGCGAACAGACGGCTGGCGGAAGAGCTCGCGCAGCTCGCGCATTACTATGAGCCGCTGATCGAATCGGCCGACGACAAGCGGCGGGAGCAAATCGCCGCGCAATACGAGGCGCGCAAGGAGGAAATCGTGTGGCAGCTCAAGCCCCGCGTCGTCATCGAGGCGGTGAACGCCGGGCTGTTCCATCTGTCCGGCCTCGCCTGACCGCGGTTCGGGGGCATTCACCGGATTGCGGCAAAAATAGAACGATCGCGCGCGACACATTGCAACAGTCTTCTTGGGGCTTGTCCGCTATGATGACACTGCGGCGGCAAAGGGATGCCGCACGGGAAGGAGGCGCATGACATGCAGCGCAAAATGATCGCCCTGCTCGCCTGCCTGCTGGCGGCGGCGTTGGCCGCGCCGGGCGCGGCGGCTTCGGCCGGGATCGGGTACAAGCCGACGGAGCGCCAGTTGCTCGAGCGGCAGATCGGCATATGGGCGCAAGGGCTGTCCGCCCGGCCAGGTTTCGAACGATTCGCCGCCGCCCGGAGAACGATCGAGCCGCTCGGTCCGGGCACGCACGGCTGGATCGTGCTGTTCGAAGACCAGGGCGAGACCGTCGGCTATATGGTTGTGCACGCGGTGCGCGACGGCGGCTTCGCGCTGACCGAGTACGGAATCGGCGACGCGCCGCTTTACTCCGCGGAACTGCTGCGCCAGGGTCTGGCGCGGCTCGGACTTATCGGGGATGATGAAGAATTCGTCGGGGGCGCCGCCGTCGAACGCCGGTACGCGCATCCGCTCAGCGCGGCCTGGCGGGTCGAGACGGACGACGGCGTCTTCTATCTGGACGCGAAGACCGGCGAGGAACTGCCGGCGGACGACCGGTTCTGGAGCGAGGCGGAGCCGGAAGCCGCCGCCTGCCTGGTGGATCGGCTGCCCGGCGGCGCGCAGCCTTCCGGAGGCCTCAGGCGGCACGCGGAAGCGCCGCCCTTCGACCCTTACGGCCGGTTTCCGTGGATCACGCGCCAGCCGCTGGAATGGGCGGATGCGGACATCGCCGCGCTGCTTGGCGGCGGGAGCGAGCTGCGGCTGGTCGCCGAGCGGTTCGGCGGCGCGTTCCTCTATGTGCTGCCGGTCGTCGCCTGGCACGAGTGGGACGACGGCACCGCCTACATCGGCGTGGATCAGGAAGGCTTGCGCTTCATGCCGCTCGTCTGTCTCGAGCCCGCCGCCAATCTGTACGACTGACGCGGCTGTCCGGGCTCGGCGAACGAAACGTCAGGAATCCGCGGCCGGATTGGCCGCCCCTTCGTCGGCGCCGGAAACGCCCTCCCCGCGCCTTGCGCGCCGCTGCAGCAAATAGCCGTACAGCGCCCAGCCGAACCAGCGCGCGAGGAACGGCTCGCGCCGGCTCCGCGCGTCCCTGCGCATGCGCCGGCGCTCATCCGCCGGCGTCTCGATGTAGCGGACGAACCGGTCCGTCACATAGGCAACGTATTCTTTGCCGTCTTTGACCGCCATGAGAACTTCCCTCCGAACCTTTGATCCCGCCCGAAACGCGGCGGGTCCGGCATGTCGCCATGCCGCGTCATGCTCATTATGGCCGGAGCCGGCGCGCGTTAAACCCGCATAAGCCGCCCGCCGCAGCGGCAAAACTAACCTGCATCCGCATCCAGAACGCCCCGGAGGTCAGAATCATGAACCCGAATGCGATGTTTCGCGCGGCGGTTGCGGCCGTCCTGCTGGCCGCCGTCTCCGCGCCGCGCGCGGCCGCGGGAACTCCCGCTTCCCCCGCCGCCGACACGCCGCGTTACGAACGCGCGCTGCCCACGGCCGAAGTGCTGATCGACGCCGGTCACGGCGGCATCGACGGCGGCGCACATTTCGGCAGCGTGCTTGAGAAAGACATCAACCTGCAAGTGGCGAAACGGCTCTATCTGATGCTGCGCAGCCAGGGCATTCCCGCCGTCCTGAACCGAAGCGGCGACTACGCGCTGAGCGACGAGAACCGCTGGCATCCGTCGCGCTCGCGGCACCAGCGGGACCTGTCGCAGCGCCGCGGGCTGACGGACGAAATCGCCGTGCAACTGCTCGTCAGCCTGCATGTGAACTGGTCCGGCAATGAGAAGGCCAGCGGTCCGCTCGTGCTGCACCAGGAGGAAGGAAGAAGCGCTTTGCTTGCCGCCTTTTTGCAGGATGCGCTGAACCGGGAATACGGCAGCCGCAGACTCCCCAAAGTCGGCAAACCGTACTATCTGCTCAATCTGGTGAAGCGTCCGGCGGTCATCGTCGAGCTCGGCTTCCTGAGCAGCCCGGCCGACCGCGCGAAGCTGACCGATCCACGCTGGCAGCAGCGGCTGGCCGAGGCGGTCGCGGCCGGCATCCGGCAATATCTGTGGACCGCCGGGTGATCCGCCGTCCCCGCGGTCCCAAGTTTTGACTGAAAATTAGAACTTTGCGTTCGCGGCTTGACTTGCGCCTCCCTCGCATGCTAACATGTACATCGTCAGTCAACTGAACAGACGCGGTCGTGGCGGAATTGGCAGACGCGCTAGATTCAGGTTCTAGTGGTAGCAATACCGTGGAGGTTCAAGTCCTCTCGACCGCACCATAACCGGGAATCGGGCTCCAGGCATACTGGAGCTTTTTTATTTTTTTCATCGTCCGTCAAAACTTTGCCACGCGACCGCCGACATTCCCGTATGAAGCCTTGGAACCCGACGGAGGAGGACAACATCGGACCATGCTCGAACTTGCGCTGTTCGTTGCCGTGCTGATTTTGCTTGTCGTCGTATTTGTGCGGATCTGGTTGTTCCCGACCGTCCGGTTCGGCAAACCGTCCGGACCGTACGGGATCGGGACGCTGACCTTCCATGTGAAGGATGGGTCGAGAACGGAGATCTTTCGGGAAGACCCGCGCGCGCCGCGCGAGCTGATGGTTCAAATCTGGTATCCGGCGGCGGCCGGATTTTCCGCCGAACGCGCTCCTTACCTGCCCGATGCGCGCAAGGTGACGAAGGAGCTTTCGCGTTTGTTCCGCGTCCCGCGGTTCATGTTTCACCACATCCGGCGCGCGCGCACGAACGCGGTACCGTCAGCCCCCGCCGCTCCCGCGGACGGCGACGGGCATCCCGTGCTCATCTTTCTGGAAGGACTGGCCGGCTTTCGCCAGATGAACACGTTTCTGGTCGAAGAACTCGTCTCGCACGGATATGTTGTCGCGGCGATCGACCATCCGTACGCGGCGGCGTGCGTCGTTTTTCCGGACGGGCGCCATATCGGAGCCTGCCCGGTTGCCAGGATGAAAGAGCTGATCGCGCCGAGCATCGGGACGGTCGAGCATCCCCCGGTTCTGAACGGACATGTCCTTGAAGACGGCATCATCCCGTACTTGGCGGAAGATGTGCGAGCCGTGCTTGATGAACTCGGGAGATGGAACGCGTCGGATCCGAACGGAATTCTGACCGGCGTGATGGACCTCGGCAAGGTCGGCGTGTTCGGCGTATCGCTGGGGGGCATTGTGGCGGGTGAAGCGTGCCTGGCCGATTCGCGGCTGAAAGCCTGTCTGATCATCGACGCCCGCATGACGCGAAACACGGTCGCGAGCGGCCTGCGGCAGCCGGCGATGTGGATTACCCGGGGCGCGGAAACGATGCGGCGGGAAGGCTGGCCCCAAAAAGAGATCGACCAGCACCAGACGACGATGCGGGCCGTTTTCGAGCGTACGCCGAAGGATGGCTATTTTGTGCGGGTCAGGGACTTCTTCCATATCAATCCGACCGATATTCCCTTGTGGTGGCCGCTGCTGACGCGCCTGCTGAAGATGAGGGGGCCGATTGACCGGAGACGGGGCGGCGGCGCCAAATACCCGGAAGCGACCCTGGAGAAAACGCCGTAAATCCTTCCCCGGCGGCGCCGTCGCGGACCGCGGGCGACGGTCTTCAGGCGAGCGGCTCGAGGCGCGGTGCGTCCGCCGGCTGGATCCGGTAGCCGCGGCTTACCTTCACGACCCTGCGGTTCGGCCTGCGGATCAGCACATCCCTCTCGTCCCAGGCGACGACGATGCCGATGACGTCGTTCGTCTCCAACGCGTCGCGCACGACCCTCACCGTCGTGCCGGCAACGCGGTACGCGTCAAGCTGCTCCTCCGTCATCACGGCTTCCAGCCTCCTTCCATTATAACAATGGACCGCGGCAGGTGCGCCCCGCCCCGGTCCGATCCGCGATCCGAATCTATGGGATTATTCCGGCTGATGCCCGACATGTTCGGGCGATTCGTTCCTCTCGTACCATTCGTCAAGCACCCGGGAGGACATGACGCGGTTTTCGATGTAACCGGCCTGCCGCTCGGTGAACGCTTCCCGCCACGGAATGCCGAGTTCCTCGCACAACTTCACGACGGTGAGCAATTCCGACCATGCGACATAGCGCTTATACCAGAAAAACTGCGGATGTTCGATCATGTAGGGATACAAATCGTCAAATTCCGTATGCTTGCAGTCGAGAGCGCGCTCGAAATGTGTCTTGGCATCGGACAACTTCGACCTGAAGAATGAAACGGGCAGCTCCAGCTTCTCCATATCCTTCTGCCTCCCTTCGCTCACTTTCGTCTATTATAAAATAATTCAGCCGGGAGGAAAAGAGACAGGAAACAGGCGCCGTTGCCAGAAGCCGTCACTCGAACGCGATCTTCCCGTCCGCCAGCGAGGCGATGCGGACGAGCGATTCCAGGCGGATGCCCTGCTCGCGGATCATGCGGCTGCCGGTCTGAAACGTCTTCTCGACGGCGATGCCGAGCCCGGCCAGTTTCGCTCCCGAACGCTCGATGATGCGGATCAATCCCCGCGCCGCGTCGCCGTTGGCGATGATATCGTCGATGAACAGCAAGACGTCGTCCGGCGAGAGAAGCTGCCGCGACACCACCAGATCCGTCACGATCCCCTTCGTGAACGAAGGCACGCGCTCGCTCCAGGCGTCCGGCTCCGCGAGCAGCGTCTTCTTGCGCCGCGCGAACACGAGCGGCACGCCCAGCGTGAGCGCCGTCGCGAACGCGATCGGGATGCCCGACGACTCGATCGTGATCACCTTCGTGACGCCTTCATCCTTGTATCTCCGCGCGAACTCGCGCCCCATCTCCATCGTCAGTTCCGGATCGACCTGATGGTTGAGCAGCCGATCCAGCTTGAGCACATCCGTCGACAGAACGGAAGCTTCCTCGAGTATCCGCTGTTTCAATCGTTCCATGGCATCCCATTCCCTCTGCCGTTAGATCTATGTCATTAAAATTATCATACGGATCAACCGCGGCGCAACAAATTATGATCCGTACCGCCGTTTTTTATGAAACTTTTTCCGGGGTTGCAGCGTCTACATGATCAGGACAGGGAAAGGTGATGAGGACCATGCGCAACCGCCGCATCGGTACGCTCGCGAAATCGGCCGCGCTGCTCACGCTGTGCATCGCAGCCGCGTCCGCCCTCGCCGGATGCGGGGAGCAGGGCGCGTCCGACCGGAAGGAACGGACGCCGGAACAGGCGCCCGGCGCCGTCTCGGAAGAGCCGGCGGACGGTTCGGATCTAGAGACGCCAGTCGGCCGGTCAACGCCGGACTCGGGATCGGCTCACGACACGATGGCGTCGGGAGAGGCTTCGGAAGTCGCGGATGTGGAGCCGAACGCCGCCGGCATGGCCGATGATCGCCGTCTGCCGGACGTGAACGGATGGTATGCGGAACCGCCCGCGCTCCGCGGCATCGCCATCGGCGAACGGGAAGCGGATGTGAGAGAACGCTTCGGCGAACCGTCCGATACATACAGCCTATCCGACCCGCCGCTATCGGTTCTGGAATACGAAGGTTTTGCGGTCGGCATCGGCGAAGACGGCCGCGTGCGGTACATCGAGGTGAGCGGCGCGGACGTGCCGGCCGGCATCGGCGAACTCGCCGTCGGCGGCACCGCCGACGAGGCGATGACCGCGCTCGGCGAACCGGCCCAGGCGTCGGACACGGTGCTGCTGTACAAGCGGGACGGCGTCTCGCTCAAGTTCGATTTTGATCCGAATACGAAACGAATCGCGTCGGTGCTGCTGTTCGCGGACCGATAAGGGTTATCCCCCGGCTTCGAATTGTGCCGGGGGATTTGTTCTTTCTCGCGAGGCTCGTCATGCCTGTCCCTTCCCGCGCATACACATGAGAAAGCGGCACCGCTACGGGATGCGCCGGCTGCCTGCCGGCGTCTTGCCGCGTCGTACCGGAAGCGGCGCGGCGGTCCGCGTGATCGGGCACGGCGATCCATGTGTTCGGGCGCGGCGGTCCGCGTGATCGGGCGCGGCGGTCCGCGTGATCGGGCGCGGCGATCCGTGTGTTCGGGTACGGCGATCCGCGCGATCGGGCACGGCGAACCATGTGTTCGGGCGCGGCGATCCGCGTGATCGGGCCGGTGATCCACGCGACCGGGCGCCCGGCCATTTGCGTTTCCGTGCGGCTGCCAAACTTCCCGCGGGACGGGGGCTTCGTCATGAGAACGTTCCAAGCCATCCAAATCGCCTTCACCTTCATCGGCACCATCGTCGGCGCCGGATTCGCCACGGGGCAGGAAGTGCTGCAATTTTTCACCCGGTTCGGCATTTGGGGCACGGCGGGCATTCTGCTTTCATCCGTCCTGTTCGTCTGGATCGGCGCCCGCATGATGCTGGCATCCGCCCGCATCCGTGCCCAATCCTACGAGAGTTTGAACCAGGCGCTGTTCGGCCGGCGCTGGGGAACGTGGGCCAGCCGCTTCATGCTCGTCGTGCTGATCGGCGTCAACGCGGTCATGCTGGCCGGCGCGGGCTCCATTTTCAAGGAACATTTCGGCATCTCCTACCAGACCGGGCTGCTTGTCACCATCTTCCTCGTCTTCATCCTGCTCAAGCGGGGCATGAACGCGGTGCTCGCCGTCAATTCGATCGTCGTGCCGGCGATGCTGCTGTTCACGCTGATCATCCTGTGGGACACGGCGCACGGTCCGGGCGCGGACCGGTGGCTCACGATGCGCACGGACGCGCCGCAGCTCGCCGCCTGGGCGTCTCCCCTGCTGTACGCGGCGTTCAACCTGTCGATGGCGCAGGCGGTGCTCGTGCCGCTCGGCAGCCGGATCAAGGACCGCAAGACGATCATCGCCGGCGCCTGGCTCGGCGGCGTCGGCATCGGCGCGATGCTCCTCGTCGGCCATATCGCGTTGTCCGCCCGGATGCCCGGCATCGCCCAGTTCGACATCCCGATGGGCGGCATCGCCCGCGAGCTCGGCTCCCTGCTGCAATGGGCCTACACGTTTCTGATTTTCGCCGAAATTTTCACCACGCTGCTGTGCGACATCTACGGTCTCACCCTGCAGCTCAGCGCCCGGCTCGGCTGGCCGGAACAGGCGATCACCGCCGGCCTGCTCGCCGTCTGCTGGGCGGGCAGCCAGATCGGCTTCGGTCCGCTGCTCTCGACCCTCTACCCGCTGTTCGGCGCCCTCAGCCTCGGCTGGCTGTACCAGATGATGCGCAGACCGGGCTTGTCGGGGATGTAGCGGGACAGTAGCGGGGCGCGGTGATACGGTGGTTGGTGCGGCGGGCCGGTATTGGTGTGGTGAATTGGTGCGGTGGATTGGTGCGGTGGATTGGTGCGGTGGGTTGCTGCGGTGGGTTGCTGCGGTGGGTTGGTGCGGTGGATTGGTGCGGTGGGTTGGTGCGGTGGATTGGTGCGGTGGGTTGGTGCGGTGGGTTGGTGCGGTGGGTTGCTGCGGTGGGTTGCTGCGGTGGGTTGGTGCGGTGGATTGGTGCGGTGGGTTGGTGCGGTGGATTGGTGCGGTGGGTTGGTGCGGTGGATTGGTGCGGTGGGTTGGTGCGGTGGGTTGGTGCGGTGGGTTGGTGCGGTGGGTTGGTGCGGTGGGTTGCTGCGGTGGCTTGGTGCGGTGTGTGGTTGTATGGTGTAAAGCGGGCCGGAGTGCGGTAGATTGCAGCTGGCGGGCGGTTGTGATGGGCAGTTCTGCTGACGATTCCGGCTGAGCCGGCCCCTCAAGGCCGCCCGCAAGCGGATCCGAATGGGCCGGAGTTCAGGTTGGGCAAGTCTGCCGTTCCATAAGCAAAAATTTTTCCTCAATTTCGCCGATTTTGGAAAAAAGCCCGCGTATAAGCGAAAAAAATTCGTCTATTTTTCCGAAACCGCCTGATTTCGGGCATTTCGGATGAAATAGACGAAATTTTTTCTTCTACTTCTCGAAGAAGAAGAAAATTCGACAAAATTGGCGAAGAATTTTCTCTTACTGATGGATGCCGTCCGGAGTTCCCGCGCAGATGCCATACTAAAAAATCACAGGTATGCTAATAGAAGAAGAAAAGGCGGCAACGGAAAAGGCCAAGGGGGGCGCACGATGGGAAAAATGCGGCTTGCGTTCGGGATTGCGGCGCACATTTTCTTGATCGTCGCACTCGTCGGCTGCACATCCGGAAAACAGGCGCCGATGAATGCGAACGTTCATCCCGCGCTTTTTCGCGACAGGGACGCACTGCTGGAACGAGTGAAACTGATGCACGACTTCGATGCATTCACCTATTCGGAGGAGCAATTGGACCGCCTCCGGCAAGAACCGGAATCGAAGGATTACAAGAAGGTTGTGGCGCGGTTTGTAACAAGCGAATTGAAAAAAGATCCCGAGTCAATTCAAACGATCTCCGACGGCGGCACTCTTCGGACGCTTGTCGTCATTACGACGGACAGGTCGGTGTATCGAATCGGATTGAAAAAGTTGGATGACTACGACGGAATTTATATCGTGGATGCTTATGCGGAATTGATCTGGAGATCCTTTCCCGTTCCGAATGTGGACGAAGAGCGGATTTGACCGCCGGAGCCGGGGCGCAATGCTCCCGGCTTCCGGGTTACGGCGAACCGATTCGCACGCGTTTCGCGAACGGCAACCTCTCCGCCAGCCGTTCCGCCGTGTGCGCGTGGCATGTCAGGAAAATGAGCTGGCGCCGCCGCTCGCGGACGATGCGGGCGAGCAGTCCGGCGGCCGCGTCCATCCGCATGTCGTCGAAATTGACAAACAGATCGTCCAGCAGCATCGGCAGCGGCTCGTCCGTCTCGACTTCATCGGCCAGCGCGAGCCGGATGGCCAGGTAAACCTGTTCCGCGGCGCCGCGGCTTAAGTAAGCGGCGTCGACGATGCGGCCGTCTTCCGCCGTTTCCAGCTCGATTGACGATCGGCCGTACGGCGCGGCAATGCGCGCGTACCGCCCGTTCGTCAGCGCCGACGCGTACTCCGACGCGCGGCGCAGAACGGCGGGTTGGCGTTCCCGCTCGTACGTCTCGCGCGTCCGGCGGATGAGCGCCTGCGTGAGGGCAAGCTCCGCGAAACGCTCCGCTTCTTCCGCGAGCTGCGCGATGACCGCTTCGCGTTCATCCAGCAACGGACGGCGCGCGTCTTCCGCAAGCAGCCGCTCGAGCGTCTCGCTCAGCCGGCCGCGCAGCTCAAGCAGGCGAGCCCGCTCTTCCTCCGCCGCGCGGCACGCTTCCGCCGTCCGCCCGGCAAGGCTCCGCAGCGCATCCTCGTCATGCCGCTCGAGCAGCGTTTCCATCCGCTCAAGGTCTTCTTCCGTCAATCCGGATGCAAGCTCCACCCCGATGCGGATCCGTTCTTCATCGAGCTGCCGCGCTTCGCGCGCGTCTTGCAGCAGGCGCTCGTAGGCCTGCTCGTCCGCCGCGCCCGCCGCCTCGAACCAGGCGCGGGCCGCCCCGGCATGGCCGGCGAGCAGCGCGTTCGTCTCGCGGAGCTGCGACGCGAGCTCTTTCATTCGCACATCGAGCGCGGACGCCAAGGCGGCCGCTTCCGCTTCGCGCCGGACGGCGGCGCGAAGCCATTCCAGCGCGGCGGCGGGATCTTCGTCCGCCAGCCGCGCTGCCGCATCTTCGGCGGCGCACAGCTCACGCACCGCCGCGCGGTGCGCGCGCAGCCGCCCGGCCGCCTCGGACAGCTTCGCATCGAGGCGGCCCATGGCTGCCAGATGGCCGGCGGCCATCTCGAGGCGGTCGAGCGTCTCCAGCGCCGCCTCGGGAGACAGGCCGCCGGGCAAGCCTTGAGCCTCGAGCCAGCTTCGCCACTCGGCGCGCAGCGCCGTGAGCCGGGCGGCGGCGGCTTCCGCGTCCGCCCGGCGCTCCGCGCGCAGCGCGCGAATCCGCTCGAGCCGGCGTGCGTGCTCGAGCGCGCGCTCGGCCGCGAGGCCTTGCTCGCGCAGCGCATCGAGGCGCGCCTGCACGGCGCGCTGCAGCCGGCTGCGCACCGCAGCCGCCTCGGCGAGCTGCGCTTCGCCCGGCAGCGCGCCATGCGCCGGGGGCGCGAACGGCTCGGCCGCCTCATGCGGCCGCCTGAGCAGCGCCCCGAGCGCATCCGCCGCGCGCTGCCCATACGCGGCCACCTGCCGCGCAGCCGCAAGCGCCTCCCCCGCTTGCGGCCCGCCCGCGCGCCCGCGCCCGATGCCACGCCGTACCAGCGGCGGCGCGGCAAGCGCGGCAAGCGCGGCCAGCCCCGCGCCGACGGCGCCCGCCGCCCAGGCGGCGGCGCCGTCCAGGCCGGCGGCATGCGCGCTCGAATACGCGGCGGCAAATCCCGCCGCGCCGAGCGCCGCCGCGAGCGCGGCGGCGAAGCCGCTTCCGCCGGCGTCCGCCTGCCGGACAGCGGCACGTGACGAGCGGGCGCTCCGCTCGCCCAGGACGCGCACGGCCTCCATCTCCCACGCCCTGCAGGCGTCTTCGAAACGCTCCCACGCGCCAAGCAGCGCGTCGGCCGTCTGCGGAACGAACGGATCGTCCTCCCCGTCCCGGACGTTCTCCGCCCCCGAAGCCGCCTCGGCGGCCGCGCTTTCCGCCGCCGCTTCGCGCTCCTGTTCGCCGAGTTGCCGTTCGGCCTCCGCGCAGCGCGCCGCTTCGCGCTCCGCCTCGCTCAAGTCCGCGCGGAACGCGCGGATCCGGTCGCGCTCCGCCACGCCGGCCGCGAGACCGCGCAGCCGCCCCGCCGTCCATGCCGTGCCGGCGGATGCGAGCAGCGCGTTCATCCGCTCTTCCTCGAGGCGCCGCTCCGCCCGCCATTCGGCGCACGACTGTTCCAGCGCGCGCATCGCTTCGGAGGACTGGAGCAGCCGCTCGAGTTCGGGTTCGAGCACGAGCAAGTCGTCGCGAATCGCAAGCCGTTCCCGTTCCGACCGGGCTTCGCGCAACGCCGCTTCCAGCCGCAGCCGTTCGCGCTCCAGCCGTTCCCGCTCGGCGGTCCACATCCGCCATTTCGTCTCGGCGTCGGCGGGCAGCCGGCCGGGATCGGGCAGCGCGGCGCGCCGTGCGTCCAGCTCGCGGAGGCGCAGCCATTTCTCCCGCATCTTCAAGGCGCGCGCCGCCTCATCCCGGCCTTGCGCCAATTCGGGCAGCTTTGCCTCAACCTCGCGAATCTCCTCCGCGGCTTTCTCCAACGCCGCAGAAACTTCGTTGTACCGGGCGATCGGATCCGGCAGCGCGCGCAGTTCACGCTCGATCCGTTCGAGCACGGCCAGCCGCCTGTTCATCGGCTGCGCCGTACCCCGCGGCTTGTACAGCCTGTCCATCGCCTCGCGAATCGTCTGCTCGGCCTCCGCCAGCAGCCTGCCGTCCGCCATCCCCGCGTGATAGAGGAAACGGCCCAGCTCCTCGCCCTGCACGGCGCCGAGATCGCGCAGCTCCGACAGGCCGACGGCGAACAGTTGGCGGTACGCTTTGCCGGTCAGCCCGCCGAGCAGCAGCCGCTCAAGCTCCCGTTGCTCCAGTGTCTCGGGCTCGTCCCCCCGCCGGCCGCGCAGCATCGGCTTGCCGCCCGCGCTTCCCGAATACCGCTCCAGCACCAGCTCTCCGTGCCGCTCGGAGACAAGCGCAAGCCGGCCACCGTGCCGACCGCCGTACACCGGCTCCTGCCGTTCCGGCATATTCGCCCGGGTAGCGAAGCCGTACAGCATCGCGCGCACGAAGCCGAGCACCGTGCTCTTGCCCGTCTCGTTCGGCCCTTCGAGAATGACCGCATCCGCGTCGAAGTCGAGTGTGATGCCGCTGAGCTTGCCGAATCCGTCGATGGTCGCCGACCGAATTTTCACGCCTTTTCCCTCCGCACCATGCGCCGCATCCGTTGCCGCGAGAATGGTTTGCATTGTTGCAAAATTGGCGCCTTCTGCCGATCACCGCCGCATAAAACCATTGCCTGACGCAAACCTGCCGCCGCCGCACCACCTTTTGCCAAGGAACAACCTGGTGCATTTTGCACCACGTTCTCGTCCCGTCATACCGCACCCGCCGCTCAAGCTTCCTCCCGCTCCAACAGACCGGCGAGGCGGGCGGCGGCCCGCTCGAGCAGGATTTCCGCGGACACGGGGACGCGGTTTTCGAGCAGGCGACGAAGCCGCGGGTTTCGCATCATCGGCTCCAGCGCTTCCTTGAGCAGCGCCTCCCGGCCTTCGGGATCGGCAGCCAGCCTGCGCGCGAGCCGCACCGCTTCGCCCGCGAAGCTGTCCTCCCCGGCGAGCCGGTCGAGCTCCAGCTCCGGCGCCGTCCGGACCGTCAGCCGGTGCACCCAGACCCAACCGTGCCCGTCCGCCCCCCCGTACCCGCCGCGCAAAACCATTCCGCCCTGCCCGGCCGGCTCGCCGTACGCGACGGGTCCCATATCCCCGGCCGTCCACTCACCGAGCCGCTCGCGGAGCGCCGCAAGCAGCTCGTCCGATCCGCGGACTTCCAATCGGCGGTGCAACGGGCCGCGGCCTTCGAGCACCATCTCGAGCATGACCGAACGGCCGCCCGCCGACGCCGCTACGCCGCGAACCGCCTCCTCCATCCGCTCGAGCAGCCGCTCCTCGTCCGCGATTCCTTCAATACTGGCCCGGCACGCGAGCCAGCGCACTTCATCCAGCGGCAGAAACGTCAGCCGCATGCCGCCGGACGCGTCGACGTCGACGAGGAAGCAGCCTTTCGGCCCGGTCTCGCCGGCATGCCGGCCCTGCAGGTTGCCCGGATAGACGACGTGGGGGTATTCGTGCAGCACCCGGCGGCTGTGGATATGGCCGAGCGCCCAGTAGTGAAACCCCGCCCCGAGCAATTCGGACAGCCTGCAAGGCGCGTAAGCATCGTGATTCGGATCGCCGTCCACGTTCGCGTGAAGCAGCGCGATGTGGCAATCGGCGCCCGCGGCCGGGCGGTATCCGGGAACGAGATTTTCCGCAACAGCGCGGCGGTCGTAAGAAATTCCGTAAACGAAAGCGGCCGGCTTGCCGTCTCGCCGGTAAGCCGGCCGGTGCTCCGCGTCTCTGCCCGCGCCGAAGATGTGCACGCTTTTCGGCAAATCAAACCGCGCCCGCTCCAAGCCCAGCGGATCGTGGTTGCCGTGGATCGCGAACACCTGGACGCCGGCGGACGCGAGACGGCTCCACGACCGGTGGAGCGCCGCCTGGGCGCGCAAGGACCGGTCCGCCGAATCGAACAGGTCGCCGGCGATGACGACGAAATCGGCTCCATGCTCAAGCGCCGCCTCCGTCAGCCGGCGCAGCGCCCCGTATTCCGCTTCCGCAAGGCCGCGGCGGACATGTTCCGGCGCGCCCGACAGCCCCTTGAACGGGCTGCCGAGGTGCAGATCCGCCGCATGGATGAACCGGAACGGGTTCACGTCGCCTCCCCTTCTCCCGCGGCTCCCCGGACGGCATCCCGGGCAGCACCCCGGTCGTCTTCCCGCGAATTGTCTTCGTGCGCAACATCCCGCGCCGCTGCTCCCGCAGGGCCGGCCGTCAAGCCGAGATAAACTTCCTTGAGCTGCGCGATGACCCGCTGCAGCGAATAGTCCCGCTTCGCCTTCTCCCAGGCCGCGCGCGCCAGATTGTAGCGGTAGCTCGGGTCCGAGACGACCTGCTCGAGCGCGCCGGCGAGCGCCTCCGGATCGTCCGGCGGCACGAGCAGGCCGTTCACGCCGTCCTGGATCTGCTCGGCGATGCCGCCGACGTTCGTGCCGACGAGCGCCAGCCAGCAGAGCGCCGCCTCGGCGAACACCGAGCCGAACGCCTCCGCCCGCGACGGCAGCACGAAAATGTCGAAAAACGGCATGAACTCTTCCGGATGCAGCATGTACCCGTAGAAAATCGTCTCGTCGTACAAGTCCAGCTCGGCAGCCATCGCTTCCAGTTCCGGCCGGATCGGACCGTCGCCGATGATGTGGAGGACAAAAGCATGCCCCCGCTGCTTCAGCAGCGCGCACGCCTTGAGCAGGATATCCAGCCCCTTCGCCGGGACGAGCCGGCAGACGGTGATGAGCTGCGGAATTTCGTTGTCATGGGAGACGGGCCGGAACCTTTTCTCGTCGAAACCGTTCGGGATGACCGTGATGCCGGCCGGATTTTTGACATGCGGCGCCAGGTAATCCCGGAACGAATACGAAACGGTCAGCAGACGGTCGACCTTCGCTTCCAGCTCCCCGTACAGGGAGGTCAGGAACCGGTGCTCGGGGCCGTCCGGCCGGATTCTGCCGTTCAGGATCAGCTCGCGCTCGAAGCTGGAATGGATCGTCATGACAACGGGCGTGTCGGGGAACAGCTTCTTCATCACAAGGGCGGGAATCGGATGATGGGCGTGGATCAGTTCGTACGGCTTGCTTACGCGCATCCGCGTCCACCACAAGTAGTCGCGGCAAGTCTGCAAATATTTGTCGACGACGGGATGGCCCCGGAACTCACCGGCATCGAACGTCACAAATTCGAGATCTTCGCTGCCTTTGCCGCGCACCCGTTTCGGGATGGAGAACAGTTCCATGTCCCATCCCATCTTGAGGAATCTTTCCTGGATGTACGGCACCATGGAGGAAACGCCGCCCGGCTGCTCCGGGGGAAAGAACAACGCTTGCAATACCTTCATTCTGACTTCCTCCTTCGGCAGTCGGTTACGCAACTGCCAAAACCATGATATAATAGAACATATGTTTCTGTAAAGGAAGCCATTACGCCTGCCTGGAAGGGATGCCATGACCGCCGCGTTCGAATGGATACTGTCTCCCGCCGGCCGAGCCGCCTGCGCCGCTTCGGCGCTGACCGTCGCCGGCCTGATGACCGTCATGTCCGTTCTTCTGTGGAGGATGAACCGCCGGCACGCCTCCTACCGGCTGCTCGTCGCGGCGATGCTGCTGTCGCCGGCTTTCCATATCGCACCGGACGGATCCGCCCGGGACGCGGCGCTCTCCGGCGCCGTCCTGCTGTCGTTCATCCTGGTCAACTTCGCCGTGCTGGCGCTCTACGCGACGCTTCGCCGCGGCGACAGATGGATGCTCGCCGCGCTTATCACGCTGGCCGCCGGAGTTTCCGCGCTGCAGTTCGGCCTGGACGCGGGATGGTTCGCCGGGGATGGACAAGCCGGAGACGGAGGGGCCGGAAGCGGACAAGCCGGGGCCGGGGCCGGGGCCGGATCCGGCGGGACGGGCGTTTTCCGGCCGGTCGATCTCATGCTGCTGGTCGTCTCCGGCCTGATGCCGGCCTACATCCTGCCCCGGACCGGCCAGAAGGCGAGACTCGCGGCCGCGCAGGCGATTTTTTTCCTGAGCCGGCTGATCGCGATCGCGGAGGCCGGTTCGGAAGCCGCGCTGCCGGTCTGGACGCCGGCGGCAGGGCTGCTGCTGACAACGGCTTATTTCTGCTTGCTGTTCTTCATCCTGTTCCGTCGCACGCTGGAGAGGATGCAGTCCGTCTACATTTCGTCGATCAAGGACGGCCTGACGGGCCTGTACAATCGCCGCCATTTCCTGAAAAAGACGAGCCGCTACGCCGGACACGGCCTGCCGGTTTCCATCCTGTTCTGCGACATCGACAACTTCAAGAAGCTGAACGACACGCACGGCCACCATGCCGCGGACGAAGCGCTGAAACGGGTGGCCGCGATCCTGTCCGAAGAAGTGTCGGGCTTTGGCGCGGCCGGAAGGTACGGCGGCGAGGAGCTGGTCGCCTCCATCGCCCGTCCCGGCGCCGACCCGGCCGCGATCGCCGAGACGTTCCGGCAGCGCGTCGAGCGCGAGACGATCGTCACCGTCAGCGTCGGCGTTTGCCCGGCGGGCGAGGGGCTGTCGGTGGAGGAAGCGGTGCGCCGGGCGGACGAGGCGATGTACGTCTCGAAGTCGACGGGCAAGAACAAGGTGACGGTGCACCGTCCGTCCGCCGTCGCGGCAGGCCGGAAGAATTAAAAAATCAGCATGCCTTCCGCAAGCTGAATCCGCCATTCAACCCGCCGGGGAGCGAAGACGATGCAAATGCTCGCGATGCTGACGATGCTGGTCGACCATATCGGCATCGTCTTTTTTCCCGAAATCCCGTGGCTCCGCTGCATCGGCCGCCTGGCGATGCCGCTCTACGCGTACGCGCTCGTGCTCGGATACGGCAGAACGCGCAGCTTTCGCCGCTACGCGCTGCGGCTCGCCGTCATCGCCGTCCTCTCGCAGCTTCCGTACCCATACGCGCTGATGGGGCCGGACGAGCCGTTCGAGTTCAACGTCGTGTTCACCCTGCTCGTATCGCTCGCCGTCCTGCGCCTGATCGACGCCGCCATGCCGTCCGCGTCCGGCGACGCGCCGGCCCTCGAGCAGCGCGGCTACGCCGCAGCCTTCGGAGACTTGAGCCCGCTTGCCCCGCGCTTCGTCACGTCAGCGGTCATCGCCGCCTGCGGATGTCTGGTGCTGGAACTGCTTCCTTTCGATTACGGCGCTTATCTGCTGCTGCTTGTGCTGATCTACCGCTTCACCGCCGGACCGGTCGCGGCGGCGCTTCATTTTTTCCTGAACGTGTTGTACATCTTGCCGCTCAACTTCCCGGCATACCAGATGTTCAGCCTGCTGTCCACGCTGCTCGTCGCGTACGCCCCGAAGGCGCTCGATATGGCCGGCCGCGTCCGCGTTCCCCGCTGGCTGTGGCTGTCGTTTTATCCGGCGCACCTCGCCGTCCTCGCCTTCATCCGGCCATTCGCGGCGATCTGACCATCTTCCCGCCGCCATTCGGCCGCGCCTTACGATTCCAGCGTCCGCCAGGCCGAATCGACGAGCAGATCGAACGCGTCGTCGTTCTCCTCGAGATACGCTTCCACCTCGTCGATGTCGCGTTCGCTCCCGGACTCGTTCATGAAAAACAGCCCGTACGCCCAGTCTTTGCCGTCCTTGCTGTGCAGCGCCGCTTCATACGGACGCCGGTGCCCTTCCACCTCGAACCGCACCGCGCCGACGTAGCCGTCCTCCGTCCGCCGCATCTCCGCCCCGAGTATGTTGAACTTCATGTCTGGCCCTCCTTGCGCCTTCCGAGCGTCCGGCAGCGGCGCTTCAAGACGCATCCACCGTCCGCCGCCTCCTGCCGTTTCTCCTTACCATCATACGGAATATGCCCGCCGGCCGCAAACGACCGTCCCGCCGGACGAATTGTGAACATTTTTTGAACTTTTCGTTCGGGACAGTATTTGTCACAATCTTTTGAATCATTTTTAACACAGATTTCATCCAAATTCGTTATAATGGCACCATAGTTACCGCAGGGAGAGATTTGCGATGAGAACGTTCATTTCCTTGCATGATCGGCCGATTCCCGTATATATGCAAGACACGAACCAGAAGAAAGCGCTCGAGGTGCTGGGCGAAGTGCTGAACCGCAAGCTCGCGACCGGCAAGGCGGCGCTGCGCCGCTGCATCCAGTCGCTCATCAGCATCGAGATCGTCGGCAGCGAAGCGACGCTGCACGCGATGCGCGAGCACGACACGCGCACGATTTCGCTTTACTGATCGTCAGCCGTCATATGCCGGGAGCACCGGGCGGACGCCGTGAAGGCGCCCGCCTTTTTTGCGTCTCTACCCGATCCACGAGGCGAAAAACTTCCGGTATCCTTCCCGCATCACCCGTTCCGAGAACCGTTCGAACGCCCGCCCGCGGTTGTCCTCCGACACGGCGGCCGGCGCGGCGAGCGCCATGTCGACGAGCTCGAACCAGTTGTCCGGATTGCCGGCGAACGTGTGGCGGCCCGAAATATGCCCGTAACATGGATGGTCGGGCTTCACGATCAGCTTGCCCATCGCCATCGCCTCCGCCAGCGGCATCGCGAACGTGTCGAACACCGAGGTGCTCCAGTACACCTTCGCCGTGTTCATCAGGCGGAAAATATCGTCCCGGCCGAGCGCGAACATCAGCTTCACGTTCGGCGGAATGTCGTACTTTTTCATGCTTTCCTTGTACCTCAGGCCGCCCAGCACCATGACGACTTCCACATCCGGACGCGTCCTCGCGTATTCGATCGGCACCTCCGGCCGCCGGTTCGGTTCGTCCCGCCCGATCCAGAGCACGCGGCTCTTCACGACGGCGGACGGGTCGTAATGCTTCCGCGCCAGATCCTCCTCGAACCCGATCGGAATGACTTCCACGTCGGTGACGCCGAAATCTTCGGCGAAGCGCCGCTTGAGATACTCCGTATGGACGATCGCCTTGTCGACGATCGAGTAGAACGGCCGCATCATCTTGTATCCGGTCAGGTCCGGATGCGGGTACGAGTGCGGGAACAGCACGCATTTGTCGAAGAACAGCTTCAGGAACGTGAACCCGGAGACCGTGTAGATGACGTGGTCGATGTTTTCCCGGTAAAGCTGGTTAAGCACGATGTCGTAGTTGACGAGATCGCCCTTCTCGTATTCGAATCCCGGCGCCTGGTCATACCCGCTCACATGGCGCTCCGGCTGCACGAACACGATCTCGATTCCTTCGTCCGCGGCGATCGCCTTGAGCCGCTCCGCGTAAATGCGCGGCCCCTGGGCTTCGGTGAACTGGATTTTGCGCATGACGAGTCCGACTTTGGTCAACGGCGGTCGCTCCTTTCCGGTTGGGCCTCTCCAATTATTCCTATCATAAAACGCCGCGTTCGTGAAGGTCAGTTCGGCGGCCAGCCCGGCAGAAGTGCGAATCCGGGGGCCTCTGTGGTATAATGCGTTCGATCATCAACTGCATGCGTCGGATGGGACTGAGGGTATTGAACAATCGGGACAAAAAAATGGACGAATTGGCCGCGCCGGACTTTGGGACGAAACTGCGTGCCAACCCCGACTTCCCGGATGCGGACGACGGGTTGACGGACGCGGCGGATGGGGAGGCGAGGCCGCCGCTGCCTTCAGGCTACGTCCGCCGGATGGAAGCGCTGCTCGGCGACGAAGCCGGGGCGTTTCTGCGCTCCTATCGCGAGCCCCGGACATACGGCCTCAGGCTGAACAGCCGCAAACTGGCCGATCTGGCCGTTCCGCGGGACGAGTTGCGGCGGATGTTCGGCCTTGCCCCCGTTCCCTGGTGCCCCGGCGGCTGGTACTATGCGGCGGAAAGCCGTCCCGGACGGCATCCCTGGCATGCGGCCGGGCTCTATTACATCCAGGAGCCTTCCGCCATGTCGGCGGCGGAGCTGCTCGCGCCGGAGCCGGGCGAGCTCGTGCTCGACCTGGCGGCCGCCCCGGGCGGCAAGGCGACGCAAATCGCCGAACGGCTGGCCGGGCGCGGCCTGCTCGTCGCGAACGAGATTCATCCCGCCCGGGCGCGGGTGCTCAGCGAGAATATCGAGCGGATGGGCATCGCGAACGCGGTCGTGGCGAGCGAGCCGCCCGACCGGCTGGCGGCGCGGTTCCCCGCTTTCTTCGACGCGGTCATGCTCGACGCCCCGTGCTCCGGCGAAGGCATGTTCCGCAAAGACCCGGACGCCGTCCGCGAATGGTCGGAGGCGGCCGTCCAGGCCTGCGCCGCGCGTCAGGCCGGAATTCTCGACGAAGCGGCGAAGATGGTCCGTCCGGGCGGGCGGCTCGTCTACTCGACCTGCACGTTCAACCGCGAGGAGAACGAGGAGACGATCGCCCGGTTCCTTGCGCGGCGGCCCGACTTCGAGCTGAGGCGGTCGCTGCGCCTGTTCCCGCACCGGGAGCGCGGCGAAGGCCATTACGCGGCGCTGCTCGTCCGCCGGGACGATGCGGATGGCGCGGATGCCGGCGTGCGGGCGCCAGGCAAAGCGCACGAGGCAAGCGGCCGCACAGGCGGCAGGCGCGATGCCGCCGGACGCGATGGCGGCGGCTTCACCCGGTTCCGCGCCTTCGCCGCGGAAGCGCTGCCCGGATTCGCCCCGGATGAGGGACTGCCGGACGGCGGCCCGCTCATGTTCGGCCGGCAGCTCTACTGGCTGCCGGACGGCGGCGGCCGCTTCGGCCCGCATCTGCTGGACGGGCTGCGCGTGCTCCGGCCGGGCCTGCACCTCGGCGACCTGCCGAAGGACCGGTTCGAGCCCGCGCACGCGCTCGCGCTCCATCTCCGTCCTTCGGCGGCGCGCTGGACGCTGACGCACGCGGCGGACGCGCCGGAGACCGCCGCCTGGCTGCGCGGCGAAGCGCTGCCGGCGGACGCCGCCCTGACAGGCTGGGGGCTCGCCTGTGTCGACGGCCTGCCGCTCGGCTGGGGCAAGGCGGCGGGCGGCCGCATCAACAACCGTCTGCCCAAAGGCTTGCGCCGCCCTTGATCCGCCTTTGCCGGCGGTTGCCCAAAATCGAATGCCGCGGGGCATCCGTCCAAACGAACCTTCTCTTTCGCCATACTATACTGTAGACCGGATGACGCGGCGAAACCGTAAACTTCAAGCCCGCAACCGGAATATGCGTTCAGGGAGGGTTCTACATGTCCGGTGTAGGTGGAGCATTCACGTCCACGGGTGTGATCCTGGTTCTCTTCATCCTGCTGGTCATCGTATCCCGCGGCATTCTGTACTGATTTTTCATCTGCGAAACGAAAGCGACGAAATCCGCCGGCCTTCCGGCGGATTTCACCATTTTGACGCGCCTTTATGAGGCCTGTTCGAGCGCGTACCGGCGGATTGCGTGCGCGACGCCGTCCTCGTCGTTCGTGAGCGTCACGGCGTCCGCGGCCCGCTTCACCTCGTCCGGCGAATTGCCCATCGCGACGCCGAGGCCGGCGAAGCGGAGCATGTCGATGTCGTTGTAATAGTTCCCGACCGCCATGATGCGGCTCCGGTCGATGCCCCTGAGCGACGCCAGCCGCTCAAGCGCTTTCCCCTTGCTCACGCCGGCCTGCTGCACGTCGATGAACCAGTCGCCGCTCCGGATGCGGCGCAGCGGGCTGTCCCACGCTTCCCACTCGCGCTGCACGCGATCCATCAGCTCCTTCGAGCCGAACGCCGTGAACTTCACGAGATCCGGCGGAAGCGGATGTTCCGGAAGGCGGCGGATCGGCTCGATGCGGTAATGGCCGTACATTTCCTCCGCTTCGGGCGTGATCGATTCGATGTACAGGTCGAAGGCGGTGTTCAGGTCAAAATGCACGCCGTTCTCGCGGCAGTAGACGATATAGCGTTCCATCGTTTCGGGCGGAATGCTGTGGCTGTGCAGCACCTTGCGCCCTTCCGTCTCCACCGTGGCCGCGCCGTTGTGCGTAATGAGCGTGCCCGCCAGGCCGATTTCCTCCAGCAGCGGGATCGAGTTGCTCGGCCCGCGGCCGGTGGCGAGCACGATCTCGGCGCCGCACGCCGCCGCTTCCCGCACCGCTTCGATCACCGCCGGCGTCAGCCGGTGCTTCTCATCGAGCAGCGTCCCGTCCACATCAATCGCGATCAGGTCGAATCTTCGGGTCATGTTGCACTCTCTCCTCTCTCCCATCCGGTCCGAAGCTAACGTTCGGACCATGCGCCCGCCGCGGCCGCGGCAAGCGCTTCTTTCTCCCTCTCCGTCAGTTCGCGGTATTCGCCCGGCGGAAGCGCGGGATCGAGCTCAAGCGGCCCCATCGCGATTCTGCGCAGACGGACGACCCGCTTGCCGACCGCTTCGAACATCCGCTTCACCTGATGGAATTTTCCTTCCCGGATCGTGACCGTGACCTTCGTGAGCGGCCCGTCATCCGAATCCTTCACTTCCCGCACGTTGAGCTCCGCCGGCATCGTCCGGTAGCCGTCGTCGAGCGTCACGCCGGCTTCGAACGCGCGGACGTCGTCCTCCCCGACCGCGCCCGCCACGACCGCCTCGTAAACCTTGTCCACATGCTTGCGGGGGGAGAGCAGCTCGTGCGCGAGCCGGCCGTCGTTCGTAAGAAGCAGCAGCCCTTCCGTATCCTTGTCCAGCCGCCCGACGGGAAAAGGGTCCCGCGCCCGGTCCTCCGACCGCAGCAGATCGACAACGGTCTTCTCCCGCGCGTCCTCCGTCGCCGATATGACGCCCGGCGGCTTGTTCAGCATGAAATAGACGTATTCCCGGTAGCGGACCGGTTCGCCGTCCCAGCTCACCGCGTCGCCCGCGGGATCGACGGTCATGCCCGGATCCCGGGCCGGCGCGCCGTTCACTTCGACCCGGCCGAGCCGGACCGCGCGCTTGATCTCGCTTCGCGTGCCATAGCCCGCATGGGCGAGCATTTTGTCCAGCCGCATGCCGCGCGCCATCACATCCACCTCCATCCGGGGGCCCGCTCGTTGATGAGCAGCCCGTCCCTGAGCTTCCCCCAGCCGACGGGGAAGCCGTCGATGCATACGAGCGCGTAGCCGGCCGCGTCCGGCAGACGGCCGTCTTCGCCGGGCCGGAGAATGAGCCGCTCCGGCTCCAGCGGCAGCGTCTCGCCTTTCAAATATTTCAGCGCTTCCGGCTCATCCGCGCCGTACTCGACGCGACGCGCGGCGTCTTCGGCCGCAAGGCCCATCGCCAGCGCCTGGGACGGCGCGAACCGGCCGCGCCTTGCTTCCCCCAGCAGCCAGCCGTGGCGCACGACGCTTAAGCCTGACAGATCCGGCACGCCTGCCGGCTGCGCGTACAGTTTCTCCCCGGCCGCGACCAGCCGGCCGGGCGGGTCGAAATCGGGCAGCAGTTCCGCGCGAAACGCCAGCCACGCGTCCAGGGGATCGTCATTGCGGCCGGTCGGGCCATTTCCGCGCGCCTTCCCGCGTTTCCCCGCCCTGCCGGCGTTCCCGGCTCTGTCCGCATTCGCGCGTGCTCCCGCGCGCAGCCTGTCCCGCGCCGCATCATCGCAGGCCGTGCTCGGTTCACGCGGAGAAACCTTGATCGATGTCTTCGCATCCTCGCTGCCCACCCGGCGCAGCACGGCCGCATAATGCCCCTCGCCTTCGAGGCGATGGGGCCAGAGCCTCACCGTTCCGGCGACCGCCTCGGCATGGCCGCGGTCGATCCCTTCGAGGCTTACCCAGTCCGGCCTGCCCGGCGCCCAGCCGTGCGCAGGCGGTACCGGCACGACTTCAAGATCCGGCCGCTCCGCGAGCAGCTCGGCGATCCGCTCCTCATTCTCCTCCGGCGAGAACGTGCAGGTCGAATAGACGAGCACGCCGCCCGGGGCGAGCATTTCGGCCGCATGGCGCAGAATCTCCCGCTGCAGCGACGTCCAATGCTCCGCGGGATGCCGCAGCCAGTCGGCGATCATCGACTCGTCCTTGCGGAACATCCCTTCGCCTGAGCAGGGCGCGTCGACCAGAATGCGGTCGAAGGACGCGCGGAAGACCGGCACGAGCCGCTCCGGCTCCTCGTTCAGCACGACGGCGTTCCGGACGCCGGCCAGTTCCAGGTTGCGGGCGAGCGCCTTCGTCCGCTCGCGGGCGTTGTCGTTCGCGACAAGCAGCCCCTGCCCGTTCAGCTTCGCGGCGATCTGGGTCGACTTGCCGCCCGGCGCCGCGCACAGGTCGAGCACCCGTTGCCCCGGCCGCGCGTCCAGCAATTCGGCCGGCGCCATCGCGCTCGGCTCCTGGATATAGTAAAGCCCGGCATGATAATGCGGATGCTTGCCGGGCCGATCCTCTTCCGAATAGTAAAAGCCGGCCTCCGCCCACGGCACCGGCTTCAGGCCGGCGGAAAACGGCGAGCGCATCCGGTACGATTCGCCGTCCGTCTTCAGCGTGTTGACGCGCAGGCCGTACCGGCGCGGCGCCTCATACGAAGCGAGCCAGTCGTCGAACTCCTCGCCGAGCAGCGTCCGCATGCGGGCGACGAACGGCTCCGGAAGCCGGACGGACATCAAAATTCCTCACTTTCTTCAATATTGTAACATCAATTTTGTTAGTACAGATGGTATCATGTATAATGAAATCAGCCATCATGCCACCCATTATCGGATTATTGGAGGTTCAGCGTCAACCCATGCGGAAGAAAAGAAGCAAGATGCCGTTCGTCTACGCAGCCGTCGTCATCGTTTTGTTCGGCGCCCTGTTCGCGCTGAAGTACATGAACCGCAGCGACCTGTACGGCAAGCCGGTCTCGGATCTCAACCCGGCGACGCGGGAGCTGCTCAAGGACCCGAACTATCAGAACATCATCCTGCCCGGCAAGCTTGAGGAGCGGATCGGCAGCGGCAAGCCGACGTTCGTCTATTTCTTCGCTTCGACCTGCGGCTACTGCCGCGAGACGACGCCGGTCCTGATGCCGATCGCGGAGGAGCTGAACATCGACCTGCCGCAGTTCAACCTTGCCGAATTCCAGGAATACTACCGGAAATACAACATCAACTACACCCCGACGCTGGCCTATTTCGAGGATGGCAAGGAAGTCGCCCGCATCGAGGGCGGCATCGGCGCGGCCGGACACTCTCCCGATGACTACAGGGCGTTTCTTCGGAACCCGAAAGGAGATGCGTCATGAGACTGACGAGACGCGACTGGCTGCTCGGCGGCGTCATCCTGATCCTGGCGGCCTTTCTGGTCGTGGCCGGATGCGGAGACGGCAAAGATTCAGCCGGCGGATCGGCGGGCAGCGGGCATGATCACGGCATGACAACCGAAGGCGATCTGCTCGAGACGACGTCCGGGCCCGACGAACTGCCTTCGTTTCTGCTGAATCATACGAACCACACGGCCGACCTGTACGCCGCCGCCTATAAATACAGGGACATCCTGCGCCATCTCAACTGCTACTGCGGCTGCATGCAGTTGGACAACCCGCACGATTCGCTGCTTCGCTGCTACATTGCCGAGATTCGGGCGGACGGCTCCATCGTCTGGAGCGACCACAGCGCGGCGTGCGGCATCTGCAAGATGGAGCTGGAAGACGTGATGGCGCTCGCCAAGCAGGGCAAATCGGTCGACGATATCCGTGACGCCATCGACGCCAAGTACAAACCGGCGGGCCTGTAATGCCGGATCGGCTCGCGCCCGCCCCTTCACAGCCGCCTATTCAGCGTCCGCACGCGAATCCTCCGCGTGCGGGCGATTCATTTCGGCGGCGACCAGCCCGGCCAGCCGACGGTCGATCACATGGATCTCGATCGGCGCCGGGTCCGGCGGTGTTCCCCCTGCGCCGCCCGCCAGCCACGCTTCCAGCGGCATGAGCGCCGCGGCCGCGTCCTCCCGCAGCCGCTTCACGTCGATGCCCGCTTCCGTCTCCGCGTACCCGTCCAGCTTCTCCAGCGCGGCGCGCAGCAGTTTGACGGCGCCGGTGTAGTTGTCATTTTCGTAATGGTGAAGCCCGACGGCGACCTGCAGCAGCCCTTGCCAGAACCGGCTCCGTCCTTCCTCCAGCCACAATTCTTCCATGACGTCATGACATTCGTAATAGTCCCGGTCGCGGTTGAACAGGACGATGAACCGGACAAACTTAGGATCGGTCGCCAATCGCCGGCTCTCCTCCCTTGGCCCGCCCGATCGACGCCTGGATGTCTTCCGCCAGCATTTTCAGCCCGATGACGTCTTCCTGCTCCCACAGTTCATTGAACCGGAGCTGGTAGCGCGCCGCTTCCCGCACCTTGTGATAGAAATAGAGCTCCTGGATGCCGGCGAGCACGTTCGAGACGAGATTCGAACTGTCCTCGAACGTCCGCTGGGCCTCCAGAATCTCCTTGCGGATGCTTGACATTTCCTCGTCCAGCCGGAACGCGGCTTCCGCCGCCTTGCGCAGCCGCTCCCTGACGTGCGCCGGAAGCTGCTCCTTGTACTTGTAGTTGAGCGAATGCTCGATCGTCGCCCAGAAGTTCATCGCCAACGTGCGGATTTGCACTTCGGCGAGCACCTTTTTGAGCCCGAGCGCCGTCTGCACCGGGTATTCGACGATCATGTGATAGCTGCGGTAGCCGCTCTCCTTGTGGTTCGCGATGTAGTCCTTCTCGTATACGAGCGCCAAATCTTTGCGCTGACGGATCGAGTCCGCGACGATGTAAATGTCCTCGACGAACTGGCACATGATGCGGATGCCCGCGATGTCCTCGATGCCTTCTTCGAGCCGGTCCATCGGCACGTTCAGCCGCTTCGCTTTCTCGAGGATGCTCGAAATCCGCTTCACCCGGCCGGTGACGAATTCGATCGGCGCGTAGGATTGACGCGTCTTCAGCTCGCTGCGGAGCGTCCTGAACTTGACTTTCAGTTCCTCGACCGCTTGTTCGTAAGGAAGCAGAAACAGGTTCCAATCCCGTCCGTCCATGCGGAAACCTCCTACCCGCAAGAAGCTAGCGATGATCCGCTCCGACCGCGTCGCCGATCCGGCGGAAGCCGCCTTGGGCAAGCAGATCGGACAGTTCGGCGGCGATGCCGCGGACGACGCCCGGACCTTTGTAGATCAGCGCTGTATAAACCTCGACGAGCGATGCGCCGGCGCGAATCTTATCGTATGCATCCCGCGCGTCGAAAATGCCGCCGGAACCAATGATCGGCAATCTCCCGCCGGTCAGGCGGTAAATCGCGCGGATGACGTCCGTCGACCGCGCCCTGAGCGGTCGGCCGCTCAAGCCGCCTTGCTGCGAGCGGTTCGGATGCACAAGGCCGTCCCGGGACAGCGTCGTGTTCGTCGCGATGATCCCGGAGACGCCGCCGTCCGCCAGAATCCCGACCGTCTGCTCGAGCTCGGCTTCCGTCATGTCCGGCGCGATCTTGACGACGACCGGCTTCGGCTTTCCGCAGGTTCTTGCGGCCTGCTCCGCGATCTCCGAACGCATCGCGTCCAGCAGCGCCTTCAGTTCCTCGCCATGCTGCAGTTTTCTGAGGTCCGGCGTGTTGGGCGAGCTGATGTTGATGACGAAGAAATCGCCGTATGGATAGAGCGCCCGCAGACATTTTCGGTAGTCTTCCGGGGCCTGATCGTTCGGCGTCGCCTTGTTCTTGCCGATGTTGACCGCGATCGGCACGCGGCGCTCCTTTAGCCGCGCGAGCCGGGCCGCCATCGCCTCCGCGCCTTCGTTGTTGAACCCCATGCGGTTGATGAGCGCCTCGTCGTCCGGCAGCCGGAACAGGCGCGGCCGGTCGTTGCCCGGCTGGCCGACCGGCGTCACCGTGCCGACTTCGAGGAACGCCAGCCCCATGCCGGCGAATCCTTCCACCGCCACGGCGTCCTTGTCCAACCCGGCGGCCAGCCCGACCGGGTGCCGGAACCGGATCCCGAACAGTTCCGTCTCCAACCGCGGATCGGGCCTTGCGTCCCAGAGGCATCGCATCAGCGGCAGCGCGCCGGGCAGCCGGACGGCCTTGCCGAGCCCGTGGACGATCAGCCGGTGCGCCCGCTCCGGGTCCATGCGGAACAGGATCGGCCTTGCAATCGTGCGATACAACATGCGGTCCACTCCGTTCTGAACTCCTGTGCTCTACTGAAACAGTTTATCTTGTCCGGCCGGAAAAAGAAAGCGGGCAAACGGTACGGCGGCTGGATCAAGGCACCGGTTGCGGGATCCGAGGGGAAACGGTTACAATGAGAGAGAAACCGTATCAAGAGAGGGTCGATTTCCGATGAGCGCAGTTCGCAAGCGACCTCCGGCGACGAAGAAGCCGGCGCAGCAGGAGATCAACAAGAAGGCGATACTGTGGATTGCCGGCGCTTTCGCCGCCATCGTCATCATCATGTCGGTGCTTCTCATTGTGAACGGCTGAGACGTTGCGGTCTCAGCCGTTGTCATTTCAGCCACCGGTATACCTTGCCGGGATTCGTCTCATTCTGCGCCGGCTTCAGCCGGAATCGCTCCGCCGGAACCGAGATTTCGTCCGGCAGCACCCCCGAAGCGATCGTGACGCGCGTGCCGAGCGGCGTCATGTCGTACAGCTCCTCCAGATCTTCCTTCGCCATCCGGATGCAGCCGAGCGATTCGTCCTTCCCGATGCTGTCCGGATCGTTCGTGCCGTGTATGGCGTAGTCGGTATCCGACAGCGTCATGCCGCGACTGCCGAACTCCCCGTCCTCCCTGCCGTTCGGATTTCTGACCTTCTCGCTGACGACGAACGCGCCTTCCGGCGTCTTCGCGCCGCCGAGGCCGACCTCGTAATTGCGCAGGATGACGTTGCCGCTGACAAGCGCAAGCCGGTGATTCGCCTTGTCGACGATGATCTCGAGCGGCGCCGCGGGCAACCCGTCCGCCGCGCCCGCGTTCCAGTCCGCAAGTCCCTTGTCGGCCGCCGGGCCATCTTCCGGCGCGGGCGCAAGCCGCGCCCTCCGCTCGGCCTCCACCGCGGGAGCGAACAACTCCCGGAGGACGGGCGAGTCGCCGGCCAGCCAGTTGTCGGGGTACGGCCGCACGAGGTCGTCCGGCGAAGCCGGCCACTCGCCCGCCGCTTCCGCGTAGCGGCGGATGGCGCTGCGCAGCACCCACCACTGTTCCCGGCGTTCGCTCCACTCCTTGAGCAGCCCGAGCGGTTCCGAAGCATCCGCCGGCGTGCAGGCGCACGTTTCCGGATCGAACATGCGGACCATCGCTTCCCCGTCGCCGGAAGCGCTCCGTTCCGCCGCGAGCAGCAGGCCGTCCGGCGCGCTGTTCCAGAGCCGCCAGCCGCTCCGCTGCGCGAGCCGGACGGCGATACCGCGCGCCGGCAGGCGGGCGCCGTACAGCAGCGCCTCCAGCGCTTCACCGACCGGCGAAGCGGCGGCCGGGTCGACCACATGCACGGCGACCGGACGGTGGTCGCCGGAAGCGGGCCGGTCGACCGATCGGACGGCTCCGCCGCCGTCTCCGGATCGGGCCGGCTCCCCGGCCGATCCGTCCGCCGCGGCCGGCGCATCCGCCGCCGGGCGTTCCGCGCCCCGCTGTCCGTCCGGCGCGGAGGGAGCGGCGGCGACAAGGCCGATCAGCATCACGGCCAGAAGGGCGGAGCGCCGGGCCAGGCGCCGCCGCTGACGCCCCCGGTTCCATGCCTCCAGCGCCTGCATGGGCTCGGCGTCCGCCAAGGGATGCCGCTTCCGCTCGTACGCTTCGTAGATGTCGCCCGCCTGCAGGAAGCAGTAATTCGCCTTCGCTTCCTTGCCCTGCTCCGTATACGCCTTGCCGAGCAAATACCATGCCATCCGGTTGTCGGGGTGGAGACGGACGTACTGTTTCAGATACTCGATGTCCGCTTGTTCTTCCATTCGGAGTCCCCCTTTCCGGCAGGCAAGCCCGTCTAGGGTATATATCGGCAGCCAGGCCGCCCGGTTTAGACCGGGCGGCCTGGCCTGTCGCCTCAAGGGCTCAATATTGCAAATCCGTCAGCTTGTCGCGAATGAGCACGGCGCGCACGCCGCTCAGCCATTGCACGTCGAGATCCAGTTCCTCCGCGAAGAACCGCACCGGCAGGAACAGCCGATTGTCGCGATAGAACGGCGCCTGCGGCAACTGGACATTTCCGGAAGACGACTCGACCGTCCTGCTTCCTTCGCGAATCCGGTACCACGCGTCGCCCTGTTTCAACGTCGTGACGCCGTTCGCGCCGAAATCGACGGTGTAGCCGAGCGCTTCGCTGATGACGCGCACGGGCACGAACGTCGTGCCGCTTACGGCGATCGGCTCCACATCCGACTCCAGCACGTTCCGGTTAAGGACGATCTCGATCGCGCTGCCTTCCAGTCCCGCCGGAACGTCGTACGGGCGCACGATCCGGATGCGGTTGTTGCCTTTGTCGGCGATGACGAAGGCGCCTTCTCCGATGTACGCGACATCCGTCGGCAAGCTGAGATTGGCGGACCGCGACACGCCGTCCCACTTGCCCGTTTCGCCCGGCACGCCGGCGACCGTGGTTACGACGCCGTCCTTCAGATAACGGATGACGTGGTTCAGCGAATCCGCGATCAGCAGCCCGCCGTCCGGCGTCACGTCGATGCCGCGCGGCGCGTTGAACCGCGCGTTCCCGGCCTTGCCGTCGACGAAATCGCCTTCCACGTAGGCCGCATCCTTGAGCAGTTCGCCGCCGCCGGCGACGGTCGTGACGGTGCCCGCCTTCAGGTCGATATAACGGATCCGCTGGTTGCCCGTATCCGCGACATAGAGATTGCCTTTCGCGTCAATCGCCAGGCCGCTCGGCTCGTTGAACAGCGCTTCCGACAGCGCGCCGTCCCGAAAGTCACCGGTCGCTTCGACGACGCCCGGGAAGATCTCGACCGCCCGTTCGGATGGCGCGTTAAGTGTTGTGACGCGCCCGTTCTCGATCTTGCGTATGACATGGTTGAGCGTATCAGCCACGTAGATGACGCCGGACGGAGAAACCGCGACATCAAGCGGGTTATAGAATGCCGCCTGCGACGCGGCGCCGTCCGTCAGGCCGAGGATGCCGGTGCCCGCGACGGTCGTCACCTTGCCTTCCGGCGAGATCGCGCGGATCGCGTGGTTTCCGGCGTCGGCGACGATGATCCGGCCGCGCCGGTCGACCGCGATGCCCGACGGCGCGTCGAACGCCGCTTCGCCTGCAGGGCCGTCGGCGTATCCGGCGGACGGATAGCCGAAATTGTTGAAGCCGATCAGCATGCCGGCCGCCGTCGCGACCTCGCCGCCCGCAATCGTCCGGATCATCTGGTTCCCGGTGTCCGCAACGATCAACCGGCCATCGGCGTCGACGGCGACGCTCGCCGGAAGCCGGAACTCCGCGGTCTGCCGGCTGCCGTCCGACTCGCCGAGCTCGCCCGTGCCGGCGTACGTCCGCAGCTCATTCAGCGGCAGATTGTCGAGCACGGCGTCCCGCCGCTCCGCCGCCCCGGCGACGGCGGCGGGGATGACCATTACCGCCGCCAGCAGGATGATGGTTGCATTGCGAATGAGACCGTTCATGGCAGAACTCCTTTATCCGGGAATGTTCGTTCAGGATAAGCCGTATTCCTTATCGATGACGAATTGGACTGTGACGGGTTGAACGCCTTCTATGATGTTGCCGTTCGCATCCACCGCTTGCAGTTTAATCGTGACAGGAACCGATTTTCCAACGTCTTCCGGGTATGCGTACAAGTAGAACGGCAGCCGGACGACAACCGTCTGGTTGTCCACCGCTTCCGCGCCTTCTTCAAACTTCAACAGGACGTAACGAATCCAGCCGGTGGATTTCTCGGCATGATAGCCATAGTCGACGCGATCGACCGCATTGACCTTATACCCTTCGGGCGAGGCCCATTTCTCGTACAATTCCGGCTTGAACGGACTGTTCTCCAAATTCCGGAACGGGCTCAGACCATCGACGACAAGATCCATAAACATGCCGGCAGCGAAGGAGAAATGCTGGAGCTGATATTCCAAATCCACCTGGTATCCGAATACCGCTCTGTTTCCCGTGAACCCGGAAAGTTTGATGTCAATGGTTTTGACATAATCGTTGTAATCCGAGATCGATGCCGCCAGTTGCGGACTCGGCGTTGTTCCGGGATTGGGCGAAGGCCCGCCGGTGCCCGGGCCGGTGCCGCCGCCGGTTTGCCCCTGCTGCTCCTGCTGCTCCTGCTGCTTCTCCCGTTTCCTCTCCTGCTCACGCTGCTCCAACGCCGCTTTCTCTTCCTCGGACAAGGATTGCTTGTATCTATCGACGGCTTCCTTTTCCCTCTCGCTCTTGGCGGCCTGGTTCGCTTCCTCCTGCTTTCTCTTGTTCTCGATGATCTGTTCCGATTTCTCGCTATTCTTCTCAAGCTGTTCCTGACGGCGCTGTTCTTTCTCCCGCCGCTTCTCTTCCTGCTCCTTGCGCGCCTTCTCACTTTTCTCCTTCAGCGCCGGATCAATGCCGAAATCCTTGCGGTATTCCGGCACATCGTCCAGGCTGAAGCGCCGTTGCGGATCCTGAATGTTTGCGTTGACCTGGTCAAGCAGGATCCGCGCTTCTTCCTCCGACATGACGCCCTGATTGACTGCTTCCGCGAGGACAACGGCGATCAGCGCGCTCATGTTCCGGGAGTAGGCTTCCAGATCATCGCTGCTCACGAGCAGCAGGTTCGCGTTCGGGTCCGGAGCAGCGACGCCCTGCCCCACGCTGCCGGCAAGCTGCTGCGCCAATTCCGCGTTCTCCTGCACGATGTCCGCCATGTTGTTCACCATGGCTTCGATGATCTCCGACGGCAGGGTGAAGACCAGCGTCACCGGATCGACGGGCATGATGAGCGCGCGCTTGTCTTCCAGCGGCACCCCCGTTTCGAGTTCCAACTGCTGCGTCGGATAGATGTGCACTTCGTTTTTCGGTCCGGTGCCGGCACCGTCGCCTGCAGCTTGCGTCGAATTGGCCGCCATGACGCCCGACGCGACGACGATGGCCGTCTTGCCCGTGAGCGGATCGACCACCAGCACGAAGTGCGTGCCGCGGACGCCCATGATCGCCGTCGGCGTTTCGACTTCGAACGTGTCATCGGCGTTCGAGATCGACTTTACCTTCACCCACAGCGAACCGGCCCAGACGCTCATCTTCGCCTTCGTCCCGGTGTCTTCTTTCAGTTTCGTGAAATGAACCTGCGAGTTCTCGCCGATCGTGATCGAATCCTGGTCCGCCTTGTTGCTCGCCAGTTCGAGGACGACGCTGGAGTTTTTGCCCGTCGTGATCAGATCGCCCTCGTTCAGGCTCATGTTCGTGAACGCGCTGAAGAACTTCGCGCCGCCCGACTTCTTTACCTGGACGTCGCCCTTCAGGCTCGTGACGACGGCCACGCGCGTCGCGCCCGCCGCCGCGGCTTCGCGCAAGCCCGCAAACAGTCCGGTCGAGCCGAGCAAGACCGACAGACAGAGCGCCGCGCAGACGGTTCGAAACAACAGATTTCTCATGCTCCTTCTCTCCTTCCGACTTCGTCGGCCTGCCCGGCGTCTTCCGCTGTGCCCAGCACCGCGAAAACGCGGACCGGCTTCTCCTTGCCTTTCACCTTGATCTCGCCGATATCTTCGAGCCGGAACAGATGGCCGGCCCGCCTGCACACTTCTTCGCTGATCAGAATCTGCCCCGGCTTCGCGTTCGACTCCAGCCGTGCCGCCAGGTTGACGGTGTCCCCGATGGCGGTGTAATCGAGCCGGAGCATCTCCGAGCCGATGTTGCCGACGACGGCGGGGCCGCAGTTGATGCCGACGCCGAATTTGACGCCGATGCCCCATTTCTCGATGCATTCCTGCTCCAGCCGGTCGGCGTGCTTGCGCATTTCGAGCGCCGCGCGGATCGCAAGCTCCGGATGGTTGTCGTAATGGATCGGCGCGCCGAACAGCGCCATGACGCCGTCGCCGATGAACTTGTCCAGCGTGCCGTGCCACTGGAACACCGCTTTCGTGCAGATGTCCAGATATTCGTTCAGCACGCCGATGACTTCTTCCGGCTGAAGCCGTTCGGACATCGGCGTAAAGCCGCGGATGTCGACGAAGACGACGCTGATGTCCCGGCGCTGTCCGCCAACCTTGATCTCTTCCCCGGAAGCGAGCAACTCGTCGACGACCGTCTTCGGCACGAACCGCCCGAAGATGTTCGTCACCCTGCCGCGCTCCCGCCGCTCGTTCAGGTAGTGGCTGACGACCGCCCACACGAGCGCGGTGAACAAGGCCAGGAACGGATAGGTAAACGGAATGAACACCGAACCGAACGTATAGGCCGACAGGAAAGCGAGCACATAAGCGACCGCAAGCCCGACGTAAATCAGGACCGATTTCAGTCCCGGGAACCGCTCATACAGAAGCAGCGAGAACAGCGTCAGCAATGCGATCAGAAGCACGCCCGTCCATTCCGGCGTTTCCGTATAGAACTTTCCGTTCATGAGCGACTGGGTCATGTTCGCGTGAATCTCGACGCCATACATTTTCAGGTTCGAGTTCGGAATCGCGTATTCGTCGCCGAACCCCGTCGCGTACGGACCGATCAGCACGACGCAGTCGCGGAAAAATTCCGGATCGACCTCGCCGGTGAGCACCTGGTAGAACGAGATCGCATCGTAGCCGGTGTCGGCCGTGATGTCCTGCTGCGGCTTCGTGAAGAAATCCGTCGTCACCTGGTATCGCGCGTTCACGGGGATGCGCTTGTCTCCCCGGTACCATGCGCCGCGCTCCTCGTCCCAACGGATTTGTTCGTCCTCCGGCAGCACGGCGTTCGCGAGCCGCACGCTCATCGCCGGAATCATGTTGCCTTCCTCATCCGGCAAGCCGACCGTCAGCTTCCGGACGACCCGGTCCTTGTCCCACATCACGTTGATGTGGCCGATCTGATCCTTCCGGGCGCCGATCGTCTCGGCCGGATACTCGATCGCGACCGTCTCGAGGGCGTTCGCATCCTCCTGCTGCGCCTTGAAAACGAACACGACCGGTAAATACACATTGTCGTACCGGCTCATCACATCCGCCATGTACGCATCGCTCTCGGGGTACGGTCCCGGGTCGGCCATGTGGACGTCGAGGAAAACCGCCTTGACTCCCGACGCTTCGAGCATCTCGATCAACTGCGCATAATAAGCGCGGTCCCACGGGAACGCGCCGAGCACATCGAGTGATGCCTGATCGATCTTGATGATCTTGATTTCGCCCGCCGGTTTCCGCTCCTCGACCGATTTCTGTGTCGCCAGGTCGCGGAATGTCGATTCGACGAAGTTGAGCGTCCCGCCTGTTCCGAGGTTCGCCAGCAGCGTCCAGAACGCGGCGATGACGAGCCAGGCGGCGGCTGTTCGCAGCCATTTCGGTATGGCCATGGATTCCTCCGTTCCCCTCAATGGACTTGACAAACAAAATTTCACCAGGCAACTTTATCTCTCATTCTAGTGTCACATCCGACAATTGGCAATAAAAATGTCGAAAAAAACAGAACTCCCCCGCCTCCGCCCGGCAAGGCGGAAACAGGGGAACGGGAATGCATTCGACGCGGGGTCTCTTATTTATTGAACGGCTGATCCGATACTTTGATCGAATCGGTCGGGCAACCGTCGAGGGCGTCCTGGAGATCGTCGTAGAGCTCTTCCGGAATCTCGGTCGTGCCCGTGTTGCCGTCGCCGCCGTAGATGACTTCCGCAAGCCCTTCGTCGTCGTAATCGTAGATATCGGGAGCCGATGCTCCGCATGCGCCGCAAGCAATGCAGGTCTCTTTATCCACCCAGGTATACTTCGCCATGAGATGTTACCTCCTTGTATCTATCGCCATACGTTGCTGCAACCTTCAATCATCACTATATAATAACTCTTCCTCCGATTGCAAGGATGTACCGCGAATTCTCCGATTCCGGATCAGGGTTGACGGACCGCCGAGCAGCATGCCCGCGGTCAGCACCGCCTCCTCGCCAAATTTGTCCCTGAGTTCGTCCATCGTCCGGATGAGCGCTTCGCGCTTCGGCTGCCGTTCGAAGTCGAACAGGTCGAGCTGGACGGCGGTCTCCCGCCTCGGGGACAGATTCGCGAGCGTAATGCCGAGCAGCCGCACCGGCTCTCCCGGGCGGTGATGCCGCGCGAACAGCCGGCATGCGGCGCGGTGAATCTCCCCCGCGTCGTCGGTCGGGCGGTCAAGCGTCTCCGCCCGCGTATACGTCCGCATGTCGTGCGTCCGGATCGTGATCTGCACCGTACCGGCGATGAGATGCTGCCGCCTGAGCCGCCGCGCCGTCTGATCCGCGAGATTGAGGAAAACATGGCTTGCCTCCTCGTGGTCAGTCACGTCGCGCGGCAGTGTCGTCGTATGGCCGATCGACTTGTTCGGCCCGCGGTCCGATCGGACTTCGGCCGTATCGATGCCGTTCGCGGCCGCCTTCATCCAGGCGCCGTACGCGCCGAACCGCCGGATCAGCACCCGCTCGTCGCATGCGGCGAGCTCGCCGATCGTGCGGATGTTCATCCGCGCAAGCTTCGCGGCCGTCTTCCGCCCGACGCCGTGCAGCGCATCGCACGGCCGATGCCACAGCAGCGCCGGAACGTCGCGGATGCGGAGCACGGTGATGCCGTTCGGCTTCTTCATGTCCGACGCCATCTTCGCCAGCAGCTTGTTCGGTCCGATGCCGATCGAGCACGGCAGCGACCATTCGGTGCGGATGCGGCGCTGGATCTCCTGCGCGATCGCAAGCGGCGTGCCGAACCGGCCCGAGCCTGTCACATCCAGATAGCATTCGTCGATCGAGACGACTTCGACAAGCGGCGTGTATTGCCGGGCGATGCCGAGGAAACCGCGGGAGTACTTGCGGTACAGGTTGAAATCCGGCCGGATGACGATCAGCTCCGGGCACGCTTTGAGCCCTTGCCGGACCGTCATGCCGGTGCGCACGCCCTTATGCCGTGCCGCGTAGGAGGACGTAACGATGACTCCCCGCCGCTCCTCGACGCTGCCGGCGACGGCGATCGGCTTGCCGGCATAGCGCTCCGGCTCCTCCGCTTCGTGAACCGAACAATAGAACGCGTTCATGTCCAGGTGCAGAATGACCCTGCCACGGGCTCCATTCCCCGTGCGGCTCTCCGCCGACGGCATTCCGATCCCTCCCGTCCATGCCCGGTCTTCACCCGGCAGTGTTTCTGTCATCAGCATATCTCCGGCCAGATGCGCGGTCAACCGTGCGGGAATTTCAGCAGGCGGTTACCGGTCGACAAATCCTTTCCCGACGACCGTTTTTTTGTCCAAAGCCACAAACACGGTCAGTTCTCCCCCGGAACCGGCCTTCGTATTGTTGAACGCAACAGAATAAACCTGTTCTTTATAATCGCTGCCCATATAATGCCTGATTTCATCACTGACGGTGATCTTCTCCACAATTGAATCTTTCGGACTTACGGGGATCAAATCTTGTTCCTCACCGGAAAGGCTGTTGAAGGCAATCATTTCGATGGAAGGTTCGAGTTGTCCGGTGAGATTGCAGCCCGTCAAGGTTGAACCGATGATCAGCAACATCGCCAATAATCCGCAATTCCGCAATGCCAAATCCCTCCTACGTTATGGACGATAAGCACGCAAAAATGGTTTCCTTGAATTGCGGAATCCGGACGGCGTGCAATGTCATCGGCGTTTTGCCGCCATGGTCCGCCCGGTGCCTCCGCGGTTCCAAGGGTTTCCCCTCCGGGCGTTCAATGATATAATAGAAAATTATGATCGAAGACGAGTGGAATCACAGGGAGGCGCTCTCGCAATGAAATTCGATATCTCCGTGTTTGACACAACGCTGCGCGACGGCACCCAGGGCGAAGGGATCAGCCTGTCGGCCGAAGACAAGGTGAAGATCGCCCTCAAACTGGATCAGCTGGGCGTTCATTATATTGAAGGCGGCAATCCGGGCAGCAACAGCAAGGATATCGAATTTTTTCGCAGGATGCGGGACATGAAGCTGAACGCGAAAATCACCGCGTTTGGCAGCACGCGCCGGAAGAACAGCCGGGCGGATCAGGATACGAGTCTTGTGCGCATCGTCGAGTCCGGCGTCCGGGCGGCGACCCTGGTCGGCAAGTCGTGGGACTTCCATGTGACGACCGCCCTGCAGACGACGCTGGAAGAGAATCTGGCGATGATCTACGATTCGTTCGCCTACCTCAAGCGTCAGGGGCTGGAGGCCATCTACGACGCCGAGCACTTCTTCGACGGCTACAAGCACAATCCCGAGTACGCGCTAGCGGCGCTCAGGAAAGCGGCCGAGGCCGGCGCGGACTGGATCGTGCTGTGCGACACGAACGGCGGCACGCTGCCGAACGAAATCTTCGAGATCGTCTCGCGCGTCGTGAAGGAGATCGACACGCCGATCGGTATTCATACGCACAACGACTGCGAGCTCGCCGTCGCCAACACGCTCGCGGCCGTCCGGGCGGGCGCCCGCCAGGTGCAGGGCACGATCAACGGCTACGGCGAGCGGTGCGGCAACGCGAATCTGTGCTCGATCATCCCGAACCTGCAGCTCAAGATGGGGCTGCGCTGCGTCACGGACGAGCAGCTCGGCCAGCTCACGAGTGTCGCCCGCTACGTCAGCGAGATCGCCAACGCGGTCATGCCGGTCGGCCAGCCGTATGTCGGCAACGCCGCGTTCGCGCACAAGGGCGGCATCCATGTCTCCGCCATCCTGAAAGATCCGAAGACATACGAGCACATCCGGCCCGAACTCGTCGGCAACAAGCGGCGGATTCTTGTCTCCGAGCTGGCGGGACAGAGCAACATCATCCACAAGGCGCAGGAAATGGGGCTCGACATCAGCTCCGGCAATGAGCGGGCGCGGGCGGTCATCGAGAAGATCAAGACGCTCGAGCACGAAGGCTATTCCTTCGAAGGCGCCGACGCCTCCCTCGAACTGCTGCTGCGCGACGCGTTCGGCGAAGAGACCCAGATTTTCAAGCTCGAATCGTTCAAGATGCTCGTCGAGAAATCGGAAGGCGGCATGGCGTCCGAGGCTATCGTCAAGATCGACGTGGGCGGAGACATCGTCTACACCGCCGCGGAAGGCAACGGGCCGGTGAACGCGCTGGACAACGCGCTCCGCAAGGCGCTCGTCACATACTACCCCGAGATCATGAACATCGCGCTGACCGACTATAAAGTCCGCGTTCTGGATGAAAAAGACGCCACCGCCGCGAAAGTGCGCGTGCTGATCGAAACGACCGACTTCAAGAACACCTGGAGCACCGTCGGCGTGTCCGGCAACGTCATCGAGGCGAGCTGGGAAGCGCTTGTCGACAGCTTCCGCTACGCGCTGCTGAATTGCCAGAAATTGCCCGCCGCGCAGGAAGACAAACGCGAGCAGCTCGGCATCGTCAACCACTGAACCTGTCAATGGGAAGCGCTGATCAACTCCACTTGTCGATCAGCGCTTCCCATTGCGTTCTTGACAGCACGCCGACAATCCGCTCGCGGATGACGCCGTCTTTGTCCACGAGCAGCGTCGTCGGAAACTGCGATACCTTGTATAGTTCGGTAACGGCGCCTTTCCTGTCCATCAGGATCGGGAAGGTAAGTTCGTGTTCATCGACGAACCGCCGGGCGTCCCGCTCCCGGTCGTACTTCGTGCTGTTCACGCCGAGGAGCAGCAGTCGGTCCGCATGACGTTCATGCAGCTCCTGCAAATCCGGCGCTTCCAGATCGCACGGGCCGCACCACGAAGCCCAGAAATTGATCATCGTAAGCCGGTCCGACGCTCCGCCCGCCCTGACCGTGCGGTCGCCCAGGTCCGGAAGCTCGAACGCCGGCGCCAGGTAGCCGATCTTCGGCTTCTCTTCGGTAACGACGGAAGACCGCGCCGCTCCGGACTGATTCTGGTAGACGGCCAGAATGGCCAGGATGACGATCACGACGGCCATGGACCATGCGCGTTTCATTCTTCGCTTCAACTCCCGCTGAATTGTCCTCATCTTATCATGCCCAATTTTGCCGTTCAAGCCATCCCGGAATAGCCGCAGGAAGACGCGGGCACATTAGACTCGCAATGGAACGATGATCTATTGGAGGAACACGCGATGGAGAAGGCGAAACCCGGGTGGCTGACCGCGGGAGGAGGCGGCGCGGCGGCCGCGCGAAACCGGCGGCTGCTGTCCGGCGGCCGCTCAGGCGCGCGCAGCCGTTCCGGCGGCGGAGCGGCGAAATGGGCCGAATACACCGCGCTCGCATCCGTCCCCCTCGTCATGGTGCTCGGCAATTCGATGATCGTGCCGATCCTGCCCGACCTGGAGCGGCAGCTTGACATCACCGGCATCCAGTCCAGCCTCGTCATCACGCTGTTCTCGCTGGCGGCGGGCGTCTTCATCCCGATCGCGGGCTATCTGTCCGACCGCTTCACGCGGAAAGCGGTCATTCTGCCTTCCCTCGCCGTCTTCGGTCTGGCGGGACTTCTGGCGGGCTTTGCCGCCATATGGAAAAATTATCCTCTCCTGATCGCCGCGCGCGCCTTGCAGGGAATCGGCGCGTCGGGCACGGCGCCGATCGCCATGGCGCTCATCGGGGACAAGTACCGCGACGGCGCCGAGAGCGAGGCGCTCGGGCTCATCGAAGCGTCGAACGGCACGGGAAAGGTGCTCAGCCCGATACTCGGCACCCTGTTCGCGCTTATCGCCTGGCAGGCGCCCTTCTTCGCCTTCCCCGCCTTCTGCGCCCTGTCGCTCGCGGCCATGGCGTTCATGATCCGCGAACCGAAATCCGGGAAACGTCCGGGGCTTGCGGTCTACATCCGCCATATCAAAGAAGTCTTCCGTTCGAAAGGACGCTGGCTCATCCCCGCCTTCCTCGCCGGTTCGACCGGACTGTTCAACCTGTTCGGCGTTCTGTTCTTCCTCTCCGACGCGCTGGAAAAACCGCCCCATGCGATCACGGGCGTGGCGAAGGGCGGCGTCCTCGCGATTCCGCTTTTCGGCCTGGTCGTCACATCTTACGCAACCGGACGGTTGATCAAGAACAACGGACGGCTGATGCGCGCCCTGATGAACACCGGGCTCGCGCTCCAGACCGCCGCCTTCGCGGCGGCTGTCTGGCTGAACGGCAGCATGCCCGTGCTGGTCGCCTTGCTCACCTTGAGCAGCGTGGGCACCGGGCTGCTTCTCCCGTGCCTGAACACGCTGATCACCGGCGCCGTCGATCGCAGCCACCGCGGCATGATCACGTCGCTCTACAGCAGCCTGCGCTTCCTCGGCGTCGCGTTCGGTCCGCCGGCGTTCGGCTGGCTCGCCGGCATCTCGCGCGGCGTGCTGTTCGGCGCCGTGACGGGTCTCGCCGCAGCCGCCCTCGCCCTCGACTTTTTCCTGGTCAAGCCGCCGAAGCGCGCCGGCGATGCCGGATGACGGCCGCGCCGCGTGTGCGCTATACTGTTGGTGACCCCTCACCTGACACCCGGGAGGACGCCATGATCGTCGTGACAAGCGAAGCCTATCACCTCTTGATTGAAACTTGCCGTTCGGCCATCCCCGAAGAAGCCTGCGGGCTTCTGATCTCCGCCGGCGGCCCGATCGACCGGATCCGCCCCGTCCGCAACGCGCATCCGCAGCCGGAACTGGGCTTTCGTTTCGATCCCGCCGACTGGGTGCGAGCCTGGTCGGAAACGCGGCGAAGCCGGCGACGGATCGCCGGCTTCTATCACTCCCACCCGCACGGAGCTCCGGTCCCCTCCGCCGCCGACCTGGAAGGCTGGCTGCGGCTTGCGGGCCCGGATTTCACCTATTGGATCGTCTCGCTGCGCGACGCCGATCGGCCGGAGACGGCCGCCTACCGCTTGCGGAGCGGCGCGCCGGATTCGCCGTCAATGCCGGCTCAGATACGCATACAGATCGCCTAGCGTCACGATGTTGCGCGCGGCGATCTGATGCAGGTACCGCTGCCACAGCTTCGCCGTCATGATCGCGTCTTCCAGCGCATGATGGCGCGTTGTGATCGGCACCCCGTTCGACTCCAGCAGTTCGTCGAGCCCGTAGCTGTCCCGCTTCGGCTCGAGCCATTTCGCCACCATCATCGTATCCAGCACGCGGTGCGTCAGCCGCACCTTCGACGTCCGCCACAGCGCGGCGTTGAGAAACTGCTTGTCGTGCCCTGACGCATGCGCGATCAGCACCCGCCTGCCGACGAACGCGAGAAAATCGCTGAGCGCCTGGACGAGATCTTCTCCCCGCTCCGCCATCTCGTTCGTAATGCCGGTCAGCTCGACGATATGGCGCGGAACTTTCCGCCGCGGGTTGACGATCCGGTAGAATTGCTGCGTTTCGATGAGCTCCGGCCCGCGCATCAGCACGCCGCCGATGGACAGAATCTCGTCGCCGTTCTCCGGATAGAAGCCGGTCGTCTCCAGATCGAAGACGACCGTCTCCAGTTCCATCAGCGGCAGATCGAGCGCCGACTGTTTGAGCTGCTCCTTCGCAGCCTGGCGGATGAACGCCATCTGCTGCGCGCCGGGGGCGCCGAACATGGACGCGATGGCCGGCGTGAGTCCGCCCATCTTGTAGAGATTCCAGGCCCGCCCGACGCCGCGCTCACCTTCCTTCATGACTGATCACCACCATCTTCTCCCGGCCGGAACTTGCCTGTAATCTGCCGCTGCAGGCTGTGCCGCAGCCGCTGCACCGTGCCCAGGTGGAGGCGAAGCTCGCGCCTCATCGGCTTCGTGAGCAGCGTCACCGCCACCTTCCCGTTGTTCGCGTACAGCCCGCCCTTGTTGCGCGACGCGGCCAGCAGCCGCAGCTTCAGGAAGAAGCCGAACGCGGCCTCGCAAGCGTCCGCGTCCGGCGCGGCAAGCCTGCCCGTTTCGCGCAGCCGCCGAATCCGCGACAGGGTCGACGTCTCCCGGATGCCTCCGATGATCGCCATAAGCCGCACCGCGCTGACGAGCGGAATGTAGGCGCCGTACTTGATGTCGATGCTGCCGGCATCTTCGCCGTATTGTTCGGGCAAAAGCTGGCCGAACAGTCCGACAAGCGGCTTGTAGCGCATCGTATTCTGCAGCATGCGCTCCGCAATGCCCGGATGGGCCCGCGTGTTGCGGAAGTAGTGATCCTTCAGCCGCGCGGCCAGCCCGCCGTCTCCGACGACCGCGCGGCCGTCGGTCATGATGAGCAGGTAGCGCACGTGCTCCCAGTGCGGATCTTCAAACCAGGCGTCCAGCCTCGCCGTCCATCCCGAGAGCGCGTCGCACCACGCCTCGTTCGAACTGATCACATTGCCGTCGCATGGCGGGTATCCCGCCCGCTCCAGCGTCTTCACGACGAGGCCGGCCAGCTCGCGGAACCAGGCGCGCACCTCCTCCGGATCGAGGCCGGGACCCGGATCTTCGTACAACAGCCCGCTGTCCTGGTCGCTCGAGAGCGTCTGCTCGCATCGCCCGCCGCTGCCGAACAACAAATAGGCATATGGCACGGGGGGAGCGCCTTTCCCCGCCCGTGCCATCGCTTCTTCGGACAGGAAGACGGCGCGCCGGATCAGCGCGTCGTGCATCCCGTTCAATATGGCGTTGAAGGGTTCGACAGAATCGCCGGAGTCGCCGGGGAGCAACGCCTCCATCCGGAGGTGAAGCCGGTCCCGGAGATCGCGCAACACTTCCGCGTCTCCGGCCGAGCCGATTTCCTCCATCAGCTTGACAAGCGTCGGATCGTTCATTCGCGCCTCTCCCCCCGGCCTGCGTTTCCGCCGTTATGTTGATTTCATTTTAATACGGATCAGGCGTTCAGCGCATCTTGCGCTTTCTTCATTTGCTCCGGATAGCCGTATGCGCCGTGTTCGCTCAGGTCCAGACCGACGATTTCCTGTTCTTCCGTGACGCGGAAGCCGATCAGGGCCTTCATGACGCCCAGCACGATGAACGAAGCGACGAGGACGAAGGCGCCGGCGACAATGACCGATTCAAATTGCACCCACAGTTGGTACCAGTCGCCCGTGTAGAACAGACCGCCCTGGCCGACGCCGACTTTCTCGGCCAACTCTTCCGTCGCGAACAGGCCGTTGGCCAGCGTGCCCCAAATGCCCGCCACGCCGTGCACCGAGAGCGCGTAGATCGGATCGTCGATGCGGAGTTTGTCGAACATCTTTTGGCTGAGGTATACGAGGATACCCGCAATGAGACCGATGACGACCGCCGCCCACGGCTCGACGAACGCGCAGGATGCCGTGATGGCGACAAGACCGGCCAGCGCGCCGTTCAGCATCGTCGTGATGTCGGCCTTGCCGGCCACGATCCAGGTGATCAGGAGCGCCGCGACCGCGCCGGCAGCCGCGCCGAGCTGCGTGTTGAACGCGACGTAGCCGAAGAAGCCGTCGCCTACCGCAACCGTGGAGCCCGCGTTGAAACCGAACCAGCCGACCCAGAGCAGCAGCACCGCCAGAGCCGTGTACACCTGGTTGTGGCCGAGAATCTGGTTGGCCGAGCCGTCCTTGTTGTATTTGCCGATCCGCGGCTTGAGCAGCACGGTAGCCGCGAAGGCGCCGAGCGCGCCCGTCAGGTGGACGACGGTCGAACCCGCAAAGTCTTGCGCGCCGTCTTCAGCCAGCCAGCCGCCGCCCCAGATCCAGTGCGCGACGACCGGATAGATGACGCTCGCGAAGAACAGCGTAAATATTAAATAGGAAGAAAGTTTCGCGCGCTCCGCGAATCCGCCCCATGCGATGGACAGCGAGATCGTGACGAACGCGGTTTGGAAAACCCAGAACGAGGCGTTCGCGAACGAGTCGCCTTCCGCGCCGGCCAGCGGCGGATAGTAGAAGAAGTCGCTCAGGCCGATGAACAGGTTGCCCTCCCCGAACGCGATCCCGTATCCGACCGCCCAGTAAACGAGCGATGCAAGGCCGACCGTGAAGATCGTCTTGCCTGCGACGTGGCCGGCGTTCTTCATCCGCGTCGAACCGGTCTCCAGCAGGATGAATCCGCCTTGCATGAGGAGGACGAGGATGCCGGCGATGAGGACCCAGAGCGTGTTGAGCCCCATGTCCAGCAGCGCCGTCGACGGCGCCGCGAGCGCCATGGCCGGGAACAGGCAAAGCAACGCGCCCGCAGCCAGTGTCAGTTTTTTCACCATGCTAACCACTCCCATGTCATTTAATCTTACATTACGGGAAAGACTTAATGTCATTATAGTCAGAACGTTGCGCTTTGACAATATTCATTTTTCGGTTTTTGGGCGAAAAGTGCAAAAAAATCTAACGTTCGTCTATAATTTCGCCGCAAACGTTAAGTTTTTTTACGCATTATCTGACGATCAAACGGCAGGCAACCCCCGAATCTTCGCTTTTGCTGCCCGGCTCCCGCAGGTCCGCAAAACGCATTTTTAACATTATGTATGATAAATTGACATGAGGGATGCCATTGTCAAACGGCAAACCATCACGTTTGACTGTATGGCCGGGAATTGGTTATCATATTATTCTAGGAGAGCGTTCGACGTCGGAAGGGTGGTGAGAGCTTTGGACCAGACCTTGTTCCGGATTGGAGAGCTCGCGGCGAAGGCCAATGTCAGCCCGCGCACCATCGATTTCTATACGACGATCGGCCTGATCCGCCCTGTGAAACGGACCGCAGGCAACTATCGGCTGTATGGTCCTGAAACGATCGAGCGGCTGAGACGTATTGAACAGTTGAAGAAGGAAAAATATACGCTTGATGAGATCAAGGAGATGCTCGACGGCTGGAGGCGCATTTCCGCCGAGGAGCAAATCAGCCGCAAGCTGACGGACCTGCAGCTTTCGCTGGACAGGTTGCAGCGCGAAGTGAAGGAGCTGGAACCGGTGCTCAGCCGGCTGAAGCCGCACCAGGCCCGCAGCGTCTGCAAGCGTCTCCTGCCTCAGACCGCCGCCTGCGTCGAGGCGTTGCTGCTTCTCATAGACAAAGCCGCCTTACTGTAAGGAAGGCAAGCATTTTTGAAGACATTTGATGATTTGTCTGCATGCTTCACGGGTTATTTAACGAAACGGAGGGGTTGACTTGCTGTTCTTTCATCCGATGGATTTCCTGATTCTGATCGCGTTCGGCATCTCGCTGTGGGCGCAGTTTCGCGTCAAGGGAACGTTCAACCGCTGGGCGGAAGTGCCGAACATGCGCGGACTGACCGGATATGAAGCGGCGCGGCGCATGCTCGACTCGCAAGGGCTGCACGATGTGCCGATCGAACCGGTGCGCGGGGTGCTGACCGATCACTACGACCCGATCCACCGCGTCGTGCGGCTGTCCGAGCCGGTCTATTACGAACGTTCCATCTCGGCCGTCGCCGTCGCCTGCCACGAGGTCGGACACGCCATCCAGCACGCGCAGCATTATCCGATGCTGGTGCTCCGCCACCGCATGTTCCCGCTGGTCCGGTTCGCGTCGGGCATCGCGCCTTTCCTGCTGATCGCGGGCTTCCTGTTCAGCGCGTTCAATCTGATCGGCCTCGGCATCATCTTCTTCTCCGCGGCGGTCGCCTTCCAGCTCGTGACGCTGCCGGTCGAGTTCAACGCCAGCAGCCGGGCGCGGGATGTGATGATCTCGGAAGGTTTCATCACGCACGAGGAAGAGCGCGGGGTCGCGAAAGTGCTGAACGCCGCCGCGTGGACGTATGTGGCGGCCGCGCTGATCGCGCTGCTCGAGCTGCTCAAGTACATCATGATCTTCGCGTCGGCGCGGGAAGAGTAACGCATCCGGATTTTGAGGCTACGGACAAAACCACGAGGGCTGCAAGCGTCGCCCGGACGCCTGCAGCCCTCTTCTTCACGTTGCGGGACCGTATTCGTTGTGAAAATAATCCAGCAGATACTGGTGGAACACGCGCGCGACAAGCGGCATCTGCTCGCCCGCCCGGTGGACGACGCCGATGATCCGCGTAACCGGATCTTTCAGCTCGATCTTCGCCGGCATGAGCGGTCCGGTCTGCTCAAGCGCCATTTCCGGCAAGAGACTGACGCCCATGCCGGCCGCCACGAGCCCCCGGATCGTATCCGTCTCTTCCCCTTCGAAGGCGATCTTCGGCGTGAAGCCGGCCTTGAGGCACGCTTCCCAGACGATCGGCCGAAGCGAATATCCTTCGCGGAACAGCACGAACGGCTCATCCTTGAGCTGCGACAGCTCGATGACCGGCTCGCCGGCCAGCGGATGATGGGGCGGCAGAACGGCGAGCAATCTCTCCTTCAGCACCGCGTGCCCGCACAAGAGATCGTCCTGCTCCGGCAACGGCGAAACGAACGCCAGATCAATCTCGCCCGACAGCACGTCCCGGAGCAGCGACGCGTACATGCCCTGATGGAAATGGAACCTTACGCCGGGGTGACGTGTCCGGAATTTCGCAATCACCGTCGGCACCAGATGCGTGCCCAGACTGTGCGGGAAGCCGAGCCGAACCTCGCCGTGTTCCGGATCGGTCAGTTCGTGAATTTCCGCGATTGCGCGCTCCAGATCGGCGATGATCGCCTCGGCGCGCTTCAGAAACAGCTTCCCCGCGTGCGTAAGCTGCAAATTGCGCCCTTTCGGGATGAACAGCTTGACGCCCAGCTCTTCCTCCAGCAGATGAATCTGCCGGCTGACCGCGGACTGCGCCACATGCAGCTCTTCCGCCGCCCGGGTCACATGCTCGCGGTTCGCCACTTTCACAAAATAGTACAACTGCCTGAGTTCCATCCGATTCTGCTCCTGCCCCGTTCACATTCAACCGTTCATCGGTACCGCCGCTGCGCCAGCATGCCCAGCATGAGGAACCCCGCCAGGCATCCGCCCACATGAGCCCAAATATCAATTCTAGGGGATATGATCGAATAAAGCAATCCGAACAGCAGGATCGAGTAGACGGTTTTGCGCGACGCCTCGTCCAGCATCTTTTTCCGGAACAGGGCGAGATACAGGTAAGCGCCGAAAACGCCGTACACCGCCCCGGACGAGCCGACCGCGGCGTGTTCTGCGCCGATGTGCACCGCGGCGCTGTACACATTTCCCAGCAGCCCCGCCATCAGATAGAACACCGCGTACCGCAAATGTCCGATCAGCCGCTCGAGCGGCGGCGCGAACACGAGGATCGCGAACCCGTTGAACAGGAGATGCTCCCAGTCGGCGTGGAGAAAGACGGACGTCACATAACGCCACGGCTCCTCGAGGCCATAGCGGTCGTAGACCGGATCCAGGCGGAAATATCCCGCGTCACGCAGCGGCGTTCCCGCAAGGGCCAGATCCGCGATGAACACGAGCAGATTCACGGCGAGAATGAACGATGTGACGGGATAGAGCCGCAAATATTCGCGAAAGCTTTCGTAACGCAAGAAAATCATCGGCGCACCTCGCTTCCATGGATTGGACAATGGCCGCGGCCAACGATTATAATGGAGGCTGAATCTTGACTTTCGCAAGGAGGTTGTTTCGAAAATGACCCAGGAACGTACAGGTGTCGCCTTGTTCAAGGGCAGCCCGATCACGCTGGTCGGCCCCGAACTGAAACCCGGCGACAAGGCGCCCGATTTCAAGCTGAACAAATCGTTGCTCGAAACCGCGTCGCTCGCGGACTTCGCCGGCAAGATCAAGCTGATCAGCGTCGTCCCGTCCATCGACACCGGCGTCTGCGACGCGCAGACGCGCCGTTTCAACGAAGAAGCGGCGAAGCTGGGTGACAACGTTGTCGTGCTGACCGTCAGCGTCGACCTGCCGTTCGCGCAAGCCCGCTGGTGCGGCGCCGCCGGCGTCGACCGCGTCGTCATGCTGTCGGACTACAAGGACAGAAGCTTCGGACAAGCTTACGGCGTCTTCATCAAGGAATTCGCCCTCGATTACCGCTCCATCTTTGTTATCGACGGAAGCGACACGATCCGTTATGTCGAATACCTGCGCGAGATGACCGAACATCCGAATTACGACGCGGCGCTCGCCGCCGTCCGCGAGCTGCTGTAACCGTCAAGCGCATCTCCTTCCGAACCGCCGGCGTCCGTCCGATACCCGGCGGTTCTTCTTTACCCCCGGGACACCGTAAGCAAAACAAAAGCCGTCCGCATCTGTCGACCGGACAGCATGTCGCAACGGCTTGCTGCTCAAGGCGATTCCGTCTTGTAGGCTGCCAATTTCTTGTCCAGCGTACGGTAAATGTCGAGAATCACCCGGTAATTGGAACCGAGGTCGCCGAACGAGCCCCGCGATGCCGAGTAAATGTCGACCGCCGAAGTGACCGGCCCCGTGGCGATGACCGATACGGTGATGTCCATCGTCCGCCCGAGCGCCGTCCGCTTCTCCATCACAATCTCGCCGACCGATTCCACTTCGTGCAGCACTTTGTACCCCTGCATCTTTTTCAGAGTCGATACGACCTCTTCCCAGGCTTTCTCTTTCGACAATCGGTAATAATGGGACTTCAGCAACGGGTCCTTCGCCCGGTCGCCGGTCTGTTCGAAGCTCCGAATCAGCCCGATCAACGTACGCTTCAACAACGTCTCCCCCTCCGGCGTCTCTATCCAGCTTCCCCTATGATACCATGAAAAGACGGCGGAGAAAACCGTCCATCTCGGATGCCGGCATGGAGAAGCCTCCGGATGCATTCTCGCGGTGCATCCGGAGGCCCGGCGAAAGCGGCGCGCAAAGCCCGCTTATGAGCGTCGGAATACCCGCCAATGCCGTCCGGCCTGTTTGTTTCTGAACCCGCTCTCGCAGGTGGGTGACCGCAGGAACGATTTTGAAGTCCCCTTTCGGGGGCATGTCAGCCGCGCTCCGATGTAGGTCTCCCTTGAAACAGCCATTGGTTCAAAACAACGATGGAGGCCGTAACGAACACCGCAGGATGTATCCGTATTATATCCCCGCCCCGGGCAAAAGTAAACCGACGGCATCAATTCTTCGTTTCCGCTTCTTCCGCTTCCTCCCGCTGATCCTGCTCCATCCGCTCCTGCTCCATCCGCTCCTGCTCCATCCGCTCCTGCTGCTCCTTCAGCTTCAGATAGATGTGGTAGAAATTGAAAAAAGCCAGATACGCGATGACGACGGCGCTGAAAAACGGCAGCAGAAACGTAAAACGCATGCTGATCCACGCGATGCCCACAGCCGCGATGGCCGACGACAGCGAGCGGAACGGCCGGCCGATCGTGAGGAGGACGGCGTTCTTCAACAGTTGAAGCGTCTTCATATGATAGTGCACGACCATGGAGAAGAAGTTGAACAGCGACACGACGAGCAGCAGCGCGATGCCCATGAAGACATAGGAGATCAGTTCGATCCCGGACGCGCCGTTCAAATAAAAGCGAATGTCGAGAAAAATGATCAGGAAGATCAGCGAATAGATGATCCCGCCGAGCATGCTGACCTTGTAATTCTCCTTGTAGCCGCGGAAGAACGTCTTGAACAGCGGCACGTCGACATCGCCCATCACCCACTTGCGCACCGTCGTGAACATGGCGGATGTCGCCGGGAACAGCACGAACGGCACCGCCACCGTCGAAACGAGAAGTCCCGAGAACACCTCATCCATCTTCGGCTCGGTATTCGACAGCGGAACGATGACGCCGAAGAAGAACAGATACCAGAACGGCAGCGACGTGATGACCCACAGCAGATTCGTGACCGACAGCCGCATGATCCATTCCGATATCCGGTAAAAGCCGCCCATCATGCCTCGCATTTCCATCGCGTAAGTCCCTCCGTTAACCTGACTCCTCTGCCCTGCTGACCGGAATAAAGCATAACCGGGGCTTCGGGAGACGGCACCGTGAACGCGCCTTCCCGGTGCCCCGGTCGTTTCCGTGCGGATTACTCCTCGGACCAGCTCCGCGACCGGCGGGCGTCGCCGTAACCGCGTCCGCCGGCGCGCGGACGGCCTCCCTCCGGACGGCCGTAGCCCCGCCCTGAATCGCCGTATCCGCCTCTGCCGCCGCCGTACCCGCCGCCGCGTCCGCCGCTGCGGGAATTTCTTCCGCCATAGCCGCCGATCGAACCGCTGAACCGGCGCCCGCTTGAACGGATGTCCGGCCTGCGCTTCTTCGCGCGGATCGGATCTTCCGGCGTCAGCTCGATCTCGACATCCTTCTTCTCGCCGGTGAGCAGCTTCATCGCCGCCGCGACCAGATGCACCGAGTCGTATTGCTCCAGGAGCTGAATCGCGATCCCCTTGTATTCGACGAAATCGTCCTGCTGGATGATCTCGATCAGCCGCTCGGCCGTCACGCGCTGCTTGCCTTCGATCGCCTCGGCGAGGCTCGGCAGCGGCCTGCGCGCGATGCGCTGGCGCGTCACCCGTTCGATGAAGTGCAGATGGTCAATCTCGCGCGGCGTGACGAACGTGTAGGCGATCCCTTCCTTGCCCGCGCGGCCGGTGCGGCCGATCCGGTGGACGTAGCTTTCCGGGTCCTGCGGCAGGTCGAAGTTGATGACGTGCGTAACCCCGGAGACGTCAAGGCCGCGCGCGGCAACGTCCGTCGCGACGAGGACGTCGATGCTGCCGTCGCGGAACTTGCGCATGACGGTGTCGCGCTGGTTCTGGGACAGGTCGCCGTGCAGGCCGTCCGCGGAATAGCCGCGCTTCTGGAGCGCTTCGCTCAGCTCGTCGACGCGGCGCTTCGTGCGGCCGAACACGATCGCGAGATCGGGCGACTCCATGTCGAGCAGCCGGCTGAGCGCTTCGAATTTCTCCCTTTCATGCACTTCGATATAAGTCTGCTCGATGCTCGGCGCCGTAATGTTCTTCGGAATGACCGAAATATGCTCGGGGTTGCGCAGGAATTGCTGTGCCAGCTTCTGGATGTTGGGAGGCATCGTCGCGGAGAAAAGCATCGTCTGGCGCTCTTCGGGCACCAGACCGAGTATCGTCGTAATATCCTCCATGAAGCCCATGTCCAACATTTCGTCAGCTTCGTCCAGCACGACCGTCTTCACGTCGTCGAGCCGGATCGTCTTGCGGTTGATATGGTCGAGCAACCGGCCCGGCGTGCCGATGATGATCTGCGGCTTCTTCTTCAGCGCGCGGATCTGTCTGCCGATGTCCTGTCCGCCGTAGATCGGCAGCGTGCGGATGCCTTTGTAGCGGGCCAGCTTGCCGAGCTCGTCGGCGACCTGGATCGCGAGCTCGCGGGTCGGGGTCATGACGAGGGCGACGATCCGATCTTCTTCCGGCGGAATTTTGCTGATGAGCGGGATGCCGAAGGCGGCCGTCTTTCCGGTACCCGTCTGCGCTTGTCCGATCAGGTCGGCTCCCTTCATCGCGATCGGAATGGCTTTGGCCTGTATCGGCGTCGATTCCTCAAAACCCATTTCGGTAACAGCCTGCAGCACTTTCGGCTCCAGGCCGAATTCAGCGAATGTTTTCAAACTTTCTCAAACTCCTTTGTGCACTATGCCTTCTTTTAAAAAATATCCCACTCATTATAGCACAGGTCCGCTTGCGAATACCAGCGAACGGAAATCGGCGATACTAGGCGGTGTTGACGTCCATTTCCAGCAACGGGAAAGGAGCATGGCCTTGAATGCCGCGCGCCGCGTCTGGACGGCGGCCGTCATGACTTGCGCCGCAGCCCTGATCGCCTTCGGCTTCAACTTTCTCCTCATTCCGCATCGGCTGCTCTCCGGCGGCTTATCCGGCGTGTCGATGCTGCTCAGTTACGCGACGGGGCTCGATGCCGGCATCCTGTATTTTGCGCTGAACCTTCCGATCCTGATCTGGGGTTGGTTCGCGCTGGGCCATGCGTTCATCGCCTGGAGCGTCTACGCCGTCGCCGTCACGTCGTTCCTGATCCGCGTTACGCCGGTTCATTCCCTCTCGGCCGACCCGATTCTGGCGGCCGTCTTCGGCGGCGTCGCCGTCGGCATCGGCGCCGGGCTCGCCCTCCGGTACGGCGGCTCGTCGGGCGGCATCGACATTGTGGCGTCCATCGTGACGCGCCGCCGGGAAGTGCCGATCGGCATGCTGCTGTTCCTGATGAACATGTCCATCGTCACGCTCCAGGCGCTCTTGTCGGAAGACTGGGAAGGCGCGATGTATTCGCTGCTCTCCATTTATGTGAGCGGCAGGGTGATCGACACAATCCATATCCGCCAGCTCAAGGTGACGGCGTTCATCATCAGCAGCGACCCGTACCGGCTGCTCGAGAAGCTCCGCCGTCTGCCGCGCGGCGTCTCGGTCGTGCCGATCAAGGGCGGCTATACCGGCGAGGACAAGGTGATGCTCATGACGGTCACGACCCGGTACGAACTGTCTTCCTTGCGCGCCATGATCCGCAAGCATGATCCGAAGGCGTTCGTCAACATCGTCGAAACCGTCAGCATCATGGGCGATTTCCGCAAGGCCTGACTTTCATTTCCGGCTGTTCACCGCCGGAGCCGGATGGTATAATGAAAGTGCACCCGGGCTTTCCGTACTGCGTCCGGCCCTGTAATTGGTTTGAATCCGTTCGGGGAAGGTGATGCAAGTGGAAATGGCAACGGTGACGCTATGGCAGATCGTCGAAAGGCACGCGCCCGAGCTTCTCCCGTTCCTGACGCGGAGTGAACTGAACATGAGCATCGTGCTCCGCGAAGGATTCGACGGGCTCGAGCACGAAGACGCGCTGGAAATCGTGCAATTCAGCATTTGCGAACAGCAGAAACAGAAGCTTCTGCATTGACCCCCTGACGGGAACGGCTTGACCGTTCCCGTCTCGTTTTTTTATGAAAAATTCGTCGACGCCGGGCGGCAAAATTCCGCATGATCCCGCAAAATTCCTCTGTCTGCGGAACACTGCCTGAAGTATAATGGTAATGATGTGGAGAGAGAGCTTGCGGGGAGCGGAGAAACCATGGATATGCTGCTTACGATCTTGCTGCTGCTGTACGGCATGATGCCCGGCGACGGAGGGTACGAAGGGATTGCCGGCGCGCTGTCGCAGCCGGGCGGCGGGATCATCGCGGAGATGCCCGGAACGGACGCGGCAGAGCCCGGAACGGACGAAGCGGGCGAACCTTCCGGCGGAAAGACCGATCCCCAGCCCGGCGCGCCGAAGATCAAAGGCATCTACGTCACGGCTCACAGCGCCGGCGGCTCGCGCATGGAACAGTTGCTCGAGCTCGTCCGCGGCACCGACCTGAACGCGATGGTCATCGACGTGAAGGACGACTACGGGTATATCACCTGGCCGACGGAAAATCCGGATCTGGCCGAGCTCGGCACGACGAAGAAGATCATCAGGGACATGGATGCGCTGATGGCCCGGCTGGAGGCGGACGAGATCTACCCGATCGCGCGCATCGTCGTGTTCAAGGATTCCGTCCTCGCCGAGAAGCGGCCCGACCTGTCGTTCCGGAAGGCGGACGGGAACGTATGGAAGAACGGCCGGGGCGAAAGTTTCGTCAATCCGTACCGCCGCGAAGTGTGGGACTACAACGTGGCGGTGGCCAAGGAGGCGGCGCGGCTTGGGTTCAAGGAAATCCAGTTCGACTATGTCCGCTTTCCGGAAGGCTTCGAGAAGCGGGCTGACGAGCTGAAGTACGACAAGACCGACGAGAGCCGCGTCGATGTCGTAAGCGGTTTCGTGGAATACGCGAAGGAGCAGCTCGAGCCGCTGGGCGTCCGCGTGTCGGTCGATATTTTCGGCTACGCCGCATCGGTTCCGGCCGCGGAGGGCATCGGGCAGGATTTCGTGAAAATTTCGGAACACGTCGACGTCATCAGTCCCATGGTCTATCCGAGCCACTACAGCACCGGCTGGTTCGGGCTGAAGGATCCGGACAAGGAACCGTACGCTACGATCAAGGGAGCGATGGAAGACACGCACGAGAAACTGGAGCCGCTCGGCGGCCTGAAACCGATCATCCGTCCGTGGATCCAGGATTTCACGGCGAGCTGGCTCGGCAAGGGGCATTACATCCCCTACGGCAAGGCCGAGGTCGAAGCGCAGATCCGGGCGCTGGCCGATACCGGCATCGAGGAGTTCATGATCTGGAACGCGGGCAACAAGTATACGGCCAATGTGCAATATTGACGGACGAAGGGCTGCACCCGATGCGGGCGCAGCCCTTCCCTGTCGAACGGCGCTTATTGCGAAAGACGGAGCGCCAGATTGTACAATTCCATGTTGAACGGCTTCTTCGTCGAGACGACGGTCTCGATGTCCGTCGCGACGAGCTCGCCGCTTACGATGCCGCATCCTTTGCTCGAATCGCCTTCCATCAGCTTGCGGACGGCGTAATCGCCGAGCCTGCTGGCGAGAATGCGGTCGTTGTGCGTCGGCGAGCCGCCGCGCTGGATATGGCCGAGCACCGTCACCCGCGGCTCGATGCCGGTGCGCTGGATGATCGCTTCGGCGATGTCGTTGCCGCTCGCGGCGCCTTCCGCCACGATGACGATGCTGTGCCGCTTCCCGGCCTTGAAGTTGTCATGCATCCGCGTCGCGATCGCGTCGATGTCGTACGGCACCTCGGGAACGATGATCGTTTCCGCGCCGCTCGCAAGACCCGAATAGAGCGCGATATCGCCGCTGTGGCGGCCCATCACTTCGACGACCGACGCACGCTCGTGCGACGTCATCGTGTCGCGCAGCTTGTTGACGGCGTCCACGACGATGCTGACGGCCGTATCGAAACCGATCGTGAAATCGGTGAACGGAATGTCGTTGTCGATCGTGCCCGGCAGCCCCATCGTCTTGATGCCGAGCTTGCTGAGCTTGTTGGCGCCCTGGTACGAGCCGTCGCCGCCGATGACGACGAGGCCGTCGATGCCGCGGCTTCGCAGCACTTCCGCGCCGCGCTGCTGTCCTTCGGGCGTGATGAATTCCTTGCATCTCGCGGTCTGCAGAATCGTTCCGCCGCGCTGGATAATGTCGCCCACGCTGCGCAGATCCATCGGGAAGAGATCGTCCTTGAGCAGACCCGCATATCCACGCTGCACGCCGAACACCTCAATGCCGTGGAACAGCGCGCTCCGTACTACCGCGCGGACCGCCGCGTTCATCCCCTGCGAGTCTCCCCCGCTCGTCAATATTGCAATGCGTTTTACTGCCGACATCGTATTCCCCCTGTATTCGATTGGTGTGACATCCATGTAATGGGCGGCCGCTTCAGCGCGGAGCCTTCGCGCGGCGCCGGATCCACAGCGCGTTGAGCCGGAAGAACAGCCGCGCCATCGGGCTGTTCCGCATCAGCTCGCGCGCGACGTAGCGGACGACCGGCTGCTCCGCCGCCTTCGGATCGGACAGATAGACCGCCAGAAGCCCTTCGATCACCATCCGGTGGAACCCGGGGCTCGGCAGTCTGTCGGCCGCCTTGCGCGCCTGGTCCGCGATCCACCCGATCCGCCGCAGCATTTCCGCGTCGTTCGCGTAGTAGCTGCAGAAATTCAGATCGCCGCCGAGCCGGTCCTCCTCCTGGTCGATCAGATAGTCGAGCAGGATGTGCAGGCCGCACAGATACGGAAAATAGGCGCTGGTCGTCCGCTCCGCATCCCGCTCTGTCACATCCGGCCGGCACGCCTCGACGAACAGCGCGAACATGCCGAGCGTCGAGCCGGTCGCGGCCGCGAATTCGTTCCAGTAGAGTTCGGGATGGTCCGCCCGATGCAGCGCCCACCACCGGTGAAGGCTTTCCAGCCGCTCTTCCCGGCGGATATGTTTGTAAACCTGCAGATCGCCGTACATCCCGACGAGCCGGGAGACGTGCGGCCGCACCGTGGCGTAGCCGGGCAGCCGGCGGATGTTCTCCTGGCACGCGGCGACGAGCGCCGCCAGATAGCCGCCGTCTTCCCGCTCGGCCCGATGCGCGTAGTAGTCGGTCGTCGCGGCCGTCGGGTCGACCGCGTCGAGCATCGCGCGGTGCAGCAGACGGAAGTCGTCGGGATCCAGCGACGTGCTGCGGTCGCACAGATTGTCCAGATAGTCGCTGATCGTCTGCAAGGCGACAATGAGCGGGACGAGTTCCCCGCAGCGGTCCGTGGCCGCCGCCGCGAACACCGCCCCGCCTTCGCAATGAAACTGCTTGCTCGACATGCTGGCCAGCGCCTGCGCGCGCAGTTCCGGGTCCGGAATCGCCTCCGCCCGCGCCCGCCAGCGCGCCAGCTCGCAATAAACAGCGGGCAGCACGTGCCGGTACATCCGGTACATGAGCCGGAGGGGTCCGGCCGGCATGCCCCCCTGTCGTTTCCGTGTCTCGTTCAACGGCGGCGCCTCCGTCCGTCAGGTATGACGCCGCGGATCAATCGTCTGATTGATGCGGTACCAGATGTTCAGATCGTTGATTCGGCTCGCCTGCTCCGCGATGTCCGCGTTGAGCCGGCAGGACGTCTCGAAATCTTCTTCCTCGTCAAGCTGCCGCTGAAGCTCGCGAATTCGCTGTTCCAGCGCCAGAATCCGGTCGGGGATGCGGCCGCGGATCGTTTCCCACCGTTCGAGAATCGCGCTTCTCACTTCCAGGGGATACGTCTCCCACTCGTGCTCCAGTTCCGGAACCTCGATCCCCAGACGTTCATCGAAGACGAACCATGAATCACCCATTGTGAACCTCCACCCAATAATGTACCATGTCATCCGGCATAATTCCAGCGGATGCGCGCGGCCCGTTGGCGCCGAAGGACCGAATCGCCTATAATGAGAACGAAAGGATGGATCAACACAATGGACTACATGACATTCAAACAGATTTTGCAAGACCGGCGCAGCGTGCGCAAGTTCCGGGACCAGCCGGTCGGGACGGAGCAAATCCGCGAGCTGATCGACTGCGCCCGCTTCGCGCCGAGCGACACCAATTCGCAGACATGGGAATTCATCGTCATCACGGACCGCGAGAAGATCCGCGCCATCGAGGACATGACCTGGCGGCAGCTTCACGCGCGGGCGCGGGAAGCGGAGGAGCGGGGACTTGCGAAGGAAGCGCGGCTGCTCGTGAAATCGTTCGGCCCGTACGCGACCGCCTTCTCGGACGCGCCGGCGCTCGTCGTCTGTCTCGCCACCCCGTATCAGTCGAAGTTCCGCGAGCGCATTTTTGACCCGATCGGCCTGGTGCCGGATGAGGTGTGGCGCGAAGAGGGGATCAAGAGCAGTTGCCTCGCCGCGATGAATCTGATGCTCGCCGCCCACGCCATGGGGCTGGCCACCTGCCCGATGACCGGACCGGTGCTGCTGGCCGAAGCGCAGCTCAAGGCCTATCTGAACATCGACGAATCGCGCCAGATCAACATGGTCATCGCCCTCGGCCATCAGGCCGAAACGCCGGGCCGGCTGCCGCGCAAGGAGATCGACGAAATTCTGACGATCATTTCCTGATATTCCGCGGCTTCGCCGCGCACAATCGGACAGACTGTCCCCCACGCGTCATCCCGAGGGGCAGCCTGTTTCGCCTTGCGGCATGAACTTGACATCCGCGACCGACTTGTCATCCGCCGAGTCTGGCCAGCTCTTCCTCGTCGATCTCGTAGTTGGCGTACACGTCCTGCACGTCGTCGTTGTCGTCGAACGCGTCCATCATTTTCAGCAGCTTCTCGGCGTTCTCGCCTTCGACCTTGACCGTCGTCCGCGGAAGCCAGCGGATGCCGGCGCTTTCGAACGTCAGGCCGTCGCCTTCGAGCGCTTGCTTCACCTTGATGAAGTCGGCGGGAGCCGTCAAAATCTCGTACGCGTCCTCGTTCACGATGACGTCCTCCGCCCCGGCCTCGAGCGCCGCCATCAGCATCGCGTCTTCGTCGAGGTCGTGCGCTTCGCGATTGACGACAAGCAGCCCCTTCTCGTCGAACAGGTACGAGACGCAGCCCGATTCGCCCATGTTGCCGCCGCGCTTGTTGAAAATGGCGCGCACGTCGGCCGCGGTCCGGTTCCGGTTGTCGGTCAGACATTTCACCATGATGGCAACGCCGCCCGGGCCGTACCCTTCGTAGATGATTTCCTCGTAATCTTCGCCTCCGGCGGACGCCGTCGCGCGCTTGATCGCGCGTTCGATGTTTTCGACCGGCATCTGTTCCGCGCGGGCGTTCGCGATCGCGTTCTTCAGCGCGAGATTCGCCTCGGGGTTCGGACCGCCCCGGCGGGCGTGCATGTAAATTTCCCTCGCCAGCTTGACGAATTTGTTGTTCCGCGCCTGGTCGGCCTTGCCCTTGCGGTCTTTGAACAGTTTGAATTTCGGCATTTGTCATGATCCTCCCGGGCTTGATTCCATACAGCAGTTTACCACTGCCGGCGCGTTCCGGTCAAAACAGGAAAGACTCCGGATTGCTCCGGAGTCCTGATCTTGCTAGCGCATCTTCTTATAAGAAGTTGTTCATTCTTATAACTTGATGACGTTGGCCGCTTGCGGACCGCGATTGCCCTGGGTGATGTCGAACTCGACGAGCTGGCCTTCATCCAGCGTCTTGAATCCTTCACCCTGAATGGCCGAGAAATGGACGAACACGTCGTCGCCGCCTTCGACTTGAATGAAGCCGTAGCCTTTCTCGGCGTTAAACCATTTTACCGTTCCTTTCAAATGAACAACCTCCTAATATTCGCGCCGGTCGGCCGGCGCTTAGACACAGTATACGCGCTCTGCGGGCAAAAAGCAAATGCGTCGTTCCGAGGCGTGCGTCCGGGGCGGCCGGTGCGGCGCTCTGACGGTAGCGCGTTCCGTCAGAGCAGACCGAACGCCCGCCGTGTGCCCGATTATCTATACAGCGTTCCGTTAGCGGCGGTTCGGGTACGAGCCGGACTGCGCGGCAAAACTCCGGGTACCGGACGTAACCGGCTTCCGGATGGCAAGCAGCCGGCGCGATCCCGGGATGAACGGCAGCTTCGACTCCGGGAACAGCGCTTCACAGCCGGCGCCCCGCACCGCCTCAACCAGCCGGTCCAAATGCGGATACTCCCGGAAGCCGAGCGTCACGAGCGGATAAATGCGCACCTCGCCGCCGGGCCTGCATACCCGGATCAGCTCGAACACCGCCCGTTCGTGGAACGCCTCGTCGAAATGCTCCCCGTAGAGGAACAGGAAATGGCTGCACAGCACCAGGTCGAATCGGCCGTCTTCGAACGGCAAATGAGGCAGTTCGCCCGCGACATAGCGGCCGCCCCCCTCCCTCTTGTCCGCCGCGAAGTCGGCCATGAACCGCTCCAGCGACGCTTCGCGTCCGGCGCGATGGTTCTCCAGGCTGCCGTAATACGAGAAATCGAACAGATCCCGCAAACCTTCCAGCTTGGCCGTCGACACGTCGATTTCGGTTCGCGCCTCCGCGAACAGTTCCTCCCGCGGCAGCCTGTAGCGCGGGTCGACCGCAACGGCCCTGATGCCGCGTCTCGCCGCATCGGCCGTGAACGACGATGCCCTCGCCGCCGCATCCAGCACTTCGCCCCGGGATGCCGGCGGCTCTTCCAGCGCGAACATGCGCGCATACTCCTCGTAGCTCCGGCATGTGAACGCCGTGCCGACCTGCTCGTACTTCCGATCCATGCTCATCTCTCCTCTTCTTCATCTCATCTGATCTCATCTCGGGGGTTCCCGGACACCCGCGCCCGCGGACGGCGAACCCTTGCCAGTATCATACATGGGGCCCGGTTGATTTCCAACCCCCCGTTCGATATGATGGGAGCAAATCGCGAAGCGGAGAGATGGCCGTGATCAAGAAGGTTCAGATTTACAAGCGCGACAAATACAATATGCTGACGGTGGAAGTGCAGGGCAAATCGCTCGTCGTCCGGGAGATTTCCGATGCGTGGGGCGAGGAGTGCCACACGTTTCTGAGCCGTCCGGAGATGCTGGCCTGGGCGGAGTCCCGCTTCCAGGCGGACAGGCTGGAAGGCGGCGAAGAGGAGCGGGAAGCGATCCTCGAGAAATTCCGTTCAATCTGACCGCGCTCCGGCCAAGTCAGCGGAAAGGGATCGCCGAGGAAGGCAAGAAACTGCGCCCGGACGGGAAGGAAAAACATTCCGTACGGCGAATTGCATAGGGAACGCCGGAATCTGGAGGAATCGGATGGATACCACAGCACTCGTCATCTTCATCATCGCCGCCTTTTCATTCGGCGCCGTCCTGATCATGAAACGGGATACGATCGCCCCGCCGATGCGGCGGTTTCTCGCGCTGATCGCGGTTGTGATGATCGCATCCGCCTTCATCATGCTGGTGTACGCCTTTCTGACCATGGGCGGCTGATCTTCGCGAAGCACGGTCAGACCCGCGGCCGGTCAGAGCCGTGCTCCAGACCGGCTTATGAAGCGGAGCGCCGCGGCGCATACTAGAGGGCAAAAAAGGAAGTGCAGTCATGAACCGGCTTTCCGCCCTGCTTGCGCTCGGCCTGATCGGCGCCTCCGCGGCGCCCGCCCCGATCGACCGCGCGGCTGAACACGCCATGCGCGATATCAACTCCCCAAGGAGGAACCAAGACATGCAGCAAGTGCCGAAACGTTCCGAGACGAACCCGGAATATCGGTGGAGGCTGGAGGATCTGTTCGCTTCCCGGGCCGATTGGGACCGGGAATACGAGCAGGCCAAGGCGCTGATCGCCAAGGCGTCCGAATTCCAGGGCAAGCTGGCCGATCCGGCCCAACTGAAAGCCTGCTTCGAGCTCGAGGACGAACTGTCGCTCCACGTCGAGCGGCTCTACGTGTACGCGAACATGCGCCACCACGAGGACACGGCCGAGCCGAACAACATGGCGCTCGCGGACAAGTCGAAGAAGCTGAGCGTCGAAGCGAACGAAGCGCTGTCGTTCATTACGCCGGAAGTGCTCAGCCTGCCGGACGAGACGCTCGCGCGGATGATCGCCGACCCGAACCTTGAGCCCTACCGGTTCACGCTCGAAGAGATGCGCCGCCAGAAGGCGCATATCCTCGGCAAGAGCGAGGAAGCGCTGCTCGCCCAGGCGGGCAACATCAGCCAGGCGCCGAATACGATTTTCGGCATGCTGAACAACGCCGATCTGAAATTCCCGACGATCAGGAACGAGAAGGGCGAGGACGTCGAGCTCACCCACGGCACGTACATCCAGTTCCTCGAAAGCCGCGACCGTTCGGTGCGCGAAGCCGCGTTCAAGGCGATGTACGACACATACGGCAAGCTGAAGAACACGCTCGCTTCGACGCTCGCCGCCAACGTGAACAAGAACCTGTTCTACGCCCGGGCGCGCAAGTACCCGTCCGCTCTGGAAATGTCGCTGTTCGCCGACAACATTCCGAAGGACGTGTACACGAACCTGATCGACACGATCCACAAGCATCTGCCGCTCATGTATCGCTACATGGAGCTGCGGCGAAAGCTGCTCGGCGTCGAAGAGCTGCACATGTACGACCTGTTCGCGCCGCTGGTGGAAGAATTCAAAATGGACATTCCGTACGAGCAGGCGAAGCAGACGGTGCTGGACGGGCTGGCCCCGCTCGGTCCGGACTACCAGAGCGTGCTGAAGGAAGGGTTCGAAGGCGGCTGGATCGACGTCTACGAGAACCAGGGCAAACGGAGCGGCGCCTACAGTTGGGGCGCCTACGGCACCCACCCCTACGTGCTGCTCAACCACAAGGACAACCTGAACAGCATGTTCACACTGGCGCATGAGATGGGCCACGCCCTGCACTCGTACTATTCGGACCGGCACCAGTCGTACCGCAACGCGCAGTACACCATTTTCCTCGCCGAGGTCGCGTCGACGCTGAACGAATCGCTGCTGATGGACTACCTGCTGAAGCGGACGAACGACCCGAAGGAAAAAATGTTCCTGCTGACCTACTACGCCGACCAGTTCCGCACGACGGTGTTCCGCCAGACGATGTTCGCCGAGTTCGAGAAAATCATCCACGAGAAGGCGGAAGCCGGCGAATCGCTGACGCCGCAGCTTCTGTCGAGCGTCTACTACGATCTGAACAAGCTGTACTACGGCGATCGCATGGTCGTCGACCAGGACATCGAGATGGAATGGGCGCGCATTCCGCATTTCTACTCGAGTTTCTACGTGTATAAGTACGCGACCGGCTTCTCGGCCGCGACCAGCTTCGCGAAGCAGATCCTCGACGAAGGCGCGCCGGCCGTCGAGCGGTACCTCGGCTTCCTGAAGAGCGGAGGCAGCGACTACTCGATCAATATCCTGAAGCGCGCCGGTGTCGACATGTCGACGCCCGAGCCGATCGAGCAGGCGATGAGCGTGTTTGAAGATTTGATCCGCCAGATGGAAGAATTGACTCAGGCATAATGACAGCGGCCGTGCCCGAGATGGGCGCGGCCGCTTTCGCTTGCGCCGCCGGATGGCGTGTCGGCGCGAACACTGCCGACTGCGCGTCGGTTGCCGCGTTTTCCGCCATAGGCGCCGGGATTCGCGGGAGCGAACCGCGCAGTCGCAACGGACAGCGCCGGGGCAAAGGGCGTGCGTTCCCTATTTCGCCCCGGCTTTCTCTTCTTCCGGCGGGTAAAGGACGATGCGCCCGTTCTCCATCTCCACGCGCACCCGCCTCGCGTTCCGGAATCTTTCCGCGCTCATGAGCCCTGCGGGAATCTGCAGCCGCCCCGCCTTGTCGACGACGGCGTATTCCACATGGCTCTCCTCCGCCTCGCGCTCGAGGTTCTCGAAGTCTTCGCGGTACGAGCGGCGGATGATCTCCGACGACGTCTTGCCGTCGCGGATCGCGACGACGCGGTCAACCTTGCGCGCAAGCTGCGGGTCGTGCGTGACGATGACGATCGTCAGCCCCATCGTCCGGTTCAGATCGCGGAACAGGTCGAGCACCTGGTTCGACGTCTTCGTGTCGAGCGCGCCGGTCGGTTCGTCGGCCAGCAACAGCTTCGGCTGGTTGGCAAGGGCGATCGCGATCGCGACGCGCTGCTGCTCGCCGCCCGACAGCTCGCTGAGCCGGTTCTTCATCCGGTGGCCGAGCCCGACCGCCTCGAGCAGCTCGACCGCCCGCGCGCGGCGCCGCCTTCCGCGCAGCAGAATCGGCAACTCCACGTTCTCGAGCGCCGTCAGATACGGGATCAGGTTCCGCGCCTTGTTCTGCCAGACGAAGCCGACGGTTTCCCTTTTGTACTTCACGAGATCGCGCTCCGAGAAGGCGAGCAAATCTTTCCCGTCGACCATCAGCTTCCCGGCGGAGGGACGGTCGAGGCCGCCCAGCATGTTGAGCAGCGTCGATTTGCCGCTGCCGCTGTTGCCGATGATCGCCATCAGCTCGCCGGTCTCGACCCGAAGGTCGAGCCCTTGCAGCGCCACGACTTCGAGATCTTTCGTCTTGTAGATCTTGACGAGTCCGTCGCAGACAATCATGCCGTCACTCCTCTCCCAGCTTTAGCGCCTGGGCGATCTTCACGCGCGCGAGCCGCCAGCCGAGCACGATGAGCCCCAGGGTCAGCATGACCGCAACCACGCCGTACAGTTGCGCGTAATCGCCGGAATGGCGGACGATTTCGAACGGCGGCACCTGTTCGGACGGATTGAACGCCATCTCGAACAACGGAACGAACTGCTCGCTCACGACGTTGCCGACGATGACGCCGATGAGGACGGCGGCGACGGTCGTCAGCATCTGCTCGCTCGCCAGCATGCCGATGAGTTGCCCGAACGGAATCCCCATCGCGCGCAGCACGCCGAACTGGAGCGTCCGTCCGGACAGCGACAGCAGCCAGAACACCAGAAAGCCGAAAAAGCTGATCAGCATCGAGATGACGAAACCGAGCGTCATGACGCCGTTGATCGCGAGCCGGAACGGATCGTTCTTCGACCGGATCAGTTCCTGGGCCGCGTCCTGCAGCGAAGCGAGCTGGTAGCCCGCCTCCGTAATCGCTTCGTACAGCGCCGCGCTGGAGGCGCCGTCCTTCAGGTTCAGCCACACCTCGTAAGGCTCGAGCGCCAACCGGTTGTGAATCGTGGACAGTTGGGCGACGACAAGCCGCGGCTTCTCCTGCTTGCCGGGAACCGGAAGCGGATTCCATCCCGGCCAATAGTCGACGACGCCGAAGACGGTCAGCATCGTCGAATCCAGCCCTTCCCAGCCGATGTAGATCGGGTCGCCCGGCCCGATACCGAATTCTTCCGCCACCGAGCGGGATATCAGCACGCCCCGCGGATCGGAGGCGAGCAAGTTCAAATACGCGTTCAGGTGGTAATCGAGCAGACCGTTCTTCATCCACGCCGTCCGGCCGAACTCGTACGTTTCGATCCCGTACAGCGTCGTGGCGCCCCCGCCGCCCGCGGCGTTGAGGCGGGCGTCTTCTTTCACGAAGACGCGCGCAGCCGATTCGACGCCGGGCATTTCGGCAAACGGCAGGAACGGCGGTTCGGTGTATTGCACCCGTTTCGGCGGCGCCGCGTCCGCCTCCGTCTGCTGCGGCATCGGCCCGCCCGCCATCGGCGGCGGCGCGTCGTTCTCCCACCGGGTCATGAGCACGATGTCCGCGCCGATCGCGTAGCGGATCTTGTTCTCCATGTTGTCGCCAATCGTACGGGCGGCGTTCGCGCTGAAGAGGCCGGTCGCCACCGTCATGATGAGGAACACTTTGATGCCCAGATACTGGCCGGACGAGCGGCTGATCGTCACGAGCGTCGAATAGAGCGCCGGCGGCCACCATCTCCGGCCGAGCCAATAGACCAGCCGGATGAACCAGGGGTAGAGCCGGAGGATGAACAGCCCGCCGCCGAGCGCGAGCAGCGCCGGCATGACGAACAGCAGCGGATCGACCTGGAGCGCGCCGGCTTCCAGCGCCAGCTCGCGCATGTCGGCCGATTGGCGGCGGAAGTCGATCAGCAGCCAGACCGCCACCGCGATCAGTATGAGATCGATGCCCGTCTTGTGCCAGAACGGCGTCCGCTCCATGCGGGCCGACTCGCGCTTGCGGTCGACGATCGACGTGCGCGCGGCACGGGCGGCCGGAACAAGCGTCAGCAGCGCCGCTCCGAACGCCGCGATGGCCGCGACCGTCCAGACGCCGCCGGTCAGCTCGACGTCGAGCGCCGCGCGGTCGACGAATGTCAGGAAGCCGCTCGACGCGCCGAGCATCTTCGTGAACAGGTCGCCGAGCCAGGGGCCTGTGGCCCATGCCGCGGCGCCGAGGATCAGCCCTTCCGCCGCGTAGGCGAGCAGCACCTGCAGCCGGCTCGCGCCGCGGCTGCGCAGCACCGCGATCTCCGTCTTCTGCCGCTCGACGATCAGGCCGGCCGTCATGTACAGGTAGAACGCGAGCATCATCATGACCGGCGCGTACAGCGACAGCAGCACGACGCCGAGCCGTTCCCGCTTCTTCTCGTACGACGCGATCTTCTCGAGCATCGCGATCGACAGTTCGGCGTTGTACGAGAACCGGTTCGTGAGATACCGGTCCAAGCGCTCCGACTGATCAAGGAACGTCTCGATGCCGGTCGTTTTCAGTTTCGTGTAATCCAGCGCCAGCACGTACTGGAAGCTGCCCAACTGCAGACGGCCGCCGTATACGAAGTCGCGCATGAACACGTCGTGCGGGATGTAGAACGACGACTCGTAGTTCTGCAGCGGATACGGCGCGTAAGCGTCGATCGCATCCGGCGCGGCGGATTCGATGACGCCGACCGGCAGGATGCGGAACGTCTCGCCGGTCTCCCGGTTCAGCCCCGTGATCTCCTCGTTCAGATCCCGCTTGAGCTTGATGAGGAAAGACTGGGTGACGAGCGCTTCGTACACGCCGTCACTGCGCCCGGCATCCGGCATCCGGCCGTCAATCAGCCGGATCTGCCGCTCCAGGTTGCTGACGGCGCGGAAGCTGCCGACGACGTTCGTATTCCGGATCTCCTGCTCCGTGGCGTCCGCGCCGTAAACGCGAAGCATGATTGTGGAACGGGTGAAATAGCCCGAATGCATGCCGAGTCCGACGCGTTCCGGAAACCCGGATACATACCGGTCGAGATCATCCACGACCTGCGCCGTCCGGGCGCGGTCGTCAATCGTGCCGGGCAGCGCGTTCACGCGCACATATCCGGGAAAAACATTGCGTTCGGTCTGCATCAATTGCAGCTCTTTCTGCAGCGTCCGCTCCAGAATCGCGTTCGCATAGAGCGGCATCGAACTGAACAGCGCCACGCATACGGTCAGCCCGAACCACAGATTGAGCTGCAGCCATCTGGTGCTGGCCATCTTGCGCAGTATCATGACCCACAAGGCCAAGGCGCTCCACTCCCCCGCGCCGCGCGGCGCGCTAGTTGTTCAAGATCACCCGGGCGCCTTCTTCGAGTCCGCGGACAATCTCGACCTCGGTCGACGTCTTCAGCCCGACCTCGACATCGACTTCCTTGCGGCGCTCGCCGTCGGCGATCTGCACATACTCGCGGCCCAGGTACGTGCGCAGGCCCGCGCGCGGAATGACGATGACGTTCTCGCGGCGCTGCAGCGGAATCTCGAAGTCGGCGCCGGCGCCGATTCTGGCGTCTTCCGGCGGATTGTCCAGCTCGAGCACGACGGTGCGCGAATTGCGATCCTGTTCCGTCCGGTCGCTCGTGAACGGCGCGTTCGACGGCGCCTGCACAACTTCCGCCCGGTACGTCTCGCCGCCGTAGACAACCGTCGCTTCCATGCCGGCTTGCACGCTCAGAAGATCGGACGACGAAGCCGCGACATACGTCAACCGGACCTGATTCGGATCGGACACGGCGATAAGCGGCCGATAGGCGGTCACCGAGTCGCCGGGCGCGATTTCCGCGATGTATGTCACCTCTCCGTCGAACGGCGCGACGAGCCGCGACTTCGCAAGCTGCTCCTCGAGCGCCTCGAGGCTGATGCGCTCGCGCTCGAGGTCGATCTCGCGCAGCCGCAGGTCTCGGCCGGTCAATCCGCCGAGAATCGCCTGCTCGTACTGGATCTGCGCCCGCTCGACGTTCAGCCGCTGCAGCCGGATGCGCAGCTCGAGATCGCCGACATCGAGCTCGAGGACGGTCTGGCCGGCCTTGACCTCATCTCCCTGCTTCACATGGACCGCCAGCACTCGCCCGCCGGATTCACGGAAATAGAGCGGTTCGCTGCGGCTTGACGTGAACGTCGCCGAGCCGCGCAGCACGGTCTGGATCGTGCCGCGCTTCGCCTCGACGACATCGAACACTTCTTCCTTCGGCTGCACCAGCGGCGGTGCAAGCGCTTCCTCTTCCTGCGGCAGCAGGGAACAGCCGGCCGCGATCACGAGCGCCGCCAGCGCGACCGCCGCGCGTTCAAGACCGCGCCGCCGCCGGCAACTCCGCATGTTCGACAATTTTCCCATCCTCCAATGCGATCACTTGATCGACGAGTTCCATAATGCCGGGATCGTGCGTCGTCAGCACGACCGTCGTGCCCAGGCGCTTCACCAGATCGCGGAACACGCGGATGATCTGCAGCCCCATCCGGCTGTCGAGCTCGGCCGTCGGCTCGTCCGCGATGAGCAGACGCGGCTCGTGGGCGATCGCCCGGGCGATCGCGACCCGCTGCTGCTCGCCCCCCGACAGCTCCGGCGGGCGATGCTTCATCCGCTCCTTCATCCCGACCCATTCGAGGGCGCGTTCCACCCGCTCGCGTCCTGCTCGGACTCCGGCGACGCGCAAGCCGAACTCGACGTTCTCGTACGCCGACATGAGCGGCATGAGGCCGAACGACTGGAAGACGAGCCCGATCTCCCGGCGCCGCAGGGCGTTCTTCCGCCTCTCCGGCATGGCCGTCAAATCTTCGCCATCCCACAGGACGCGTCCTTCGGTCGGCTCGTCCAGAGCGCACAGGATGTTCAGAAGCGTCGTCTTGCCCGATCCCGAACGGCCGACCAGCGCGGTGACCGTCCCCTGCCGGATCGTCAGGTCGATTCCGTCCAGCGCGGTCACGGCGCCGCTGCCGGTGCCGAACACGCGCCGGATGCCTTCCGCCCGCAGGATGACGCGGCCCGGAGACGCTTCTGCTTCCGAAGCCGCCGCTTCCGGGCTCTCCGGCGATTCCGGCGGCGCGTTGTCCCTCGGATCGCCCGCCCGTGCGCCGTTCCCCGCTTCGCCCGCCGTCGCCGCCGCAAGCCGCGCAGCTCCGGCGGATGTGCAATCGTTTTCATACGACACGATTGTCGTCCCTCCCGCATGCCGGTCCATCAATGCACCGCTGACAAAATTTTATAAGAGAATAATAGGCATTTTGGGAACAGGGTGTCAATCTGAATATTCCGGCTGCTTCCCTCAAATTCCAGACAACAACGCGATCAGCGCCGCCAGCCCCCCCGCAAACAGCGACGAGAGCAAATTGACGAGATCGTTCGTCATCCAGCGCCGGCCCTGGGCATGCAGCGCCGGTTCGCCGCAATGGACGGCGCGCTCCGTCAGGGCGCCGCATGCAAGGCAGCGATACATCGCCTGCTGCCAGGCGCCGAGCAGCGAATCGGCCATCGCACCGGCCAGCCCGGCCGCCGCCGCGGCGGCGATGAGCGCGGCCGCCGGAAGCTCCGCCGCCTCCCCGCCGCCCAGCAGCGCGGCGGAGACGCCGATGAGCGCCGCGCCGGAGAACGCGGCGGCCGTGCCGAGCGGCGTCACCCCGCCGCTCGTCCCCGCCGGCACGGCGCGGCCGGTCAGCACGGAGCGCGGCTGCGTCCGGCTCAAAGCGCCGATCTCCGTCGCCCAGGTGTCGGCGTTCACCGACGCCATGACGCCGACGAAAGCGGCGGCGATTGCCGGCTCCGGCCAGATGGCATAAGCCGCGCAAAGCGCAAGGCCGATGCCGCCGTTCGCCCACACCTGTCCCGCGTCGCGCCGGCCGGTCTTCGCGTAGTTCCGCTCCGCTTCCATTTTTGCACGGGCATGCCGCTTCCAGCGGGACCAGAAGACGGAGGTGGCGAAGAAGACGAGCAGCGTGCCGTACCAGAGCGGCCCGCCGAGGGCGAAATAGACGGCGCCCATCGCCGTGGCGGACCAGGCTCCCGACGCCGAAAGCGCCCGCTTGCGCCAGGCGGCCCAGGCAATCAGCGCGCTGCCCGCAATTCCCGCCGCCAATCGCAATGGCATCGAGTGGGCCATTTCAGCCAACATGATTTGATCTTCCTTCCGGGGCTCTCCCCCTAAATCCGGACGGCCGAGATACGTCATTTTTTCGGCCTGCGGCGGCAGGAGAAGCGCGATTGATGTCGAAATTTTTGGAAACGGCTTTTCGTTACGGACGCAAAACCGCATGTGGACAAGGAGTGTGTCGCCCGTTGCCCGACTATCCCCATGAATTCGAACGCCAGCCCGCTCTCCGCGAAGAACTGACTCCCGAGCAGATGCTCCGCATTATTTTCGATTATACCGCAAAAATCGCGAACGAACGCAACCTGCACAACGTGCTCGTCCTGATGGCGAACATGGGGCGTGAAATGATTTTGTCCGACCGGTGCACCGTCTGGCTGATCGACCACAAACGCGGCGAACTGTTCACGACGGTCGCCCACGGCGTCAGCGAGATCCGCGTGCCGCTCGGTTCCGGTTTCGTCGGCCATTCGATCGCGCTCGGCCAGCCGCTGCTGATCGAAGACGCCTACCAAGATCCGCGCCACAACGCGGAGAACGACCGCAGGACGGGATATCGGACGAAGTCCGTCATCACCGTGCCGTTCGTCGGCAACGACGGCAGCATTATCGGCGCCTATCAGGCCATCAACAAGATGACGAAGGAAGGCGTCTTCACGCAGCGCGACCTCGAGTACCTGTCGCTGGCCGCCTCCTACGCGGGCAAGTCGCTCGAATCGGTCATGCTGCACGAAGAGATCGTCGCCACGCAGAAGGAGATCATTTTCCGGATGGGCGAAATCGGGGAGAGCCGGTCGAAAGAGACGGGCAACCACGTCAAGCGGGTGGCCGAATACTCCTACATCCTCGCCCTCGGACTCGGCCTGCCGCAAGAGGAAGCCGAGAAGATCCGGATGGCATCCCCGATGCACGACATCGGCAAGGTCGCCATTCCCGACGCGGTGCTGAAGAAGCCGGGCAAGCTGACCGACGAAGAGTACGGGATCATGAAAACCCACACGACGATCGGCTACAACCTGCTGAAGGGATCGAACCGCGAACTGCTGCGCACGGCCGCCCATATCGCGTACGAACACCACGAGAAATGGGACGGCACCGGCTACCCGCGCGGACTGAAAGGCGAGGAAATCCATCTGTACGGACGGATTACGGCGGTGGCCGACGTGTTCGACGCGCTCGGCAGCGACCGGGTCTACAAGAAAGCCTGGGAGCTAGACCGCATCATCAACCTGTTCCGGGAAGAGCGGGGACGGCACTTCGATCCGAAACTGGTCGACGTCTTCATGGAACAGCTTCCGCGCATCCTCGAAGCGCGCGACCGGTACAAGGACGAGCTGCCGGAATGACGAACGCGGCCGGAAGAAGCTTCAAGGCCTCCTCCGGCCGCTTCTTTTTTATCTTCCGAACCACCTGTGCCTCCGCCCCGCCAGCAGTTCGCCGAACAGGTCGGGGTAGTTCGTGCAGATGATGATGTCCTCCCCCATCGCGGCGATCCGCCGCATCCCGGCCTTCCGGTCCACCGTCCAGGCCATCACCGCAAGGCCCGCCTCACGGAACGATGCCATCCGCTCGGCCGTCAGCCGGTTCCAGCCGATCGACAGGAACGTCGCGCCGATCCGCGCGAGCGCCTGCTCTAGCCCCGGCGGAGCGGCGTCGATGATGAGCCCCGTGCGCATGCGGCTCTCCGCTTCCTTCACCCGCCTGAGCGCCAGCGGATCGAACGACGTAATGACGGAGTCATCGGTTCGGCCGTGCCGCCGGAGCAGTCCGACGACCGCCGCTTCGATGCCCGGATAACGGCCGCCGTATGTCTTCAGCTCGATGTTCAGCTTGCATTTGCCCGCCGTCAGCTCCAGCACCTGTTCCAGCGTCGGCACGGGCTCGCCGCGAAAAGCCGGGGAGAACCAGCTCCCCGCGTCCATCGCAGCCAGCTCCGCCGCCGTGTAATCGGCCACGCGGCCTTTGCGGTCGGTCGTCCGGTTCACCGTGTCGTCGTGGATGACGACCGGCACGCCGTCCTTCGAAAGCTGCACGTCCAGTTCGATCCATTCGACGAATGAGTACGAAAGCGCCTTCTTCATCGCGGCCAGCGTGTTCTCGGGCGCAAGCCCGGACGCGCCCCGGTGCGCGCAGCAAGGATTGGCGATTCGCATCGTCGGCCTCCTTCCCGATTGAAAACCCCGTCGCGGTCAGCCTTCCCCGGCGTCTGCGGCCTCCGCGGCCGGACGAAGCGCGCCGTCTTCGCCGATCGCAACGCCGAACGAAAGCTGCTCCAGCAGATCGAGCATCGCCCGGCGTTCCTCGCCTTCGAGCGGCTCCGGACGTGACGGCTCGATCGCCCGCATCGGAACGAACGCCAGCTCGCAGCCTCCGCCCTTGACGCAGACCGCGTTCAGCAAGCCGGTGTCGCGCGTATCCGCGTTCGTCGTCACGTTGAAAATGAAATTGCCGAGGCTGTACGCGATCCACTTCCCGTTGTATTGCTCGAATCCCTGCAGCACGTGCGGGTGCGAGCCGACGACGATATCCGCTCCCGCGTCGATGTAAGCGCGGGCCAGCTTCTTCTCGATGTCGCGCGGCTCTCGTTTCAATTCTTCGCCCCAGTGGGCATACACGATGATCAGATCGTGTTCTTCCCTCGCCCGCTCGATCGCCGCCACCGCCCTGCGGGGATCGTACGTTTCCGCTACGCCGGGGTGATTTTTGTCCGCTTTCCACGACACTTCCGGCACGACGCGGCTCAGACTGAACACCGCGATCGACATGCCTTTCACGTCGAAAACGACCGGCGTGAACGCTTCCTCGTCATTGCGGCCGGCGCCCGCGTGCTTGATGTCCGCTTCGTCCAGATGCGCCATCGTGTCCAGCAGCCCTTCGACACCCTGGTCGAGCGTATGGTTGTTCGCGAGCGAAACGAAGTCGAAGCCCGCTTCGCGCAGCGACGGGAGAAGGTCCGGGCTGCCCTTGAACACGAATTTCTTGTCTTCGGCCGGCGTGCCGCGCGTCGTGATCGGATTTTCGAGATTGCCGATCGTCAGATCCGGTTCCCGCAGGTAAGGCAGCGCCTTGGCGTACGGGTAATCGAATCCTTCGCGGCGCATCAGCTTCTCGACGGACGAGGCCAGCAGAATGTCGCCGACGAATGCGATTCTGACCGGCTCATCAAGCGGTTCCGGATCCGCATTGCCCGACGGTGCGGGCTTGCCGCTGTTGCCGTCCCCGGCGGAATCCGCACCGGTTTCCCCGTTCGCGGTTCCGCCGTCGGGAGACGCGTCCTTGCCGGAATTCGATGTTGATTCCGCATCCCCCGCCGGCGGCGGGGTCGGCGAGCCGGAGCCTCCTTCCCGTCCGTTGAACCAATCTCCGGACGCCAGCCCGTACACCAATGCGGCGATGGCGATCAACATGCCTATGTTAAGCAGCGCGAGCCGGCGCATGCGCTTTTTGCGCCTGTTCCGGTCCCGCGCGCGCGAATCAACCCGCGAAAGTTCCATTCCGAGCAAATCCCCTTAGCCGATATTACCCATACATTATAGCAGGAAAAACGGCTGACACTGCTTGGAAGTGAAAAAATTTTCCGTTAGCAAGCGGTACGAATCTCCCGCCGGCGCGGCTGCGGCGTAAGTGCCGCGTTACAGCGGCTTGCGGAGCCCGGGCGGTGCCCTTGTAGCGTGGATAACACGCTACAGCGGCTTGCGGAGCCCATGCGATGCTGAATGCGAAACCCTTGGCCCAACAAAAAACGGCCGTCAGGAACAAAGCCTGATCGACCGTTCAACCCGGTATGAATCATGAAATGGAGCCGCGCAGCTCCCGGATTGCGGCTTCCGCCGTCTCCCTCGCCTGCCGGATGCAGTCCGGCAGCCCGATGCCGTCGAACGCCGCGCCGGCCGTCCAGACGCCCGGCAGCGTCTCGGCGAGCTTCCGCCTGAAATCGCGCATCGCTTCGACATGGCCGACCGGATATTGCGGCATGGAGCGGTGGAGCCGCGTAATCTCCGTCATCACCGGCGCGGCCGTCACCCCGATCAATTCTTCGAGATCGCGCCGCACGAGCCGGATGAGTTGGTCGTCCGGCAGCGACACCGCGTCCTCGTCGCCCGAACGGCCGACGTAGCAGCGCAGCAGCACCTCGTCCGGCGGGCTCGTATGGAGCCATTTCGTCGAGGTCCACGTGCACGCCGTAATCTGCCGGCCTTCCGTGCGCGGCACGAGGAAGCCGGAGCCGGCGAATTCCTGGCCGAAGGACGCCTTGTCGAAAGCCAGCACGACATTGGCGACGGACGCGTACCGAACGGCGCGCAGCATGCCGCAGTCGACGTGGTCTTTGAGCAGTGCCTCCGCGTCGTAGGCCGGCGCCGTCACGACGACGGCGTCGGCCTCGAGCGCTTCCCCGTCGTCGAACACGACCGTATAGCGGCTCCCCGGCTCGACCGAAGCCGCCGCGGCTCCTTTCTGCAAAACCGTGACGCGCCGGCCGCGCCGCCACTCGGCTCCGGCCAGCTCCCGCTCCAGCGCCTCGACGATCGTCATGAGGCCGCGGCGGAAGTTGAGGAACGGCGCGCCCTTGAAGCGGGCGAGGACCGCGTCCGCCGGAGATGGAACCGTCTGCCCGGCCAGTCCATCCCGGCCCGGCCGGCTGGCGGCATGACCCGCACGATCCGGCTGCTCCGACTGGCCCGACTGACCGGCCCGGACCGGATGTCCCGCCGCTCCGCCCTCGCCCGCCGCCGGGGCCGGACGCCGCCGCATGGCGCGGCGCATGCCGAGGATCAGGCTGCCGTGCTTGATCTCCGCCTCGCGGAACTGCGGGAACGTCGCCATGAGGCTCAGCTTGTCCAGCTCGCCCGCGTAAATGCCGGCGAGGAGCGGCTCGGCGATCCGCTCGACGATCTCGCGCCCGAGCCGGCGCGTGAGAAAGTCGCCGATCGATTCGTCGCCGCCCTCCTTCCGCGCGGGCAGAACGAAGTCGAGTCCGGCGCGCAGCTTGCCCGCCGTCGACAGGAGGCCGGTGCGCAGCATCGGCGCGATCTCGGTCGGAATGCCGAGCATGAGGCCGTCCGGCATCGGATGCAGCTTGCCGCGGAAGGCGATGTACGACTTCTTCCCCGACGGGTTGATCGGCACAAGCTCGTCCTCGATGCCGAGATCAACGGCCAGGTCGAGGATCGCCTTCTTGCGGGCGAGGAACGAATCCGGTCCCTTCTCGATGACGAAGCCGTCCTTCCGCAGCGTCTCGATCTTCCCGCCGAGCCGTTCCGACGCTTCAACAATCGCCACCCGCGCGGGCAGGCCCTGAGCGCCGGCAAACTTCCGCAAATAGTAAGCGGCGGCGAGCCCGGTGATGCCGCCGCCGACAACGACGATCGTCTTCGGCTTTGCTGCTGCCGCCATCGGGTTACCCCCGCTTTCCGCCCGGCAGTTCCGCGAAGGCCGACGCGACCGAATCGGCCAGCGTCTCCATGTAGAGCGGATCATCGTTCAGCATGTCGATCCTCTCGAACCGGATGGCCCGCTCCGCCGCGAACCGCTTCGCTTCGATATCCAGATCGTACAACACTTCCAGATGGTCGCTGACGAAGCCGATCGGCGCCGACAGCACCGCCTTCACGCCTTCCTTCGCCAGAAGGTCCAGCGTGTCGAGAATGTCCGGACCGAGCCACGGCTCGCTCGTCCGGCCGGCGCTCTGCCAGGTGAACGCCCAATCCGCAACGCCCGCCGCTTCCGCCGCGGCGCGGGATGTCGCGTGAAGCTGCTCCACATACGGGTCGCCCATCGTAAGAATCCGCTCCGGCAGGCTGTGCGCGCTGAACAGCACTTTCACGCGGCGCTGCTCTTCCGGACCGCCGAACCGCGCAAGGGCGCTACGCAACCGGACGGCAATCGCCTCGATCAGCTTCGGGTGCAAATGATACGACTCGACAAACGCCATGCGGATGCCTTCGGCTCCGGCCGCCTCCCGCGCCCGCTTGATATAGGAGCCGACGCTCATGACCGAATAGTGCGGCGCCAGCACGATGCCGACCGCTTCGCGGATGCCGTCCGCCGCCATCGCCTTCACGCCGTCTTCGATGAACGGCTCCGCGTGTTTCAGCCCTTGATAGACGCGATAGCCTCCGGGAGACTGCCGGTCGAGCCGCGCCTGCAAGCCCGCCGCCTGGCGATCCGTATGCTCCCGCAGCGGGAAGACGCCGCCGATGGCCTCGTAGCGCCCGGTCAGCTCGGCGAGCTGCTCCGGCGCCGGCGGATGTCCCCGCCGGATATGGGTGTAGTACGCTTCGATGTGATCCATGGACTTCGGCGTGCCGTACGACATGACCAGCACCCCGACCGGACGGTTCGTCATGCGCGCTCTGCCTCCTTCGCCGCCGGACCGGCCTGCAATTGAAGTTCCGAATACCGATGGATGAAATCCGTGAGCGCCGCGATCTTGTCAAGCGACGCCTCCGGGAACAGGCCGTGGCCGAGATTGAACACGAAGCCCGGCTGCTCCAGCCCCTGGTCGATGATGTCGGCCGCTTGCTCTTCGATGACCGCCATCGGGGCGGTAAGCACGACCGGATCGAGGTTGCCCTGCAAGGCGTATCCGCCGCCGAGCCGCCTGCGCCCTTCGCGGATCGGAACGCGCCAGTCGAGGCCGATGACGTCCGCCTTGATTCCCCTGAGCGACGGCAGCAGCTCGCCCGAACTGACGCCGGGAAAGTAAATCTTCGGCATGTCCAGATCGGCCAGCTCGTCGAATATCCGCCGGATCACCGGCAGCACGCAGCGCTCGAAATCGCGCGGCGACAGCGCCCCGACCCAACTGTCGAACAACTGGAACGCCTTGGCGCCCGCGGCGGCATGCGCGCGGGCGTACGTGACGACCATGTCGCCGAGCTTGTCCATCAACTCGCGCCAAAGCTCGGGCTCGCCGTACATGAGCGACTTCGTGCGGAGATAGCGGCGCGACGGCCGCCCTTCGATCAGATAGCTGGCGATCGTGAACGGCGCTCCCGCGAACGTAATGAGCGGCACATCCAGTTCCCGGTCGAGAATGCGGATCGTCTCGAGGATGTGCGGGAGATCGCCCTCCACGTCGATCGGCCTGAGCCGCTCGACGTCCCGCTTCGTGCGGATCGGCTCGTCGACGACGGGACCGACGTTCGGCACGATGTCGAACTTGACGCCGAGCGACAGGACGGGATTCATGATGTCCGAGTACAAAATCGCCGCGTCCACCCCGAGCTTGCGCACAGGCATCATCGTCACTTCGGCGGCCAGCTCGGGATTGCGGCAAATGTCGAGCAGTGAATATTTCTCCTTGAGCTTCCGGTATTCCGGGTCGTAACGCCCGGCCTGCCGCATGTACCAGACGGGCACGCGGTCCGTCCGCTCGCCGCGGCAAGCCCGGATGAAACGGTCGTTGTAACGCATCGCTGCTCTCCGTTCCGTTTGGCTTTTCCTCTCATTATGCCCGTTTCATCCCGGCGCAACAACCGGCCCGGCAGCGTTTTCGTTGACAATTCGATGACATTTCGCCCGGGACTTCAGGCCGTTTCCGCCGCCGGCGCCGCGGGCTTCCGCTGCATCGCGCGCCACTTCAGGACGATCCAGAGCTGGGCGGCGATGTAGATCGACGAGTACATGCCGAACGCCATGCCGAGCGTCATCGCCAGCGAGAACAGGCGGATCGATTCGCCGCCGAACAGGAGCAGAAGCAGCGACGCCACAAGCACCTGCAGTCCCGTGTTGATCGAACGGACGAGCGTCTGCGACATACTTACGTTCACGAGCCGGCACAGATCGTCGAACGTGCGCAGCTTCGCGAACCGCATGTTCTCGCGGATCCGGTCGAAGACGACGATCGTGTCGTTGATCGAATAGCCGATGATCGTCAGGATCGCCGCGATGAACGGCAGGTTGACTTCCAGCCGCAGCAAAGAGAACACGGTGACGACGAGGAAGGCGTCATGCAACAGCGCGATGATGCCGGCGAGCGCGAACCGCCACTCGAAGCGCATCATGATGAGCAGGATGATGCCGACGCTCGCGATCAGAATCGAATAGATCGCCCGGACGCCGAGCTCCTGCGCGATGGTCGGGTCGACCGTGTTCTCCTCCGCCGACACCTGGTCGCCGAAGCGCTCGCGGAACGCGTTCAGCACTTTGTTCGACTCGCCCTGCTCGGCATCCAACACCCGGCCGAACCGGATCGAGACGCGCTCGCCTCCCCCGCCCACAACGACCGACTCCGGCTCGAAGCCGGCTTCGCGGAGCACCGATTCCGCTTCGGCCTGCGAGACGGCTTTGCCGACGGCGATGTCCATGCTCGTGCCCGCCTTGAAGTCGACGCCGAAGTTGAGGCCAAAGACGAGCAGCGATACAATGCCCGCAATCGTCAACGCCGACGAGATGGTGAAAAAGATGCGCCGGTGCTTGACGAAGTCGAAGATGCGGTAGTAATGCTCGTCGTCGAACGATTTTTTGTCGGATAGCGGACGGATGTCCTTCTCCTTGACGTTGTAGTAGCCGGGCTTCGAGAACAGATTGCTGCGCACGAGCAGGTTCAGCATGAAGCGCGAGAACGCGACGTTCGTCACCATGCTGAAGACGTTGCTCAGGATGAGCATGAGGGCGAAGCCCTGGATGGCTCCGGTGCCGACGAAATAGAGCACGGCGCCGGCGACCGTCGTCGTCAGGTTCGCGTCGACGATCGTCCGGAGCGAGTTGCGCGAGCCGGATTTGAGCGCCGAAAGCAGCGACTTGCCGGAGCGCATCTCTTCGCGAATCCGTTCGGCCGTAATGATGTTCGCGTCGACGGCCATGCCGATCCCGAGCACGAACGCCGCGATGCCGGGCAGCGTCAGCGTCGCCTGCATCCAGTAGTAGATGAGCAGGATGCCCCAGTTGTACACGATGAGCGTGACGCTGGCGATGACGCCCGGCAGCCGGTAGACGATCATCATGAACAGCAGGATGAAGATCGTCGCGAGAATGCCGGCGTAGGCCGTCTGCTCGAGCGACTGCTTGCCGAGCGTCGCCCCGACGGATTGCGTGTATTTCTCCGTCAGCTTGAGCGGCAGCGCGCCCAGGTTGATGATCTCGGCCAGTTCTTGCGCTTCTTCAAGCGAATATCTGCCGGAGATCGTCGCTTTGCCGTCCGTCAGCACGGCCTGGACGACCGGCGCGGAGATCATCTCGTCGTCCAGGTAGATGGCAAGCGGCTGGCCGAGCAGCCGCCGCGTGACGTCGGCCCATTTCTCCTTGTCTTTCACTTCGATCAGAATGATCGGCTGGTTCAGCTCGTTGAACGCGACCTTCGCGGCGCCTTCCTTGAAGTCGCTGCCGTGCATTTCAATCGTGCCGTCCGGCCCGCGGAACGTCAGTTCGGCGGGCTTCTTCATGATCTCCCGCACGGTCGCCTCGTCGGACACGCCGGCGATGCGCGCGCGTATCCGGTTCGAGCCCTCCGGCGCGATCTCCGGTTCCGCGACGCCGTACTTGTCGGCGCGCTTCATCAGGCTTTTCGCCGTCTGGCGCAGCGATTCTTTCGTCAACTCGCCGCCCTCGACGAGCGGCTCCGCTTCGTACAGAATCTCGAAACCGCCCTGCAGATCAAGACCCAGCTTGAGGCCGTTCAGCACGGTCGGCGAGGTGAGCCCCACCGTCACGAGGGAGATCAGCACGGTCAAAATCAATCCGAGAAAACGGTTCTTGTTCATCGGCCTGGTCGTTCCTCCATCATTTTCGCGTTTGTATGGTTGTCGGTAACCGGAAAAAATGGCTCGCCTGTACGCACGCTTGCGGAGCCCCGTCCACGTAATTCGTCGCAAATTTGAGCGGCGCGAGCAGGCCGAGCCGAAGATCGACGATCTTCGGCTGTTCGGGCTTCGCCGGCGGCCCGGAGTCGGCCGGCCGGAACGGCATGCCTCTGCCGCCGTCCGGGCGGAGCGCCGCGGCGCCCGGTCCGTCCTGCGCCGGCGCCGGCGTCTGCCGCGCGAGCGGCCCGAGCTTGTCCCGCGCGGCGTCGGACCAGACGGCCGATCCGGGCGGGTCCGCTTCGCGCGCGTCCGCGGGAGGATACGGCACGGCACCCGCATGCAGCAGCAATCCCGCCGCGAGCGACAAGACAAGCCGGACGCCCGCCGCATGTTTCGTTTCCATGCCGATCCCCCCTTTGAATGGCAAATCATCTCGTTTTACTGTACCTGATCTTGGGACTCGAATCAATCCGGCATGAAAGCGCTGAACTGGCACTTTCCTCCCCGGGCGTTTCGGGCGAAAGCGGGATGATTTTTACAAAATCTTAAAATCAACCTGATCTCCCCTTTACCTTGACGCCTTACGCTTGTCTCGAAGCATGCAAAATCCCCATTCAAGGAGCGTGACCACATGAACGACAAGCCCATCGACCGCAGAACGTTTCTGTCCTATCTCGGAACGGGAGCGGCCGCGCTCGCGGCGGCGTCCGCCGGTCCCGGCAGCCTGGAACGTTCATGATACATATGACCGTGCCGTTCGGCTTCCTGTTCGAGCTGCCCGCCATCGTACTGTTCCTCACCCGGATCGGCCTGCTGAACCCGGCGCGGCTGGCCAAATTGCGAAAATCCGCCTATTTCATCCTCGCCGTCATCGCCGTGAGCATTACGCCGCCCGACATCGTGTCGGACATCATCGTCATCGTTCCGCTGTTCCTGCTCTACGAGATCAGCGTCGCCGTCTCGAAAGCCGCGGTTCGCCGGGCGGAGCCGGATGGGGTCCGGTAACGGGCCGCCCGGCTTTCGTCCGGCCGCGCACCCCTCCCGAAATTCCGACATCTTTTTCCGCCCGTCTCTGACGAATATGGTATAGTTGAGGGTGTGAAAGGCGGCGGAATCATGGTTCAGTGGAAAATCAATCTCATCGTTCTCTGGTTCGGACAGTTTCTTACCCTGGCCGGCATGACGATGATCATGCCGTTCCTGTCGCTCTACCTCCAGTCCGACTTCGGCCTGAGCGGCGAGCATGAGGTCGCCGCCTGGACCGGCGTCATATTCGCCGGCAATTTCGTCACGGCGTTCCTGTTCCAGCCGATCTGGGGCAAGCTCGCCGACCGTCACGGCCGCAAAGTGATGCTGCTGCGCTCCGGCTTCGGCATGGCGGCGGTCACGTTGCTCATGGGATTCGCAACCGAGCCCTGGCATTTGCTCGTGCTGCGCCTGCTCAACGGAACGATCTCGGGGTTCAATCCGGCGGCCGTCGCGCTCGTCTCGGCGACGACGCCGAAGGAGAAAATGGGGCTGTCGATGGGCGTGATCCAGTCCGGCCTGATCGCCGGCACGGTGCTGGGGCCGCTCATGGGCGGTCTGTTCGCGGATCAGTTCGGCTTCCGGCCCATTTTCTACATTACGGGCGGCCTCCTGTTCTGCGCGTCGCTGCTCGCGCTCTTCCTCGTGCGCGAGAAGTTCGACCGGGAGAAAGCGGCGTCCGCGCCGCAAATCTCGGTATGGCAGGGCTGGACGGAGCTGCGCCGCATCCGCCCGCTCATGGTGCTGCTCAGCGCCACCTTCCTCATCCAGTTCTCGCTGATGAACACGCAATCGCTCATGCCGCTGTTCGTACAGGAGCTGCACGGCATGGCGAACCTCGCGTTCTGGTCCGGCACGGTCGGCGCGGTGACCGGCATCTCGAACATGCTGGCGGCGCCGCTGCTCGGCAGGCTGAGCGACCGGATCGGCGCCCATCGCGTGCTCGGTTACGCGCTTGCCGGCGCCGGCCTCATGTTCATCCCGCAGGCGTTCGTCGGCGCGGTGTGGCAGCTTCTCGCCGCCCGCTTCGTGCTCGGCATCTTCCTCGGCGGGCTCGTGCCGAGCGTGAACGCCCTCATCCGCAAGCATACGCCGGAAGGGATGGAGAGCCGGGCCTACAGCTTCAACAGCAGCATGCTCAGCCTCGGCAACATGGTCGGCCCGGTGTTCGGCGGGCTGACGAGCAGCCTGCTCGGGATCGAAGGGCTGTTCCTGCTGTCGGCCGTTCTGCTGCTTATGGGCTCGGCGTTCGTCGCTCACACGTCCTTCACGAAGGCGACGGCGAGACCGTCGTAGCCCGGCAGGATCGTCGCGATGAGACGCGGATCGGAAACGAGCCGGTCGTTGAACGCCCGCATGGCGTCAACGGACGGCCCTTGCGCTTCGGGATCGCCCACCCTGCCGCGAAGCAGCGTGTTGTCCGCCGCGATGACCGCGCCCGGCCGCGCCAGCCGGATGGACCATTCGAGGTAGTCGGGATACCGTCCCTTGTCCGCGTCGATGAAAAAGAAATCGAACCGCCGGCCTTCCCCCGCCAGCTTCTCGAGCGACTCCAGCGCATCGCCAACCATGTGCCGCACGCGATCGCCCAGACCCGCCGCGTCCACGTGGGCCCGGGCGATCGCCGCGTACTCGGGCTGCAGTTCCAGCGAAGTCAGCATGCCGCCCTCGGCCAGGCCGCGGGCGATGCAGATGCCGCTCACGCCGCCGAGCGCGCCGATTTCCAGCGCTTCCCTGGCGCCGCTCGCCGCCGCGAGGATGGTCAGCAGCCGGCCGTATCCGGGCGCGACCGAGATTTCCGGCATCCCCGCCTCCCTTATCCCTTCCGCCGCCCGCCCCAGATCCGGATCGGCGCCGAGCAGTCGGTTCACATATTCCTCCGCATTCCGCATTTCGGGTTCCTCCCTGCATTCCGCATGCCATAAGCATGTCTAATTTTCATCCAATCGCCCATACTGGATTGTATCGCTGTCCGGTCCGATACGGAAGCGAAGTTTGCGGATCTTGATCTTGATCTGTATGAGGCGAAAGGATTCATCGTGTTCACCGCAATGGTCAAGCTGCTTCGGCTGCTGCGGGAGCGGGCGCCGCTCCTGCTGCCGGCCGTTTTTCGATCCGGCTTGCCGCTGTTCGTTCCGGCGATGCTGGTAAAGCTCATGCTGTTCAACAAATGGATCGACGTCCGGTACATGGAGATGTCCGCCGCCGACGCCGTCATCGCGGCCGGCACGCTTCTCCTGCTGTCCGGCTGGACGCTGGCGCTGCCGGTCCGGGCCCGCCTTCTGTCGCTCGCCGCGCTGAATGTGCTGCTCACGCTCCTGCTGTACGCCGATCTGCTTTATTTTCGCTATTTCCAGGACCTGATCTCCGTGCCGGTGCTGCTAGAGGCGGGGCAGGTCGGGGCGCTCGGCGGCAGCATCGCGGCGCTGATTGAGCCGGACGACGCGTTTCTCTTCCTCGATTGGCCGTTCGCCCTGCTGATGCCCTGGCTCATGAAACCGCGCAGGCGGGGCGGACGCATCTTCCCGGCACGGGCGGCACGGGCCGCGCGGGCGGCCGTCTGCGCGGCCGTCTGCGCCGCCGGCTTCCTGATGGCCGCCCTGCCGATCCGCGAGGCCAGGACCGGCTGGGCCAAAGGGCTGTTCGGCGCCGACTGGTGGAACGTCTCGATCTATAACGTGGTCGGGCTGTACGGGTTTCACGCCTATGACGCTTATCGGTTTATAGATCGCAGGTACGCCAGCATGCCGCTCGCCGCGGAAGCGGAAGCGGAGTCGGCCGGCTGGTTCGCGCGGCGCGGCACGGCCAGGGAGGCGCTGGCCGTGGACGGCTCGTTCGGCCGATACGCCGGCAGCAACGTCATTCTCGTTCAGGTTGAAGCGCTGCAGTCGTTCGTCATCGGCCGGGAATGGAACGGGCAGCCGGTCACGCCGCGGCTGAACGAACTGCTCCGGGAGAGCCTCTACTTCGAGCGTTTCTACCATCAAACGGCGCAGGGGCGGACGTCGGACGCCGAATTCGCGGCGCAATGCTCCCTGCATCCGCTGCCGTCGGGCGCCGTCTTCATCCGCCACGCCGACCGGAGCTACGACTGTCTGCCCGGCATCCTGAAGGAAAGGGGTTATGCGACCGCCGCGTTCCACGCGTATGACGGCGGCTTCTGGAACCGGAACGTCATGTACGGCCGCATCGGTTTCGACCGTTTCTACAGCAAGAAGCACTACGCCATGGACGAGCCGGCCGGCTGGTCGCTCGGCGACCGGTCTTTCCTGCGGCAATCCGAGAGGCTGATCGGCAGGCTCAAGCAGCCGTTCTACGCGTTCCTCGTGACGCTCTCGAGCCATCACCCCTACAAGCTGCCCGCGTCCGCCCGTTCGTTCGACGCCGGCGAATTCGCGGGCACGATGTTCGGCGACTATCTGACCGCCGTCCACTACGCCGACGCGGCGCTCGGCGCGTTCGTCGACCGGCTGAAAGCGGACGGCCTGTGGGATCGTTCGATCGTCGTCATTTACGGCGACCACGACAATTCGATCGCGGAATGGCCGCTCTACGAGCGGTTTCTCGGCCGGCCGCTCCACATCGCCGAGCGGCATCTGTTGCTGCGCGCCGTGCCGCTCGTCGTCCATCTGCCGGACGGCGCGATGGGCGGCGAAGTCCGGACCGTGCCGGCCGGGCAGACCGATATCGCGCCGACGATTCTTCATCTGCTCGGCGTGGATACCGGCGGCCGGATCATGGCCGGGCTGCCGTTAATGGCCGGCCGGGAATCCGGCGCGGCCTCCGACGGGCGGGTCATCGCGTTCCGCAGCGGCGCGTTCACGGACGGCCGGCTTTTCTACGCCGCCCGTCCCCCGGAAGAAGGCGGCGGCATCTGCTACGACGCGCGGTCAGGGGAGGTGCTGCCCGGATCGCGCTGCGTAGCCGCGAAACGCGCGGCGGAAGAGGAGCTCGCCGCTTCCGCGCGCGCCGTGGAGTACGGCCTGATCGGGAAGTGGCGAGGCGCGGGTCCGGCAGACGAAAAGGCGAAGACCGCCGATCGGTTCGGCTGATCTTCGCCTTGCACTTACGTTTTTTTGATATATTGGCTTGCTTTCGCAACCGCTTCTTCCTCGGTCGGCGCGGTGACGTACCTTCCATTGACGTAGATGAACGCTCTCCGGGAGCAGGGGCCGCAGTAATTTTTGCACCCGACCTTGATCTCGGCATCGGGCGCCAGCTTCTTCAGTCTCGGCACCAGCGTCTTCACCCGGACATATCTGCACTTGTCGCAGATGCGGATATCGTTGGCCATGTCCGCCGCTTCCGCTTCTTCCGTCCCGGCCGGCTAGTGGTCGCCGTGGCTGCCTTTGGACGGATTCGTGATCTGGAACCCTTCCTGCGGCAGATAGAAATAGTCGATCCTCACGCCGTCCAGGAAAGGCTCGTTCTTGTCCAGAATGACGTCGATGCCCTTGTCGGTCGTCACCACGACATCCGAGTCGGTCGGCGTGTCGATCGCCAGGCCGTAATGCGCGTGATCGCCATGGCGGTGCGTCACATAGACACGGAGCTTCTTGCCTTCGTGCTCCGGCTTGTTCAGCTCGGCAAGCAATACCTTGGCGGCATTGCGGGAAATTTTGCATTTCATCCGTGATCCGTCCCTTCTGCTCGCGCGTGCGGCCGTGTTTCTCCGGAAGCCGCCGGGCTGTCCGGCCGCGCTTCATTCTATTGTAATGAACCGGCGCGTGAAGTTCAACAGGAAGATCAACGGATGCAAGGCACCTGCCAGACGATCGGCACGCCGGCCGTCTGTTCCCGCAGCCATTGCCGGGCGATCGTCCGGAACAGGCCCGAATCGCCGCTGCAATAAAATTGATGGACGGGCACGTCCTGCCATCCGGACAGCCGGCCCGACTCCTGCAGCATCGCGCTGATGTCGCGCGCCGTCTCCTCCGCCGAGCTGATCAGGGCGATGTCCGGTCCCATCGCGGCCGAAATGGCGTCCGCCAGAAACGGATAATGCGTGCAGCCCAGAATCAGCGTGTCGATCGGCGTGCGGCGCAGCGGCTCCAGCGTCTCGGCCACGATCCGGTACGTCCCGGGCGACTGGAACGCTCCCCGCTCCACGATCGGCACGAACATCGGACAAGCCAGGCTGACCACCCGGATGCGGGGCGACAGCGCTTTGAGCACCCGTTCGTAGGCGCCGCTCCGGATCGTGCCCTCCGTGCCGATCACGCCGACCGTCCCCGTCGCCGTCCGCTTGACGGCCGCCCGCGCGCCGGGCTGAATGACGCCGACGACGGGCGCCTTCACGCGCGGGCGAATCGCTTCCAGCGCATAGGCGGTTGCCGTATTGCAAGCCACGACGATCAGCTTCGGATCGAATCGGGCCAGGAAATCGACGATTTCCCGCGTGAACCGGACGACCTCTTCAGCCGGACGGGGACCGTAAGGCGCGCGCCCCGTGTCCCCGAAATAGATGATCCTCTCCCGCGGAAGCTGACGCATCACCTCTTTGACGACCGTCAGCCCGCCCACACCGGAATCCAGTATCGCAATCGGTTGTCGCACAAATACACCGCTTTCCTCGTCATCATTCCGCCGTGTGCCGTCAACCATACAGTATGACGGGGCGTGAGGAAACGTACCTGAGCCGATGCGGATTTGAAGCGGTGCGGGCGAGGACGAAGCTGCGCGGCCCGGCCCGATCCGGACGCATGGGCGGCTTCGCGGCCATATGGACAAATGTCCGGCGCTCCGCTATCATCAGGTACGCAGCATATTCGGCACCCAAGGAGTCGTCGGCATTGCTTACGGATCATACCCGTTTTCTGCTGGGCGTCAATCCCGCTCCCGGATCCGGTGAACTTTCCGTCATTTTCTGCGGCGAGGGCGATCCTGTCGGGGGGCACAAGATCGGCCCTGCGGTCCACGACTACTATCTGATCCATACGGTCATCTCCGGCAGCGGCCTGTTCGTCGCCGGCGGTCAGACGTTTGAGATTACGGCGGGGGACACGTTCGTCATTTTCCCCGGCGAGCTGTTCAGCTACGAGGCCGACGCGGACGATCCGTGGCGCTACGCCTGGGTCGCGTTCACCGGAACGGCGGCGTACGGCATGCTGGCCAAGATCGGCGTGACGGCGGACAGGCCCGTCATCCGCGGCGCCGCCCGCCGGGCGCTGCCGCTTCTGCGCCGCATCCGGACGCTGCTCGAGCGCGCGGAATCGCCGCAGCTTGCGGATCTGGAGAGCGCCGGCTATCTGCGGCTGCTGCTCGCCGCCTGCGGCGCGGTGAGCGCCGCGCACGCCGCCGCGGATAGCCCGTCGGACTTGGAACGGCAGATCGCGCAGGCCGTCCGCCTGCTGTCCACAAACTACGCGCAGCCGATCTCGATCGACCGGCTGTCGCGTTCGTTCGGCTATCACCGCACCCATTTCTCCACGATGTTCAAGCGGGTGGTCGGGCTTTCGCCGAAGCAATATTTGCTGAAGATCCGCATGGAGCGCGCCGCGGCGCTGCTGATGACGGCGCTGCCCGTCGAGCAGGTCGCGTCATCGGTCGGCTTCGGCGACCCGCTTTACTTCTCGAAGCAGTTCCGCAGATGGAGCGGGCTGTCGCCAACCGATTATCGCAATGCGAAGCGGCGAGCGGAGCAGCCCTGATCGTCCGCCCGGCCGGGACTCAGACCGCTTCTTCCCGAAGCGTGTCGTCCGAATCCGCCGTTCCGGTCCCGGAAGCCGCTTCCGGCGCATCCGTCTTCTCCGCTCCCTCCCGCTTCTTCCGGCGCCATACGGCCGCGGCGTCGAACAGATCCGCCGCGAACTTGCCCGCTTTCTCGCCCGCGTCGCCGGCCGCCTTCACCGTCTTGCGCGCGCCTTCGGCGATGTCCCTGCGCAGCGCCTTGCCTTCTTTCGGGGCCAGAAGCAGCGCCGCAACCGCCCCGATCGCCGCGCCCGCGGCCGTGCCGATCAGAAATCCCTTGATTTCGCGTTTCGTCGCCATAAGCTTATCGCTCCTTTCATTCCGGATCGCGCATTTCGTCCGGCGTACGGCCGGGGGTGGCTGCGTCGGCCCGCTTCGTCTGCCACCATTTCCAGACAGACCAGCCGAGTTCGGCCCAGTCGAGCGTCTCGCCGATCCGCGCCCGGCCCGTGCGGATGGCCTGTTCGACGTGGGCGGCCGCCGCGCGGTCGACCGCTTCGGTAATCCGGCTCACCGTCGACGCGGAGCGCCGGACGGCTCCCTCCCACTGCTGCGCCGCGTCCAGCAGCCGGTCCAGCCGTTCCACCTGCCGGCCCGTCCGCCGCGCCACCTGCGACGCTTCCGCCGCCAGCCCGCGGATCTCCCGCATCAGCGGCACGGCTTCGGCCTCGATGCTGCGGATCGTCTGCTCGAAGCGGCTGAGGCGCTTCATGACGCCGCGCAGGACGGCGATCAGCGCAATCGTCAGGACGACGAACGACGCCGCGGCGACGGCCGCGCTCCATTCCGCCATATCCGCCCCTCCCTTCGGCCGCATTCTGGACGAATGCCCAATTCGTATAGCCATTATAGTCAGCGGGCGCTTGTCTTGACACAAGCAAAACGGATTAAGCCGCCCTTTTCGGCGGCGCCTCCGTTTGCGTGCCGGGAAGCAAAACGGATTAAGCCGCCCTTTTCGGCGGCGCCTCCGTTTGCGTGCCGGGAAGCAAAACGGATTAAGCCGCCCTTTTCGGCGGCGCCTCCGTTTGCGTGCCGGGAAGCAAAACGGATTAAGCCGCCCTTTTCGGCGGCGCCTCCGTTTGCGTGCCAGTAAGCAAATACGAATTGCGCTTCCCGAAGCAGGAAGCGCTCCGTTTTGCGCAGCGAAATACAAAAACGGCGGGAGGCCCGCTCCCGCCGTTTGAACGTTCAATATAATTCAACCGATATGCGATAAGTGCATTTGTTCCCGCCCTTGGCGAGACATTCGATCCGCTCGACATCCGCCTCCAGCAGATCGCGGAACAGCGCGAGCTCGCAACTGCACGCTTGCTCGTAGCGCGCGGCGACCTGGGCGATCGGACAGTTGTATTCGTGGAGCAGAACCTCCCGGTCGGATGCGGTCTCGACTTCGACCATATACCCGCCGTCGTTCTGGATGGACGCCAGCTCGCCGATTCGCTCGGGCAGCGGTTTGCCCGCCATCCGCCCGGCGTGCCGCTGGTACAGCATCTTCCGGCGCGCTTCGAACATTTGGCCCGCCGCGCCTTTCCGCCCCTCTTCCCGCTCCATCAGATCAAGCAGATCGAGCGCCAGCAGATGGTAGTTCTTCGGGAAGAACTGCTCTGCTTCCGCCGTCAATTCGTAGACGTAGGCCGGCCGGCCCATCGGCTGCTTTACCGGTCTCGCTTCCGCGTAGCCGTCGCGTTCCAGCGCCGCCAGGTGGCGCCTGACGGCCATCTCGGTCAGGCCGAGCTCGCGCGCCAGTTCGCCGGCGGTCGCCGACCCCCGGGTCTTCAGCAGCTTCAGCACCGTCTGCCGCGTCGGACCGTCATGCCGCCGGACTTCGCCGCCGGCCGGCCGCTCCTTGCCGCTCTTCACCGTCAATGCGCCCACCTCCGTACGTCTTGCGATGCCTGAATATTGTTATTGTACCTTACGGCACGTTATTCGTAAATCGCAAGTAAAACGGTCGGCGCTGCCCGCTTGCGGACGGGCGCATCCGTACAAGCCGATTTATGCGTCGGGAAACCAATAAATTTCTTGTCTTTGGTAGGGTAAGACGGGGGATTACTCCCCCGGACTCCCCGTCAAACCGTACGTGCGGATTTCCCGCATACGGCTTTCCTTCGCCAGTTCCCCATCTTCAGGAGTGAGCTATCTTCATCCGTTGCCGGACCGCAAATTTCACCCTAAATTAGGAACGTGTGATGAGCAGGTTCATTAGAAAAACCATGCCCGCTTTTTCCAGCTTTTTGTTCGGAATCAGCGAGTTCGAAACCGTGGACTTCTTCTTGCGCATAAAGGCACGCACCCTCATGCGCGTCCATTCGTCCAACCGTTGAAATTTGCTCTTTACATTCCCAATCCAATAATAGTTTCCAAAGCCGCGCACGACTTCGTTCAGCTTCTTTACCATTTCGTGAAGGTTGTTCCCTTGGCACCGTCGGGTAATGTTCCGAACTTTGTCCCTGTACTTCTTCACTTTCGCTTCCGGGAGGATCAAGTAGTCCTTCCAGAAGTCGAATCCAAGGAATCGGAATCCTTCGTCAAAGTGCACCACTTTCGTTTTTTCCGGGTGCATTCTTAAACGAAGTTCACCCTCCAGGATGGCTTTCGCCGCCTGATGCGCCGCCTCCGCCTCTTCCCGTGTCTTGCACAGGATAACGGCATCGTCAGCGTATCGTACGACGGCAAATCCTTTCCCTTTTCATGCCCCAGTCGAAATGATTCAGATAAATATTGGCAAGAAGCGGACTGATGACTCCCCCCTGCGGAGACCCGACTTCCGTGTCATGGAACTGATCATCTTCCATGACTCCTGCGGTGAGCCAGCTGCGAATGAGCTTCAGTACTCTCCCATCGGTGATGCGTTCATGCACCTTCTCCATCAATAGATCATGTGGAATCTCGTCGAAGAAGGACATGATGTCGAGGTCCACCACGTATTCGTATCCTGTCCGCTTTGCCCGCCTGACCGTCCTCAGTGCTTGGTGTGCGGAATATCCCGGACGAAAGCCGAAGCTATAGTAGTAGAAGTCCTGTTCGAAGATCGGCTCGATGACTCGACGGACAGCTTGCTGAATGACGCGGTCTCGAACGGTCGGAATGCCGAGCGGCCTTAATTTGCCGTTGTCTTTCTTGATGTAATGTCGAAGAACCGGATCGGGTTCATACCGGTCTTGCTGGAGCAACCGCTGGATTTCTCGAAGGTTGGTACCCAAATTCTTCTCGAACCTCTCGATGGTTACGCCGTCGACTCCTCCGCTTCCCTTGTTCTTCTTCACTTCCAGCCACGCTTCGTACAGGTTCTCCATCCGGTACACTTTATCGATTAAGGAATAGTAGCGTCGTTTCGGTTTCATGGTGTTTCACCACCTTTGCCGCCGCTCACCAAGCTGGTCTTGCTTTCGCTCCAAAGATCGATTCCTTGCTCGTTCCGCAGAATGGCAAATGCGTCTTGTACGTAGCCGCCAATCGCTCCTGTTTGCCGCTTCGCGTACTCAGGTCGCCAGCACGCCTCTATCCCCAGGCGTTCCTCTCGCCGTCGGCGGGACGCACCCTCTCGGTCATGCCCTCTCTGGTTTAAGGCGCATACGATCTCCACTCGCTTAAGCTCACAACTTTGACGAAGCACGTCCCCTTTGCCTCTGTCTTCCCCCTTTTGGGGTGGAAGCAGGTTGTGCGACCAGGCGCACACTCATCCGAGTTTTCCCCTCCATACTGTCGCCAGCTTTCATCGGCCCGGATTTTCTCGCTACTACGGGACGATCCGCCACCTCGCAGCCCATCGATTCGGCTTTCCCCTTCGGGTTATACCTCCCCTACCTTGCGGCGTTTGCCGTATGGAGACTACGAGGCTTCCCTCGGTCATCGTCACATTCTGTTCCGTCCATCCTGACCCTAATCACGTCGATGAGCCTTGCAGGTCATATCCCTTTTCGTGTTTTCCTGCAAGATATGCCGTCGCATAGGTTTCCCCGTTTTTTGGGCGGGTCACCCAACACCGCCGCCACCTCTGGTTTACGTATTGTTCCGGGCTGGACTTTGCTTGCAGGCCCTTCGGATTCCCCTCACGGAGGACACCCTGCCAGTCCTTCTCCTGTCGGAGGTAGGACCTCTGCTTCGGCTACGGCACTTCAAAAGGGTAAAGTTACCGGGTGGATTTGAACCACCTAGAATGTGCGACTGCAAGGCGCACCAAAAAACGCCGGTCGCTTGACCGGCGCTGGAATCGGGCTTATGCGGAATGACGGCGGGGGGTTGTCCGATGTCCGAAGTGTGCCGGGGCGGCGGTTCGTTGCTCCATCGTCCGGTGTCTTTTTTGCCCGGTGACCGTTCGACAAGGTTGCGCGCTCACCCGAGTTCCCGCTCGAGATACGACTCCACGTCCCGCCTGAACGCGCGCAGCACGTCCGGCAGCCGGGGCGTCAGCGGATGAAGCGCGGCGCGGTCCCACTGCCAGTAATCCTGCACCAGCGGCTTGCGCAGCCGGACCAGCCCGGCAAGCGGCTCCTTGCGCTCGGCCGGGAACACCCCTTCCTCGCCGATGATCTCGATGATGTCTTCGTAGCTGCTCGCGTCGCGCATGATGAAGCCGTCGATCAGATAACTGCCGACGTCCGTCACGATTTCAACGGCCAGGTGCAGCGCGCGTTCCTGCGCGAGCCCTTGCAGCACCGTGCCCCGCCAGTCGGCCGCCAGCGCCTCGAGCGCGTCGGCGACGTCGGGCAGCGCCTTGAGGCGAAGATCGATCTGTTCGCGGTTGACGTAATACACCCGATCGCTCCTCCGTTACTGCGATTTGCGCTTGCGCGCCTTCCGTTTCAGCCAGACCGTCATGACGATGCAACTGATGACGATGACCAGGAGGTAGGTCATCATTTCATAGACGTCGCTCATGCTGCCGCATCTGCTCCCTTCAGTTGCTCTCGTAATCGACGGAGACGCTCGCTTCTCCGGCTTCGCTCATGTACCGGACAATCTCCTGGTGGACGGGATGAATCTGGTACGCGCCGAGCGCTTCCAGCGACTCGAACTTCGCGATGAGCGCGATATCATACGACCGTGCGGAACGCAGCACGTCGACGCCGACCTCGAGCGACAGCAGCTCGTCGATTCGGCCTTCCATGCTGCGCAGCACTTGCGCCGTGCGCTCGATGTTCTCCGGACTGCGGTCTTTCAGACGAAAGCATACAATATGGGTGATCACCCCGACATCCCTCCCGGAAATGCATGGCCTTGCGCTCTCGGTCACATAATATACCACGACAACCATCCCGGGCAACCGCCCGGCAAAGGAGACTGCACGCCCGATGCGATATCCCGTCACGATCGTCATGACCCTGATCGCGCTTGCGCTGTGTCTGTACAATTATACAGGCTACGATCCGCACAATTTCGTTTTTTTCATGTTCAGCCCGCCGGCATGGGTGGCCGATCTCATCGTCGATATCCACGAGGCGAGCGTCCTGCTCCTGTACGCGCTGACCTTGATCACCTACGCGCTGATCGGATCTGTCGCGGACCGTCTGATTCACCGCGGCCGGAACAAAAACCGCGCCCCGGCCTGATCCGCGCGCAATCCGCGCGTATTCGCACCCCGGCCGCACGAAAAAAAGGAACCCGCCTTCCCACGGGCTCCTTCGTTATGCCGGGCTCGCCGCAAGTCACGCCGTTTCCACGATCAGCTTCGCCTTCATGTCGGTGTGTCCGATTCCGCACGGAATCGAGCAGTGGATTTCGTATTCGCCGGGCTGATCGAACACGACGTCCTGCTGCAGCGTGTCGCCTTCCAGCTTGATGCCGAGCGCCGCGATCTCGATGCCGTGAACGCCGCTCTTGTTCTGCAGCACCAGACGGACGCTGTCGCCCTGCTTCACGCGATATTCGGGCTGGCCAAACGTGAAATCGCTGTACGCCTCGATCTTGAGCAGCGTCATTCCCTCGGGCAGGCTCGCCGACTCATCGACCGGCTTCTCCGGAAGCTCGAACGCAAGCAGATACAGTCCGAACACGGAAGCCGCGATGAATACGACGAACATGATCCATTTGTGCATTGCTACGTGCTCCCCTTTGTGCTGTAAATGTCTATCCCTTATATTAACCAACATGATCCGCTATTCTCAACCTTAAACTGCGGGGAGACGCAAAGTTTTTGCCCTTATGTGACAAAACGTTGAACGGTCAGTCCGGGGCGGCGTACCGCTTGAGCAGTCTCTCCGATTCCGCGCGCACGAAACTCCACGGCATCGTGAACGTGTGGTGGTAGCCCCGGCAGACGTAGGCCGCCGTCAGCCCGTCCGCCTCCTTCCGCTCCTCGTACACCTTGATGCCGGCCGTCCGGAACATCCGCCGCAGCGCTGCCAGTTCGAGCAGCGCCCGGTCCTGCAGCCCGCGCAGGATCGACTCGTAGAAGCGCGGCAGCTTCAGCCTCGACGCGTCGACGACGCGGATGTCGTGATCGAGGATGCGGACGGCGATGCCGAGCAATACGTATCGTTTGACGGCTTCCAGCTCGTCGTCGCTCTGCAAAGGCGGCCGAAGCGGCTGCCGTTCCGGCGCCGGCTGTCCGGGATCGGGCCCGGTCCCCGGTTGTCCGGACCCGGCCCGTTGCCCGGCCGCCCGCGGCGCCGCGGCGGGCGGCATGGACGCCGTGCCGGCACTGCCCGTCCGTCCGCTGATCTCCGCGGCCATATCGGATCCCTCCATGATGCATGATACGAACATGTGTTCTTATTATATCCGGTAATCGGCGCGTTATCAAGGGGCGCGGGCGGAAACCCGCGGCAGGGACGAGCCGCGCGTCCGTTGCCGCCGCTTCTGGCGCTACTTCTGATCGGGCGGTTGCCTGTCGCGCAGCACCGCAATAAGCGATTTCAACTTGTCGGGGAACGGAATCCCGAGCTCGCCGCAATTTTCCGCGATCGAGATCAGTTCGTTGACCAGATAAAAATAGATCGCGCCGCTCATCACCGCGGAACCGCCGCCGAGCAGCACGTCGATCCGGTGGGCGAGCAGAATGACGAGCAGCATGATCCCCTTCATCGTCAGCCCGCGGAAGCCGATGGCGCTGGACAGCCCCTGCTTCCGCTTCACCGCCGCCGCCACGCCGGTCACATAATCGACCCCGATCGCGACCACCAGCACCGTAAGCGCCTCGGACCAGCCGCCGTAAGCGAACGAGAGAACGGAGCCGACCACCGCTCCCGCCGACGAAAGGGCCAGCCCGGGCGTAAAATGCAACGCCATGTCGATCCCGCCTTTCGGCTTCATCGCCGGATTGTGACCTTCCGGCCCGCGCCGTCCCAGTCGACGCGCGCGCCGAGCGACTCGGCAAGCCGGCGGACCGGCACGAAGCCCGCGCCATCGAACACTTTCGTCGGCCACGGCTCGCCATTGATGAGCACCTCACCGTTGCCCCAGCCAACCGCGGCCCCGAGCGCTTCTCCGATGGCCCGCGCCGGGCCCCATGTTACGCCGCCGAACGCGCAGCCGTCCCCGATCCTGTTGCCGTCGATTTCAATCGCGACCGGCACGGGGTCGTCGGGGTTGGGCAGCGCCTCGTCCGCCTCCCGGTCATACAACCGCAAATTGTGCGCGTTCAGAATGTCTATCAGCTTGTCCGCGTAGCGCGGGTCCGTCGCGTAACCGCTTGCCTGCAGCGCCCTCGCCTGTTTCTCCGGCGTGCCGGCGGCCCGGACCGGCGCGTAGCGCGGCAGTTGCAGCAGCAGATCCTGGTCTTTGTAGCAGTCATAGACGCTGTCGTAGGCGCGGAAGTCGGCCGATTCGACGACGTTCCGCCCGTCCCGCACTTCCCATGTCGAGCGGTTTACGGCTTTGCCCCGCCAATACGCGTTCGGCTTGCCGCCGCCGACCTTGATGCCGCAGACGTTGTTCCAGGAAGGAATGGCTCCGCCGGTCTCGAGCAGATTTTGCGCCAGCCGGACGGACACGAAAAGCGGCGAACCTTCACGCCGGACGCGGATGGCGACCGGCGCCAATGTTCGGAAAAATTGCTCGCGCGTCATGCCGGACACCTCCTCACCCAAAAGCAGACACTTGTCCTGCTGCCAGAATATGCGGACGGCGCGCTTCGGGTGAGGGCGATCGCGCAGGCTTTGGCATGCATGTCTCGAAGGCGGTTCGCGGGACGCCGGGGCCGCCTGTCAGCGATTCGGGGGAAGGCCGCGATTTCTGTCTCCGTCGTTGCTGTTCCGGCGATCCGAAGCAGGGGACGTTCCCGCCTCGTGCGTCGTGACTTCTTGACCGGGCAAAATCCCGCCTGCTATACTGGTGCTGAACGATGCGACAATTTGAAGGCAATGCTACCCTTCGGGTACAACCTCGACGGCTTCACGCGGGAGGTTGTGCCTTTTTTGTTGCGCCGAATTGCCGAAATCATGATCGGGAGGGATCGGTTTATGCTGCTCGAAGCGATCGAACACCGGCCCAAGGGAAACTGGGCCAGCGCCAGCGGCCCCGGCACGGTGGAGCTGCGGCTGCGGACGAAGAGGGATGATGTGCGGGAGGCGAATGTGCTTGCCGGCGACAAATACGCGTGGGACCGGACGGCGGCCGTCCAGCCGATGCGCAAGTTCGCATCCGACGCGCTGTTCGACTACTGGCAGGCGTTCGTCACGCCGCCATTCCGCCGGCTGTGCTACGCGTTCCGGATCGGGGACGGACAGACGGAAGTCTGGATGACCGAGCGCGGTTTCGAGACGGACCGGCCGGCCACTCCGCAGAGCCTGTTTGAATTTCCGTACGTCAATCCGTGCGACATTTTCGCGCCGCCGGCCTGGGTGAAGGACGCGGTGTTCTATCAGATTTTCCCCGAGCGGTTCGCGAACGGCGATCCGTCGAACGATCCCGAAGGGGCACTCCCCTGGGGCGGCGAGCCGACGGCGTCGAACTTCTTCGGCGGCGACCTGCAGGGCGTGATCGACCATCTCGACTACCTGTCCGAGCTCGGCGTGACCGCGATCTATTTCACGCCGGTATTCGAGGCGCCGACGAACCACAAATACGATACGCGCGACTATCTGAAGGTCGACCCGCATTTCGGCACGAACGAGAAGCTGAAGGAGCTCGTCGACGCCTGCCACGCCCGCGGCATCCGCGTCCTGCTCGACGCCGTGTTCAATCACGCCGGCCGCACCTTCCCGCCGTTCCAGGATTGCCTGGAAAAGGGCGAAGCGTCGCGGTACGCGGATTGGTTCCATGTGCGGGAATGGCCGCTCACCGTGAAGGACGGCATTCCGACCTTCGAGACGTTCGCGTTCACGGACCATATGCCGAAGTTCAATACGGAGAACCCCGAGGTGCAGGACTACCTGCTCGGCGTTGCCCGCTATTGGATCGAGGAAGTCGGCATCGACGGCTGGCGGCTTGACGTCGCGAACGAAGTCGATCACCGGTTCTGGCGCCGGTTCCGCGACACCGTGAAGGCGGCCAAGCCCGACGCCTACATTCTCGGCGAGATCTGGCACGACGCGCTGCCCTGGCTGCAGGGCGACCAGTTCGACGCGGTCATGAACTACCCGTTCACCACGGCCGTGCTCGACTTCTTCGTCGAACGGAAGCTCGACGCGCGGGGGTTCGCCGACCGGCTCGGCCGTCTGCTCGCCGCCTATCCGACGCGGGCAACAGAAGTCGCCTTCAATCTGCTGGGCAGCCACGACACGCCGCGCCTGCTCACGCGATGCGGCGGCAACGCGGCGCTCATGAAGCTCGCCGCCCTCGTGCAGTTCACGTTCATCGGCACGCCGTGCCTGTACTACGGCGACGAGATCGGGCTGACCGGAGGCCACGATCCCGGTTGCCGGAAGTGCATGGAATGGGATCCGGCGCGCCAGGACCGGGACCTGCTGGCGTTCTACCGCTGGCTGATCGCGCTGCGCCGCAGCGCGGAGGCGCTGCGCACGGGCGATTTCCGCGTGCTCCGCGCCGAAGCCGGCGAGCGGGTATTCGCCTATATGCGCTCCGCCGGACAGGAGCGGTACGCGATCGTCGTCAACAACCAGGATCAGCCCGCATCGGTGCGGATTCCGCTCGGCGACGGAACATGGACGGACGTCCGCACGCGGGAGGCGATGGACACTTCGAACGGCGCCGCGGAAGCCGTCCTGGAGCCGTTCGGCTTCCGGATCTGGCATGCATCCGCCCGCTGACGGCGGACAAGAAGTCCGATCATGGCAGTATCAGGCCGGCCGGAAACGACGGCTGATCCTGATAACACAAGGCAAAAGGTCTGGCGCCGTCCTTCCGGAAGGCGCGTCCGATTTGCGGGGAAAGATAAGTCGATTGCAAGCGTGAAACTTCTAGAAGCTTATTTTTGAAAAGAAGCCTCCCGGCCATCTCCAAAGCCGGGAGGCTTCCGCCTGTTATCCGTGCGTCCGGGTCGGATCGAGGATGAGCCTTACGCCTTCCGTCCGCAAATGGTCCATCCGGTACGCCCAATCTTTGAACCGTTCGAACACTTCGTCCGAACAGCCGAACGCGCGCTTTACTTCCTCGAGGATCCGCTGTTCATGCTCGCCCATGCTGCCGTCCGCCAATACCAGCAGCATCAGTTCGGCGAGAAACACATGCTTCACCTGATCGTCCCGAATTCCCTTGAGCCAGGTCTCGATATCGGCGGCGCCGCCGACGGCCGGTTCCGTCTCCTCCGACATTCCGAGTTCATCCATGAACGCATGCAGATAGCTGCGCTCGTTCCTTGCGACGAAACCGTCGGCGCCGGCGAGCAGCCGCGCCAACCGCATGAAGGCGATTTTGTGCTCCGGTTTTTGCAGCAGATGAAGGTACAACGTTCCCAGCTCCTTGCCGTGTCTTTGCCGCTTTGCCATTCGACACCGTTACGTTTCGACACCGGCTCCCGAAACTCCTGCCGCCGCCGTCCGAACCGGAGTGGCCATCTCCGCATCTCCGCATCCCCGCATCCCCGCACCCTCGCAGCTCCGCAGCCATGCCGCGCGCCATCCCGCCCCATGCAATTGCGCCCCGCTCCGCCGGCCTACAGGATGCCGCTGAGGCTGCCCCCGCGCGCAAACAGCCGGTCGATCCGCTTCTCGATGGCGGGATCGGCCGCAAGCGGCGGCGCATGATGCGGCTTCGACCGCGCGTCGATCACGACGTTGTCGCAGCCCCAATGCTTCCAGGCGTACCCGGCGTTGACGCCGTATAGATCATGCGACGGATTGCTGCGGGTGAACGTCACCCACAGGAAGTTGCGCAGCGATTCGGCGGCAAACCCGCTGTCGTCGACGAGCACGATGAGCGGGCACTCCGCAAGCTGTCCGCGTTCGGCAAGCAGGTCCGTCAGCCCGCGCAGCTCCCGCTCCGCATCGTCGTAGCTGCCGAACGCCGGCCCTTCAAGGACGACGACGCCCGGCATGACGAGCCTCGCGCCGCCGAACTCCCCGAGATCCCGCAGCGCGTCCGGCACTTCGGCGCACAGATCCCGCACCTTCGGGCCGCACGCCGCGAAGATCACTTTGCTGCCTTCGTTCAGTCCGGTCCCGGAGTAGTCGAGAGTGTCGATCGTCGTATTCGTCTGAAAATGAATGTCGCGCCTGAAGTCGATCCGCTCGAGCATCCAGCCGAAAAATTCCTCGATCCGGTGCGTGCTGAGCGGCCGGTCCTCCTCCGCGGTGATGAACAGATATTTCGCCAGGCTGAGCTGCCCCGTGCCGAGGATCCGGTTCGCGATCGTGAGCAGCTCCATCGGCCGGCGCAGCTCCGCATACGGCGCGTACCGCTCGCTGCCGATCGCGAGCAGCAGCGGATGCACACCCGCGGCGTCGACGGCGTGCACTTCCTTCACGCCCGGAATTTCCTGCTTCACCGCATCGCCGGTCAGCTCATGGATCAGCTCTCCGAAGGCGGTGTCCTCCTGCGGCGGACGGCCGACGACCGTAAACGGCCAGATCGCGTTCCGCTTGGCGTACACCTTGTGCACGCGCATGAAGGGGAACGGATGAACGAGGCTGTAGTAGCCGAGATGATCGCCGAACGGTCCTTCCGGCTTCGTCTCGCCGGGACGGATCTCGCCCGTAATGACGAAGTCGGCGTCCAGGCTCAGGCAATAACCGTCCGCGTACCCGTAACGGAACCGGCGGCCGGCCAGCAAACCGGCGAAGGTCAGTTCGCTGAGGCCTTCGGGCAGCGGCATGACGGCCGCCAAAGTATGGGCGGGCGGCCCGCCGACGAAAATGCTCACCTTGAGCGGCTCTCCCCTGCGCGCCGCCTTGTGCTGGTGAATGCCGATGCCGCGGTGAATCTGATAGTGCAGTCCGATCTCGCGGTCCGGCACATACTCGTTGCCGCTGAGCTGCACGCGGTACATCCCGAGGTTCGCGTGCATCGGCCCGGGCTCGTCCGGATCTTCCGTGTAGACCTGGGGCAGCGTGACGAACGCCCCGCCGTCCATCGGCCAGAACCGGATATGCGGCAGATCGGATATGGCGATCTCTTCGAACGCGGCGGCTGCGCCGCTCACCCGCTTCGGCAGCGCGTTAAGCGCCGCCCAGGCCGCCCCGGCGTGCGCAAGCGGCCGCCGCAGCGCCTGCATCGGATCGCTCCGCAGCGCGATGACGCGACTCGCCGCATCCCACGTGCGGCGGAAAATAAACCGGCTCCGCTCCAGCGTGCCGAACAGGTTCGACACGGCGCGGTAGCGCGTACCCTTCACACGCTCGAACAAGAGCGCCGGTCCCCCGGCTTCGTGCACGCGCAGATGGATCGCGGCCATCTCCAGCTCCGGGTCCACTTCCTCCCGGACCCGGACCAGATGGCCGTGCCGTTCCAGATCCAGCACGCAGGCTTCCAATGAGCGGTACATCGGAACGCTCCTTTCCTGAAAACGCCTTGAGGCAAGCATGAAGAAGGCTGACCCGCCGGACCAGCCTTCTCCACGCCGCCGTCATGCGATCAGCCGTTCTGCAGCAGCTCCTTGAACTGTTTGATCTGCTGGCGCTCGCCGGCGACGACGACCGTCATGTCGGCCAATATCCGGTCGTCCGGGCCGGGGTTGATCTTCTGTCTTCCCTTCTCCACGAAAGCCAGAATGGTCGCTCCGGTCCGCTGGCGCACCTGCAGTTCGGCGATCGTCTTGCCGACACTCTTGAAGTGGGGCTCCACCTTGGCCCATTCGATGACCAGCTCGTCAAGCGAAACCTGAATCGACTCGAGCGCCTTCGGTTTGTATTGCATGCCCCCGATGATGGAAGCAACCTGTCTTGCTTCATCGTCGTCGAGCGTCACTTGCGAGATTGTTTCTTCCGGATCGTCATCCTCGAAATGGTACAGTTCCCTTCTGCCATCGTCGTGAATGACGATGACCAGTCTGTCTCCCGAATTGGCATCCACCTGAAACTTTTTGCCAATTCCGGGCAAGTCCGATTCACGAATGTCAGCCATTGCCTTCATGCATCCTCCGTTCCATTAATCGGTACCCGTTTGTCCGGCCGGCTCTTTCGCCTTGCTCCAGCCGAAGACGCGGTTCAAAGCGCCGTAGATCCGCTTGGATTCTTTCGCAAGCAGCGGTCCGGCAATTGCCAATATCAGAACATACAGCGCGGAGAAAGGTTGCAGGATCGGAGCAAGCGACGCTTCCGTCCCCAGATTCGCCACGATGATCGAAAACTCGCCCCGCGCCACGACGGTAAGTCCGATGTTCATCGAAGCCTTGTGCGACAGGCCTGCGTTTCGTCCTGATAGCATACCGGCGACCATATTTGCGAGAAGCGTGATGGCGACGGCTCCAACGGCATACCAGACTGCATCGCCCAGCGTTGTCGGATCAATGCTGAGACCGAAACTGAAGAAAAAGACGGCGCCGAAGAAATCCCGGAACGGAACGACAAGATGCTCGATGCGCTTGCTGTGTTCGGTCTCGGACAAGGCGAGGCCGAGCAACAGCGCGCCGATCGCTTCCGCTACATGCAGTTTCTCCGAGAAGCCCGCGACGAAGAACAGGACGGCGAACACGACAATGATGAAGATTTCATTGGACGTAATGTTCAGCAGCTTGTTCAAAATCCGGCTGCCCGATCTGCCGATGATGAAGAAGAGCAGCATATAGCCGACGGAAATGCCGACGGCGAGCAGCACGCCCCCTACCGATGTTGCACCGCCCAGCAGCAGGCCGGACATGATGGACAGGAAGACGGCGAGGAACAGGTCGTCGAACAGGACCATGCCCAGAATGAGCTCCGTCTCCGAATTACCGGTCCGGCGCAGGTCGACGAGCACTTTCGCGACGATCGCCGTCGACGATACGGACATCATCCCCGCGACAATCAGCGCTTCATATATCGGGAAGCCGGCGACAAGACCGAAGCCGAGTCCGAGCACGAAATTCAGAATAACGTAAACGGAGCCGCCGAACACGATGTTTTTGCCCGATCGGACCAGCTTCGATACGGAGAACTCCAGCCCGACATAGAAGAGCAGGAACAACACGCCGATTCTGCCCAGGAACGAAATGATTTCCTGGCTCTCAACGAAGGTCAGATCGATGAAGCCGAGCTCCGGCGCATGAGGCCCGACCAGCATCCCGAGCACGATCAGAAAAGGGATGATGGACAATTTCAGTTTTCCGGCTAATAGAGAGAACAGTGCGATCAACAGTAACGCGGTCCCGACTTCAAAGATCATGTGATCCATACAACGGTTATCTCCCCCCTCGGCTGCCGTGATGTTCTTGTCCATTATACCTGAATCGCGGGATGATATCCAATGGCGTGTACCAATTGTCCCGTATCTAAATAAGAAAGGCCCGTCCAAGCGGCGTATGCGCCGCTTGGACGGGCTGCTGTCCATCTCTGATTATCTTGTCCCTGCTTCAGAAACCGACGGGGAAATCAACGGACGCGTACGAGACCACTTCAAACTTCCCGCCTAATTCATAGGTGACATACAGGAACTGGAGCTGACCGTTCAGCAGGAATGTGAACATTCCGAAGTCAGTCTGCCTGCCATTCTCCTGGATGTATTCGGACGTGATTCCGTGAACCGGTTCGTCGGTCAGAATGTAGTAGGCGTTTACGGGTATGAGGACGCATCTGCCCTGGGTTTTATCCTCCAGGCTTTCGTCGTATACCCACATCACAGAACTGTCGAAAGATTCCGTCGTGAATTCGTAAGTCTGCACGTCCGAAAGGCGGTCTTGCGAGTCGGCTGCAACCACGAACAGTTCATAATCATGGCCGAACTCCAGCCCATGCAGCACGAAGGATGCCTGATTGGAGGATACGGTTGCGCTGCCGCTATGCGGCTGGTTCGCCGACGCCTTCGCCCTTATCTCGGAAGCGGACGGTACATCCGGCGACGCGTCTTTCTTTTCATAGTAATAGTAAACTTGCGTCGCATCGTCCGTATCGACCGTCACATAGGCGAAGTTGCTGCCGACGGTATAGACGTTGCGGATCACCGTCGGATTGGCGGGCGGATTGGACACAACCGGCACGGTGGAAACTGCCTTCGCCGCCTTCACCGCCAGGGTCGCCTGGGCGCCGGCGGAACCCGAGCGGGCGTTCACCGCGATATTTACGGTCGTATCCGCCGGAATGTCTTGACCCGCGGCCACCCGGACGACGATATTGCCGGCGGCGTCCGTCGTAAGGGCAGAAACGGTTGCCAGGCGCGGATTCTCGGATTCGGCGTACACGCCTTGCTCGCCGTTCAGCCAATCGGGATCCTTGATCAACACACCGTACTGGTCGTACACGCGGATGATCAGCTCCGCGGATTGACCGGACTCCAGCGGTTCTGCCGGAACGCCGTCGATCTCGATCGCTGAAACGACACGCCCTTCGCCGACCCGGTAGGTTTTGGTCGCAGACATCTTGGGGCTGGCATGCGTGATGATGAGATCGATGCTGTCGCCCGGTTTGGCTTTCGCCAGCAGATGCACCAGAACGGTCGCCCGGTCCGGTATCCGTTCGATCGACGCGTTCAGCGCGGAGAAGGAGAACTTCGCATCCTTCGCGTCCATCGGCTCGTCGAACTGGTTCAGGACGAAGAACGGAACCTCGACATTGTCATCGTAAGGCAGCGTATCCGGTCCGCCCCATTTGAGCTTGCTCATTCGCTCCGCTTCCGCCGTGAACTCGTGCGAAGTCCGAGTCGGGTCGATCGCATCCGAACCCGAGATCTTCACCTCATAAGATCCGTCGGTCAGCGGTTCGGCAAGCTGCGCGACAACCTGATGACCGGTCTCGCTCCATTCGAGCGACTCGATGTCAACGGATGTCCGATCCCGCACGCGGACAATCGAAATCGCAAGGCTCGAAGGATCCGGTGCGGCGTTCAGTTTGATCTCAACCCGCTTCGCGCCGATCTGGCTCGCGACAGTAATGCCGAATCCCTGCTGTTCGACGATCTTCTGGTTCGTGTTGTACGCTGTATTGACCAACCACTCATGAGTAGCCGGAACGGTGTAGTCGTTCGATTTCCCGATCAGACCGCTCTCGAGCGCCGCCGCCACGTAACTTTTCGCCCAGTCGCTCACTTCGCCTTCGACAGTTTGATCACTATAAGTCGAAAGGTTCAACGCCCTCACCATCACGGTAGCCAATTGCTCGAGCGTTACATCGCTGGCCGGATCGAACAAATCGTCGTCGATGCCGTTCATGAGTCCTGCCTTGGTGACGGCTTCAATGAATCCGGCTGACCATCTCGAGCCATCCACATCCGTGTACGAGCTTGGATTGACCTGATCCAGTTTCTTCAGCCTGGCCAGAATGACCGCGAGCTGTTCCCTGGTCATCGTACTGTTGTTCTGCGTGTTGTCCTGCCAGCCTTCGAAAATTCCGGCTTCAACCAACTCGTCGAATTTTTTCTTCACCGGATCGACGGGTTCTTCCGCTGACACCGGCTGCACGAATGCGGCGAACAGCAGAAAGACCAGCGGCAACATGCTCATCCTCTTGTACATTTCCGGTTTCACCTCCTGTTTTCCAAAGAGTGGATGTCAATAATTATTTCGACAGGAGGCGGAAGCATTTTTCTAGTTCTTTCGTCCCAATTTTGGGAAGAAGCTCTGCCATCCTCAGTCCTTCATGCTGCCGAGCTGCAGACCGTGCACGAAGTATTTTTGCAGGAACGGGTAGACGACCAGAATCGGGACGGAAGCCACGATCGTAATCGCGGCCCGGATCGATACGGGCGTCACCTGATTGAGCTTCGCGCTCGGGTCCGCTCCGTACTGGGCCGCGGTGCTGGTGCTCTGGACCATGGTCGATGACAAGAGCTTCATGAGCTCGTACTGCAACGTGCTGAGTTTCTGCTTCGACGAGGCGAACAGGAACGTGTCGAACCACGAGTTCCATTGCCCGACCGCGATGAACAGCGCCACCGTCGCGAGCACCGGCTGGCAGAGCGGCAGTATGATCGAAATGAACGTGCGGAAGTCGCCCGCGCCGTCGATTTTCGCCGATTCGATGAGTCCGTCCGGAAGCTGCTGCATGTAGGTGCGGATGACGATCATGTTGAACGCGCTGATGAGTCCGGGTATGATGTACACCAGAAATTTATTGAGCAGGTTCAGATCCTTGATCAGGAAGTAATACGGAATGAGCCCGGCGTTGAAGTACATCGTGAGCACAACGATGATCGTGATCGGCTTGCGGAAGATATATTCCCTCCGGCTGACCGTATAGGCGAGCATCGAAGTCAGGAACAGGCTGATCACGGTGGCGATCACCGTGCGCGCGACTGAAACCCAGAACGCGTTGTAGACCGTTCCGCTCACGAATACGGCCTGGTAGTTCTGCAGGGACCATTCGCGCGGCCACAGATAAATGCCGCCGCGAATCGTATCGACGCCGGAATTGAACGACACGGCCAGCGTGTTCAAAAACGGATACAGGGTGACGACGGCCAAGAGCAGCATGGCCGCCGTATTGAGCGTATGGAAGACAACCGGCTCAAGCTGCGGCGTTCTTCTTCTCATCGGACTGCCCTCCTCATATCAGCCGTTCCTCTCCCAGCCGCTTCGCGATCGTGTTGGCCGCGAAAATCATCGAAATGCTGACGACCGTCTTGAAAATGCCCGCCGCCGTCGCGAGCGAATAGTTGCCGATCTGCAGTCCGTACTTCAGCACGAAGATGTCGATGGTCTGCGACCAGTCGATGACAACTCCGTTGCCGAGCAGGTATTGCACCTCGAATCCCGCTTCCAGAATCCAGCCGAGATTCATGATGAGCAGGATGACGATGATCGGTTTGATGCCGGGGAGCGTAATATGCCGCATTTTCTGATACCGGTTCGCGCCGTCCATCTCCGCGGCTTCGTACAGCGACGGATCGATCGAAGCCATGGCGGCGAGATAGATGATGGCGTTCCACCCGACTTCCTTCCACACGTGGGAAGCGCCGACGATGCCCCAGAAATAATGCGGCTCGTTCAGCCACATGATCGGCTCGCGGATGATGCCGAGCTTCACCAGTACGACGTTGACGATGCCGCCTTCCACCGACAGCGCGTTCGCCACGATGCCCGTCACGATGATCCACGACAGGAAGTGCGGCAGATAGGAAATCGTCTGGATCGTCCGTTTGAAAAAGCGCTCCTTGACTTCATTGAGCAAAACGGCAAACGCGATCGCGGTCACGAAGCCGAGCACCATGTTGATGAGGCTCATCGCGACCGTATTGCGCAGCACGTTCAGAAAAGCCGCATCGCCGAACAGAAACTTGAAATGTTTGAATCCGACCCATTCCTGCTCCCAGAACGAAAAGCCGGGCCGAAATTGCTGGAACGCCATCGTCCAGCCCCAGATCGGATAGTAGGAGAACAGAATCACGTATGCCACAATGGGCAGCGACATCAGGATGAGCTGCTTCTGACCGCGCATCCGGCGCATGACGGACGGCTTCCGGTAAGCCGGAGACGCGCTGTCCTCCCGCGGCGATCCTTCCACAACACTCGCCATCCACACACCTCCTGTAATCGTCCGCCTTCATCTGCTATGCGGACGTCTGCGGGTTCCCACAAGAATTCGGAAAGCACGAGGCGGTCAGCCTGTGCTTTCCGAACTTCCGCACGCAAGATTATTTGACGGCCCAGTTCTCGATCCGCCACTGCAGTTGTTCGTTGACGCGATCCAGATACGCCTGGACGTTGATCCGGTCGAATGCCTTGACGTACTCGTCCCAGACCGCATCGAACTGTCCCGGTTTCGCCATGATCGCCTGCGGCAAGTATTTGAGCGACGTATCGGTCATCTGCTGGCCGGCGATCGACGCTTCCGAGCCGTCGATCAGGTCGATCTGCCATGCCGGATAGTACACCGGGTTTTCAGGCGCGGGCGAGAAGAAGTCGGTCCACACCTTGTGCCCGTACGCCGAGAGAACCTCCTTGTCCTCGGGTTTTAGCGATTCGAAGAATTCCTCCGGCTGATTGCCCGGAGACGTGGCGTTGCCGTCGCTGAACGTGCCCTCGATCTTCGGAATGTAGCCCATCAGGGCGTCGGCCCTGTTGGCCAGCTTCCAGGTCGGATCTTCCTGTTGCGTCCGCTGTTCCGGCGTCCGGTAGAAGCGGCCGTTCTCGTCGACATGATAGTCGATGCCTTCTTCGCCCCAGGAAAGGATTTTCTGCCATTCTTCCGTGATCAGCGCGTCCAGGAACTTGATGATGCGCACCGGATCCTTCGCGTCCTTGCTGATGCCGAAGCCGTTGTTCAGGTTCGGCAAGGGCCGGTCGAGGTACCAGTCGCGGATGCTCGTGTCGTAGACCAACGGGAAGCCGACGTACGTGTCCCAGATTCGGCCCTGCGCGATCAGGTTGTCCTCCGCGGGCTGGAAGTTCCAGTGCTGGTCGAACAACGCGACGACGCGGCCGGACGACAGCTTGGCCAGATATTGGTCATAGTTCTGGACGAACGCTTCCTTGTCGAACAGACCTTCGTTGTAGAGCTTGTTCAGCTCCGCATAGTACTGCTTCGCATAATCTTTGACCGCGAATACTTCCGCCACGCCGTCCCGCACGACGACGCCGCCGTCGTTCGGATGGCCGATCAGATGCTCCGGCGGGTTCAGCAGCGGGAACGTCCGCCAGTCGTAGGCGAGCGCCGTGTAGCCGATCGTCGGCTGGCCGTCTTCCGTCGTCGGATGCTTCGCGACGTAGTCGCGGACGAGCTTCATGAATTCGTCCAGCGTCTTCGGCTTCGGATAGCCGAATTCCTTGAGCACCTTCTTCTGGATCCAGAACGCGGGACCGGCATACCAGGTTTGGAAGAATTCACCGTGAATGATGCCGTAGTTCGGCAGCCAGTAGATGTGGCCGTCGCTCGAGTCCTTCATCTTGTTCCACGCCTGCGCGTAGTGCTTCTTCAGATTGGGCGCGTGCTCCTCGATCAGATCTTCGAGCGGAATGACGGCTTTCGCCGCGACCAGCTTCGTGTCGGCCGTAATGAGGTCGGGGTATTCTCCCCCGGCGATCATGACGCCGAGCTTCTGCTGCAGGTCGCCGACCAGAAACTCCATTTCGAGCTTGACGCCGAGCTCTTCTTCGATCTTCTTGTAGATCCGGTTGTCCGGCGTCGGCGTCTGTTGCGGCGCGCCGATGAACGCCGTGATCGTGATCGGTTCATTGCCCGATCCGCCGCTGCCGTTGCCGCTGTCGCTTCCGCCCCCGGTTCCTTGACCGGTTGAGCCGCTTCCGCCGCCGTCATCCGACTTGCCGGAGCATGCGGCAAGCACCAGGATCAGCGCCAGCGCAATCGACAGACCTCGCCATAATCTTCTTTTCTTCTCCCCCGTCAAATCCAACAGCCCCTCCTTGATAGAGTTAAGTGGTGACAACACCCAACCTTCATTATGAGAAGCTGTAAACGGTTGCAAAATAACCAGATTCAAGCATCATCCCCCTTGAATTCAAGATGTTCACCCTCAAGGCTCCGAGTGCGGGCCGCCGGAGGCAAGGGTCCGGTATGCAGCCGGCTTCATGCCCGTTCTTCGCTCGAACTGTTTCAGGAAATGCTGATACGCATTGTAGCCGACCGCTTCGGCAATCGCGCCCAGCGTCATGTCCGTGCTTTCGAGCAATCTTCGGGCTTCTTCGATCCGAAGTTCATGCACGTAATCCGCGATGCTCATGCCGTATTTGCGCGCGAACGACTGGCCCAGGTAAACGGGATGCACATAGAACCGTTCGGCAAGCTCCCGGATGGTCAGGCTGCACCTGTAATGGGCGCGCAAATATTCCGCCACTTCGGTCTGGACGCCGCTTCGCTCCGGCGCAAGCGGGGCCTCCGGCGGCTCCCGGCCGTCCGATGCCGGCGCCATCCGTTCCCGTTCGCGCAATTCGGCCGACAGCCGGCCCAGCATCTCCTCCGCTTCGGACGCGATGACCGGCTTGGTCAGGTAATGGGACACGCCGAGCCTGACGGCGCGGGCCGCGTATTCGAAATCGTGGTAGCCGCTCGCGATCACGAACAGCAAGTCCCGAAGCCCCGAACGCTGCGCTTCTTCGATCAAGGCCAGCCCGTCCATGACCGGCATGCGGATGTCGGTCACGACCAGATCCGGCGGTTCGATCCGGATCTGCCGCATCGCCTCTTCGCCGTCCCGGCATGCGCCGGCCACCCGGAAACCGTAACGCTCCCAGTCCACCATCATCTGCAGGCCTTCGAGCGCATGCGGCTCGTCGTCCACCAGCAACACACGGTACGCCATCAGCGCCCCTCCTTGCCGTCATCTTCCATCAGCAGCTTGATCGGAATGCGGATCTCCACGGTCGTGCCTACGCCCGGCGAACTGTCGATCCGGAATGCCGCCATGCCGCGGTAATACAGTTCAAGACGCTTGTATACATTTCGTATCCCGACATGCTCGCCTCCGGCACTGTCGGTCCGGGCCGCATCCATCACTTGCCGGAGCTTCTCCTCCTCCATGCCGATGCCGTTGTCGGCCACCGCAATGGCAAGCGCGCCATCTTCCAGCCTGGCGGTGACGAAGACCTTGCGATTGTCTCTCCTCGCCTGCAAGCCGTGCTTGCAAGCGTTTTCGACGAGAAGCTGGACGCTCATCCGGGGAATCCGCAGCTCGTCCGCCGCCGGGTCGACCTGAAAGGCGTATTCGAACAGATCGCCGAACCGGAACTTCTCGATCTGCAGGTACATCGCCGTAAATTGCAGCTCCTCGCGCAGCGGGATCAGGTCGTCCGCGCGACCGAGCATCTGGCGCATCAGCAGCGACAGATCGCGGATGACGGACGCGACGTCGCCGTAACCGTTCTTGACGCAGACGACGTACAGCGCGTTGAGCGTATTGAACAGAAAATGCGGGTTCACCTGGCTGTGCAGCGCGGAAAGCTCGGCGCGCAGATGTTCCAGTTCCAGGCTCTTCTGGCGGATCTCCAGCTTGTAGACTTCATGAATCAGCGAATGGATTTTTTGGGCCATCGTGTTGAATGAACGGATCAGCGCGCCGATCTCGTCCCTGCCCTCCGCGATGGCGATCGGCTCGAATCGTTCGTCCCGGATACGGGCCATATGCCGGGCCAGCTTGTTCACCCGATAATGATAGGAACGGAACAGGATGTTGATGAGAATCGTCGGAATAACCGCGCTGATGACCGCAAGCCACAAAATGGACCGGCGGGCGGCGTCATGGAGCATCTCGATGCGCCTCGTATCCGCGATGCCGACCAGCTTCCAGCCCAGGATGTAGCCGGCGTTGCCAAGCGAGTGCTCGAGCACATAACCGGAGCTCCGGTCCGTCTGCGCCGGGATTTCCGCTGCCGTTGCCGTGTCTCCCCCGCCCCACGGCATGTTCGCGCTGTCGAGGACGACGCGGCCAGCGTCATCGATGAGCAGCAGGCGCAGCCAGCCGTCTTCCCTTTTCATGATGCTGTAGATCTTCTCGGGATTCAGGTCGACGCGCAAATATTTCCTGTACTTGGAATTCGCGGCGTACAGATTCATCTTGCTCAGCACGCTGATGCGCCGGCCGGGATTCAGAAAATCCTGTTCTTCGTAGGCGGCCAGATGCACGTCGCCGGCCCGGCCGTGGAACTGCTCCAGCCACGGCAAGACGCCGCTCAGTCTGCCGATGACGTAATAGTTCGACCCCGTCTGGATGGAACCATTGTCCGTATAAATCCGGATGTCGGAAATATTCGGGTAGGTGGACGTATAGCGGGTCAGATTGTTCCGGAGAAAATCGTGGTACGCGACGAAATATTCGACGGGATCGGCGTACGTCCGGTCCAGCACCTCGTTGATGGCGGCGTCGCTCGCGATCGACCGGCTCAGTGCGACGGATTCCTCGATCACGGCGGACAGCTCGCCCGACGCGCGTTCGATCGATTTCCGCAGGTTGTCCATTTCGCGCAGCTTGATGTCCGCCGAATTTCGCTGATAGAAGAACACGTTGATGACGATGATGGGCAGCAGCACGCACAGAAAATAGATGAGCAGAAACTTGTATTTCAGGGGGATGTCGTTGATGCGTTGAAGAAAAAAAGCCGGTCCGAACATCCCGCACCCCCTCCTTTCGGGGCATATGGCGCGGCTTCAGCCTTGCCGGACGCCGGACCGGTAATCGGATGGCGTCACGCCGACCATCGCCTTGAATTTCTCGGTGAACGCATCCGGATCGTGATAGCCGAGCCGCTTCGCGATGAACGCGATCTTGTGATCCGTCCGCCTGAGAAGCTCTCGGGCTTCCGCGACGCGCAGACGATGCACATACTCCTGCACCGAATACCCGGTCTTCTGCTTGAACAGATGGCCGAGATATGCGGGATGATGGCCGACAAGCCGCGCCAGGCGGGAGATGCGGATCGTCTCGCGGTAATGTTCCTTCGCGTATTCGATCACCCGGCCCACGGCCCCGTCGTACGATTCCGCCGTCCCGCCGGCATTCGCGGCCCCGTCCGTGACCGGTTCCGCCAGGCCGGCCGCCAGTTCCGAGAGCAAGCCGTGAATCTCGTCGGGAATGAGCGGCTTGAGCATGTAGCGCTCAATCTTGTAAGGCATCGCCCGTTTCACATAGTCAAATTCCGGGTAGCCGCTCATGATGACGATTTTCGGCCGGTATCCGGAACCCGGAAGCGGCTCCTCCCTCAGCTTGCGGATCAGATCGATGCCGTCGATCCCGGGCATCCGGATGTCGGTGAAGACGAGATCGGGCCGGGCCGCGGCGGCGATCTTCAGCGCTTCTTCCCCGTCGGACGCGGCCGCGCACAGCTCGAAGCCGTAAGCGTTCCAGTCGATCATCGTCTTCCAGCCTTCCAGCATGTAAGGTTCATCGTCGATGACCAATACTTTGCGCAACTCGCCTCCAGCCTCCTTGAAACGGGAATGTGCAGCTTAGCATTTTCCAAAAATGGTAGTATCATATTATCAATAGACATGCTAAAACGAAATTTCCGTCGGCGCAACCACCCCCGCACAAGTCAAACCAGCGATACAAAAAGTCAAGCCAGTGATTTACTTCCCCGCATGAGGTTTCCATGATTATAGAAAACCGGACCAATTCCGGCATTCACCCGTGTCGCTCGATGACCAACGAATTGGGGGGCCCTTCATGTACGATCTGCTGATTGTGGACGACGAAGCGATTGCCGTCCGCGCCATCGAACGCGGCATCGATTGGTCGGATCTGGAGATCGGACGCATCCATACGGCCGGCGATTATGAAGACGCCGTCGAAATTCTGGATAACCATCCGATCCGGATTCTGATCACCGATATCGAGATGCCGGGGCCGAACGGCATTCGGTTGCTCGAATATGTGAACCGCTGCCATCCCCGGGTTCGCGCCATTGTCACGACAGGCCACAGCCAATTCGAATACATCCAGAAAGCGCTGCAGTACCGGACGCTGGACTACCTGCTCAAGCCGCTGGATTTCAATCAGTTGAAATCGATCGTCGAACGCGCGATTCAGGAGTTGAATCACGAGCGGGACATGGAGTCGCTGCACCGCAGCTACGAGGAATCGCAACGGCAATGGCAGCGAAACCTGCCGATCCTCGAAGACCGTTTCTGGCAGGACGTGCTGAACCACCGGATTCGTCTGACGCCGGACAACATCCGTTCGACGATCGAATCCTACCGCATCAGACTGCGGCCCGATCTTGCGCTGCTGCCGGTGCTGATCAGCGTCGAGCTGTGGTACAAGTCGTTCAGCGCTTCCGAAGAAGAAGCGCTGGAATACGCGCTGCGCAAAGCCGCGGAAGAGCTGATTCTCAAGGACGATCTCAAGGGAAGATCCGTTCACGACCGCAACGGCACGAACGTGCTGCTGATCTATTTGGCGGACGGCTTGGAACCGATTCCATCGCAGCAGCTTACGGAGCGGTGCCGGGCCTTCGTCGACGCGTGCGGGAAGATGTTCTATTGCTCGGTGTCCTGTTACATCGGGGACCCGTGTTCGATCGAGCAGGTGCCGTACAGCTTCCGTCAACTGTTGCGCGCCGAGCGGAGCAATGTGACGGAGATGCGGACGGTCTGCCACGCCGCATCCGCCCGGAAGCCGCATGTCCAGGCCGAGATCAAGCTTCCCCCGTTCGAAGAATGGCAGACGATGCTGGAGACCGGCCGCAGGGCCGAGTTCATGCATGCGCATGACGAATGGTTCCATTCGCTCGCCGAATCCGGCTCCGCCACACCCGAGACGCTGCGGGCGTTCTGCATCGGCTTCATGAACATCATCTTCCAGGTATCGAGTCTGCTCGGAATCCCGCTGTCCGAACTGCCGATCTTCGGCGACGACAACGATTTGTACGCGCACTGCCGATCCATCCAGACGCTGAGCCTGTGGTCGGCCCGACTGGCGGAAGAATTGTGGGCGCGCTATCAGGAACTCGGCCGGAGCCCGCTGCGCTCGCCGGCGATCGAGACGACGATCGCCCACATCAACGACAATCTGGACGAGGATCTGTCGCTTGAATCGATCGCCCTGCTCGTCCATCTCAATCCGGCCTACCTGTCCAGGCTCTTCAAGAAAGAAATGGGCGTCTCCATGAGCGAATACATCATTCAGGCCCGCATCGCGCGAGCCAAAGAGATGCTGCGGTCGCCGGATGTCAAGATCAGCTCGGTCGCCGCATCCGTCGGCTATACGCACTTCTCCCATTTCGCCAAAATGTTCAGGCGGATCGTCGGGATGACGCCGCATGAATACCGAAAGCATTTCGTGCAAGGTTGATCCGGCCGTGAAACCAGTCCGTCCCCGCGTGCCATGACATGACGCGGGGACGGATTTGTTGTTTATTCTTTCTTCGAAGCCAGGAACGCGTCAAGCTGTTTCTGCTTTTCTTCCAGCACCTTGTACGCGCCGGCTTCCTTCGCCTTCTCGATATACTTCGGCAGCACTTCGTCCGGATCGACGGAACCCGTCTCGAGCGCGGCGGTGAATTCATCCCGAATGTTGTTCAGGACGGCGAGCTCGGCTTTGACATTGGACGGGTCGAACGTGAAGCCCAGGCTGAGCGAAGGCTCGGCGGATTCGTTGAACTTCCGGAATTGATCCCACTTGTCCGGCGCCTCGTTCTCCCACAGATAGCTGAGGAACTGGTTGCCGAACATCCATTGCGAGCCGTGGTTGTAAGCGCGCTTGGACGGATCGACGCCGTCGGGCAATTTGATCATGTTGTCGGACACTTTGACGTAGTGCACGCCTTCGATGCCCCAGTCGAGCAGGTTGAGCAGCTCCTTGTCCGAGTGCAGCAGGTTGAGCACCATCATGGCCCGTTCCGGGTCTTTGGATGTGCGGGAGATGCCGATCATCGAGTTGGTCGTATCGCCGGTCGTGATGTACGGCGGCACGATCTCGATCTGCGTCAGCGGGAAACCGATCGTTCCCTCCATCTCCTTGTCCTTGCCCGGCTTCAGGCTCTCCGGCCACATGAACACCCGGCCCGTGCGCGCGGTCTCGTTCGCCTGAAGCGTCGAGGTCGGCGCGTCTTCATTGATGTACCCTTTCAGATACCAGGATCGAAGCAGCCTCAAGTTTTCGAGATAATCCGGTTCTTCGATCAGATATTTCAACGTCGGATCGGTGGAGCCGAATTTGATGGAACCGGGAGCACCCGGATCGCCGAAGTTGTCATACCCCGACACATAGCCGACCAGCGTCTGCGTCGACGACTGGAACAGCGGCGTGACATCCGGCTCGTTCTCCTTGATGATCTGCAGGAACGGCTCGAGGTCGGCGAGCGTCTTCACGTTCGAGAAGTCCATGTTGTATTTGTCCGCGAGGTCTTTCCGCACGAGGACGCCCCACGACGCGGCGATTTCCTTGTTCGTCGGAATGGCGTACAGCTTGCCTTTCACGCGGGCGCCTTCGAGCAGGAACGGATCCTCCGATTCGAGAATGTTCTGCCCGTACTTCTCCAGCAAGCCGTCCAGTTCGACGAACGCGCCTTTCGTCACGTTGTCGACATGGCCGTTCCAGCTTGCGGTGAAGACGAGATCGGCTTTCTCCCCGGAAGCGAACATCAGATTCATCTTGTCGTTCCAGGCGCCCCAGTCGACCGGCTGGATGTCGATGGTCGCGTTGATCTTCTCTTTCAGAATCTTGTTCATCGCTTCTTCGACAAGCTTCTCGTCCGGTTGAGGCGTACCGGGGTACATCAGGATCACTTCATAAGGCTTCAGCTTGGATGCATCCACTTTCACCGCCTGATCTCCGCCTCCGGAAGCGGATCCCCCGTTTCCCGAACCTGTTCCGCCCGAGCTCTTCGATCCGCCTCCGCTGCATGCGGCAAGCGCGAGCATGGCGGCGAGCATGACGAGCAAGGCCAACCGTCTTTTCTTTCTCAATGCCTGCACCCTCCCTTGGGACAACTGACTTTATGTTAATCCGGCTTCGGGGCCGGGATTAACCGCATGTTGCCGCGCGCTCAACCTTTGATCGCGCCGATGAGCAGCCCTTTGACGAAGTACCGCTGGAAGAACGGATAGGCGAACACGATCGGACCGATCCCGACGACGCACATCGCCATCCGCACCGTCTCCGACGGCAGCTCGACCGCCGAACCGCCTTGCGCAATGCCCTGCGCGGCCTGCGAGTTGGATGTCAAATACTGGATGTTGAGCATCGTCTTGTACATCAAATATTGGAGCGACACTTTGCTGTCATCCGAGATGAACAGCAGGCTCAGAAACCAGTCGTTCCAGTAATTCAGCACCGTGAACAGCGCCACGGTCGCCAGTATGGGAACGGACAGCGGGAAGATGATCGTGCCCGCGATCCGGAATTCGCCGGCGCCGTCGATCTTGGCGGCCTCGATCAATTCCGACGGGATGTTCTTGAAGAACGTCCGCATGACCAGGATGAAGAACGGCGCCACCAGCAGCGGAAGGATGAGCGCCCACAGACTGTTCTTCAGTCCGAGCATCCGCACATAAATCAGGTAGAACGAAACGAGCCCGCCGTTGAACAGCATGGTGAAGAAAACGTAGAAAGCCAGCGGACCGCGGAACGGCAGATCGCTTCTGGAGAGCGGGTACGCGTACAGCGCCATCATCGACACTCCGAGCAGCGTTCCCGTAACGGTGACAAGGATCGTTACGCCATACGAGCGCAAAATCTGGGTTGAATCTTTGAAGAGAAACTCGTAAGCGTAAGTGCTGAATTTCTCCGGGATGAACCGGTAACCATTGGCGATGACCGTCAGCTCGTCCGAGAACGACACCGCCACCACGAGGAAGATCGGAACAATGCACAGGATCGTGTACAGGATGAAAAGTACATGAAACAACGTGCCGGTGAGCGGATGAACCGAGTTGAGTCCGCGTTTCAGCATAATCCCCATTCCTTTCCGGGCCAAGTCCGACGTGCGTGCGGCGGCGCGTCAGAAGAGCGCGTTCTCGCGATCCAGCTTGCGCACGATATAGTTCGACAGGAACACGAGCGCGAATCCGACAACGGATTGATAGAAAGCCGCCGCGGAGGACATCCCGAAGTCTCCCAGTGTGAGCAAAGCGCGATAGACATAGGTGTCGATGACGTTCGTGGTCGAATAGATCGCGCCGGAATTGAGCGGCACCTGGTAGAACAGCCCGAAGTCCGCGTAGAAGATTCTGCCGATCTGCAGCAGCGTCAGCACGGTCACCAGCGGCATCAGTTGCGGCAGCGTGATGCGCATCGCCTGCTGCCATTTGCTTGCGCCGTCGATGACGGCCGCCTCGTAATATTCGTGGCTGATCGTGACCATCGAGGCGACGAAGAAGACGGTGTAATAGCCGGCATTCTTCCAGATGTTGATCAGCGGCAGAATGAACGGCCAGTACTTCGGCTCCTGATACCAACTGATCGGTTCCATGTCCAGAGCCGGCAGCAGGTTGTTGTTGACGAATCCGTTCCCCTTGCTCAGGAAAGCGAATACGAGATAGCTGACGACCACCATGGACAGGAAGAACGGGAAGAACATCGAAGCCTGATAGAATTTCGGCAGCCAGCGGCTCCTGAGCTCGTTCAGCATCAACGCGAAGATGATCGCGATGACGATGTTGGAGACGATGAACACCGCATTGTACAGCAGCGTGTTGCGCGTAATGATCCAGGCGTCCCGGGTCGAGAACAGGAACTTGAAGTTGTTCAGCCCGTTCCAGGGACTGCCGAACACGCCGTCGACATAGTTCACGTTCTTGAACGCGATGATCAGACCCGCGATCGGCAAGTAGTTGTTGACAAGCAGGAGAACGATCGTCGGCAGCATCATGAGGTAGAGCGGCCAGAACTTCAGCAGTTTTTTCCATTTGGATGTTCGTCCGTAATTCAAGCCATTCACCCGCTAACATCATCGAGATGTGTCGAGTATAGCCTGACAGTGCGAACCGGCGCTAACACTCTTTAAACCTGTCATAGCAATTCATTGACATCCGCATCCGGCGGCAGGGCATGGTATGGACAAGTCCGCGGCATGCGGCACATAATACGGTCAGGAGGGGAGCGGAATGGCGAGGCGCACACGGGGTTTGGCTTTTCTGAATTCGATCCAGACGAAATTCGTCCTGCTCTTCATCGTGGTCATCGCTCCGCTGGTGGCCTTTCTGATCTATGTCAACACCTACGCGCGAAACGTTGTCAGGACGCAAGTGACCGACTCCTACGAGAAAACGCTGGCGAATTTCATCAACAAGACGGACGAGCTGTTCATGGGGGCGGAGAAGTATCTGGCCAATTTTATGCACAAGGAGCTGGACACGGCCAACATCGATTACCCTTTCCGGGAAGAGACGCGCAATACGCTGATCAAGGTGCGGGCCAACAACAAGTTTACCTACATGCTGAATTTCATGCCCGATGTCGATTCGTTCACCTACTTTTCGCCGCAAAGTTCGACGCTCTTGCTCACGACGAATCATTCCGGCTACGAGGAAAAGTACATGGCCGCGCAAAGTTTGATGAACGATGTCGCGTCAACTTCGCATATCGCGTTCGGCACGTCCCGCTCGGCTTTCGTGACCATTGACGATGAATTGTACTTGATCCGGATTTACCGCGATTTCCCGGATGTCTATCTGAGCGCCTGGATCAATCTCCACCGCCTGCTCGATTCGCTCGGCGCGGTGCATTCGGCCATTCTGTCCGGGGAAGGAGCGGTGCTCGCGTCGCACGGCCTTCCGCTTGAACGCGTCGAACAAATTATGGCCGACCGGTCGGAACGCGACGCGGCCAATCCGCAATATTTCCTGTTGTCCCGGTATTCCGAGCATCAGGGACTCCGGTACGTCATCCTGATTCCTTCCACCGACGTCCTGCAAAATCTCTCCTTCTTCCAGAAGGTCATCTATTGGATGCCGGCCGTCATCTTCATCATCGTCGTCTTCTACATCGCCTTCATCCGGCGGTTTCTGCTGACGCCGATGCGGACGCTCATCCGCGGCATGCAGCGCATCTCGCACGGCGATCTCGATACGCGCATCCGGATGAACGCTTCCAACGAATTCAATTACATGAACTCCGCGTTCAACAACATGGCCGAGGAGATCAAATCGCTCAAAGTGTCGGTGTACGAGGAGCAGCTTCGCGTGCAACTGGCGGAGATGAAGCAACTGCAGATGCAGATCAATCCGCATTTTTACAGCAACAGCCTGAATCTGATCAGCGGGCTGGCGCAGCTCGGGGATCAGGCGTCCGTACAGCATATGACCCAGCTCCTCGCGCGATATTTCCGCTATGTGACATCCAGCAGCCGAACGGTTCTGACCTTGAAAGAGGAGCTGGACCATATCCGGGACTATCTCACGATTCAGCAGTATCGATATCCCGAAATTCTGTCGTTTGAAATTTCCATGCCGCCCGAACTCGGCAACGCGTCGGTGCCGCCGCTCACCCTGCAGCCGTTCGTGGAAAACTCGATCATCCACGGGTATCAGAAGAAAACGGCGTCCTTCCGCATCCTCATCACGTGCGGTACCGAGCAATCGGCGGACGGCGGTTCGCTCATCGCCGTGACGCTGGAAGACAACGGCATCGGCGTGGAGCCCGCCAAGCTGGCCCAGCTCCGGCAGAACGTTTCGGACAGCGTGTCCCGCGCGGCCGGCGAGAGCCGCCATCTGGGCATCTGGAACGTCTACCGCCGGCTCAGCCTGATGTTCGGCGAACAGCAGGTGTCCATCCGCTTCGAATCCGTCGATACGGGCGGCCTGCGGGTCATTGTCCGCTTTCCGCTTCAGACGGCATAGACATGGCGCGGACATGGCGGACCGGCCCCGCGGCAACAGAAAAGCCGGCTGAATGCGCCGGCGAACGGTACGGATATGCGGTTGAGGGCAAACGGCTGCGGATATGCGGCATGCGGCTACAGTTCCCGGATGAACCCGCCGCACGATTCGCGAAAGATGAACGGCGTTTCGAACACGACCGACTTCGGCCCCACGCCGGGATCCTGGATCAGTCCCATGACGAGCCGGATGCACGCCGCCGCCATTTCTTCCACGGGGAGTTTGATGGTCGACAGGGACGGAATGCTGTACTTCTCGGCCTCATGATCGCCGTACGTCAGAATCTCCAGATCGTCCGGAATGCGGATGGACGCGTGATGGAACACGGGCAGGGCGGCGACCGCCATGATGCCGATCGGGAAGAACAAGGCGGTCGGCAGCTTGCCTCCCCCTTCCACGATCCGCCGGGCGGCGCTGTACCCGCCCTCCATCGACATCGGGGCGGTCTGGATGTGCCGCTCTTCCAGTTCGAGGCCATATTTGCCGCACGACTCGACGAACCCTTTGAAGCGCAGGTTGTTCTCCGCGTTCACGAGATGTTCCGGCACGATCGTGCCGACTTTCTTGTGGCCGCGGCTTGCGAACAATTCCGCCGCCTTGCGGCCGATCTCCCACGAATCGGCATAGACGCAACTGTAGACGCTGCTCTCGCGGTTGAACAGCACGGTCGGCACGTTGCTCCGCTTGCTCTCCAGATAGCGCTGTTCCTCCGCGGAGATGCCCGTGATGATCGCGCCGTGATAGATGCCGCTGTCGCACATCTCCTTGATTTTGTCGACGTGGCCGTGCTTGTAAGGCTGGATCGTCATCTCGAACGCGTATTCCTGCTCCAGAATCGGGCTCTGCGCGCCCGTGAAGAAGCGTCCGAGCAGTTCCGGCGCCAGGTCGGACGGCCAGAATGTGGCGATGGCCGGAATGTTGCGCTTGCCCGATTGCCTGAGCCGCCTCGCCGAGATATTGGGCAGATAGCCGAGTCCCTGCGCGGCTTCCATCACCCGCTGCTGCGTCTTCTTCGAGATCCGCATCTCGTCGCCGCGTCCGTTCAGCACGATCGACACGGTGCCGACCGAAAGCTTCGTCCGCTCGGCAATTTCCTTGATCGTCGACATTCGCATCCGTCCCATTCCATTCGTGTTACCCCTGTTATAAGGAATGGCGCGCGAGATGTCAAGAACGCCGGAGCCCGCGTCCCGCAAGCTCCGGCCAATCCGGAATGTCAGGCTTTGGCCAGACGGATCACATGCCACGACAGCTTCTTCGTCAGCGCCGTCACCTTCCCGCCGTCCATCCGGGTTTCCGTATTCGGTTTCGGAATGATCGCGTCCGGCGTGTCGTGGCGGTTCCCTTTGCCCAGATCGTCCGTGTACATCTCGAGATGCTCGATCAGTCGGTATCCTTCGAACCCCCTGACATCCAGTTCGACCGCAATGTCATCCTCCGCCGAGCGGTTGATCAGGAACACGACGGCTTCGCCCTTCTCCTCGTGGTGGACGGCGGCCGCCTCGATCGCCTGCACGTTCTCATAAGCGTGGCATTGGACCGAGCCGGACAGCGCGAACTGCTCCGTGTCGAAGGTCGGGCCGTCGACCACCGGCAGGATCGACATCCCGCCGCGGGCCAGTCTGTTCAACTGATAATAAGGGTAGTAAGTCGCGTTCTTCCATACGTGCTCGCCGTCGAACGCGATCGCGTTCCGCAGCCCGCCGGTCATGCAAGCGATCTTGATGCGGTCCGCGTGGCGCATGAAGGTGAGCAGCACCGAAGCCATCGCGAGGGCGGTCAGCATCTGATGGTTGTGGAACCGCATCGTGTTCCCGGCTTCCTCCCCGTTCAGCCAATCCAGCGGATTCTTGAAGACGTTCTCGCGCGGCGCGAACTGGAAGTAGCTCTTCGTGACGTCATGCCATCCCCTCCGGCCGAACGGCACCTCGACCTGCCTGCCGAAATGGGCGCCGTACTCGTCGAAGGAGATGTACATTTTCTTCGGCGTGCGGATTTTGGCCTGGATGTAGTCGCAGATGGCGATGGTCGTCCGGATGTAGTCCTCGAACACGGAAGAGATGTTGAGCAGGTTGGCGATGTCGCCTTCCGGCACGGAATGATAGTGATGCAGCGACACGTAATCGACCGATTCGTAGCATTGCTCCAGCGCCGCCATCTCCCATTCGGGAAAATGTTTGTGATGGTCCGACGTGCCCGCGAACACCGTCTCCGCCTTGTTGTCGATCCACTTGATCACCTTGGAAATCTCGTGGGTGCGGATGCCGAAGCCCACGGGGTCCTTCTCCCAGGAGCCGATCTGCCAATGGCCGTCCATCTCGTTCCCGAGATACCACGTCTTGATCGGCCAAGGATCGGGATGGCCGTGCTTCCGCCGCAGCTCCGACCAGTACGTGCCGCCCGGATGGATCGAGTATTCGACGAGCTGCGCGGCGCTCTTGATGCCCTCCGTGCCGAGGTTGATCGTGTACATCGGCTCCGTCCCCGCGCGCCGGGTCCATTCCAGATATTCGTCATGGCCGATGATGTTCGGCTCGATCTGGAACCACGCGAGATCGAGCTGCGCCCGGCGCTGCTCGAGCGGCCCGATGGACCCTTTCCAATCCCAGCCCGACACCCAGTTGCCGCCGGGAAAACGAAGCGCGGGAAGGTCAAACTCCCTGACGGCGTCCAGGATGTCCCTGCGGAACCCCATGTCGTCGGCGGTCGGATGGTTGGGATTGTAGATGCCGCCGTAGACCCAGTTCCCGATCGGCTCCAGGAAAGCTCCGAACAGCCGCTTGTCCACGGTGCCGATCCTGTACGACGGATGAACGGTGACAGTGGCTTTTTTGATCATGGGCAACCTCCGTTCTGCGTTTTGGACATTATCGTTTTAGCTTGAATTAGGATAGCGCTTCCGTAAAATGATGTCAATCCATTGGTTGACATGAGTAATGATGTTCACTTACGATGTCTTCTGGATGGCTAAAACGATTCAGTCAATCTTGTGTCTTCTCCGGGAGGTCGACCGCATGCCGACTGCCGGCTTACCCGCTGCCCTTGAACGCGCTTCGGCGGATCGGATCTGGACGGCCGAATTCGTCAAAGTGACCGCCGCAACGACGCTGGTCCGGATTTGCACGCAGGTGCAGATCGTGACGATGCCGCTCTTTTTCTATCATTTGGGCGGCAGCCATACGCTCGCCGGCCTGTCGATGACGTTCTTCACGCTGGCCGCTCTCCTGACCCGTCCGTTCATCGGCGTCGCGCTCGATGCGTATGGACGGAAACCCATTTTTCTCATCGGAACGGCCGTCTATATGATTTCGACCTTCCTGTACGGCTTCATCGCGTTCATTCCGGCGCTCGTCCTGCTGCGCATCCTGCACGGCGTCTCGTTCTCGGCCAGCTCGACCGCGTCGAGCACGATCGCGTCCGACGTCTTGCCGGAGCGCCGGATGACGGAAGGCCTCGGTTACTTCGGGCTGTTCGGCACGCTGGCCGTTGCCGTCGCGCCGACCGCCGCCCTGTCCCTGCTCGAGACGTTCGGCTTCTCCGCGCTCTACGGCGCGACCGGGGCCGTGGCGCTGATCGCGCTCCTCCTCGGAATCGGCATCCATTCCGACAGGAGCAGGCGCCGCATGGCCGCTTCGGCGGAATCGGCGGACGGCCGTTCGGACGCCGGCGCGCCGGCTGCGGCGAGGCCGCGGTGGATGATGCTGGAGCCCCGGGCCATTCCCCCGTCGGTTATCGTCCTGTTCGTTTCGCTCTCGACAAGCGCGGTCACGGTTTTCCTGCCGACCTTCGCGATCAGCCGCGATATCGGGGGCATCGGCCTGTTCTATACCGTCCAGGCCGCTTCGATGGTGGTCTCCCGCCTCGTCATCGGGCGGTGGTCTGAGCGGTCCGGGCCGCGCGCCGTCGTGATCGTCAACCTTATTGCCCTGACCGGCACGCTGGCCGGCATCGGCTTCTCCCGCTCGCTGTGGGAACTGCTCGGCTGGGCCGTCCTGTTCGGCTTCGCGAACGGCTGCCTGGTGCCGCAGCTCAACGCGATGGCCGTGACGCACGCGGATCCGGCGAATCGCGGCAAGGCGAACGCCACGTTCTACATCGCGCTCGATTTCGGCATCGGCGTCGGCGCGGCCGGCTGGGGGCTTGCGATTGAAGCGCTCGACATGCAATGGATCTTCACGCTGGCGGCGGCTCTGCCGGTTGTCGCCATGATGACGTTCGGCATCCGAAGGCGAACGCGGACGGGTCGGGAACGTTAACCCGCGAACGAACATAAGGCTATGGAGCCATTCCATAGCCTTTTTCTCCCTCGTTATAGATACCTCTTCAGCCCGCGTCTGATGACAAGATGCGGGCTTCTTTTGCATGCAGAGATCGGAAATTTTAGAATCGTGTTTCGCGGCGGAGGTTGTCTGTTTTGAATCTCGCCTCACGTTTATTCAACAAGAACAAAGATGGAGCTTCATTTGTAAGCATCTTTATTGTCGACTGTAAGTCCGGGGAAAACCGTATATTCGGTCAGTTCCCTCTCGTCGGATATATGAATCGCAGCGATTTTTCCCGCATAAAGATTCGGCCCGGAAATCGTAAAATCCCAATCTTCCATATGCAAATAATCTTGATCTCGCTTGTACACGACCTGAACGCGCATTTTCCAGGCGGAATGGACATATGCCAGATCGAGAAAACGAAAATCGACGATTCTTCCATCTATCCCCATAAAGGGCATAATCTCGTTTCGGCTCATGCGATTCGAGGTGAAGTCCTCGGTCAACATCGATTGCGCCTTTTCCAGGTCCTGCTCGTCAAAAGCAATAAAAAACGCCAAAATTTTGTTCCGCGCCCACACCCAATCCTTTTCTGCCGAAAAGTTGCAACGATTCCGCCCACCCCCTATGTCAGCAAGATAATTTACACCATTAACAAATATAACTTTTCTGCCCATTTATTTGTCTATAAGTTGAGATCAAGTTTATTTGTTGCCATAGGGTTGTTTTTAGGATCGCCCACTGTAAATTACAGGAATATCAAACAAAAGGAGGAGAGGTGAATGCATCGGATTGCCGCGATTTACGACAACTCCAAAGGCAAAGCGCAGAAGAGAACCAACAAGAAGTATCTGTCACTCGCATCTGATTTTATGGTCGGGCGTTTCTTTTCATATCCCAAAAACGTAAATCTTCTCCATTCGTACCTTGACAGCCAATCATCGGAAAGTTGGGAGAAGCTGGAGGAAGCATTCGTCAATTTCTGCTTTGAAGTGCGACTGACCAAATACCTCAGTTCAACCATAAAGTTTACGTACTTTGATTATGAGAGAAAGAGAAGAAAAAGAATGGAGAAGAATATCGCCATATTGGACATGGGCGTGCATGAGGATCAGGACGAAACACTCGGCGAACGATATGTATCACGAAATGACGACGAGCTCTTCTGTCTTTCGCGTCCGGATCCCCAAAAAATGCTTGACTCGCTGTCCAATGAATCGGTTTATGAAGCGTTCTCCAAACTTACACAAAACCAGATGACCATCCTGACGTTCACATACGCCATGGGTTACCCGGATAAAGCCATCGCCGAAAAAATGTCCGTTACCCCGCAAGCGGTATCCAAAGCCAGGAACGCTGCGCTAGCCAATCTGCGACGACAATTCGAGCGCGCCAGTCTGCAACCGCGAACAAGAAGGGAGGCGAACTGAATGAACAGTTTCGAATGGTCTTCCTTTATCGTAACGGCCGTCGGAAATTTCGGTTTTCCCATCGTTGTCACAGGCTATCTGCTTATACGGTTCGAGAAAAGAATTGAAAATTTGAACAGTTCGATCCAGTCTCTAGCCCAAGTGATCAGAGACGGAGGCAGTAAAAATGAAGGATACAAGGAGTAATCTTCGCGAATTGGTGGCGGCCGCCCAAGGCGGAGATCAAAGCGCTCTGATGGAAATCGTCCGGCGGTTCGATCCCCTGATCAACAAGGTAAAGCGAAAAATGATTTTTCAGGAGCGGGATGATCTGGAACAAGAAATAATGGAAAAATTGATCCGCGTGATTCTTGCATACGACATTAATAGACCGACGGATTTCACATCTTTCAGAAAAAGCATTCATGCGTTTGTCAGGGAAACGGTTGAAAGCCATCACTCGCCGCCAAACGGAACGCATCCATAAACCCGCAGGGATCTTCCACCATCTGCCGCAGCCCGTTCTTCCCTCGCCGTACCCGAATCGTGGTCCGGCATTCGCTGCGCCCATTCCATGGCTTCTTCCCTCGATCTGGCATCGTCATCGTCCACAATCCATAGACGTACGGAACGGCCGAATGAGATCGCCGTATCCATGAATTCGACGCATGGATCGGCCGCGTTCGGCGCAATTGGAGAACGTTGAAGCTCAATCCTTTTCACACCACTTCTTCCGCGATCACCCCATTCTTGTCGAAGACCCCGTCCTGCGGAGCGCGAGACTGGCGCTCGGCGCTCCGCTTGATCTCCAGTTCCGCTTACTTGCCAATCGTGTACGTAGGGCTTGCTGAACGGGTCACGTTTTAAGACAACACGGGGGAGCGGAATGCAAGAGCCGACCAAAGCCATTGCAAAAGAGGCAAAAAGAGAACCCGGAGTCTCTTTTCGAGGTTCATTACCAGCAG
>Ga0310836_100050_pt1 | contig 174416 bp, 158 predicted proteins | sample SM_ome_4_FD_201310 | JGI IMG/M metagenome (GOLD analysis project Ga0310836, IMG submission 201310) | Sorghum-adapted microbial communities enriched on stacked mutant (SM) sorghum from Joint BioEnergy Institute, Emeryville, California... ... | reverse complement strand
GAAAGGGCTGAAAAGTCTGCTTTCTCGTTACCTGGAACTTTGTTAACCTTACGGAACCGCCGTATGCGGACCCGCATGTACGGTGGTGTGAGAGGTCGGGGGCTAGCCGCCCCCTCCTACTCGATTTCCCCCCATTTGCGACAATGGTTGACAAGAAACTGTCATCTTGTCCGCTTCTTCCGGCTGAAAAGATAATGAGTCGAAAAGACAGGGTCGGAGGATTTTGCGGAATGAAAACGTTACGGAAATCTGCTTTCGTGCTTCTGCTGATCACCATCGGGCTGTTGGCCGGACTTTGGACGGCGGGAACGGCGGCGGCGAAGGAAACGGACATTCACGATCATTGGGCGCGCGCCGCATTGCAACGGTGGCTGGACCAGGGATTGCTGAACGGTTACGGGGATGGCACGGTCCGGCCGGATGAAGCGGTTACCCGTGCGGAATTCGTAACGCTGGCCAACAAGGCGTTCGGGTTCGTTCAGGAAGCGGACGTCCGTTATGCGGATGTCGCGCCGCAGGCGTGGTACGCCCGCCAAATCCGCATCGCCGCGGCGGCGGGGAATGTGCGGGGTTACGGAGACGGAACGTTTCGTCCGGACCAGCCGATCACGCGGGAAGAAGCGGCGGTGATGCTGGATCGCCTTTTGCATTTGTCGGAGTTGGACGGTTTCGGGCGTGAAGCGCCTTTTGCGGATATGGATTCCGTATCCGGTTGGAGCCGGTATGCGGTCAATCGGGTGTCGGAAGCGGGCATTGTGCGGGGATATGCGGACGGCACGTTCAAACCCCGGCGGAACATCACCCGCGCGGAAGCGGTGGTCATGCTGGGGCAAGGAGCGGGGGACATCGTCCTCGAACGGGGAACGTACTCCGCGTGTTCGGTTTGGTGCTCGCGCTGCTGGCAGCCGGCGGGGCGCTGGCGTTCGGCGCTTCACTGCTCGGTGAACGCATGCTGGCTCTCGTGACGGAGCGGGTGCTGTACCGGTTGCGTCGGCGGATGCTTGACCGGCTGATGAAACAGTCTCCGGGGATCCATGACCGTTTTGACCAGGGGACGTTGCTCAGCCGGCTGACCAGTGACGTGGGCGTGGTGGACCGGATTGTGTCGGGATTCGTGCCCGGCGCCTTCCGGGCATTGTTGTCCCTGGGCCTCGGCGCCGCGTTGCTGTTCCGGCTGGAATGGAAGCTGGCGCTCCTGCTGTCCGCCGGATTCGTGTTGCTTTTTTTCACGCCGAATTTGCTCCGCCCCCGGGCCACGAGCAGCGCAACGCATTACCGCGAAGCCGAAGACGATTATGTCGGCGGCGTCCGGGAAGTGTTGGCCGGCAGCCGGGTCATCAAAGGCATGAACTTGCGCGAAGCGGTCATGGCCAGGATGGACAACAAGCTGCGCTCCCTGTTTGCCGCCGGATACCGGCTCATTTACGTCTATGCGCTGCTGGACCGCGTGCCGTTTCTCGCCTTCATGTTGCTGAACGCCGGGGTGATCGCCTGCGGCGGCCTTTTGATTTTTCGCGGGGATTTGGGCGTCGGGGCGTTTGTGGCCTTTTACGCGATTTTTCTGTCGGTCGGGCAGTCGGTCACGGCGCTGTCGCAGTTGTTGCCTGCGCTGATGCAGGCTGAAGTCAGTTTCCGGCGCATCGAAGAAGTTTTGGCGTTCGGGGACGGACAGCGGGCATCCGGCGGGCGCGTGCCGATCGAAGCCGTGAACCGGGAGATTCGGTTTGACCGGGTCCGGTTCCGTTACGGGGACAACCCGCCGGCGCTGGACGACGTTTCCTTCACCATACCTGCGGGCAGCCTGACGGCGTTCGTCGGGCCGAGCGGCTCCGGCAAAAGCACCGCACTCCAACTGCTCATGCGCCTGTACGAACCGGAAAGCGGGTCGGTTCAGGTGGACGGGACGGACATTCGGGATTTGGATGAAACGCATTTTTCCAAAATGACGGGGATCGTGTTTCAGGATGCTTTCCTGTTCCGCGCAACGGTGGAGGAGAACATCCGGATTGCGGCGCCCGACGTGTCGGACGGGCAAATCCGGCGGGCGGCCGCGGAAGCCCAAATTCATGAGCAGATTTTGGCGATGCCCGACGGGTATCAAACGGTGATCGGCGATTCCGGCGAAACCTTGTCGGGCGGCCAGCGGCAGCGGATCGGCATCGCCCGTGCGCTCGTGAAAAATCCGCGTTTGCTGCTGCTGGATGAGATCACCTCCGCCCTGGACCCCGCGACGGAAGCGGAGATCCATGCGCTGATCGAACGCATGCGGGGAGAGCGAACGGTCGTGATGGTGACCCATCGCCTGGCGTCCGTCGTTCGGGCGGACAACATCGTGGTTTTTCAGAACGGCAAAGCGGTGGAGACCGGCACCCACGATCAATTGATGAGGCGCGGAGGCGTCTACCGGCAAATGTGGGACAAGCAGCACGGGTTCCGGTTGTCCGGCGACGGATTGACGGCCGGCGTGACGGGAGAGCGTCTGGCCGTGATGCCCTTCTTTCGCGGGATTCCTGCGGAACAGCTGGAACGCATTGCAGACTGGTTTGTTCCGGAGCATCATGATCCGGGGCATGTGCTGTTTCGCGAAAACGATCCCGGCGACAAGTTTTATGTCATCGTCCGCGGCGCTGTCGCCGTTCACAAACGGGGCGAGCGTGTGGCGGTGCTGGAAGAAGGCGACCATTTCGGCGAAATCGCGTTGCTCAACGACGTCCCGCGCACCGCGGACATCATCATCCATCGGCCGACAACCTTATTGTCGCTGCAGGGCAGTTGGCTGAGGCGGCTCATGGATGATTTTCCGACGATCCGGCAAGCGCTGGAACGGTCGCTGAATGAACGATCCGCATCATAACGAGGGGGTTCGCGGGCGGTCCGAAGACGGGGAAAGGAGGTGTCGCACATGTCGAAATCGGTTTGCGAGGGCGTGGAATGCACATCGAAGTCGAATCCGAAAGCGATCGCGGCGGGCAACGATTCCAAACGGGTTTGAAACGGTTGATCTGGCGTTGAAAAAAAGATTTGCTTTTCTCTGGCAAACGTGGTATGCTTCAGAAAGTGAAATGAGTTGACCTGATCTTCACATTGTGACAGCGGGTTATGCGTTTCATGCAATGCCTGCTCGAGCGGTGTGAAGTTTTTTTGCGCCGTACAGGGAAGGCAAGGCGAAATCCTGTACGGAGGTGACAGCAATATGTATACCGGAACGGTAAAATGGTTCAACGCGGAAAAAGGCTACGGCTTTATCTCGGTGGAAGAAGGCAACGACGTGTTCGTGCACTTCAGCGCCATCGTGGGCGACGGCTTCAAAACGTTGGATGAAGGCCAACGCGTCGAGTTCAACATCGTGCAAGGCCAACGCGGCCCGCAAGCCGAAAACGTCGTCAAGCTGTAATGGCTTGACCGCGGGGTGTCTGAGCCCGGCTCACTGAAAAAAAGGATCGTCCGAACGGCACACGGAAGGTGCGCGGTCGGCGGTCCTTTTTTGTTGTCCGGCGGACGGGTTGCGGAAAGCGCGTGGAGGTCATGCCAAGCCGCCATGGGCTGATTCGCGCACCTTTTTGTCCTTCGGTTCCATTGCCTGCAGCGGGGGAATCTTCCATAATGGGAAGGGGAACCATACAATCGGAGCGGAAGGTGAGCGGCATGAAATACAGACGACTCGGCAAGACGAACCTGAAGGTGTCCGTGGTGGGCGTGGGCACCTGGCAATTCGGCGGGGACTGGGGCAAGGACTTCGACCAGAAGGAAGTGGATGCGATCCTGGCCAGTGCGAAGGAACTCGGCATCAACCTGATCGACACGGCGGAATGTTACGGCCCGTACCACATGTCCGAAAAGTTCATCGGCGATTTTCTGAGCCGGGATCGGCGGGAAGACTGGGTCGTCGCTTCCAAGTTCGGGCATCTGTATGAAGAGCGTTGGCAGAATGCGTGGGATCCGGAAACGGTATTGCGCCAGTTGGACGCGTCCCTCCGTGCATTGAAAACGGACTACATCGACCTTCTGCAATTCCATTCAGGGTCGGATGAAGCGTTCAACAACGACGACCTGTGGACGATGCTGGACAAGCAGGTGCAGGCGGGCAAGGTGCGGTTCCTCGGCATCTCCATCGGCGCCAACGACAACCTTTACCAGACGTCGAAAGCGACGGAAGTCGGCGCCAGCGCCATTCAGGTGGTGTACAACCGGCTGGACCAAACGCCGGAGAAGGACGTGTTCCCGTCCTGCATCGAACAGGACCTCGGCGTGCTGGCCCGGGTGCCGCTGGCGAGCGGCTATTTGAGCGGCAAATACAAGCCGGGTGACCGGTTCACCGACAACGTCCGGAAAAACCACAAAGGGGAAGACATCGACGCCAAGTTGCGTTTGGTGGAGGAAATCGCCCGCACGGAGGTGCCGGAAGGCGTCGGCATGGCGGAATGGGCGCTGGCCTGGTGCCTGCAGCATCCGGCGGTCACCTGCGTCATCCCGGGGACGAAGAGCGTGGAGCAGGTGGAGGCGAACGCCCGCGCCGCCGCCCTCGATCTCGTGAAGGACGACCATCCGCAGGCCTGGAAGGCGTGACGCGGCATTCGGTTCGGATGAGCCCGCAATGTCGTGACAACATCCGGCGTACGGGCGAAATCGAATAAAAGGCGCCATCCGCTGCAAAAATACACCCTCTTTTCGTGAAAGGCAGAAAAACGCGAGAGTTGGGTGTATTTTTGCATTTCATTTTGCCAAAAATCGAAAGAAGGAAAATAGAGATTGCATTCCATTTCCCGATCGGATTGGATCACGGTCATTCAGCCGCCGCCGCCCTGATGCACCGTCCACGTGTTTCGGGAGGGTGCAGGCAAATTTTGGGCACCGATTTTGTGTGCTATAATGATAGTGGTGATCTGATCCATGAATCTGTTGGTCACATTGAACGCCAATTACATCAAGCCGCTCAAAGTGATGCTTGCCTCCCTTTTTTACAACAATGCCCATCGCACGTTTACGATTTACCTGATGCATTCGAGCCTGACGGAAGATGAGGTCGCCGGTTTGGCCGAATGGGTGGGGGAACGCGGACACCGGCTGAAAGAAGTGAAGGTGGATCCCGGTTGCTTCAAGGACGCGCCGATCCTTTTTCACTATACGGTGGAAATGTACTACCGCCTGCTGGCGTGGAAGTTCCTGCCCAAAGATTTGGACCGCATTTTGTACCTTGACCCCGACATTCTGGTGCTCAACCCGGTGGATCCCCTCGACGACCTGGACATGGACGGTTACCTGTTCGCGGCCGCCTACCACGACATCATCTCCATCACCGAAATCAACCGCATTCGGCTCACACCCTACAAAATCGATGCTTATTACAATTCCGGCGTTTTGCTGATGAATCTGGCACGGCTGCGCGAACGGATCCGGGAAGAGGACATTTACGAATTCGTCGACACGATGAAAAAGCAGCGGATCAAGCTCATCATGCCGGACCAGGACATCATGAACATGATGTTCAACCCGGAAATCAAAAATCTCGATGAAAAGATCTACAACTACGACGCCCGTTACTACCAGTACTACAAACTGATGAGCGGCGGCGAATGCGACATGGACTACGTCATCCGCAACACGATTTTCCTTCATTTCTGCGGCAAGAAAAAGCCGTGGAAAGAAAACTACAGCGGCAAGTTCCACGCCCTGTACAAGCATTACGAGAAGATGGCCATCGGATGACGAGTTGCTCCGTTACCAAATCGCGCGGCATCTTGGTATACTAAAGATGGCCGGCTGCTGAACCGGTTGCCGTCGGCTGGCGCGCATATCAAACACGGACGGGGATCTCCGAAGCCGGAAAACCGGCGGAAGGAGGTCCCCGATGTTGCTTGCGCCGCGGCGATCCAAACATCCCGCCATCATTCCACATTTACACAAAAGGAGCTGCTCCGCATGAGCAACGGACTCTTGGGCACGAACGTCGTCGCCCAGATCGGCATCATCGTGCGCGACATCGAACGCGTGTCGCAAAATTACGCCGACTTTTTCGGCATCGAGAAACCGAAATGGGCGTGGACGGACCCGGTCGAACAGGCCAGGACGGAATACGGCGGCGAGCCGACCCCGGCCCGCGCGAAGCTGGCGTTCATCGACGCGGGCCAGCTGCAGATCGAGCTGATCGAACCGGACGAGCACCCGTCCACGTGGCGGCAATTTCTCGACGAGCACGGGGAAGGGGTGCATCATATCGCCTTTTTCATCAAAGGGATGAAGGAAAAGATCGAACTGCTGAACGAACGCGGCATGCCCCTCCTGCAGAAAGGCGAGTACACCGGCGGCCGCTACGCGTACCATGATTCCTTCGACCAACTGAAAGTATTGGTGGAACTGCTGGAGAACGACAACTAAGGGCGCCCGGTTCGCGTCTGCCGTGGCCCGTCCGGTCCGGGTGATGCTCCCTTGGCCGGAGCAGCCCTGCCGGACTTCCCTGGGACCGGTTGGCGTCACGGTTTGGCATGGGGGAACCGGTGCCCGTTTCCAAAATCACGGGGATTTGCAACCAGACCAAGGAGATGAACCGTTTGAAACGCGTATTGGCCATCGTTGGCGATTACTACCATGATGCGGCCTTGGCCGAACGGTCGCTGCGCAAGGTGATGGAACCGTACACCGGGGACGGGAGGCTGGAGGTGGTGTTTGCCGGCAGGGAGATGCTGCCCGGCCTGCTCGCCGAACAACCGGATTTGGTGGTGCTGTTTGCCGAAAACCGGACGGATCCGGCAACGGACGAAGGCAAGGTATGGATGACCCGGGACGTGGAGGAGAACATCGAGCAATACGTGGCCGGGGGCGGGGCTTGGCTCGCCTGGCACTCGGGCATGGCGTCGTATCCCGAAGACGGTCCGTTCGTCCGCATGCTGAAAGGGCGGTTTCTTTACCACCCCGCCGAACACGCCGTCGTTACCTACACGCCGGTGGCGGGGACGGCCCTCGGGGACTTCGGCGGGCCGTTCGGTTTCATGGACGAGCATTATTTCGTTGAATGCCGGGAAGAGGAAACGACCGTCTTCCTGCGGTCGAGTTCCGTCCACGGGGAAAACATCGCGGGATGGTTTCACCCGTACGGCGAGGGCCGCGTCGTTTGCTTCGCTCCGGCCCACCTGCCCGACGGGCTGCTTCACGACGATTTCGCCCGCGCGATGCGGCGTCTCGTCGCCTGGTGCCTTCAGCTCGAGCCGTGACCGGCGCCTGGCCTGTGTCCGGCCGATCGACAAGCGAATACATGACCCGTCCGTGAATCGCCGCCGCGCCTGCCCCTCGCTGTTCCGTCCGTCCTTCGTTGTCCCGGAACGCCGATTTGGATGAAATTTCATACAAAATCGCCTTTCGGGGCAGCCTTTTTGGGCGTTTTGTACGAAAAATCATACAAAACCGGCTCGTCGGGAGGGGCGCAGGCCGGGTTTTGTATGAAAAATCGTACAAAACCGCTTTTCCAGGGGCTTTTGCGCGAGGGTTTGTACGAAATTTCGAACAAAACTGCCCGAGCTGGGTCTTTCCGTGGCATTTTGGAAGATTCCCGGCGGGTCAACCGGCTGTGTATCATGGAAATGGATTTGACGGTTCTTCCCGTTCCCAACAAAAAAACGGCGTTTCCACCCCGCCGCGTGGCGGTGATGGAAACGCCGTTTTCATTCAGGGGTTGTATGCCGTTCAATCGGAGGCGCGTCAGGCGCGTTTGCCGTTCTTTTTGCGCAGGGCGATCGATACGGTAACCGCAAAGCCGCCCCACAGAAGGATCGCGCCGAACACGAACATTGCAATGGCTCCGCCGCTCATCAGCCCGACACCTCCTGTTTCGCGCTAACCGGAACGGGGTTGTCTTTCCAGCGCACGGCATAGGCCAATACGAAGGCGACGACGATGCTGAGAAGCAACATGATCCAGCCGAAGGTGAGGATGGCATGGGTCGGATATCCTTCGTAGTTGGCTTTGAATTCGTTGTACAGGTTCAAGACGGTCATGATCAACAGGGCAAGCGGCGTCACGGCGATGATCATGACGTTCCACCATTTGCCCACGGCGAAGTCGGATACCAGGTTGTTTTCCCGGCGGATTTCGTCGAGTTTCTTCGAGAACCAGCCGAGCAAAATCACTTCAATCAAACCAGCAACGACGATGCCGTATGCGTTGATGAAGTGGTCGACGATGTCAAGCAGGATGATGCCCGCACCGGTGGTGAAGGCGATGCTGACGACGAAGCAAATGCCGATGACCCAGCTGACGGCCGCTTTGCGCGTCAGGCGAAGTTTGTCCATGACCGCCGAGATGATAACCTCCAGGATCGAGATGAAGGAGGTGAAGCCGGCGAGCACCAGCGACAGGAAGAACAGCGCGCCGAAGAACCCGTTCATGAACGGGAATTCGTTGATGATTTGCGGGAACACGACGAAGGCAAGCCCGACGCCGGCTGCGGCCACTTCGCTCACGTCGGTGCCAGCAACGCCGGCCATGAAGCCGAGGGCGGCGAACACGCCGATGGCGGCCAGGAATTCGAAGCCGCTGTTGGCGAAGGCCATGATGAACCCGCTGTTGTTGACGTCCGTTTTCTTGTCAAGGTAGCTGCTGTAGGTCACCATGATGGCGAAGGCGATGGACATGCTGAAGAACACTTGGCCGTAGGCGGCAATCCACACTTTGTACCATTCAGGGTTGCTGCCGAATGGGACGATCTTCGCAAAATCCGGGGTAAACAGATGGTTCAGGCCGGCCACCGCGTTGTCCAGCGTGACGGCGCGGATGACGAACAGGATCATGACCACGATCAGAATGGGCATGAGGACTTTGTTGGCCCTTTCGATGCCTTTGCGCACGCCGCTGTATAGGACGTAATAGGCGACGGCCCACACGATGACCAGCGTCACGAAAATGAGCCACTGGATGCCGCCCAGATTCCAACCGCTGTCGGTCACCACGTCATCGGGCACGCCGAGGAAGGAACCAAACAGGAATCCGCCCGTGTCGCTGCCCCATTTCAAAGTGAAGGAGAAGAAGAAGTAGTTGATGGCCCAGACGATGACCGCGACGTAGTACACGGCGATGACGAAACTGATCATCACCTGCCACCAGCCCAGCCACTCGAACCGGCTGGACAGCCGACGGAACGACAGGGGCGCCGAACCGCCCTGGGAGCGGCCGATGCCGAACTCCAGCAGCAGAATCGGAATGCCCGCGGTCAGAAGAGCGAAGAAGTACGGAATGAGGAACGCCCCTCCGCCGTTGTCGTAGGCGATGTAGGGAAATCGCCAAATGTTGCCCAGCCCGATGGCTGATCCCGATGCAGCCATGACGAAGCCGAGCCGTGATGCCCATTGTTCTCGCTGCATGAACGAACCTCCTTGATTTTTTGGTTTTGTGCCTTGATGAAAAACGATGAAAGCGTTTGCAAAGGTCCCATTGCCTATTATTGCACGAATCATAACTGACATCAATTGTTTTTTTTGTCCTTTCTGTACGCTCTTTGTCTATGGTAAAATAAAATGATTCGCCATAAAGAGGCAAAAAATCGCACTGCTTGCGCGCATGTGTCGCGGGTTCGGGTCATCGGAGGGGCTGTGCATCATGGAAAGTTTGTCGTTGATCATCACATTGGTTGTGTTGGCGGTCAGTTCCATCCTTTTTGTGAGCGGAAAGATCCGGTCGGATCTTGTGGCGCTGTGCGCGCTCCTCGTGTTGATGGTCACCGGCGTTCTGGCCCCGACGGAAGCGTTGGCCGGTTTTTCAAGCCCGGTGTTGGTCATGATGATCGGGCTTTTTGTGGTCGGCGGCGGCATTTTTCAGACCGGGCTGGCCAAAATGGCCTCCAGCAGGCTGCTGCTCCTGGCCGGCACCCATGACACGCGGCTGCTCGTCACCGTCATGCTGGCAACGTCCCTGATCGGCGCTTTCATCAGCAATACGGGCACGGTGGCGGTCATGATGCCGATCGTGATCAGCATGGCGCGGGCGGCAAACGTCCATCCCGGGCAGCTGCTCATGCCCCTCGCTTTCAGCGGCAGCCTGGGCGGCATGTTGACGCTGATCGGCACGCCGCCCAACCTGGTCATCCAGGACGCCCTCGTGTCGGCGGGATACGAGGCGCTCGGTTTCTTTTCGTTCACGCCGGTCGGCATCGCCGTCATCGCCACGGGCCTTGTCGGCATGCTGGTGCTGCGCCGCCTGTTGCCGCGGAGGACGGGCGGGGACGACGGACTTGACCGGAACGCGGGCACGCTGCAGAAGCTGGCGGAGAAATACCAGCTTGCGCAAAACCTGTTCCGCGTCCGTGTGAGCCGCGGATCGCCGCTCATCGGGCACAAGCTGAAGGAACTGGACATTCCGGGCCGGCACAATGTCGGCATTATCGAGATTCGCCGGCGGGAGTCGGCCAGGGACTTTTTTCTCAAAACGATCCATCAGGAAATCGCCGGTCCGGGAACGGTGGTGGAAGAGGGGGACGTGTTGTACGTGAACGGTCCCTTCGAGCGGGTCAACGCCTTCGCCGAAGCGGAGGGGCTGACGTTGCTTGACCACCGGGATACGGAGGATCATTTCCCCGTGCCGTCCTATGCCACCGAACAGGTGGGCATTGCGGAAGTGATGGTGGCGCCGGAATCCGGCCTCATCGGCAAAGCGGTGCGGGAATCCGGTTTCCGTGAACATTACCGGCTGAACGTGCTGGGGATCCGGCGGAAGGAAACCATTCTGCTGCAAAATCTCGCGGATACGAAAATGCGCCTCGGGGACGTTTTGCTTCTCCAGGGGGAATGGGCCAACATTGCGAGGCTGGCGGGCAACCAGGGGGATGTGGTGGTCATCGGCCAACCGCTCGAGGAAGCGCGCAAGGTGACGATGGATCGCAAGGCGCCCATCGCCGCCGGCATCATGCTGCTCATGATCGTGCTGCTCGTGACGGAATGGGTGCCGGCGGTCGCCGCGGTCCTGCTCGCCGCCGTCCTGATGGTGGCGTTCCGCTGCGTGCGCAGCATGGAAGAGGCGTACCGGACGATCAACTGGGAGAGCATCGTCCTCATCGGCGCGATGATTCCGGTCTCCACGGCGGTGGAGAAGACGGGCGCGGCTGCCCTGCTGTCCGACGCGCTGGTCGGCAGCCTGGGCGGTTTCGGGCCGCTCGCTCTTCTTGCCGGTGTCTATTTTGCGACCAATTTGCTCACGCTGTTCATCAGCAATACGGCCTGCGCCGTGCTGCTGGCGCCGATCGCGCTGGCGGCCGCACAGCAGGCCGGGGCCAGCCCGTATCCGTTCCTGTTCGCCGTCACCGTCGGCGCCAGCATGTGTTTCGCTTCGCCGTTTTCGACGCCGCCGAACGCGCTGGTCATGTCCGCGGGACGGTACAACTTCGGCCATTACCTCAAGGTCGGGCTGCCGCTGCAACTGTTGATGGGAATCGTGATGATCATCGTGTTGCCGCTGTTGTTTCCTTTTTGAACGGATGTCGCCGGGGGAACCCGTGACGTGGCAAGGACAAGGCCGGGATGACGCTCCTTCGGGCCAATGCCCGCGGGACGGCCCGGCCTTCCTTTTTGCCGAAGAACAGATTTGCCTACATATGAAGCGTGTGCATACATATAATGGATATAAATTTTGGGAGAATGTGATTTTAATCACAAAGTATTCGATGCGGCAGCGTTATGCTTGAAGAAACAATTCCCGCGGCGGCGGACGCCGCGTCCGGTTTTGACCCGTTCCCGCCCGTCGGTTTCGGGTATACCGGATGTTGTGAACGGCGCTCCGCATGGGAAAAATGTCGGGAGAACACCTTTCCCGGTATGGAGGAGGATCATCATGGCGAAAGTGCTGTACATTACGGCGAACCCGAAAACACCGGAACGTTCCTACGGATTGGCCGTCGGCCAGGCGTTCATCGAGGCTTACCGGCAAGCGAATCTCGGGGACGAGATCGTGCACCTGGATTTGTTCAAATCCGACATTCCGACCATCGACATCGACGTGTTCAACGGATGGGACAAATTGTCCCACGGCGAACAACTGGACGGCGAAGAACGCCGCAAGGTGGAGCGCATCAACGAGTTGACGGACCAGTTCGTCGAAGCGGACAAATACGTGTTTGTGTCGCCGCTCTGGAATTTGAGCATCCCGCCGATCATGAAAACGTACATCGACAACATTTGCGTGGCGGGCAAAACGTTCAAATATACCGAAAACGGCCCCGTCGGTCTGCTGAGCGGCAAAAAAGCGGTTCACATCCAGGCCAGCGGCGGCGTCTATTCCCGCGGACCGGCCCGCGAGATGGAGTTTGGCAACCGTTATTTGACGGCGCTGCTGCGGTTTATGGGCGTGACGGACATCGAGTCCATTTTCGTGGAAGGCATGGACTACCACCCGGAGGAAGCGGACGCCATCAAGCAAAAAGCGATCGCCGAAGCCCGAGAAAAAGCGGTGATCTTCGCCAAGGAGCCCGTGCGGGTGTAAGGCGGGACGGACGTGCAGCGGATGTGCGGCGCGGCTTGCGGCTTTCGGCCGCCGAAGGGCGGAGGTCGTCCGGCGTGAGCTTTCATCCTGCTCTGGCTCTAACGGAACTACAGGGCACTAATTGCGGAAAAAAGGCGGTTTTTTCGCGCTAACGGAACTACAAGACACTATTTCATGGACTTTCGCGTGAAATCGTTGTTTTCGGGCCAAATAACGCCCTGTAGTTCCGTTAGAATTTGCAACCAGCCCAAAAAGCCAAAATAGTGGCCTGTAGTTCCGTTAGCACCGGGACGAGGTTGTGAGCCGAGACTTGCGCCGTTTATACGAAGCGAAGTTTTCGACCGTGACTGACTCCGTTACGCGAGGGCGCGTGCGTCGGCCGTGGTCCTTTCCGTTGGCCTGGAAGTGCGGTTGTCAACCGCATTTGCGTTTTGCTATACTTTAGCCGAAATCCCATATCAATCGGTCGTGAAGCACACGCCTCTTCTCCCTTGTCCCTGCGGCACATCGCCGGATACGGACAAGGAGGAAGCGGCGTTTTTGTTTTCGCGGCCGATTCACCGGAGGGGTTGGAACATGTCCTTTCAGGAAGCGTTTGAAACATGGATGCACAGGCAGATTGCGGAGGAGAGAAATCCGCGGCGCCGGGAACGGCTGAACAAAGGGCTGGGGCCGGGTGAAATGGCGTTGCTCCAACGGGCCTGGTATCCGGCGGTCGGGCATTTTGACCATCTGCATGCGGAGTGGGAGGTCAAGGATGCCAACGGCCGTTACCGGTACATCGATTTCGCCTATTTTCCCGGCGGAAATGCCAAAGGCGCATTGGAAGCGATGGGCTACGGCCCGCATGCCCGTGACATGTCCGTCGGCCAGTTCAAGGACCAGTGCGTCAGGCATGCGTTGCTTGCATTGGATGACTGGCTGCTTCTGCCCATTGCGTATCCTTCCCTCGTCGAAGACCCGAAATTTTGCCAACAACTGATTTTGGCCTTCGTCGGCAAATTTCAATCCATGGACATGAATCAAACGCTGAACTGGGTGGAGGCGGAGACGGTTCGTTTTGCACGGCGGTGTCTGCGTCCTTTTGATGCGGAAGAATTGGCCCGGCATTTGCGAGTCAGCCCGAAATATGCGCGGACATTGCTCAAAAACCTGGTGAACCGCAAATGGCTGATCGTCGCCAGCGGGAACCAGCGTTACCGCACGTTCATGTTTCCCGTCGAAGGTTGGAGGGAAGAAGGCCGCTCCCCAAAATCTCCCATCCCGGGATTGAAAACGAATCTGTTACAATAGTAAAAAAGGAAACGGACATGCACCGGTGCGCGAAACAGCGAGGACGGACAACAGGGTGGTGCGGCATGCGGAACGGACGGCGGATTCCTCTCGGATGGGTGTCGGCGGCGCTTGCAGGTTTGGTATTGATCACGGGACTGGCCCTCGGCATTCCGTTGCGTCCGGAAGCGGCCGGTTTCGCGGGCATGAGCGGAAAATCCGTTGAGACGGGGAAAGCGGGAGCGGACGGGGCTCCGGGAGGCGCCGTAAACGGCACGGCCGAACGTCCGGGCAAAGCCGGAAGAGCGGGAGCGGACGGATTCCCGGATGGAGCCGGAAATGCCGGGTCAATGGAAGCGGCCGGATATTCGGGCGCCGGGGAAACCACGGGCAACGTCGGATCCCCGGGATCCCTGGGATACCCGGGATACCCGGGAAGCCCGGGGCGAGCGGGGTTCGCGCCTGCCGGGCCGTCTTCCAGCCAAACCGACGGGCAATGGACGGAAGCCTCTGATCAAACTGCCGGGCAATCTTCCGGTGGGCCAAAGCCGCAAAACGGCATTGCGGATATCGCGCAGGCACCCGTTGCGATTCCGGTTTTCGCCGGCACCTCATCGGACCGGACAGGTGGCGCATCCGCGATGGTTGACGCCGTCGTTTCGGCCGAACCGACCCCCTCCGCACTGCTCGTCGCCCTGGGAGATTCCGTCGCCCTCGGGATCGGGGATGAAGAAGGCGGCGGGTTTGTGGAACGTCTGCGCGACAGTTTGGAAACGCTTCACGGATCGCCGATCCGCGTGACGAATCTGGCGGTGAACGGACACCGCTCCGACCAGCTGCTGGATTTGCTCAAACGGCGGGAAGAAGCCCGCCAGTCCGTGGCCGAAGCAAGCATGATCGCCGTCAGCATCGGCGGCAACGATTTGGCGAGGGTCATCAAAAAACATGCCCTCCATCTTACCATGGACCGGTTTGATGAAAGCCGCGCCCGGTTCGCCGAACATTTGGCCGAAATCGTGGACATGCTGACAGTCGCTAACGAATCGGCGGACATCTACCTGATCGGCCTGTTCAATCCGCTGTCCCCCTGGTTTTCGGACATTCCGGAGCTGGCGGACGTTTTTGACGGATGGAACCGGACGATTCGTGAAACCGCCGAGGCACATGAACGTGTATATTATGTACCGGTGGACGACCTTTTTGCGGAGGGAGGGCCGGATTACACGGCGGACGATTTCATCCATCCGAACGGTGCAGGGCACGGGCTCATCGCCGACAGGGCGTTGGAGGCGATCGCCGCCGTGAAGGGAGAAGGAGACGGGGAAGCATGAGCGACGGATTTGAAAAGGAAAGCAATCAAGCCAAAACAAAACCGAACCTCTGGAAACGGGCGTTCTGGGTGTTGGCGTCCGCCAACATCGCCATCCTGCTCATTCTGTTCGTGCTGATCTTGCTTCCGGCCGGATCGCCCGCGCCGTCTCCTGCCGGGCATCCGTCCCGCCCGCTCGGCACGGAACCGCGCCTCACCATCACGGCAACGGCTGCGGACCTCAACGGCGTCGTCAACCGGATGCTCGCCGATCGGCAGCACGAAAACTTGCGCTACCGGATCGACTTCGGCGATCCCCTTTGCATCACGGGCACGCTGATCGTGTTCGGGCACGGCATCGAGCTGGAAGCCCGCTTCCGCCCGGAAGTGCTGGAGAGCGGCGACCTGCTTCTCGTCACCGACGGCATGCGGATCGGCCTGCTGCCGGCGCCGGCCAGCAAAATCCTGAGCTACGTGCGCACCTATTATGAATTGCCGGATTGGGTAACCATCGAAGACGGAGGCAACCGGGTGATCCTGTACCTGACCCGGATGGACGCCGGCAACGGCATGGAGTTCCGCGTGCTGGACATGGATGCCGAAGCGGACCGCTACCGGTTCGCATGGGTGGCCAGGCCGGCGCCGTTGGAACAACCGTAAAATGCAAAATATGAACATTCCGTGAAACCGCGCCTCACCGGCCATCGGAAGGTGTCGAACGAATGCGGGCCGCCGCCTGCGAAAGGAAAGCGGATTTTCCTTTTGCGAGGCGGTTTTTTTAATTATTACAAAATGTTGTCCTGTGAAATTTGTCACACTTGCCGCGTGATTGAAGTCATTATAATGGGGGCAACAAAGCTAGGAAGGGGTTGGAACGGTTTTGGAAGCCTTGGATTTGGCAAGGTGGCAGTTTGCGATCACCACGGTCTACCATTTTCTTTTTGTGCCGCTGTCCATCGGGCTCGCTTACCTCATTGCATACATGCAAACCCTGTATGTGGTGAAGAATGACGAAACCTACAAACGGATGGCGCAATTTTGGGGCAAAATGTTCCTGCTCAACTTCGCCGTGGGGGTCGTAACGGGGATTTTGCAGGAGTTCCAGTTCGGGATGAACTGGGCGGACTACTCCCGCTTCGTCGGCGCCGTGTTCGGCGGGCCGCTGGCGGTGGAGGCGCTCGTGTCCTTCTTCCTGGAATCCACGTTCCTCGGCGTCTGGATTTTCGGCTGGGACAAATTGAACAAGAAAGTGCATCTGGCTTCCATTTGGTTGGTGGCGATCGCGGCAACCTTGTCCGCATTGTGGATTTTGACCGCCAACTCGTTCATGCAGGAGCCGGTCGGCTACACGATCAACAACGGCCGGGCCGAGATGACGAGCTTCTTCGCGCTGCTCGGCAACCCGCAGCTGTGGGTGGAGTTCCCGCACACCCTGTGGGCGTCGCTTTCGACGGGTTCGCTGTTCGTCGTGGGCATCAGCGCGTACAAGCTGCTGCGCAAACAGCAAACCGACGTGTTCCGCCGGTCGTTCAACATCGCCATCGTCGTGGCGCTGTTCGCCAGCTTCCTCGTCGCGTTCTCCGGCCACTCCCAATCGCAGCATCTGATGGAGGCGCAACCGATGAAGATGGCCGCTTCCGAAGGGCTGTGGGAAACGACGGGCGAAAGCGCGCCATGGACGGTCATCGCGGCCATCGACCCGGACAATCAGCAAAACACCTTCGAAATCAAAATTCCGTACCTGCTCAGCGTTCTCGCCTACAACAAAACGACCGGCAGCGTGCCGGGCATGCTGGAACTGCAAGCCCAATACGAAGCCCAGTACGGCCCCGGCAACTACATTCCGCCAGTCCGCACCACGTTCTGGAGTTTCCGGATCATGGTTGGCGCCGGCATGCTGATGATTTTGCTGTCGCTCATCGGCGCCATCGGCGTATGGCGCAAGAAGATCGAAAACTGGCGGTTCTACCTGAAGCTGATGATTCCCACCGTGTTCCTGCCCTACATCGCCAGCTCGGCGGGCTGGATCATGACCGAAGTCGGACGGCAGCCGTGGATCGTGTTCGGGTTGCAGCGTACCGCCGACGGCGTGTCGCCCAACGTCACGACGGGCATGGTGCTGACGTCCATGATCGGGTTTACGCTCATCTACGGCATTTTGGCCGCGTGCTTCATTTATCTGGTTGTCCGCTTTACGAAAAAAGGCGCGTCTCCCGCCGGCAATGCCGGAGCGAACGGGCATGAAAGCGAGGTGTTGGCCTGATGTTGGAGTCGGTATGGTTTTCGCTGATCGCCGTGCTGTTTGTCGGGTTCTTTTTCCTGGAAGGATTCGACTTCGGGGTGGGCATGCTGACGCCTTTTCTGGGAAAAACTGATGTGGAGAGGCGGGCAGTGATCAATTCCATCGGCCCGGTCTGGGACGGCAACGAAGTGTGGCTCATCACGGCGGGCGGCGCGATGTTCGCGGCGTTCCCGAACTGGTACGCGACGCTGTTCAGCGGATTTTACATGGCGCTGTTCCTGATGCTGCTCGCGCTCATCGTCCGCGGCGTGGCCTTCGAATTCCGCAGCAAGCTGGAATCGCCGCGCTGGCGCAAAACGTGGGATTGGCTGCTTTGCATCGGCAGCTTCCTCCCCGCGCTGCTGTGGGGCGTGGCCGTCGGCAACCTGATGAAAGGCGTGCCGATCGACGCTTCGCAAAATTTCGTCGGCTCGTTCTGGGATCTCATTTCCATCTATTCGGTGACGGCGGGCGTCTGCATGGTGCTCCTGTTCCTGTTGCACGGCGCGCTGTTCCTCAACCTGAAAATGACCGGGGAGCTGCGGGCGCGGGCGAAGGCGTTCGCGCTGAAGATCGGTCCGTGGACGAGTATTTTGCTCCTGTTTTTCGTGGCGCTCAGCTACTATGAAACGGAACTGTTTGCGGCGCGCGGGGTGAACCCGGGTCTCGTGCCGATTTTGGCCGGCGTGGCGCTCCTGTCCGTCCACTTCTTCCTGAAGGCGGGCCGGGACGGCTGGGCGTTCGCCATGACCGGGCTGACCATCGCGCTGTCTACGGTGACGGTGTTCACGTACATGTATCCGAACGTCATGATTTCGTCGCTCAATCCGGAGTGGACGATGACGATCCACGATGCGGCGTCCAACGCCTACACGCTGAAGTTCATGACGATCGTGGCGGTCACGATGGTGCCGATCGTGCTGGCGTACCAAATTTGGACGTACTGGGTGTTCCGCAAGCGGATTTCGGTGAAGGATCACCTGGAGTATTGAGGATTTGATTGGGTTTGGTTCGGAAAGATCAAGAACGGGGCTGATGGGCATGGCTCGACAAAAAGGTCCGCTTGACCGGCTTCCGGGCAGGCGCAGGCAGTTCCGGACGGCCTTGTTGTGGAACATGGCGAACGGATCGCTGCTCATTGCGGAGGCGTGGCTGGTAGCCCACATCGTGAACGAAGCATTCCTGGGAGAGGGCGATTGGCCCTCTCTTTGGCTACCACTGGGCATTTTGCTTGCCGTTGCGCTGCTTCGCGGATTGGTCCACAGCGCCGGCGAATCGGCGGCGCTCGCCCAGGCGATGGCGATGAAAAGCGGGCTCCGACAGGCGGCAGCGGACAAACTGGCGGCCCTCGGACCGCAGTTTGCCAAGGGAGAGAAGAGCGGCGAACTGATTCACGCGGTGACGGAAGGGCTGGACCAGCTGGAATCGTATTTCGCCCGGTATGTCCCCCAATTGGCGCAGACCGTGTTCATTCCCGCCGCCGTTTTTGTCGCGGTGGTCGGGGCGGACTGGTTTTCGGCGATCATTTTGGCCGTGACGCTGCCTTTGCTGATCCTGTTCATGATTCTCGTCGGCAAAACGGCGGGCTGGAAGGCGAAGAAACAGTACAAGTTGCTCGGGCGGCTGTCGGGGCACCTGTTTGACGTGATTCGCGGGCTGTATACGCTGACGGTATTTAACCGGAGCAAGGACCAGATCGCCGTCATCGCACGGATGAGCGAGGCGCATCGCAAGGCGACGATGGGGACGCTCAGGCTGGCGTTCCTGTCGGCGTTCGTGATGGAACTGTTTGCGACGCTCAGCACGGCGATCGTGGCGGTGTTCCTTGGGCTGAGGCTGATCGACGGCGGCATCGGGTTCATGGCGGCGTTCTTCGTGCTGCTCTTGACGCCGGAGTTTTACCAGCCGGTCCGGTCGCTGGGCACCCGGTTCCATGCAAGCCAGAACGGCGTGGCGGCGGCGAACCGCCTTTTCGAATTGCTGGACGCCGAGACGCCGGGGTATCCGGAGCGGGAAGAGGGCGTGCGGTTGCCGGAGAAGCCGGAAGGCTACCGGATCGTGTTCGACCGGGTCACCGTGCGGCATCCCGGCGCGGACAAACCGGCGCTGGAAGACGTCTCCCTCGTGCTGGAGCCGGGCGAGCGGGTGGCCATCGTCGGCAAAAGCGGCGCGGGCAAGACGACGTTGCTCGAGCTGTTGCAAGGGTTCATCCGGCCGTCGGAGGGGCGGATCACCGTCGACGGCGTCGACATGGGCGAGCTGGACATCGCCTGGTGGCGCGGGCGGGTCGCCGTGCTGGCCCAGGACGTGCGGTTGTTCCCCGGAACGGTACGGGATAATCTGCTCATGGCAAAACCGGAAGCGACAGAAGCGGAATTGACGGCGGCGCTGGAGGATGCCCAGGCGGCGGGATGGGTCGGCCGGTTGCCCCGGGGGCTGGATACGCCCCTCGGCGAAGCGGTGCGCCTGTCCGGCGGGCAAATCCAGCGCATCGGGCTGGCGCGCATGTTTCTGAAAAATGCGCCCGTCAATCTGCTGGATGAGCCGACGAGCGGGTTGGATCGCGTGACGGAAGAAGCCGTGCGCCGCGCTTTGCAGACGCGGCTCGGGGGAAGGCAGACGGTGACGGTGGCGCACCGGCTGGAGACGATCCGCGCCGCGGACCGCATTATCGTGATGGCGGACGGCCGCATCCGCGAGAGCGGAACGCCGAGTGAACTGCTCGCCCGCGGCGGGATGTTTGCGGACATGGTGCATGTGGCCGGCGGATCCCCTTCGCCGTCCGGCGCGGCGATCCGGGTGGATGCCGGTGCCGTGCGCGCGGATCGCGGGCCTCTCGGCGCCGTGACCGTGGCTTCGGTCCGGACGGATGCCGGGATGAAGGAACGGGCCGCACGGATTGAACCGGCCGCGCCTGCCGTCCGGGACGAACGGGGGGCATGGTCCGCCGATTCCGGCCGTATCTTGCACGAGGTACGGGGCGTGCAATCCGGACCGGCCGAGCGGGCGGAACGTGCCGGACAGGCGGAACGTGCCGTGCGCGTGGAGCACGCCGAACGTGCCGGACAGGCGGAGCATGTCGGTCTTTCGAATCAAACGGCAAGTGCGGCACATGCGGATGATGCGGAACATGCCGATCCGGTTTCCGACCGGAGTGTCCTCCGGCTGTTCATCGGTTTTCTCCGCCCGTTTCGGTGGCGGATGCTGCTGGCGCTCCTGCTCGGCAGCCTGACCATCGGCGCCAGCGTCGGCCTGATGGCCACCAGCGGCTACCTGATCGCGAAAGCCGCCCTCCGGCCGGAAACCGTCCTGCTTCTGTGGATTCCGATCGTGGGCGTCCGTTTCTTCGGCATCAGCCGCGGCGTGTTCCGCTATCTCGAACGGCTCGTGTCCCACGACCTGACGTTCCGCGTCTTGCACCGCATCCGGGTATGGATCTATGCGCGGGTGGAGCCCCGCGGCGCCCTGCTGCTGGAAGAGGAACGGAGCGGCGACCTGCTCGACGGGATGATCCGCGACGTGGAGCACTTGCAAAACCTGTACTTGCGGGTGTTGGCTCCGCCGCTTGTCGCCGTGCTCATCACCGCGCTCGGCTTCGGGATCGCCTTATCGCATCACCCGGTGCTCGGTCTCGCGCTGGCGGGCATGATGGTGCTGGCCGGCGTGGGCATTCCGCTCGCCAGCCACTTGCTCGGCCGCCGGACGGGGGTGCGCTACATCCGGGCCAAAGCGGATCTGTCGACCGGCTGGTCTGACCTGATCGGCGGCCTGGCGGAACTGACCATGTTCGGCAAAACGAAGGATGCGCTGGACGGCATGGCGTCTTACGGTGCGCGGACGGATCGCGAACAGGCGAAGCAAAACCGCATCCTTGCCTGGCTCGGCGGCGCCATGGTGTTCCTCATGCGGCTCGCCGCATGGCTGATGCTGGCGCTGTCCGTCCGGCTTTCCGGCGACGGCCTGCTCGAGCCGGTTTTCATCGCATCGCTGGTGGTCATGACGCTGGCCTGCTTCGAAGCGGTCATTCCGCTGCCCGAAGCGTTCCAAAATTACGGGCAGACGGTGGCCGCCGCGAAACGCCTCATCCGGATGACGGAAAAAACGGCGGCCGATCCCGACACGGAAAACCGGGTGTTGGCCGATGCCTTGACGGATGCGGATTGTGCGGAGGCGCCGGGCGTCGCGGACGCCCCATTGCCGCATGACGCGAACATTCCGGCGCCGGGTGCCGATCGCAACCAAAGCGCTGCCCCGCCGGTCCGTTCCGTGGCGCCGTGCCTGTCGGTCCGGAACCTCGGCTACCGGTACCACCCCGATGAGCCGCGGGCGCTTCAGGATTTGTCGCTCACCCTGCGCCCCGGTCGGAGAATCGCCATTGTCGGGGAAAGCGGTGCCGGGAAAAGCACGTTTTTGCATTTGCTTTTGAGACTGCGTCCTTTTGAAGAAGGGGCAATTACACTGAACGGTACGGACATCCGGGAGATGCCGGCCGAGCGGGTGCGGGAGCAGTTTGCCGTCGTGTCCCAGCGGGTGCAGCTGTTCAATGCGACGGTGGAGGACAATTTGCGGATTGCGAAGCCGTCGGCAACGTTGGAGGAAATGCGGGAAGCGGCCCGCCTTGCGCTGATTGACGACACGATCGCGGCGCTGCCGGACGGGTACCGGACGGTCATCGGGGAGTGGGGGTCCCGCCTGTCCGGCGGGGAGCGGCAGCGGCTGGCGCTGGCCCGCGCTTTGCTCCGTGACGCGCCGTTCGTCCTTTTTGACGAGCCCGCGACCGGGCTGGACCCGCTCACCGAAAGTTCCGTGCGCCACAACCTGGACCACCGGCTCAAGGACAAGGGCATTCTGTGGATCACCCACAAGCTGGACGGCCTGGAGCAGATGGATGAAATCATCGTGCTGAGCGGCGGCGTCGTGGCGGAACGCGGCACCCACGCGGAGCTGATTGCCCGGGACGGCGATTACTCCCGCATGTGGTGGCTGGAGAAGCAGTTCGCCGTTTGACATCCGCGTGATGCCGCCAATCGGGCTTTCCGATACGAAGGGTTCGCGCAAGAAACCGGTCCGAGGGGGCCGGTTTTTTGCCGTATCGGGGATCGGGATGATTCGGGCTCCATGACGCACGGTTGCTGCTTCCGTCGACGACAGGAATTGTAACGGAACTACAGGCCGTTATTTTGGATTTTTGCGCCGGTTTCAAAATCCAACGGAACGACAGGGCGTTATTTGGCTGAAATCAGCCGTTTTCGTGCGAAAAACCGTGCAATAGTGCCCTGTAGTTCCGTTACAGCGAAAATGGCGTCTTTTTTCCGCGAATAGCGACCTGTAGTTCCGTTAGCGCCGGGACGAGCCGTGGTGGACTGCTTCGGTCCCGTGTAACGGAACTACAGGCCGTTATTTTGGATTTTTGCGCCGGTATCAAAATCTAACGGAACGACAGGGCGTTATTTGGCTGAAATCAGCCGTTTTCGCGGGAAAATCCGCGCAATAGTGCCCTGTAGTTCCGTTACAGCGAAAAAGGCGTCTTTTTTCCGCGAATAGCGACCTGTAGTTCCGTTAGCGCCGGGACGAGCCGTGGTGGACTGCTTCGGTCCCGTGTAACGGAACTACAGGCCGTTATTTTGGATTTTTGCGCCGGTATCAAAATCTAACGGAACGACAGGGCGTTATTTGGCTGAAATCAGCCGTTTTCGCGCGAAAAACCGTGCAATAGTGCCCTGTAGTTCCGTTACAGCGAAAAAGGCGTCTTTTTTCCGTGAATAGCGCCCTGTAGTTCCGTTAGCGCCGGGTCGAGCCGTGGTGGACTGCTTCGGTCCCGCGTCAACCGCCGAAACAGTCACGCTTCCCGTCTCCGGGCCTGAAAAAATGTGTAGTAGTCCCGCCTCCGGCCAACCGCTATAATGAAAAAAGGTGGGTGGCCAACCCTGACGGTATGCGGCCGCGAACGATCGCTCCGATCTACGGAGGATCAGACGGATTTCGGCGAATCGACAGGCGGTCTGACGCCTGAACGTCAGGCAACGGCCGTTGAATCTACGGGCGGTCTGATGCCGGAACGGCAGGCAACGGCCATCGGCAAATCGACGAGCGGCCAGACGCCGGAAGGCCAATCGGCCAGTCGCCGGATCGGCGACGCCAGCCGGATCGGCAAACAGCCCGCCATGCATGTCCAAACCAATAAGCAAAAAGGCGGTGGATCCTCATGAAAGTGCTGTTTATCGGCGGAACGGGCGTCATCAGCCAGGCGGTGTCGAAGCTGGCCGTCGAGCGCGGGATGGAGCTGTATTTGTTCAACCGCGGCAATACCCGGTCCTTCATTCCCGAAGGCGCCAAACTGATCGAAGGCGATATCCGCGATCCGAAGTCGGCGGCCGAAGCGCTCAAAGGGCACGAATTCGACGCGGTGGTGAACTGGATCGCCTTCACGCCGGAGCACGTCGAAACGGACTTGGCGCTGTTCAAAGGGCGGACGAAGCAATACGTGTTCATCAGTTCCGCCTCGGCCTACCAGAAACCGCCGGAACGCTACCTCATCACCGAGGAAACACCGCTTTCCAATCCGTACTGGCCGTATTCCCGCGACAAAATCGCCTGCGAAAACGTGCTCATGGAGGCGTACCGCCGCGACGGTTTCCCCGTCACCATCGTCCGGCCGTCCCACACGTACGGCAACACGAGCATCCCGATTGCCTTGTCGGCTTCCGGAGCGCCCTGGTCGATCGTGGACCGGATGCGCCGGGGCGGCAAAATCATCGTGCACGGAGACGGCACTTCCCTGTGGACGCTCACCCACAACACGGACTTTGCCGTGGCGTTCGTCGGCCTGCTCGGCCATCCCGAAGCGATCGGCGAAGCGTTCCACATCACGTCGGACGAGGTGCTCACCTGGGACCAAATCCATCGGGCCATCGGCAACGCCGCGGGAGTCGAGCCGGACATCATCCACATCCCGACGGATTTCATCGTCAGCCTGTTCCCCGAGTACATCGGCCCCATGCTGGGCGACAGGACGCATTGCGCCGTTTTTGACAACAGCAAGATCAAAAGGCTCGTGCCCGATTTCCGGGCGAAGGTGCCCTTCGCGGAAGGCATCCGGCAAACGATCGCCTGGTTCGAACGGCATCCGGAACGGCAGATGGTGGACGAGGCGTGGAACCGGAAAATCGACCAGATCATCCAGGCTTACGAAAAGGGGCGGTGACCGCAATCGCGGCGCCGTTTTTTTGCGGCGATGGAACGGTAGGCCGGCAAGAGGGGATCCTGTTGCGTATACGGCGGGTGCCGGGTAACGGGAAGACGCCTGTCTTGCGGGAACCATTGCCAACAGACATGATATTGAATATCATTTTCAGGGATAGTAATATGGGTGTATTCACCAGGCAAGGAGCCGGATGTCATGAAAGAAGCGCTTTTTGACGTGACCATCGTCGGAGGCGGCCCGGCGGGGCTGTTCTCCGCTTTCTACAGCGGGTTGCGCGGGATGAAAACGAAGCTGATCGAGTACCATCCTTTTCTCGGCGGCAAGGTTCACGTGTTCCCGGAAAAAATGATCTGGGACGTCGGCGGGCTCACCCCGGTGACGGGCGCGCAGCTCATCGACCAGATGGTGCAGCAAGGATTGACGTTCGATCCGGAAGTGGTGCTCGGGCAGAAGGTGACGTCGATTTCCAAAAACGAACACGGCCATTTCGTCCTGCACACGTCTTCCGGTGAACAGCATGTGTCCCGGACGGTCATCCTGGCGATCGGGTACGGCATCCTGAACCCGCTCAAACTGGACATCGAGGGCGCGGAACGGTTTGCCGAAACCAACCTGCACTACACCGTCAAATCCCTCGCCCATTTCAAAAACAAAACGGTGCTCATCTCCGGCGGCGGCGATACGGCGCTCGACTGGGCGGTGGAACTGGAACCGGTCGCGAAGCACATTGTCATGGTTTGCCGGAAGGATGCGTTCAAGGGGCATGAAGCCCAGGCAAACCGCCTGTTCGCCAGCCCGAAGGTGAAATGCCTGTTCCGCACCGAAATCGGCGGCTTCATCCCGACGGCAGAAGGCGACCGGATCGAACGGGTGGCGCTGCGGAACAACGAAGGCGGGGAAACGTTCGAACTGGCCGTCGACGACGTCATCATCAGCCACGGCCATGAAAACGACAAAAGCCTGATTGAAAACAGCGCCCTGGACATCAAGATGGAAAACGAATGGTGCATCTCGGTAACGCCGCAATGCGAGACGTCGGTGCCCGGGCTGTACGCCGCCGGCGACGTGGTCGCCTATCCGGGCAAACAGCGCATGTTTGTCGGCGCGTTCCAGGACGCGGTCAATGCGGTGAACCGGGCCAAGCAGTACATCACCCCGGATGCGGATCCGTGGGGGATGGTTTCGTCCCATCACGAGGAACTGATGGAACGCAACCGGAAAATGATGCAGCATCTGTACGATTGAACGCGGGTGTTTGCCCGCCTCGTGAGGAGGCGGAATCCGGACAACAAACGGCGCGATTTGGCGCCGTTTGTTTGTTCAATCGGTCATCCCGTCGATTAAATGGTTAAATTATTCAATACATGAAATGAATGGCATTTGACGAAATTGGGCGAACCTTTTATTATATATAGAAACGTTCATAACGTTTGCGGATTGCCGTTTGAACGTGACAACGCTTTCGTGCTGGAAAGCGCCCAAGCGGCGACGCGGCGGAAGGGTTGTCTTGAAATCAACGAAACCATGCCAATCGAACGGGGGAACGAAAGGTGAAAAGATTTGCGGCATTGTTGATGGTTTTGGTGCTGGCGGCGGTGACGGCGGCTTGCGGTTCCGGTTCGGACTACAAGGTCGCCATCTCGCAGATCGTGGAACACCCGTCTCTGGACGCCACGCGCCAAGGATTCCTGGATGCCCTGAAGGACAACGGCATCGTGGAAGGCGAGAACCTGAAAGTCGATTACAACAACGCGCAAGGCGACCAAAACAACAACAACTCCATTGCGCAGAAAATCGCTTCGGAGAAAAACGACCTGGTGCTGGCCATCGCCACGCCGTCGGCACAAGCCGTCGTGGAAAACGTCAAGGACACGCCGGTGGTGTTCGCGGCCGTTACCGATCCGCTTGACGCCGGGCTCGTTTCGAATCTGGAAGCGCCGGGCGGCAACGTGACGGGGGCTTCCGACACGAACCCGCTGGCCGTGCAACAAATCATGGACTTCATCGCCGAGCATTTCCCGAACGTGCAAAACGTCGGCATCGTGATCAACACCGGCGAACCGAACGCGGTGGTCATGGCGGACAACGCCGAGCAGCAACTGGCCAAACACGGCATCGGCCTCATCCGGGCCGCCGTTACGAACACGTCGGAAGTGCAGCAAGCTGCCGAATCGCTGGTCGGCCGGGTGGAGGCGCTGTTCATCACCCTGGACAACACGGTGGTCAGCGGCGTCGAATCGATCATCCAGGTGGCCAACGACAACGACATCCCGTTCTTCTCCAGCGACCGTGACTCCGTCGAAGCCGGTGCCTTCATGACCGTCGGGTTCAAATACTACGACCACGGTTACCAAGCCGGCATGATGGCCGTCGAAATCCTGAAGAACGGCAAGAAACCGGGTGATCTGGCGGTTACGTTCCCGGACAAAATCGACGTCATCCTGAATCTGAAGGCTGCGCAAGAACAGGGCATCCAGGTTACCGATGCCATGCTGGCGGCCGTTACCGACAAGGAAAACAACATCATCGAATAAAATCTGACGGTGGGCGGGGAGTGAACGTAACCTTTCGTTCACTCCCTTTTTTGCGATGAGAGAGGGAGGGAATTGACATGCTGCGCGCTTTGGAAGGTGCCGTCGAACTGGGCCTGCTGTATGCGCTCATGGCGCTCGGCGTTTACATCACGTTTCGCATTCTTGAATTTCCCGATTTGACGGTGGACGGCAGCTTCACGACCGGGGGAGCCATCGCCGCGACGATGATCACGGCCGGATTGAATCCGTGGCTGGCCTCGGTTGCGGCTTTCGGCGGCGGCGTGCTTGCCGGGCTCATGACCGGCCTGTTGCATACGAAGGGGAAAATCAACGGCCTGCTGTCGGGGATTTTGATGATGATCGCCCTGTACTCCATCAACATGCGGATTCTCGGCAAACCGAACGTGTCCCTGTCCCGGTCCAAGGTGGACTCCGTGTTCAGCGTGCTGGAAACGACGCTTTCCTTCCTGCCGCTGATGGTGTGGCTGATTGTTCTCGTTCTCCTTTTCAAAGTGCTTCTCGACCTGTTTTTCAAAACGGATCTGGGGCTGGCGCTGCGCGCCACCGGGGACAACATTCGGATGATCCAAAGCTTCGGCGCCAACACGGACCGGATGAAAATGATCGGCGTCAGCCTGTCCAACGGGCTGGTGGCGTTGTCCGGAGCGCTCATTGCCCAATACCAGGGCTTCGCCGACATCAGCATGGGCGTCGGCATGATCGTCATCGGCCTCGCCTCCGTCATTATCGGTGAAGCGATTTTCGGCGCGAAGACGGTCGTCCGGGCGACGCTCGCCGTCGTGCTCGGCGCCATCATTTACCGGATTGTCTACGCCCTGGCCCTGCGGGTCGATTTCCTGGATGCGAGCGATATGAAACTGATCACCGCCGTCATCGTCATTATCGCCCTCGTGGTGCCGACGGCGCGCCGCTCGGTGGCCGAACGGTCGGCCGCCCGCAAGCGGTCGGCGGAACTGGCGGGAGGTGAGCGGTAATGCTTCGGCTGGATAACGTCTACAAGTTGTTCAATGCCGGCACGACGAACGAGAAAATCGCCCTGTCCGGCATCAATCTGAAGCTGGATCCCGGCGATTTCGTAACGGTGATCGGCAGCAACGGCGCCGGCAAATCGACGCTGATGAACATCATTTCCGGCGGGCTTACTCCCGACCAGGGCGAAGTGTACATTGACGGCAAGCCGATCGGCCACGTGGCGGAATACAAGCGCAGCCAGTGGATCGGCCGCGTGTTCCAGGACCCGATGGCCGGCACGAGCCCGCGCATGACCATCGAGGAAAACCTGGCCCTGGCCTGGCGCCGCGGCAAGACGAGGGGGCTCCGCCTCGGCGTGAACGCCGGACGGCGGAATTTCTTCCGCGAACAGCTGTCGCGTCTCCGGCTTGGCCTGGAAGACCGGCTCGGCGCCAAGGTCGGCTTGCTGTCCGGCGGCGAACGCCAGGCGCTCAGCCTGCTGATGGCCACGTTCACGAGGCCGCAAATTTTGCTGCTCGACGAACATACGGCTGCCCTCGACCCGGCCCGGGCGGACCTGATCACCCGCCTGACCGATGAGCTGGTGCGGGAAATGCAGCTGACGACGCTGATGGTCACCCACAACATGGAGCAGGCGATCCGCCTCGGCAACCGGCTGATCATGATGGACAAGGGGAAAATCATCCTCGACATTCCGCCGGAACGGAAAAAGTCGATCACGGTGGATCAACTGCTCGGCGAATTCGAACAGGTGAGCGGCCACAAGCTGTCGGACGACCGGATCGTGCTGTCCTGACGCGGGACAACCGTTTTCCCATCAATCCCGAAATAACACCCCCGCATTGTACCGATTTCCTCCGGCTGGTTGCCAGCCGCGGCGGAAACGCGGTCCGGTGCGGGGGTTTTCGTATTGCGGCCGGGCGAACGGTGCCCGTGTCTCCCGTGTCCCTCGCGGTCCGATGATCCCGGCGGCCTTCACGTGTTTCGCCTGTCGAAACCGAATCGATGGCCGGCATGGCGGCCCGGTTCTCTTCCGTTACCTGTTCCGCGCGGGACGCAAAAACAGGGCAAACAGGAGCGGAATCACGAGTTGGAACAAGATCGCCGCAAACGGCCACAGCCGGTTGAACAGAAGCAGTTCGCTCAAGTCCCGGAACAGCCAGAAGGAGCAGGCGACGGCGAGCGCACCGAAGGGCAGGGTGAGCTCCCGCGGAGACATGGCGGGAATCATCTTTCCGAGACCGTGCGATGCCAGGTGCATGCCGATGGCGATTTTGGCGATCAGCGTCGGCATCCAGACGGCCACGAGCGGCAACTCCAGCCGGTCCAGAAAGTCGGTCAGCTGGATGAGCCGCACCAGTTCGTAAGGCGGAAACGTGAAGCGGGTGGCCACGTTGGCGCCGAGCACGAGAAGCGAACAGGCGAGCAGGATGAAGATGCCGGCGCTGCCGATGAGGAGCCCCTGCATGCCGCTTTTCAGGTTGAATGTCGGATAGCCCATGAGAAACGGCAGGATGATGATCTCGCCAAAAAACGGAAACAGAAACCAGCTGCTTTTCAGGACCGGCACAAATCCGTTGTAAAGCATCGGAAACAGATGGTGCATGCGGAGATCCGGCGCGACCAGGATCGGAACGAGCACAACGGACAGGACAAACAGGAACATCCACATCTCGTTGACCCGCGCGGATACTTCCAGACCGCCCCTCGCCATGTAGACCGCGCAAACGAGGATGAGCATGGCCAGGACGAGAAGGGGCGTAAACTCGAGCAACGTGATGTGGATAAACAGGATGAGCATGCGAAAATCGCGGCACAGCAGGATGAAGAAATAAAAAATGTACAGAAACCCGAAGGCGCGCCCGATCACGGGATGGCGGGCGGCGAGCACTTCGAACAGGTCTTGGCCGGGAAACCGCCGGGCGGCGGCCAGCAACAACCAGACGGCGGAAAAACTGACGATGAGCGCGAGCGGCACGGCCATCCAGGAATCGTTGTAACCCGCTTCCATCACCTTGATCATCGTGCACAGCAAGGCGGCGTTCATCACGTAGGACGCGCCGATCAGGACCAGTTGCCGGTTGGAGATCATTTCCATGTGCATCGCGCCTTTCGTCACGGAATGAGAATGTGGTGTTCCAGCCAGTCGACAATCAAGACGACGGGACGAACGACGGGGGAGGTGGCGACAACCGCCACCCACAGCGCGCACCCGAGCGCGATCAGCCCGCCGCCCAACCATTTGGACGGTGCCCGTTCATTGCGCTGGAAGTACAGTTGCGTGACAAACAACACCGCAAAAAAGGCGATTCCGAGCCACATGTCATCGTTCACGGTTAATATTCCCCCGCTTTGTGATGAATCGGGTTTTTCAGGGTGCCGGCGTGTTCCATGCGGATGTTGAACCGGTACTCCACCGGAACCTTCGGGTACAGGTCGCGCCAGCGGTCGCCGATTCGTTTCCAGACGCCGGGATGGTTCCGCTTCACCGAACTGCCGAAGCCGAGCACGTCGGCCTTGAAACGGGTTTGCAATTCGCCCACCGCAGCGGATACCTCCTTTTGGATTTGCCTTTCGATCGCTTTCGTGACCTCGTTGTTGACTTCGTAATGGATGAGGTTGGTGTCGGTTTCGTTGGAGTTGATTTCAACAATGCCGGAGAACGTGATGCGCATGCGGATGTCATCCCCGTTCACCATCGGTTCGATGCGGCTCGTCATCTCCAGAAATTGGGCGGTGATGGGGCCTCCGCCTTCCGGCAGGACGGCGGTCACGACCGGGCGGTTCAGCTGGCCCAGGGCGAGCAATGTGCCATCGAGAAACTGTCCTTCCAAAATGCCCACCATTTTGTCATCGCGAAACACGGCCAGTCCGTCAATCTCCACGGTGTCCGCCTTTTCTTTGCCGGGTGTATCCGTCTTCGTCCGTTTGAAGACGAGCGTGTACGCGTCGACGCCTTCCGTCAAAATGGCATGGATGAAATCCCTCGCCGTCACCGGTTCCTTCATTATGTTGACGAGAATTTCCCGGAACATTTCGGCCGTCACGCGTTCCGTGAGCACCGGCGTCTGCATCAGCCCAAGGGCGCTGTCTTTGGCCACCAACAGATAGGTGCTGATCCGGTTTTCCGGATAGCGCGACAGGGTGTCCAAAATGGGCTTGACGCCCCGTTCGGCGGCCGTTTCCCCGATCAGGAGCACCCTGCGGTGGGCGAAGTACAACCGGCGGGACAACTTGCGCTGCACATGGTTGATCGCGTCACGGATCGCCGGCGCCTTCGCCGACTCCAGGTAGTTGTTTTGGCCTTCTTTGCCGCCGGTTCCCCCGCCGCCTCCCTGGGTTCCGCTCATCTGGCTGACGAGGGGAAAACTGACGCCGATCCGATATTGGTCGTCTTCCCAGTCATAGGACGTGAGCTGCACAATGGCCAGGTCGTTCACTTCCGTCCGGTTCCAGCATCCCGCCACAACCAGGGCCATGGCCGGCAACAACATCAGGCGTGCGGCGAATCGGCAGGCGCGCATCATGGCGATCCCTCCTGCGAGCCCGGCGGCCGGTTGCCCGGCGGGGACATCCGTTTCCGGTTGCGGTGCGCGATGGCGTGGTCGCGTGTCAATTGACGCCACCAGGGTGCACGAATGAACAGGTCATGCTGGTCTTTCGGCGATGCCGGTCCCAACCCGGACAGATAGGGCACGCCGAAGGAACGCAAGCGGGCCAGATGGGTGCCGATCAGCACCATGCCGACCACGATGCCGACAAGGCCGAAGATGCCGGCCAAAATCATCATCGGAAAGCGCAGCATGCGGAGCGAAATGGCCAGGTTGAAGCGGGGAATCGTGAAGCTGGCGATGCCCGTCAGCGACACGATGATGACGATCGGCGCCGATACGATGCCGGCTTCCACCGCCGCCTGGCCGACGACGAGGGCGCCGAGGATGCTGACGGCCTGGCCGATCGTGCGCGGCAGGCGAATGCTCGCCTCGCGCAACGCCTCGAAGGACACCTCCATGATCAGCGCCTCCACGATCGTCGGGAACGGGATGGCTTCCCGCGCCGCGGCAATGCTGAGCAGCAGGTGGGTCGGAATCATGTCCTGATGATACGTCATGACGGCGACATAGATGGCCGGCAGATAAAGGGCCAGCAGCGTGAACAAGATGCGCAAAATGCGGATCATCGACCCGATCATGAACCGTTCGTAGTAGTCTTCGCTGGCCTGCAACAGCTCCATGAGGGTGACCGGCGCCATCAGCACGAAAGGTGACCCGTCCACAAAAATGGCGAAACGGCCTTCGAGCAGCTGGGCCGCCGCGGTATCGGGCCGCTCCGTGTATTGGAACTGGGGGAACGGCGAATACGGATTGTCCTCGATGAATTCTTCGATGTAGCCGCTCTCCAGGATGCCGTCGATATGGATCCGCTGCAGCCGCTCCCGCGCTTCCTTCAGCACCCCCGGGTCCACGATGTCTTCCATGTACGCCAGCACGACCTGCGTATGGGTTTCCGTGCCGATCGTGAAGGATTCCATTTTGAGATTGGGCGATTTGATCTTGAACCGGACGAGCGCCGTGTTCGTGCGCAGGTTTTCGATGAACCCTTCCCGCGGACCGCGGATGACCGCCTCGGAGTTTGGCTCTTCGACGCCGCGGCGGGTGCCGCCCCGGACGTTCACGATCATCGCTTTGTCCGATTTGTCGAAGAAAACCGCCCCGTTGCCCGAGAATACGGCTTCCAGCACCGTTTCGAAGTCGCCGGCTTCCTCGCGCTGGGATGCGGAGATGTGGTCCCATTCCTGGCGGAGCAGCGGGGCCATGACGTGGTCGCTGATCGCCTCGCTGTCCGCCATGCCTTCGATGTAGACGAGGAAGGCGGTCTTTTTTCCGTCATGTTCGATATCCTGGATGACGACATCGAAATTGCGTTGCAGCCGTTCTTCCAACCAGGCCCTGTTTTGCTCCAGCCGGCGGTGGATGGATGTCTTCAAAGCGCATTCCCTCCCAGCCGATTCCTTTACCGGATAGTTTTTTCACAACCCGCCAATTTATCCGCACGATTCAACCCGTTCATTCAAGATCCGGCATCCCTTTGCAAAAGAAACATTTCCATCTATACTTAGTTAATGGAAAGAACAAGCAATCATTTGGAATAAACATCGAAAGATCCACCTTTGAGGGGAACGGGCGGCCTGGGAGTGGGAATGCAATGCGAAAGCACCATATCGGGATCTTGTCGCCGCTGCTGGATGGTTTTTATTACGGAAATCTGCATTACGCCCTGCATCGTCATGCGCAACAACGGAACGTGCGCCTGATTGTGGTGCGGATGGCGGAAGACGTGCAGCACGGATTGCTGCTGGCGCGCGATCATGTGGACGGCTGGATCGTGCTGCGCCGCAACGTCAGCGACGACTTCCTGCGCCGGTTGATGGACACGGGCAAACCGGTGGTGCTGATCGGCCGGCAATCCGAAGTGTGCCGGACGGTGCGCATCGCGGAACGGGACGGCATGTACCAGGCCACGATGCATTTGATCCGCCACGGGCACCGGCAAATCGCGTTCATCGGCGATACCCGGCACCGGGCGATGAAGGAGCGGTTCGCCGGATACCGGGAAGCGCTGCGGCAGGCGGAAATCCCCTGGGATCCGGCCATGACGATCGAGCCGGACCATTCCCATTTTGAAGGCGGCGTGGAAGCCGCCGACCGGATCATGGACATGAATTTTCCCTGCACGGCGGTGGTTGCTTCCACGGATGCCATCGCCTTCGGGTTCATCTCCCGCCTGCGGGAGCGGGGATACCGCGTGCCGGAAGACATGGCCGTCGTCGGGTTTGACGATGTCGGGCCGGCCGCTTCCCACGATCCGGCGCTTACAACGGTGGCCCAGCCTTATGACGCCATCTGCGGACAAGCCATCGACCTGATTTTGCGTGAACTGGACGGCCAGGATTCGCACGAATCCCCTCCGGCGGAGCTTCCGGTGCAGCTCGTCGTCCGCCGTTCGTGCGGATGCGTCGAAGCCCGGCATGCGCCGGACTCGACCGAAGCCGCCGACCAGGCGGACGTGAGCATCAAGGCGCTCAACTATTTGGAACAGGTGATCAAAAACAACGTGGAGTTCGGCCGGTTGCTTTTTCACTCCACATCGGAGGGGATGGAAGGGCTCGGCCGTCTGTTGCCCCCGGGCGTCCGATGGGGACTTCTGGCGCTGTGGGAAGACTTCGTGCCGGACCGGCCGGAGGAATGCAGGCTGCGCATCACCCATTATTTCCATCGCGAGAAGCGGCAGGTCATGCCCGGCCCGGCATATTGCCCGGCAACGTCGTTTCCGCCGATCGAACGCCTGGACGATCCGTTCGTCCTGGAAGACCGGGAAATGCTGGCCCTCATTCCGGTGCGTTCGGAAAACCGGGATTGGGGCATCATGGTCATGGCCGGAGAGTATGATATCACTCGCACGTACGGCAACTCCGACGCCATGACGCACTTTTTCAACATGATCGCCTTTTCGCTGGAACGGGAGGAACTGTTCGAGGAGCTGCGCGCCCGGGAAGCGAGATCGCGGGCGATGGCCGAGCGGCTGGAACTCGTGTCCCGCACCGCCACCGACGGCATCTGGGAATGGGATCTTGTCACGAACCGGATGGAGCACAACAACAGTTTCCGGGACATGCTCGGTTGGGCGGAGGGACGCACGGCGACCATCCAGGATTTCATCCGGCACATCCATCCGGAAGACCGGGAACAGGTGCTGGCGGCCCTGTACGATGACTGGGAGACGAAGGACACGTTCCAGGCGGAGTTTCGTCTCATTCCCGCCGACGGCGAGCAGCTGTGGGTGTTTTGTTCGGGCAGCTGCATCCGCTCCGCCGGCGGCCCGCCGGTGCGCATCATCGGATCCGTGCGGGACATCACGCTGAAGAAGGAATACGAACGGCGAATCCAGTTCCTCGCGTTTCACGATGCGCTGACCGGCCTGCCAAACCGGATGTTTTTCAAGGAAAGGTTCGCGAAAGCGCTGCAGCATGCGGCGGATCACCACCATAAACTGGCGTTGATCATGGTGGACCTGGACAACTTCAAGACGGTCAACGACACGTACGGGCACCGGATCGGCGACCAGATGCTGCAACATGTGGCCCGAAAAATCAAGGGCGCGCTGCGGCTGGAGCACGTGGCGGCGAGGCTTGGCGGCGACGAGTTTGTCATCCTGTTGCCCTACATCGATGAAGAACGGGAAGCGACCGGCGTTGCCGAAGGGGTGCTGGCCGCCCTGTCGGAGCCGTTCGTGATCGAAGATTTGGGCGAAGAAATCGCCATTTCGGCCAGCATCGGCATCACCATTTCCCCGCGGGACGGTTCGGATTACCGAACGCTCTTCGACAGCACCGATTCCGCGATGTACTTGGCCAAGAACAGCGGCAAGAGCCGCTTCGTCGTGTTCGAAAAGCACATGAAGAAAGGCATGCTGGAGCGAACGGAAATCGCCCAGCAACTGAATGCGGCCATCGGACGGGAGGAGTTTCTGGTCAATTTCCAACCGCTCATCCATCTGGAAAACGGCGGATTGGCCGGCGCGGAAGCCCTCGTCCGCTGGAGGCGGGGAGATGCGGCGCTCCTGCCGGACGAATTTGTCCCCCTGGCGGAGGAGGGGGGGCAGATCGTGCCGATCGGTCAATTCGTCCTGCGGGAGGCGTGCCGGCAGTTGGCCGATTGGCGCAGGACAGGATTTGCGGCGGGGAAGATTCACGTCAACCTGTCGGCGAGGCAAATCGCGGAGCGGGGTTTTGCCGGGTTTGTGCGGGAAACGTTGCGGGAGTACCGTCTCGATCCGTCATCCCTTTGCTTCGACATGTCGGAAGCGGCGCTGTCCCGGGACTTCGAAATGGCGCGGAAGGTGCTCGTTCCGTTGTGCGAGGAAGGCGTTGTCCTGTCGCTGGATGATTTCGGTACCGGCCCGTCTTCCCTGGAGCTGCTCCGGGATTTTCCCGTCGCGTTCGTCAAGATTGACCGCTCCCTCATTTCCACGTTGCCCCGGGATCGCAAAAGCGCCCTCATCGTGCAGGGGATCATCGACATGGCCAGGTTGCTCGGCGTCTCCGCGGTGGCCAAGGGGGTGGAAACCGTCGGGCAGAAGGACATGCTGACGCGGATGGGGTGTCCCCTGGCACAAGGTTTTTTGTTGGACAAGCCCCTGGAAGCCGGCGAGTTTGCCCGCAAATACGCGAACAGCCGACTGGGAGCCGGCGGCATGTGAGGCGGTTGACCGCATGGATGCAGGAAACCGAATCATCATCGGAGCCTGTCTGGTTGCGGCGGCATGCGTTGCCGCCAATCGCTTCCCCGGAAGCGGCACGGGCGGATCCCCCAATTCGGACATCGGCATGCACGGCCGTCCATGAAGACATCCGGTGCTTCGAAATCGGGATCGGCGCCCGGACACAAGCGGCATTCGGGTCTCAAAAAAAGGCCTTCCCGGGGGTTCAACCCCGGCAAGGCCGTTTTCCTTCTGCACGGACTCTTCGATTAAATGCTTTGTGTCATCTGCGGACGACCGAATAACCGTCTTCCTCCAGCATCGTGACGATGCCGTCTTTGCCCACCATGTGGAGCGCGCCGATGACGATCAGGTACGTGGCGGGTTCGTCGCCCTCCAGGTATTCCTTGATCTTCTCCGTCATGTTGATGTTGCGCTCCAGCAGCATCAGGCGGTAATATTCTTCATCCTCCAGCTCCTGGGCGTCGGCCATCTCCGCCAGCTCCGCGTCGTCTCCCGCGAGCCAGATGTCCAGCAGCTCCTGCATGTCCGCGAGCAACGCTTCCTTGTCGCCCAAAACGTCCAGTAGCAAGTTCTCCTGCACGTCGGGCGGGAACCGGTCAAACAGGTCCACCTGGTATTCCATCGATTCCAGTTCAATGACGGGCAATTTCCGGACATCGGTGCCCATCAGGAACAGCATCTCGATCCCCGTATTCGCGGTGATGCCGGAGTCCGAAAGGACGAGGCTGTTGATGGATTGGGCGGCGGCCCACGGTTTGAACGTGTCGAAGGCGTTTTCCGGCAATCCGAATTCGGCCAGTTTTTCGCCGATCAACCGGTACGTTTCTTCGGTGACATGGTCTTTGAGGGTGGTGCCGTCCTGCAGGCTCATGGCTTGCAACATGAATGCCTGGCCTTCCGGCGTCAACGCTTTCCGCAAGTCGACCTCGAATCCGAGGACGTCGGCCACGTCGTAGGCGGCTTCAAAGGAAAGCGGCAACGGATACATGCGGTCGTCGCCAAGGTGGATGGAGCCGACCAGATATACGGTGACGCCGTCGTGCTTCACTTCCCAAATGAAGCCTTCACCGCTCGGTTTCCGCTCCAGAAAGACCGTTCGGTTTGCGCCGTCCCATTGGACGTTGTAGCCCGCCGCTTCGGCCAAAACCCTCACCGGGATGTACAACTCGCCGTCCACAAGCAGGGCCGGAACGGGCAGATCGACCGACTGGTAATTGATTTCGGCGACAGGCGATTCCGGCACAAAAATCGCATACAGCCCAAGTTTCGTCCCCACCGTCACCGTGAGCGCATCGCCGTCTTCCGACGGGATGTCCATCTCGTCCGTGCGAATGTTCAGCTTTTCGTACAACGGCGCCATAGGTGCCAGCGTGCTTCCCTGAACGACGAAGGGTTCCGTATCTCCGAAGTCGACGGGTTCTCCGTCCACGAAGATTTGGACGGCGTAAGCGGCTTGGTAATCGGCTTGCGCTGCGCCGGCCGGAACGGCGGTTTGCGCCTGCGCCGGAGTGGCGAAGGCAAGTGCCAGAATCAGTGCCGCAACGAATGCCGCGAAGCGTTTTTTCATCCTTTCATCCCCTCCCGGAAACGTTCACCTCTATCATTATACCGATCCAGGAAGGAAAATCCATATAATAATTGAATTTAATCCATAAAAAGGGATTTCGTGCCAGAAGAAGGGATCATGCACCGGTCCCTCTTGCCGAACAGGCGGTACCGGTTGCCGGCGATCAGGCGATACAGGAAATCGCGCAACGGAAGGGGGATCAGGCGCAGCGCGGGTACGATCATCCGGTACGGGCCGAGGCGGCGGAGAATGCGGAGCACCGCCTCGGAGCGGACGTAGGCTTTGCCGTCCTCGATGAGGATGATGCTGTCGGGTGCGCCGCCCGGTTCGGGAAAATGGCGGGAGAGGAGAATTCGCCCCGTCTCGCCCTGCAACGAGGCGTAGCGGAAATGCCGTTGCCGGTCGCGCCGAACGATGAAACGGACCGCCCCGTTGCAAAGGTTGCAAACGCCGTCAAAGAGGACGATCGCCCCCGGAATTTCAGCGGAAACCGGTTTGCGGCCGGACAAGTGCATCCCCTCCTTGGTGGAAAGCATGGCCGCCCATGCCGGGCAGCAAGTATCCTGCGCCGGGGCGAAGCCGCCCTTTTTGAACGATTCATGGCGGTGCGGCCGGATTACAGTTTCATTTCGCCGTATTTGGTGAGCACCGTGACGAGCGCCGCGGCGCAAACCGCTCTCGGCATCGTGGTCGTCGTCACTTCCGCGTAAATCTTCGCATGCTTGTCCATGATTTCGCAGGTCCAGTCGTTTTTGCGGCCGTACAGGTTGACGAACAGGCCGTCATCCAGCAGTTTGTCGATGACGTCGTGGGCGTGGGCCGGATCGCCGGCCGGGTTCCAGTCATCCAAAGTCGCGCTTCGTTTGCGCCATTCCTTGTAATTGGCGACGACGAGGGCGTTCAATTCCTGCACGCTGTAACTTTCCAGTTTCTCTTCGATTTTTTCGAGCACTTCCCGTTTGCTCTCGTTCATGGTCGATCTTCCTTCCGTGTCGGGTTGGCCTTATGTTCAGCATACCTTGGAGGACGGGGGCTTTTCAAGCGGGCGGGAGCCCGCCGCGCGTCCGGCCGCCCGGCCGGCTCGGGTCGCAATGTCGGAATCCGGCGCATTCCGTTCTTTTCCTTTGCGCCGTTTTGTGGGACAATCACGGTTGAGAAAATCAACCCTTGCCTGCGAATGAAGGAGGGCGAACGGAAGATGCGCGTGCGCGTCTCGGCGGTGCAATACCCGCTGTATCGGATCCATTCCTTTGACGAATTTGCCTGCCGCGTGGAGCATTACGTGAAAACGGCGGCGGAGTTTGCGGCGGATGCCGTGCTTTTTCCCGAATTTTTGACGACGCAGCTGCTGTCCATCGGAGACATCCGGCAGGGCCAGCCGATCGAAGCGTTGCCGGATTACACGGAACCGTATGTGCGGCTGTTTGGCGATTTGGCCAGGTCGAGCGGCATGGTGCTGTTCGGCGGGACCCACGTGATCCGGGATGCCGGCAAGCTTTACAACACGGCCCACGTGTTTTTGCCCGACGGCAAGGTGTTCACCCAGCGCAAGCTGCACGTGACGCCGACGGAGCGGGAGGAGTGGAACATGGCGGAGGGGGACCGCCTCGAGGTGTTTGACCTCCCGTTCGGCCGGGCGGCGGTGCTCACCTGCTATGATATCGAGTTTCCGGAAATCGTGCGGATGGCCCGGGCGCGCGGAGCGGACATCGTGTTTTGCCCGTCCTGCACCGACGACAAACACGGGTTTTACCGGGTGCGGTATACGAGCCATGCCCGCGCCATCGAGAACCAGATTTACGTGGCGGTCACCGGCACCGTCGGCGCTTTGCCGAACGTCGATTTCATGCGGCTCAATTACGGGCAGGCGGCGCTCATCTCGCCGAATGACGTGCCGTTTCCGCCGGGCGGGCTGATCGCGGAGGGGGAGGCGAACCAGGACATGGTCGTCACCGGCGATTTCGACCTCGGCCTGCTCAAGGAAGTGCGGAAGCGGGGCTCGGTGCTCACGTGGCGGGACCGCCGGACGGATTTGTATCCGGATTGGCCGGCGGAGTGAAGGCGTTGGTCCCGGCGGGAGGACGCCTGCCCGCCGCAGCAAAGGGCGGGGCCCGTCCGCATTCCTTTCGCACGGACCGCAGAGCTGCCTGATCACGATAAAGCCATGAGTTGGAACTGGAGGTTTGCCGATGAAAAAGTGCCGAAAAACGCTTCTGCTCACCGGTCCCGACAACCGGCGGGTCGAAGTCGTCATCCGCAACTACGGGCGGGAGGACTTCGCGGGGATGATCGAAATCCAGAAGGCGTGTTTCCCGCCGCCGTTTCCATCGGAGCTTTGGTGGAACGAGCAGCAGCTGCTCAATCACGTGACGCTTTTTCCGGAGGGGGCGCTCTGTGCCGAGGCGGACGGCAGGCTGGTCGGTTCCGTTACGGGGTTGATCGTGCAGATGAAGGAAGTGGACCTAGAACATTCCTGGGCGGAAGTGACCGACAGCGGCTACATCCGCAACCATGATCCGTCCGGCAACACGCTGTACGTCGTGGACATCGCGGTCCATCCGGACTACCGGAAGCTGGGGATCGGCAAATGGCTGTTGCAGACGATGTACGAAACCGTCGTCCTGCTCGGTCTCGAGCGGCTCGTGGGCGGCGGGCGCATGTCCGGCTATCACAAATACGCACACCGCATGAGTCCGGAGGCGTACCTGGACGCCGTCGTGCGCGGGGAGCTGGACGACCCGGTGATCGGTTTCCTGCTGCGGTCCGGCCGGATGCCGGTGGGGGTGGCCAGGGATTATCTGGAGGACGAGGAGTCCTGCAACTGCGCGGCGATCATGGAGTGGCGGAATCCGTTTTATTGATGGGGGAAAGACGCCCCGGGACGACGGGCGGCAAGTTCGGGACGGCCGGTGTCCGCCTTTGTGACGCGAAAACCGCCATTCGGATGTTCCGAATGGCGGTTGCAGCGTTTAAGCGTGGCCGATGATGGCATGCGGCACATAGGGCTCTTCCAGCCAGGCGATTTCGTCCGCTGTCAGCGTCACGTCCAGCGCGCCGACGGCATCTTCCAGCTGGCTGATTTTCGTGGCGCCGATGATCGGCGCCGTGACCGGCTTTTTCTGGAGAAGCCAGGCCAGGGCGATTTGGGTGCGGGTTACGCCGTGCCGCTCGGCCAATTCCTTGACCCGGTCCACAATGATTTGGTCCCGAACCGCGGTGATGTCGTATTTGTTCAGGCCTTGATCGGTTTCGGAGCGGAACGTCGTGACTTCCCGGTCCCGCACCAGCCTGCCCCTGGCCAGTGGGCTGTACGGCGTGACCGCGATGTTTTCCGCCCGGCAAAGCGGCAGCATCTCCCGCTCCTCTTCCCGGTAGATCAGATTCAGGTGGTTTTGCATGGAGACAAATCGCGTCCACCCGTGTTTTTCCGCCGTGTAAAGCGCTTTCTGGAATTGCCATGCGTACATGGAAGACGCGCCGATGTACCGGGCTTTCCCCGCTTTCACCACGTCGTGCAAGGCTTCCATCGTCTCTTCGATCGGCGTGTTGTAGTCCCACCGGTGAATGATGTACAGGTCGACGTAATCCATGCCGAGGCGTTTCAGGCTTTGGTCGATTTGGCTCATGATCGCCTTGCGGGAAAGGCCGGCGCCGTTCGGCCCGTCAAACATGCGGCCTTCCACCTTCGTGGCGACGACGATCTCGTCCCGGTTGGCGTAATCCTTCAGCGCCCGCCCCAAAATTTCCTCGCTGGTCCCGATCGAGTAGACGTTGGCCGTGTCGAAGAAATTGATGCCGAGTTCGAGCGCCTTTTTGATGATGGGGCGGCTTTCCTCCTCGTTCAGCACCCATTGGTGAATCCAGCGCCCCGCTACCCCGAAACTCATGCAGCCGAGGCAAATGCGCGACACTTCCAGCCCGGTGTTTCCCAGTCTTGCGTACTCCATCCTGCAACCTCTCCTTTGGCATGTTCTTGGTGTGTAGGCTGACCCGGACCGAAGAATAGCCGTTCCGCAAGAAGATGCGGCCAATTGTGCCGCATCCTTTTCCGATCAACGGTTTCCCGTTCCCGTCATTCCTCCAGCATGGCGTTACCGTTCGCGCTGATGCGCACCTGCACGATCGGAGACAAGGGCGATGGCTTCCGGCCGCCGTCCCTGTCGGGATCGCGGGACTCGATGCCGTAGCGAATGCCGCCCCATCCGTCAAAACGCCCATTGATCACTACTTCGCCGGCACGGACGGTTTCTCCTTCCCGGTAAAACCGGTCGATTTGGTACACGCCCTCCACATCGGGCCGAAGCACGAGCCGGATCCGCTTGCCCGCGGCCATGCCGCTCTCCCGCAGTTCCCGGGCCATCGGCTCGGGCAGTTCGGAGATGGTGTACCGCACCCAGGTCGCACCGCCGCTCCGGTAATACGCCAAATCGTCGGGATGGACGGCCAGTTGAACGGTGGTGCCCCTGGCGATCAGGTTTTCCCGGGCGATGATTTCCCCGCCGATATACCCAAACTGCAACACGAGGATGGCCAGCACGGCCGCCAGGCGGCGGTAAGGCAGGAGGCGGGCCGGCCGGCCGGTTTGGCCGGTGGATGCGGAAGATCCGTCAGCCGGGTCCGCGCCGTTCGCCCAGGCCGCATCCGGCGAACCGATCTGCGCCGTCCCGCGTTCCGCACGCCGGTCCAGCAGCGCCGACAACGCGATCAGGATCAGGCCGCCGAGCAGCATCGTCAGCGATTTGTGCAGGAGATCCCACAGCCAGTCGTAATATTTGAAGCCGACAAAAAGCAACCAGAACACCATCGACAGCGTCGTGTCGTATTGCCGCCTGCGGCGCACGGACAGGACGAGCAGGCCGGTTGCCAGAACGAAAAACAACGCGTTGAAAAGGGCATGCGACCCCGTGAACACATCTTCGAAAAACGTCAACCCGAACAGTGCCGCGAGCATGAACAGCGGGCTGCCGAGCTCCAGCGGCCGGCGCAGGGCCGGATTTGCCACCCGTTCGTGCAGCGCGTAGACGACGGCGTTGACCGCCGCCAGAATGACCAGGATCCAGACGAATTCGTTGCCGTACCATTCCAGGTGCAACAGGCCGAAAAAGACGAACGTCAGCTGGGCGATGAAGTGGACGACAAGCTTCACCCCGGTGCCTTGCACCCGGAACCAGCACAGGATGCCGAGGGCGAGCACGGCGAGGTTGACCCAGATTTCCTGGTAGGGAAAAACGGAGAAGTTGCCGGCGATGAGGCCGATCATCAAGCCGGTATTGCGCACCGTCGGATGCAGCCGGGGGAGAAAGGCCATCAGGGCGATCAGCAGGACGCTGACGGCAAACACCACCAGGCCGGGCTGATCCCACGCTTCCCCGAGCAGCATGATCAGGCCGATGAGGGAAACGGCGCCGATGACGGTGCCGACGATGGTGACGATGTTGCCGACCACGCGGGCGGCGGTGGAACCGGCGCTGGCGCGGTCGCCGGAATCGTCGGCACGGCTGGTCCGGCGGGCGGATGTTCCGTTTCCGCCGTCGCCCGGAGTGCCATCGGCCGGATGCACGACGACCCGGGCGACTCCGCCGGCAGCCGGCGCGGCTGCGTCCGGCCCGGCATCGGGACCATCGCCGGATGCGGAGCGCACGTGATCGGGGGATGACGAATGCGCTGCAGCCTGCGGCGCCGCGCCTTTGTTCACGCCGCCGGATGCGGCGGAAGTCCCCGCGCCAAGCCGCGCCACGTAGCGGAAAAACAGCACGTTGGCGGTCAACAGCAGCGCGACGAACACGAGCCCGAAGAAGAAAAACAGTTCCGAGAAGTGCTCCTCCATCAACTCGAGGAACTTCAACACGGCGTAGAAGGAAGCCGCAAGCCCCGTCAGGCTGAGTGCAAGGGAATCGCGCCGCTTGCCGAACAAAAGGAAGCAGGCGGCGAGAACGGCGACGGACAGCAGATTGAGCCAATGCCCGACGCCGTTCAGCACGAAGGAGTTGGACAGCCATACCGCGGCGAACAGAAAGACGGCAAGCGAAAGCGGGCGGACGAATCCCGCCCGCCACAGGCCGCGTTCGGCGGCCATGTACAGCAGGAGGTTGACGGCGCCGAACAGTCCGATTATCCCGGCGGTTTCCCAATCGGTGTACTGGATGAAATACATTCCCGGATAAAACGTGAAGTACAACGCCAGATGGCCGATGGCATACGTCAGCGCGTAAAACCACACGTTGCGCAGCAGCACGGAAAAGAGCAGCGCCGGCACGAACCAGACGGCGAACATCCGCCACTCGTCCGCATGGGCGTTGTAGATGCCGTTGAGCAGCGCGACGGTGCCGCCGAACGCCATGACGCCGGCAAACAGGAACACGAGCGGCAGAAAGTCGCCGTGTTTGCGCCAGAACGGGAGCGCGGCGGGCACGAAGGCCAATGCGTAAAATCCGGCCGTCATGCAGGCGGCGAGCAGCGTCTTCGCGCCGCGCGGCAGCCCTCCCCAGTTCGAGGAGAAAAAATAAAGGATGGCGGCGACGGCAAGCGCCGTGCCGAGCACATAGCCGATGCGGGCAAGGCGGGTTTGGAATGACAAGGCATTCCCTCCTTTTCCTGATCAAACAAGAAACTGGCACCTTCGTCTTTCATTATACTTCAACGGCTGTGAAACAAGTCATATCCAATGACGTCAAATCGGCGCGCAGAGTTGCTTTTGTGCAAAAAAAAACCGGCCGCTTGAACGTCAAGCAGCCGGGCGTTTGGCGATGGTCATTCGTGTTTGCCGGCGAAGCGCCGGGCCAGCAGAAAGGCCGAGCCGATCAGGAGGGTCGTGGAAAGGGCGGCACCGAGACGGATCAGCATCATTTTGCGTTTTTTCCGCCTTTCCTGACGATACAGATGGGTAATGATTTCCCACGTGGCGCTGGTTTGTTCCGGCGTGAGCGATTTCAAATCGAGCTTCGACAGATTGTTGTAAATTTGCTGTACGGCGGGTTCCGTGTAATCCAGGCTCATGGCATGCCCCTCCCTGACATCGTGCTGACCTGCTTACTTCGTATTATATCCGATTCGGCGACGGATTGCGACAGGGAGACATGCAAGATCTTTCCATCGACGCAAATTGCCCGTTTTCCAAAGCCGAGACCTTTGATATGCTAAGTCATGAACAGGGTTCATCCGGGCTCCGGACGGACGGTGCCGCCTGCCGCCCGGCCGGAGACCGAATTGCCGCCGACTTTGCTGTGGAATAAAGGGGAGATGCTCTTCATGGCTACCTATGACCAGTTCGCCGATCTCGACATTCGCGTCGGCACCGTGGTGGAAGCGGAACCTTTTCCCGAAGCGAGGGTGCCCGCCATCAAACTCGTCATCGATTTTGGCGAGCTCGGCCGCAAACGGTCGAGTGCGCAAATCACGAAACGTTACACGCCGGAGACGCTGATCGGACGCCAGGTGGTGGCCGTCGTCAATCTGGCTCCCCGCCGCATCGCCGGTTTCGTCTCGGAAGTGCTCGTGCTCGGCGCGATTCCCGGCGAAGGGGATGTCGTTCTGCTCATGCCGGATGCACCGGTGGAAAACGGCTTACCCATCAAGTGACATGGTCGGTCGGAGTGGAGGGAACCTTACATAACAGAAACAGGCGGAAAGATTCATCCAAAACGGATCAAAGGTGGAGAAGCGACCCATGCAGTACTTGATCGGCATCGACATCGGAACCACGAACACGAAGGTCGGCCTGTATGACGAGCGCGGCAAGGAGCGGGCGGTTTCGACCCGGCCCACCGTGAGTTACCGGCATGAAGACGGATATTCGTATTATGATCCCGAGGAAATGTGGGGCAACATCGCTTCGGCCATCCGCGAAGCGGTGCAGCGGGCGGAAGCGGAGGAACCCGGCCTGGCCCGGAAAATCCGTTCCATCGGCATCACCAGCATGGCGGAAAGCGGGCTGCTGGTCGATCCCGCGAGCGGGGAAGTGAAATCGCCGTTCCTGCCCTGGTTCGACACGTGCAGCTCGCCGCAGGCGGATCGGATTGCCGGGGAAAGCGACCGGTTTGAACGATTTCGGGTGTCCGGCATTCACGGCAGTTTCAAATTGGGCCTGCCGAAGCTGCTGTGGCTGAAGGAACGGGTGCCGGACGCGTTCCGGGGGACGATCTGGCTGTCGGTGTCGGGATACATCGCCTATCGCCTGACGGGACGGGCCGCCTTCGACTATTCCCTGGCGGCGCGCACGTACTGTTTCCACATCAACCGCAAGGCATGGGACCGGGACTGGATCCGGCATTTCGGCCTTGACCCGGCCCTGTTTCCGGATGCGCTGCCGTCCGGCACCGCGCTGGGTGCGGTGGAGGCGGGACTGGCGGCCAACCTCGGATTGCCCGGCGACGTGCAGGTGGCCATCGCCGGCCATGACCACGTGGTGGCTTCCCTGTCCGTCGGCGCGGTGACGCCGGAAGTCGTGTACGACTCCATGGGCACCGCCGAAACGCTGGTGGGCACGTTCCCGGAGCGGGAGTTGGGCCGCAAGGAGTTCGAATCCGGCTTGTCCTACGGCTGCCACGTGGCGGAGGGCCGCATGTTCTGGATGGGCGGCAACTCCCAGTCGGGCGGATCGGTGGAATGGATCCGCGGCGTGCTGGGCGATCCCGCGCTGAGCTACGGGCAATTGCTGGCGGAACTGGCGGAAGCCGGGCCGGAGCCGACGGGGATTTTGTATTTCCCGTACCTGGCGGGATCCGGTGCGCCGAAGCAGGTTCAGCGGGCACGGGCGTCGTTCATCGGGCTTGCGAAAACCCACGGCCGCAAGCATTTGCTGAAGGCGGTGCTGGAAGGGACGGCGTACCAGCTGCAGGCGATCCGCGCGGAGGCTGAACAGGTGGCCGGGCGCGCCATCGAAAAGCTGGTCGTCGTCGGCGGCGGCACGCGCAACCCGCATTGGCTGCAGACGAAGGCCGACGTGCTGAAGGCAACGTTGATCGCGCCGCCGATCGGCGAGGCGACGCTGCTTGGCGCGGCGCTGTGCGCGGGAGCGGGAGCCGGCGTATACGCGTCGATGGACGAGGCCGCTGAGGTGTCTGCCGGGCTGGAGGCGTCCGTCATCCATCCGGATGAGGCGCGGCATGCCGAGTACCGGCGCTTGTACGAAACCGGCTATGCGCCGTTGGCGGATGTGCTGCTGAACCATTTCCGCAACGCGGCTCAATGACGGAACAAGAACGGGTTTCATGAACCGGATTTCATGCCTCCGCATCCGATCCGGTTCATGTGCCCGTTTTTTGTTTTGCCGATCCGGCCGCATGTGCCGCATGAAATCCGGTTCGCCCCATCCGGCTTTGCCAGCAAAACGGCCGGATGATTGCCGCGCCGGTTGCGCACGCTGAAGGAAGCGGGCCGTTATCGCCGAAGAAGGCGCACCTGCAACGGAATGTGTCCCGCATATTGCGGATTGGACCTTTTTTCACGTGTTGCATGAAATTTTTCATGGCCGAATCGCCGCACCCCGCCGAAAATGTGCAAGAAATCACATCCTTCCGGGGTGATTGTTTTTTATAATAGGGCCATAAAATAGATTTATTGGTGGGAGAGAATGCCAATGGGCACCATGCTGCAGGGACCCCCGTATGTCGGAACCACGGGCGTGTTCAATCATCCGACGATGAAGTTTGCCAGAATGCTCGACGGAATGAAGGAAGAGCACGCGGAGCTTCTCAAGCAACTGAAGACGATCGCCGAATGCGCAGCCGAAATTCACGGAGGCAAGGTGCCGGTTGACGGCCTGGAAGAAAAAATGGGCAGCCTGGCGGAAAAGGTTCTTGCGTTCCTCGAGCAATTCGCGCGCCATGCCAAGGAAGAGAACGACGTTCTTGTTCCGACGGTGAAGCTGTACGCGGAAGAAGGCATGACGAGCCTGGAAGAGAAAGCCGACATCATGGAACGGGCCGCCGTGCAATTTCGCGCGTTCCTCGAATTGACGGACGACTGCCTGGGCGCACCGTGCCGCGACAAGGCCGGGAAAGCCGCGCAATCGCTGCTGGAAGCCTGCACCTCCCTGAAACGACTGATCGTGGATGAAGCCAACACGCTTTATCCGCTTGCCGAAGAAATCATCTCGGACATCGAGTATTTGTCTTGCTGATCATGTGCTGATGCCATCCACCCCCCCTTTTTCTCATACAAGGATGGAGACGACTGGACGCCTGTGACGGGAAACCGCCGGGCGTCTTTTTTTGCCTGGGTCCGGAGGCGGGAGGGATTTGCCGGAAATGCCGGAAACAGATGGATGTGCATCGGGCGGACGTTCAATGGTAAAGTGGAACAAAAGCGGCTCGACAAAAGCCCGGGAGAAGGAGGAAACGGATGATGACAAAGACACCGGGAGCGCGACCGGCGATCCGGAAAGCGTTCCGGGGAAAGCGGCTGCTATGGGCGATGTTCGTTGCCCTAGTCATGTGCATCGTCATGGCGGGCGGGACCGCGTTGGCGGCGGGATCGCAACAGGAAACCCCCGTATTCAAAGATATTTCCGGCCATTGGGCGCGCGCGTACATCGAATGGGCGGCGGAAGCCGGCATCGCTTCCGGGTATACGGACGGCACGTTCCGGCCCAATCAGGAAGTGAGCGAACGGGAGTTTGTCGCCCTCGTCTTCCGTGCGTATCCGGAGCTGGACGTGCCGGCCCAGGCGGCTGGCGAACCGTGGTACGCCCGTTATTACACGGCGGCGGAGAAGCTCGGCTGGCCGGTTGCGGACAAGGAATCGGCGAAACCGTACACGCGCGGCGATGCGGCAACAATCATCGCGGCGGCCCGCGGCCATTTGCTGTCGATGGAAGAAGCGGTCATGTATTTGCTCGCGACCGGCTTATCGAAAGGCAAGACAAGCGCCACCTTCGAAGGATACGATGCCGGCGGCACCCTGACCCGCGCGGAGGCGGTGACGTTCCTGTACAACGTCAAGCATGAGGAGGCGTGGGGGGAGGCACCTTCATCCGGGCCGCAGGAGGCGGCGACCGGCGGATTCGAACTGCGGGGCATCCGGCTGGGCGATCCGGAATCGGCGGTCATCGACGCCCTCGGCCAACCGGATCGCCGGGATCCGTCCGCGCGGGGTTACACGTGGCTGGTGTACAATCGCCATTACGGGGAGTATGCCCAAATCGGCATCAGCGGCGGCAAGGTGACGGCCCTGTTCAGCAACGCCGACGCGTGGCGGCATCCGGACGGGGTGAAGCCGGGCGCTTCCGCCGGGACGGCGGCTGCCCATGCGGACGTGCCGGAAAGCGGCCTGAAAGCCATAAAGACGCATGCCTACACGAAAGACGGCGTGCGCATCCAACTTTTTCTCGACCAACACGAGGGTGGCCGGGTGGAAGGGCTGCTGGTGGAGGCGCAGGGCGGCTTGCCGACGGTTTCGGCGGGCCAAAGCGACCTGGCCGCAGCCTATGAGCGGCAAATTTTTGACATGACCAATGCGTTCCGCCTGAAAAACGGCCTTGCCGTCCTCGTCTGGGACGACCTGCTGGCGAAAGCGGCCCGGGGACACAGCGGGGACATGGCTCGGCGCGGATATTTTGACCATGACAGTCCTGACGGGAAATCGGTCTGGGACCGGCTGCAGGCCGTCGGGTTTGAACGGTACGCCCGTTACGCCGAAAACATCGCCGCCGGCTACACGGACGCCTTCGCGGCGTTCAACGGCTGGGTCAATTCCCCCGGCCACCGGCAAAACATGCTGACGGACGGCCTGGACATGCTGGGCGTCGGCGTCGTCCATGATGGCGGCAGCGACTACGGCTGGTATTACACGCAAAACTTTTACACGCCGCCGTGGTGGTGAGCGGGTCGGGTTGAGTCCGCAACCGGCAGGGATCCGTCCATGCCGACGGGCCGTGAGCCCGCCACGCTGCGCCAGCCGCCGGTGACGTTTTTGACCCGGAAGCCGTGCTGGGTCAGAATGCGGCTTGCCAGATAGCCGCGCAGGCCGACCTGGCAATACACCCAGACTTCCTTGTCGCGGTCGATTTCACCGAGCCGGTCGCGCAGTTCGTCCAGCGGGATGTTGACGGCGCCTTCCATCATGCCGCCGCCGCATTCCGCCGGGTTGCGGACGTCGACCAGGGTGACGCGATCCGGATCGCGCCGCTCCAGCTCATCCAAGCCGATCACCTCCGTCAGGCCGGCCAGCACGTTTTGCGCCAGGAAGCCGGCCATGTTGACCGGATCTTTGGCGGAGGAGAACGGCGGCGCGTAGCTCAGTTCCAGTTCGGCCAGGTCATCGACGGTGCCCTTCATGCGGATGACGGCGGCGATGACGTCGATGCGCTTGTCCACCCCCGCCTTGCCGACGGCCTGGGCGCCGAGCACCCGTCCGTCTTCGCCGAACAGCAATTTCAGCGTCATCGGCGCGGCGCCGGGGTAGTAACCGGCATGATGGCCGGGGTGCACGGTAACCGTGCGGTAAGGGAGGCCGAGCCGCTTCAGCGTTTTTTCGTTCAGGCCGGTGGAAGCCGCGGCCAGTTCGAAGGCTTTCACGATGGCCGTCCCCTGCACGCCCCGGTACACCGACGGGATGCCGGCGATGTTGTCGGCCGCAATGCGTCCCTGTTTGTTGGCCGGACCGGCCAGGGGGACGGCGGTGCGTTCACCGGTGACCAGATCGGTCGTTTCGATGGCATCCCCGACGGCGTAAACATCCGGCACATTGGTACGCAATCGCTCGTCCACGATGATGTGTCCGCGGGCCCCGAGGGCAATGCCGGATCCTTGCAGAAATTCGGTGTCGGGACGGACGCCGATGGCGAGCAGGATCAGGTCCGCGGGCAGTTTTTCCCCGTCCGCGAGCATGACCGCCGACCCGCCCCCTTCGCCGGTTTCAAATCCGGCAACCGCCCGCCCGATGCGCAGCCTGACGCCGTGACCGGCGAGTTCCCGTTCCACCAGGCGCGCCATCTCGGGATCCAGGGGCGCCAAAATTTGCGGCGCCGCTTCCACAAGCGTGACGTCGAGGCCGAGCTCCCGCAAATTTTCCGCCATCTCCACGCCGATAAAGCCGCCGCCCACGACGACGGCCCGGCGCACCGCCGGGTCGGTGGCGCGTTGCCGTATCCGGTCGGTGTCGGCGACGTTGCGGAGGGTATACAGGTCGGGCACGTCTTCGATGCCCGGAATCGGAGGCCGGATTGGCTTTGCGCCGGGGGACAGCACCAGGGCGTCGTACGATTCTTCGTACTCGCCGCGATCCCGGCTGCGTACCGTCACCGTGCGCCTGTCCGGATGCACCGCAATCACTTCGCTGCACGTGCGCACATCGATGCGAAACCGCCGTTTGAGCGATTCGGGCGTCTGCACGAGCAGCTTCCCGCGCTCTTCGATCACGCCGCCGATATAGTACGGCAATCCGCAGTTGGCGAAGGAAACGTGTTCGCCTCTTTCAAAAAGGACAATCTCGGCATGCTCATCCAGCCGGCGCAGCCGGGTGGCGGCGGAAGCTCCGCCGGCCACGCCGCCGACGATGAGCACTTTTTTGCGAGGGGGGTTGTTCGGGCTGTTCATAGGGGTTGTCCTCCTTTTTGGCCATTTTGGGGATCCGGCGCGTTGCCGGTCGCATCCGTTGGTTCGGGAAACCAGAGGGAGAGCCACCGTTTGACCGTTTCGTCCTTCAGTCGATAATGCATTTCCAGACCGTGGCGCTTCGCTTCAATCACCCCGGCGGCGCGCAGCTTTTGCAGGTGCTGGGAAACCGTCGACTGGGGCAGGTCGAGGCATTCCTGCAGTTCCGAAACGTTGCGGCTTTGCTCCTGCCGATACAGCCCGTGGACGATGCACAGGCGGACCGGATGGGCCAGCGTTTTCAGCGTTTCGGCCATCTGTTCGTAGGCGGTGTAGTCCATTTTCATGGGCGGAAGCGCTCCTTATTATGAATCAATATATTTATATATTACGATATAACGATAAAAACGGCAAGGTTCCTGCGATCCTTCGACAAAACAGAGCGGCTGTTGAAACGTGCGGCCGTTGAAATCCGGAAACGCGGCGATCACCGGCAACCGGCATAGAAAACGCGTCCATCGGGCTTGCGGAAAAGCGGGAGAGGCCGCAGATTTCGGCATAGGGATCGACCGCCGCGCGTAAAGTGGCAAAGCGGCGTGTGCGGCCGGATGCAACCCGGCAGGTGCGGCGGATCCGGAGCGGCGCGGCATGGCCCCTCATTGCCGCCGGCGAAAGGCAAAGGGCAGGTACAAGAGGTGAAAAATGACCAGCGCCGCGGCTTCCATCGACAGAATATACCACGGCCACGGGCCAAGCAGGTCGAGGAGCGACGGACCTGGCGGCTTGCGGGCGATGAACATGTAGTTGCCGCCGGTGATGCCGTTGACGATGCCGACCGGGACCGCCAGCAGGTTGAGCCAAAGCATCGCACGCCAGACGGACGACCAGCGCGGCCGATAGCCGTATGCGGCGATCATGAACAGGGTGGAGACGATGATGCCGCCGTGGGCGACAAAGAAATAGAAAAACGTAAAGTGCGGATATCCCGACAAAATGGCCGCGGGCGTGATGAGCGCCTGCAGCGCCCCGCCGATGCCGGCGAAGTAGTTGAACTCGAACAGGCGGAAGCTCTTCGTCCAGAGCATGAGGAACGAAAGAATCAGCGTCAGGCTGCACAGGTGCAGGGGCAACGTTGCGGCCGGATCCCACCGGTCGGCGGTGAAATACCAGACGTGCAGCATGACGTCAAGCCCGAGCAGCACCGAAGCGAGCGCGTGCCGGACGGCATTGGCGAACCGGGGGCGTTGCGGCAGGCGCCGATACCCGAGGACGAGGGCGCACGATGCCGCAATGATGGCGAGCGACAACCAATGGGACAAGGAATAGAACGTAAACGGGGCCGTTTCGCCGCCGAAAAAGGTCACCTGCTCCAAACTTTTGTCACCACCTTTTTGCTGCCGCTGTCTGTCCGGCGTGTTGTTGCGCACGGGTTATCCATTAGACGATTCCGTTGCCCGGAAGGTTGACCCGGCCCCTCTCCGTTTGGATGCCCATTTTGCGAAAACGGGATGCAAGACATGCATCCCTTGTTGCCATGCCGGGCCGGAACGCCGAGGCTCCTTCCCCGGACGGAGGACGGTTTCCTGCGTCGGGTCGATTGACGCCGCGCCGCCGAATCCGATAGAATTGCGGATAACTGTGGAAGCTGCTTCCTGTTGAGCAACAAATCGGGGGAAAGGAGAAGGAAGATGACCTTTTTTCAAAAGATGGGCTGGTATTTCAAATTGAGATGGAAGTTTTATGCGATCTCCATCTTTTTGATCGTGGTGGATTACTCCCTCGGTTTGCTGCCGCCCCGCATCATCGGAAACACGGTGAACCGTTTGACATTGGGGGAAATGACGCGTCCGATCCTGGAATCCAGGGTGCTCTTGCTCATCGCCGTCGCGGTGGTGGCGTACGCGGTGATCGTGACGTGGGTGAACTTGCTGTTTCGCAATGCCATTTACGTGGAGAAGCTTTTGCGCTCCCGGCTGCTGGAACACCTGACCAAAATGTCTCCCGCCTTCTTTCACCGGTTCACGCGGGGCGACCTGATGGCCCAGGCGACGAACGACATCCGCGCCGTCAACATGGCGGCCGGGTTCGGCGTGATGACGTTCACCCATGTGGTGGTCGGCGGGACGCTGGTCATGGTGATGTTGTTCACCATCAACTGGAAATTGATGTTGGCCGCGATGATTCCGCTGCCGTTTCTCGCGCTGACCATCAAAACGCTCGGATCAATGATGCGGACGCGTTTTTTTGCGGCGCAACAGGCGTTCGGCAAACTGAACGACCAGGCGCTGGAATCAATCTCCGGCCTCCGGGTGATCCGCGCCTACGGCCAGGAAGATGCCGACGTGGAGGCGTTCCGGAAGGTGGCGGAAGACACCCGCATCAAGAACGTCCGCGTGTCCTTCGTCCATGCGCTGTTCCAGCCCGCCATCTCCCTGCTTGTCGGCCTCAGCTTCACGATCGCCATCGCCTTCGGTTCGTGGCTGATCATCCGTGGGGAGCTCGTGCTGGGGGATTTGATCGCCTTCGTCATGTATCTGGGTATGCTGATCTGGCCGATGATCGCCTTCGGCGAATTCATGAACGTCATGCAGCGGGGAAGCGCTTCGGCGGAACGGATCATGAACACCCTCGTGCAGCCGCCGGAACTGGTGGAAGCGGACGATCCCGTGCTGGACGCGAAGCCGGACGGCATCGAGTTTCGCGGCCTGACGTTCCGCTATCCGGGCGCCGACACGGACAGCCTGCGGGACGTGCGCCTGCGGCTCGAGCGGGGGCAAACCCTCGGCATCGTCGGCCGCACGGGAAGCGGCAAGTCGACGCTGGTCAAAACGCTGCTCCGCCTGTACCCGGTGGAGCAGGAGAAGGTGTTCATCGGCGGCGTTCCCATCGAACGCCTCGGCCTCGATCTGTTGAAGAGCTGGATCGGTTACGTGCCGCAGGAGCACATGCTGCTGTCGCGTTCGATCCGGGACAACATCCGGCTCGGCTGGATCGATGCCCCGCATGAAGCGGTGGAGCGCAGCGTGGAGCTGGCCGCCCTCGCTTCGGACATCAAAGAGATGAAAGACGGGCTGGAGACGCTGATCGGCGAAAACGGCCTGATGCTGTCCGGCGGCCAGAAACAGCGGGTCGGCATCGCCCGCGCGTTGCTCGTCGAACCGGAGATTCTCATTCTGGACGATTCGCTGTCGGCGGTGGACGCCCGGACGGAAAGCGCCATTTTGGACCATTTGCGGCGCGTGCGGAAGGACAAGACGACGCTGATCGTCAGCCACCGGATGAGCGCCGTCAGCCATGCCGACTGGATCATCGTGCTGGAGGACGGCCGCATCGCGGAGGAAGGCACCCATGCGATGCTCATGGCCGCGGGCGGCTGGTACAAAGAGCAATATGACCGGCAACAGCTCGAGCAATCGTTGGAGGAGGGGACGGCGTGAGCGAAGGCGGCGGACAAAGACGCGCTATGACAGACGGAAAAGGGAACGCCGGCGACGGGAACCGGGGGAACGTTGCCGGCGGGAACGGAAACGAAGTGAACAAAACGAACAAAGGCGGTGTCCATGCGATCGTCATGCGAGAGGAAGACAAAAAACCGGTCAGCCGGCAGACGGTGTTCTGGCTGCTGTCCTATGCGCTGCGCTACAAATTCCGGCTCGCCGGCGCCATCCTGCTCTTGATGACGGCGGTCGGCCTGGAGCTGCTCGGCCCGGTCATCAACAAAACGATCATCGACAACCATCTGATCCATGTCGGAACGCGGCCGGTCGAATACGGGCCGGTTCTTTCCATCATCAGCCTGTACGTCGGCGTGCTGGTCATTGCCGCCCTGTGCAACTACGCACAGTCGATTTTGCTGCAGACGACCGCCCTCCGCATCGTCTTCAACATGCGGATGGATTTGATGCGGCATTTGCAGCGGCTGGCGGTCCGCTTTTTTGACAACACGCCGGTCGGCACCCTCGTCAACCGGATTTCCAACGACACGGAATCGATCCGCGACCTGTACTTGAGCTTCATGGCCACGTTCACCGTCAGCCTCATGCAGGTCATCGGGATCTACACGTACCTGTTTGTCCTGGATGCCGCCATGGCGAAATACGTGCTGCTTCTGCTGCCGCTCTATGCAACGGTGATGTGGCTGCTGCTCCGGTACGGCAACCGGTATTTGTCGGCCATGCGGGCGCGCATCAGCGACATGAACACGATGCTGAGCGAGTCGATTCTCGTGATGCCGGTGTTGCAGCTTTTTCGCCGTGAAAAGGAAACGATCCGCGAGTTCGAACAGCTGAACCGGGATTGGCAGACGAACCATTTCAAGCAGCTCAGGCTCAACTCCCTCATTACCCGCAACCTGCTCAGTTTGTCGGCGTCTTTGATGATGGCGTGGATTTTGTGGAGCTACGGCATCGTTTCCCTGGAAACCGGCCTGACGATCGGGATGATGACGGCGTTTCTCGATTACATCGGGCGGCTGTACAATCCCGTCATCGCCGTGTTTGACCAACTGGTCAACGCCCAGCGGGCGTTGGTGGCGGCGGAGCGGGTGCGGGACATTTTGGAAGAGCCGGCGGACGAGCGGCAGGCGGATGCGTTTGGTGCGCCGGTTGGCGGCCTGGCGGAGGCGCCGGGCGAACGGACGGAGGTTCCGCGGCACGGCGCTCGGACGGAAGCGCGAGGCGAGCGGCGGATCGAACCGGCGAACGAACCGGTGAACGAACCGCGCAACGCCGCGCTCGCGGAAACGGCGGCGGGCCGGCAACCGGCGGAATCGGGCGAAGGCCATCCGGGAGAGCGCATCGAACCTGCGGTGCCCGCGCCGCCGAGAAAAACCGGCCATGTCCGCTTCGAAAACGTCTGGTTTGCCTACAACGGGCAGGAGTACGTGCTCAAAGACATCAACTTCGAGGCGCGCCCGGGCGAAACGGTGGCGCTCGTCGGCCACACCGGATCGGGCAAAAGTTCCATCATGAACCTGTTGCTCGGCTTTTACGATGCCACCTCCGGCACCATCACCGTGGACGGCACGGATATCCGCACCTTGTCCAAGCGGGAGCTGCGCAAAGACATGGCGGTGGTGCTGCAGGATCCGTTCCTGTTTGCCGGGGACATCCGGTTCAACGTCAGCCTGTACACGCCGGGAATCGACACCGGCGATGTGGAGCGGGCGCTGGCGGCCGTCGGCGCGGACGTCTTCGTCGACCGCTTGCCGCGCGGCATCCACGAGCCGGTCGTCGAGCGGGGCAGCACCCTGTCCGCCGGCCAGCGGCAGCTCATTACGTTCGCCCGCGCGCTGGCCCATGACCCGGCCATTCTCATCCTGGACGAAGCGACCGCTTCCATCGACAGCGAAACGGAGTCGCTCATCCAGCACGCCCTGCAGGTCGTCAGCCGGGGGCGCACCACCTTCGTGATCGCGCACCGGCTGTCGACGATCCGCGACGCGGACCAGATTCTCGTGCTGCACCGGGGCGAAATCGTCGAGCGCGGCACCCACGACGAACTGATGCGGCTGCAGGGGCGCTATTACCGGATGTACCAATTGCAAAAAGGCGAAGTGCTCGTTTCGTGATCCGGCGCCGGCCGCGAAGCAAAAAGAGCAGCACACCGGGGTTGCCCCGTTGCGCCGCTCTTTTCGTTTTGCGGCGGGTCGTCCTTTTGTTCAATGGAAAAGATAGAAACCTTCCGTGACGAAAAACAGCAGCAGGCCGACGGCCGTTGCGATGGTGATCTGCCGGGGAGAGCGATACAAGACGGCGATCGCGGCCGCGAACAGCCAGCAGCACTTCCAGCGGACCCCTCACGCTGAAATACCAAAAGCCGAAATGAAACGCATGGCCGGCCATCACCATCAGGATGACGGCGGAGACGAAGAGCGCCGCGAAGCCCCGTCCCCTGGCATACCAGCACACCGCCGCCGGAATCGGCGACAGGGCCGCAAGGATGAACCAACGGGTCATGTAGCGTTTTGGGAAAAAGCCCGCGATCCAGATCGTATAGGCGTAATAGCTGGCCAACATGCCGACGAGAAACAGCAAGACATGGAGGGCCGCCCGGAGGGGGGACTTGCTGCAAACGGAAATGAGCAAGGCGAGAAACAGCCAAATGCCCATGTCGGAAAAGAAGTTGCGCAAATCGAGCCGTTCGAGGAAGGCGGGCAACAGGTTGCTCGGCGTTTCGTCCAGCCATTTGGACACGGCGCCCAGCAACACGCCCGCGGCGAACAACAGCAATGCGTGGACGGCCGTTTTGGCCGCGGGTTGCGGTTCCGGCTTTCGGATGCCGCCGAGCAAGCGGCGTACCTTGGTCCAGGCCGTCACGTACATTCCCTCCCGTCTTGGATCCGGCAGTCCCGGCTCCCGGCTGCACCGGCAACGATGCGGCGATGCGCGGGGACGATCATCAAACAACAGAAATGAGTATACCAGCAACCGGGCCGTTTGGCGAACGCCCGTGCCGACGAAGGCATGGCAAATCCGGAGAAAGCCGGGTACACTTAAGAAGAGTTTATCCATTCAGGCGAAAAAAGGAGATTCCGACATGCATCCATTTGCGAACCGTACCATCGTCATCACCGGCGCCAATCGCGGGCTCGGGCGGGAGCTTGTGCACGTCGCGCTGGAGCGCGGATACAAGGTGGCGGCGGGCATGCGGGAAAGCGGCCTGCAATCCGCCGAAACGCGCGCGCTGGCCGAAGCCCATCCCGGCCGTTATTTGGCCGTTGCCATGGACGTCGCCGACGAAGCGTCCGTGGAAGCGGCGGCGGAGACGATCCGGAAGGCATTCGGCCAGGTGGACATCCTGATCAACAATGCGGCGATTTTGATCGCCCGGGACCAGAAGCTGGAACAACTGCCGCTGGAGGCGGTGGAGCAGACGTTCCAGGTGAACCTGTACGGCCCGATCCGCGTCACGAAGCACCTTCTGCCCCTCATGACGGGCGGGGAAGACAAGGCGATCGTCAACATCAGTTCGGAGGCCGGCAGCTTCGCCAACGCATACGGCGGCGATTATCCGTATGCCCTCAGCAAAGGAGCGCTCAACCTGTTCTCCGCCCATCTCCGGAACTACGTCGCCGAGCGTGGCATCCGCGTCTACGCCGTGCATCCCGGCTGGATCCGCACGGACATGGGCGGCGAGATGGCGCCCGGCGACCCGCTGGAGTCGGCACGGGGCGTTCTCGATCTGGCCGAAGGGCGCAAGGACAGGCCGGGCATGCCCGTATTTGTCGACTTCCGCGGCGAACCGATGGAACCTTGACGGGATGAGGACGGCGGCAGGCGCCAGGATTGGGTGAGCCAACCGCGGCCGCCAAAGCAGAGGAAACTGCGGGCTTCCGTTCGGTTTTTCGCCGGGAGCACTTCGCGACGGCCGCACAAAACCTTCACGAAGGCGTGCCCGAAGCGGGCGCAATCGGCGTCCATGTGCCCATATCCATCGACGCCTTGAACGCTAACGGAACGACAGGGCACTATTTCGCGATGAAGGGGTCGTATTTGGCCGAAAATCGCAAAATAGTGCCCTGTCGTTCCGTTAGCGCCGAAAAAGGCCCGGTTTTGCCCAAATAGCGCCCTGTCGTTCCGTTAGCCATCGATGCGGATGCCCGATCCCTCCGTGATGCCGCGGCTGCGCCTTCGAAGGGGCATCCTTCGCGTTTCATGCACGGATCGAGAGGCATCACCGGTGTATTGCGGCCGGCATAACCGTCACATTCCCTCCGCCCGCATATGCGCGGCGGTTTTTTCATGCCCGAAATGCGCGACCGCCGGATCTCCCGCATGTCTAGGATGGCCGTCGGATATGCGTTAGGAAGGAATGACCAAAGCAAGAAATATCAGTTGAAAAAACAGGCTTTTGCGATAAAATGGAAAATATTCTTGCGAACATGGGGGGAGATCCGGATGCCGGAAACGTCATTGCGCGTACATATCGGGAGGACGGATCGGCGTCCCGCGGATGCGGGCATGGACGAAAACCGTCTGCAAGAACTGGAACGCTACATGGCCGGCCTGGTGGACCAAGGGCGGCTGCAAGGGGCGTCCTGGCTGGTGGCCCGGGACGGGCATATCGTCGCGCATCATGCGCTCGGGCGGCGCACATTCCGTGCGGACAGCGACGGCCTGAAACCGGATGCGGTCCGGCCGGTGTATTCGATCACCAAGGTGATCACGGCCGTTGCGGTCATGATGCTGATCGAAGACGGGAAGCTGTACCTCATGCAGCCCGTCGCGGATTGGCTGAAGCCGTTTGACCATCCGATGCTCAGGCCGATCAACCTGTGGCACTTGCTGACGCACACCTCGGGACTCGACCCGGATCCCGGCTTTGATTTGGAACCGTATGAGAAACCGAGATATGGCCGGTGGATCGAACACCGGCGCAGACAAGAGCCCGACCGGGCATGGACCGCCGACGACATCGTCCAACTTCTCGTGTCCGGCCCCGTGCGGACAGCGCCCGGCCGTGAGTGGCTGTACAGCACCGTCGGTTACGTCATTCTCGCCGAGGTCATCAGCCGGGCGGCGGGCATGCCGTACGAGCGGTTTGTCGAGGAACGGATTTTCAGGCCGCTCGGCATGAACCGATCCTTCTTCCGGGTTCCCGGTCCGCTCCACGACGAAACTTGCGTCGTCAACGGTTGGGAAGAAGCATGGCTGAAGGAGGGCAAAAAATCGGACGTGGCGCTTCCGCCCGGTGGCAACGGCATGTTCAGCACGCTGGAAGATTTGTGGCGTTTCGGACAGGCGATGCTGGACGACGGTCATTTCGGAGGCGTGCAAATTTTGGGCCGCCGCATGGTCAGGGAAATGACGTCCAACCAGCTGTACGGCGTGACCAGCACGGCCTGGGGCAAGAAATACCCCAAATTCGAATACGGCATCGGATGGTCGCTGCACATGGGCGATCTTTGTTCGCCGGGTTCGTTCGGCCATGAAGGATTCGGCCGCTGCCTGCTCATCGTCGATCCGGCCGAGCGGCTGGTGTTCGTCTGCTTCGCGCCTTCGCAGCACGAGTGGGTGCCGGAGTCGGTCAACGCGCCGCAAAATATTGTCTGGTCCGCATTGTCGTAACGAAAGGGAGGGAGACCCCATGAAGGGATTCATCCATGAAGGAGAAGTCGACATTACCCCCGAAGAAGCCGGGTACCGCACGGAAACGCTGGAGAAGCTCAACGCGCTGCTCGATTCCCTGGTGGAAAGCGGAAGGCTGGCGGGCGCCTCCTACATGATGTCGCGCGGCGGTCGCGTCTTCGCCAATCGCGCGGCGGGAAGGCTGCGCCTCACGCCGGACAGCCCGCCCTTCACCACCCAGTCCATCCGGCGCATCGCTTCCATTACGAAACTGTTTACCGCCGCGTGCATCCTGCGCCTGGTGGAGGAAGGAAGACTTTGGCTCAATCAACCGGTCGCCGACTGGATTCCGGAATTCAGGGAAAGGCCGTTCGACAAGATCACCCTTTTCCATCTGCTCACCCACACGTCCGGCCTCCGTCCGGATCCCGGCTATTTTCTGGAGCCGTATCCCGTCTATTGGCGGGATTGGGAATTCGCCTTCGATGAAGAGGCAAACTCGGGCGAAGCGCGGGACGGAACGGCCGGCGGAGAAGGCGGTCCGAATTTTCGGCGCCGGTCCCCCTGGATCAAATCGTTGCTCGCCGGATCGCTCCGCCACGAGCCGGGCGCCGAATGGCATTACTGCACGGCGGGGTTCGCGCTGCTCGGGCAGGTCATCCGCCGGGCGACCGGCAAGCCGTACGAAGAGGTTTTCCAGGAGAAGATCTTTGATCCCCTCGGCTTGAGCCGCACGTTCTTCAACGTGCCGGATGAACTGAAGGACCAGGTGTGCATCATCAACGAGTGGGAGGAAGAGCGGCTGCATTACCGGGTCGGTCCCGACGGCATGCCGTCCACGGGCGGCGGAATTTTCTCCACCCTCGGCGATCTGCACCGGTTCGGCCTCGTGCTGATGAACATGGGATCGTGGGACGGGGTGCGCATCCTCGGCCGCAAAACCGTGGAGCTGATGCGGCGCGACCAGTTCCCCGACGGCATCTATGCCTACCATTGGGGCGAGAACACGCAAAACTTCCACATCGGCCTCGGCGCCACCATCGGCAGGACGGGGGAACCGTTCCGCGGCACCGCCTTCGGCCATGAGGGCGCCGGCCGCTGCATGATGCTGGCCGATCCGGAGGAGCAGTTTGTGGCCGTCTATTTCGTGCCGTCCAACGAGGACTGGCTGCCGGAATCGATCATCAACGTCCGCACGATGATGTGGGCGGGTCTGAAGTAGGCCGGTGACACCATGAGCGATTCGATGCCAACGGAAGCCCGGGTCCGCGCCCGCCGGCCGGCTGCAGCCATCCGGCGCCTGGCGGGGGCGACCCGGGCGATCGCCCTGGCGACGTACAAAGAGTGGGCGGCCTATCGCACCCACATGCTCGCCACCATCCTGATCGGGCCGGTTTACTTTCTCGTCCAATATTTCATCTGGCACGCCGTCTACTCGAACCGGGAAACGCTGAACGGCTTTACGCTGGAGCAGATGCTGGTCTATTACGGCGTCATGTCGGTCATCACGTACCTGACCTTCGATTTCGCCGATTGGAATTTGCAGATGCTGATCCGCACGGGCAAGTATGTCACCTTCGTGCTCCGGCCGGTGTCCCACCGGTTTTACGCCCTGTCCCAGAAAATCGGTCACCGGAGCCTCGGCTTTTTCCTCGAGTTTTTGCCGGTGTTTCTCATTTTCCTGTTCGTGTTCCGGATCGACCTCGTTCCGGCCCATGCCGGCTGGGCCGTCCTTTCGGTCTTTCTCGGGTTTCTGATGACCTTTTTCATCAATTACTGCATCGGGCTCACGGCGTTCTGGCTCGTCAGCGCGGAAGGGATGCGCCGGCTGTTCCATCTCGTCCGCGACCTGACGGCCGGCGTGTTTCTGCCGCTCACCTTCTTTCCGGAAGCGCTGCAGAAAGTGTTGTTCGTGTTGCCTTTTCAATTCATGCAATACGTGCCGGTGCGCGTCTGGCTCGGGGAGTACGAGCTGGCGGGCATCACGATGTCCATTCCGCAAATCGTCGGCCTGCAGGCCGTCGCCGTGCTGGTCATGTGGGGCGTGACGGAAGCGTTGGCGTGGCTCGGCATGCGACGGTTTACGGGGGTGGGCGTATGAGAAAACTTTGGCCTGCTGCGGGGGTGGATACATGAAGTTGCAGGCGGAATCCGTGAAGCCGGGCGGCCGCGTGAGGGAGCGGCCCTGGGAGTCCGTGAAACCGCGCGGGCGCGCCAGGTCCATCCTGGCCTGCTTCGCTGCCGTCGTGCGCACCAACTTCGCCTCCCGCATGGCGTACCGGGGCGACTTCGCCCTTGGCCTTGTCATGATGCTGGCGGGCGACCTGATGGTGCCCCTTGTCACCCTGCTCGTCTACCGTTCCGGCGCTTCGTTCCCCGGTTGGGCGTTCCACGAGGCGATCCTCATCCAGGCGGTGTTCACCCTGGCGAAAGCCGTCGCGTTCCCGTTTTTCTTCGGCATCATCTGGAGCACGCTGGACAGGGTGCGGGAAGGCACCTTCGACCTGATGCTGATCAAGCCGCGCAGCCCCTTGTTCATGTCGATGATCAACGGATTTGACGTGGAGGATTTTGGGCGGTTTCTGAGCGGCGGCGTGCTGTTCGGCTACGCGCTGGCGATCATGCCGGACAAACCGGGAGGCCTCGCCTGGCTGCAGTTCGTGCTGTTGTTCCTTTTTGCGCTCCTCGTGCTGTTTGCCGTTTCCCTGTTCATGTCGGGGCTTCTGTTCAAATGGGTGGGCAGCAGCCGGGTGTACGACATTTTCGACGCGGTGACGATGTTCGGGCAGTATCCCGGCAACCTGTTTTCAAAAAGCTTCCTGAACGTGATCCTGTACGTGGTGCCGGTGGCGATGCTCGGGTTTGTGCCCGCTTCGGCGCTGCTCGGCCGGCTGGACGGTTCGGCATGGATTTCGGCGGCGGTTTGCGTGGCGCTGGCCGGCGCGTCATGGGCGTATTGGCAAGGCATGCTCAGGCAATATACGAGTGCGGGGGGATGAGCATTGATCGAAGTCCGGCAGTTGAAAAAGACCTATACGACGTACCGTCGCGGCCATTCGTTCCGGGAAGCGCTGGCGAGCCTGGTAAAACGGGACATGGTCGAGGTGGAGGCGGTCAAGGGCATATCGTTCCGGATCGAAAAAGGGGAGATCGTCGGCTTCCTCGGCCCGAACGGCGCGGGGAAGTCGACGACGCTCAAAATGCTCACCGGCGTGCTCCATCCGACGTCGGGGGAGGCGGAAGTGATGGGGTACGTCCCCTGGAAGCAGCGCAAACGGTACGTCGCCAACATCGGCGCGGTGTTCGGGCAGAAATCGCAGCTGCTTTGGGACATTCCGCCGATCGACGCCTTCTATTTGAACAAGGAAATCTACGACGTGCCGGAGGCGGCGTTCCGCGAGACGATGGACGAGCTGACGGAGCTGCTCGGCGTGGGGGACATCATCCGCAAGCCGACCCGGCAGCTGTCCCTCGGCGAACGGATGAAGTGCGAATTCATGATGGCGATGTTGCACCGGCCGCAGGTGGTGTTTCTTGACGAACCGACCATCGGGCTCGACGTGATCGCCAAGGAAACGATCCGCCGGTTCATCCGCGAAATGAACGCGAAAGGCGTCACCTTCATTTTGACGACCCACGATCTGGGCGACGTGGAAGAGCTGGCCCGCCGCGTGATCGTCATCAACCACGGGGAGATCGTGTTCGACGGCGGCATCCGCGATCTGGCCACCCATCTCGGCGACCGGAAGCGGGTGCGCGTCACGACGGAACAGCCGGCGGATTGGGCGGGGATCGCGGGAATCCAGGTAACCGGCCGCAAGGCGGAGGAAACCGAACTGGAACTTGATACCGCGGCCCTTCCCCTCAAGGATTTCATCGGCCTCGTCAACGAGCGGTACATGATCCGCGACATGGCCATCGAGGCGCTGCCCATTGACCGGGTGATCAAGGAGCTGTATCAAAGGCAATGAAAAAACCGGGCACAAGCCCGGTTTTTTTGTTCGGATCGGCGGATGGCAACCCCCGTCCGGTCATTCGCTCGGCAGTTCGCCTTCCGGCAACGGGATTTCACCCTCCGGCAGTGGAATTGCACCCTCCGGAAGCGGAATTGCACCCTCCGGCAACGGGAACTCACCTTCCGGCAGCAGCAATTCGCCCTCCGGCAACGGGAATTCACCTTCCGGAAGCGGAATTGCACCCTCCGGCAACGGGAATTCACCTTCCGGCAACAGGATGTCACCCGCCGGGAGCGGCGCATCACCCCCCGGCAACGCGAACACGCCCGAGTCGCCTGCCATCAGCAGCTTCTGACCCTCGTTTTGCAGGGTATCCAGCACCTCGTCCACCGTCTTGTCCTTGCGGATCAAAGCGTTCACTTCACCGGAGAGCAAACCGAAAATGCCGAACTTGAAGGCGCCGGGCAAATCGTCGTCCAGCCGGTACAAGTTCGGCGTGGTGGACGGCTTCAACTTGTAGAACGCCTCGATGTTTTTCCCGTATTTCGTCGCGAATCCCGTCCGCGACAACAGATCCATGCTCGAACGGGACTTGGCCCGCGCCAGGTCGTCGCCGTTGACGTATTTGATCACTTCCCAGGCCGCGTCCGCCGCATCCGATGTGGCGTTGATCGCGAAAATCTGGTAGACGTTGACCGTGCCTCCCCGTTCGCGGTCAGAGGAGCTGACGGGCGCGGTGACCAGTTCGAAGTTTACCGCCCGGTCCGGGCTGCGCTGGGCCGCCTGGTTCAGCTGATCCAACAAATAGGCATCGCTGAGCATCATGGCGCTCGTGCCGGCGGTGAACGGATTGCCGAAGAGATAGTCGTCGTAGTTGGGAATGATGAACGGTTCGTTCGGATCCCGCGGCATCGGCGAGACGCCGGAATGGAACAAGTCCGCCACCATGGTCAATATGCGTTCCCAGTCTTCGTTTTTGACCGTCATTTGCTTGCTGTCCGGATCCACGAACACGATGCCTTCCGTTTCGGCGATGCTGTTGACGATGTCAACCGGCTGCACGTAATCGTTGAACGTGAGGCCGTAGAGGCGGTTTTCCTCGGATTCGCTCACCGGAAAACGCTTGGCCAGCTGGATCACTTCCTCCCAGGTCATCTGGTCGGTCGGATGCGGAACGCCATACCGGTCAAACAAGTCCACGTTGTAATACAGTGCCCGGGTGCCGAACTTCGGCGCCAAACCGTGCAGCTGTCCGCCGGCCCGGTCCCTGAGCATTTCGATGACCATGGGTGAAATCGCTTCGATGTCGTATTTGTCCGAGGCGATTTTCGGCTCGAGATTGACCAGCCGGTTTTCTTTGTAAAGCCTTTCGTACTCGTCCAGCGACAGGACCAGGATGTCGGGATTGTTATCCTCGATGAATTGGATGAACGCCTTGTTGTAATCGAATTCCGGATCCGGGACGGGCGAGTACAGGCCGCTCATGCTCACCACTTCGATTTCCAGGTTGGGAAATGCCGCATAAAGCAGCTCGCCGAATTCCCGGAAAAAGCCTGCTTCCTCAAAATACATGACCTTGAGCGTTACCGTCTGTCCGCTGTTCAACGGGTTCTCGTCTTTTCCCGATGTTGAACAGGCGGTCAGCACCAACATGCATGCCAAAATGATTGCGAGAATGTTGTGTGTTTTGCGCTTCATCGGTTTCAAGTTCTCCCCCTTTTCAATTTGAAACCTGAAGAAAAAGGATCATTCAAACGACCAACGACATGTCCTTTTTTGTTGAAACGTTTTAGCGCCACCACCTCCGAGTGCGGATGTTCCGTCTCCGGGGTTCCGTTTCATTCCCAATCCTTTATGATGGGCTGCCATGACGGCCTGAAAAATTTTCCATGGAGAATGAATACGCAACCAACCAAATGTTACCATGTCAGACATTCGGAAAACAACCCAATTTTTTGGTGATCGGGTCAATCTGGATGAACGTCCATGCAAAGAGACCCGTCCGGGCATAGAGTGAGTACAGACCAAACGCAAGGAGGTGCTCGCTTATGTCAGCAGTGGCAGGATACGGCGGCGGATTCACCACGACCGGGGTGATTCTGGTTCTGTTCATTCTTCTGGTCATCGTAAGCCGTGCGGGGTTCTTTGGCGTGTAACGGCGCCGCTTGATTTCGGGCAAGGCAGGGAGACAGGCGTCGGGCAGCATCGGATGGACAGGAAGACAAGGGCAGCAAGGGATGGGCAGTCATGCTGCCCGAAAGCCTGCCCCCGACCGGACCAAGCGTCCCGCATGAATTGCGCTGGATAAGCCGGCACACAGCAAAGCCGCCCTCCCGAACGGGAAGGCGGCTGATTTTTTTGCCTTTGTCGTGCCCATCAACCGGACGGGCGTTCCGGCGGTTCATCGGCTTCCTCCCGGCTGATCAGCAGGTAATCTTCCGGATCGACGTGAACGCCGTCCAACAGGATTTCGTAATGCAGATGCGGGCCGGTGCTGCGGCCCGACGAACCGATTTCGCCGATCGGGTCCCCCTGGCGGACGATCTGGCCGGGTTCCACGTGCAGCGCGTTCAAATGGCTGTAAACGGTCGTGTATCGTTCGTTGTGCATGATGACGATTTGCCTGCCGTGGGCTTCCTTCCAGCCCGCTTCCTGGACGACGCCGTCCGCCGCGGCGTAAACCGGATCCCCCTTCTCGCCGTCGATGTCGATGCCGTTGTGGTGGGCGGCCTGCCCGGAAAACGGATCGCGGCGGTAACCGTAGGGGGAATTGATTTTCCGCGAATCCGTCGGCCACATGATCGGGGTTTGTCGGAGCCGTTCATGCAAACCGTTGAACTCCGTCAGGGTGACCAGGTAATTGTTCCGCAGGACGCGGGCGTCCTCGAGCAATTCCGCAAACTTGTCGCGGATCGCTTCCGCGTCGCCGTCCGTCTTGCGCGCCTCATAGGCGACATACAGCCCTCCCGCGCCGGCGGAGGGAACCCCGGATGCGGACACGGCGATCTGCGCCCGGTTCGCCATGCGGCGCATTTCGCGTTCCAGGCGCTCCAATTCCGCCATGCGCAATTGCGCGAGGTAGGCCTGATCTTTCAACAGGTCCAATTCTCTCTCCAGTTTCCGATTGATCGAATCCCGCTCGGCAATGCTGGCTTCCGCCGCCCTCCGTTCCTTCTCGAGCTGGCGTTCCAGGGAATGGATTTTTGCCGTGAGCGCCATGAACGCCGCCACGACGCCCAGGGCGAGGGCAATCAGCAACAGGAAAACCGGCTCCAGCGGAATCGATTGTTTCGGCGTTTTCCGGCTCATCGGCACCTCCGGATCGCGGAAAATGATATAATGGTGCAAAACTCGTCACGAGGCGGTCTGCATGCGGAGGCGGTCGTGATGTTCGATTCATGGGATGCGAACGGATATGTCCTGCCCGATGGTTCGCCGGGCGGCATCAAGGTGCTGCGCCGCGAAACGCTCTACGTTGGCCTGAACGGCAACCGGGTGGAGCGTTTTTGGGATGCGCGGCGCAGCTATATTTATAAACCGGTCGGCTTTCCGAAGACCGCCGGCCGGGAGCGATGGGTTGCGAGCCGTCTGAAGCCGCTTCTGCGCGGCATCCGGATGCCGGAGATTGTCGCTTCGTCGGATTCAGGGACGCAACCGCCGGATGGCGCGGCCTGGATCATCTATGAAGATTTGGGCGAACTGTCGCCGCCCCGTACCGCCGCCGACGTCGTGAAAGCCGCCGGCTGGGCGGTGGAGTGGCACCGGTTGCCGCCGGACCTCGTGCCGGCCTCCTTCGACGGGCACACGCCGAAAATCCGGGAAGTTGCGGAGGCCCTTGCACAAGATGATGCCCTGGAGAAGCGGCTGGCGCGCGCCGGTGCGGCGCATGCCGGCAAATGGGCGGCGCGGCTGCCGGAACTGGGCCGGCGCCTGTTTCACCTTGACGTGGTTTGCCACGGGGATTACCATCCCGGCAACATCGCGATGAATTTCGCTGAACCCGTGGTGCTGGACTGGGAATTCGTCCACCGGAACCACCTGTATTGGGACTTGTATTGCCTGATGGACATCACCAGTTTCCGCTACCGCAAAATCCCGCTCGGCAATCGCGGGAGGGTGCGGGCCCTCAAGCGGTATCTGGACGCCCTGGCGGACAAGCCCGCCGGGTTGGACCGGCTGTCATTGGCCGAGTTTGTCGAAGGGTACGCCGTGTACGCGGCCGTCTATTCGGCATGGATTCTCGGCCTCGTTGAACGCGATTTGGCGTCCGGCCGGGCGAAGCGGCGGCAATTGGAACGGCAATGGCGGGAAACCGCCGGCGTGCTGGACGATTGCTTGGCCCTGCTCGGTTCGGACGATGAGAAAGGAGAGTGCGGTTTGCCGTGACGGACGAAACATTCCGGGAAGAACGCCCGCCGCTTGTTTCCGTCATCGTTCCCACCTACAACCGGCACCTCGAGCTGGCCGAGTTGCTGGAGTCCCTCAGCCGCCAGACGTTCCGCTCCTTCGAGGTGATCATCGTCAACGACGGAGGAGCGCCCGTCGAACCGGTGGTCGGACTGTACCCCGAGCTGGACGTGAAACTGGTGAACAGCGAACAAAACCTCATGCACGTCCGCGCCCGCAACCTGGCGCTCGGCCTGGCGCGGGGCGAATGGATCATGCCCTGCGACGATGACGACCTGCTCGTGCCGACCCACCTGGAACGCATGGTTGCGGAGAGCGGCGATGCCGACTTTCTTTACAGCGATGCGGAAATCGTGGAATTTGCCGCGGACGGCGGGGAACCCGTCCGTCTCCCCCGCAGCCGGCGCCTGTTCGCCTACGCCTGCGACCCCGAAGGGATGCGGAAATTTTCCACTTATGTTCCCTCCGGCTCGCTCTACCGCAAAGCGATCCACGAGGCGATCGGCCCGTTTGATCCGGACATGCACCATTACTGGGACTGGGATTTCCTGCTCCGGGTGATCGGGCGGTTCCGCGTCAAGCGGGTGGCGGCAGCCGGCGTGCTGTATGCCTTCGCTCCGTCTTCCGGCAACCTGTCCGACAACCTGGCGGACATGGCGCCGTACCTCGGCCGCCTGTGCGCCAAGCACGGACTCGGCGACCTGCCGGTCAAAAATTTCTTCCTGCTCCTGGAAGAACCCGACGTGAAGGCGCGCCGGGCGGACAGCGAGATCGTATGGGACGGAACGCCGTTCCGCTCCCGGCTCGCCGCCGCAAGGCTTCAGTGAAGGACTCCGGCAGGCCGGCCCTTGTCCCGGAAGGATTCGGTTGCCCGGTCTTGCAAATACGCTGCCGATTCGCCGCTTTCCCGATGACGGGGAAGGCGGCTTTTCTATCCTGATTGGATATACGAAATGTATCTAGCAGGGAAGATACATAACGTATCTTTCCCCCTTTCTATCCTAACCGCTCATTTTCCGCATAGTCAAGCGGTTTTTCACCTTTTTCTTTCGGCAAAGTTCACTCTTTTGTCTCGACAATCGCTTACAAACTATTGACAGGGATACTAAATGTATCATATATTCAGGATGATTCCGATACATAAAGTATCACACTTTGCTGGACGGGAGATGATCGACTCCGGAAAAAAATGTCGCAGATTCGCCATGCCGTCGCATGACGGAAAACAGCGGAACGTTTGACCAAATGAGACACATCCAACGAACGCATCGGAAGGAAGACGAAACGGAGGGCTTGATGATGAGCGGCAAAACGAGGATAGGCGTGGTCGGAACCGGGTTGATCGGCAAAGGGCTCACGATGGAGCTGGAGCGTCAGCCGGATCTGGAAGTGGGCGCCATCCTGACGCGGCGGGACATCGCAACGATGGATGGCCACCCGAGCCGGGAAAGGCTTACCAATGACGTGGATACGTTCATGAGCCGCGTCGATCTCGTGGTGGAATGCAGCGGGGACTGCATTTACGGCACGGAGGTGATCGACCGCGCCATCCGGGCGGGCTTGCCCGTGGTGACCATGAACGCCGAGCTGCAGGTGACGACGGGTTCCTGGTTTGCCCGGCGCGGATTCATCACGGAAGCGGAAGGAGACCAGCCCGGCTGCCTGGCGGCGCTGAAGGAAAACGCCGTCAGCATGGGCTTTGAACCGCTCGTTTACGGCAACATCAAAGGTTTCCTGAACACGAACCCGACCAGGGAAGACATGGAGTATTGGTCCAGGCGGAACGGGACGACCCTCGGCATGACCACCTCGTTCACCGACGGCACGAAGGTGCAGATCGAACAGGTGCTGGTCGCCAACGGCCTGGGAGCCGGAATCGGCAAGCCCGGGCTGGTCGGCCTCGCGGCGGACGACGCCCACGAGGGCGGCGTGCTGCTGGCCGAGCTGGCGCGGCAGACGGGTACGCCGATCAGCGACTACATTCTTTCGCCGAAACTGCCGCCCGGGGTGTTCATCACCGCGCGGCATGACGAACGGCAGCAGGACGCGCTCCGCTACTACAAGATGGGCACGGGCCCCTATTACACGCTGCTGGTCAATTTCCATCTGTGCCATCTGGAGATCCTCAAAACGATCCGGCGCGTGCTGTCCGGAGGCGGCGTGCTGCTGAACAACGGCACCCATCCGAAATACAGCGTGGCGGCGGTGGCCAAACGCGATCTTGCCGTCGGCGAACGGATCGAGAAAGGCATCGGCAGCTTCGAGGTGCGGGGCATCGCCGTCGAGACGGAGAAGGTGCCGAACCATGTGCCGATCGGCCTTCTGGCCGACGCCCGGATCGTCCGGCCGGTGAAGGAAGGCCAGATGCTCACCTTCGCCGACGTCGTGCTGCCGGACACGCTGGCGCTCCGCGCCTGGAAAGAAATTCACGAGGCGGCGGCCCCGGCGCCGCACGCGGCGATTTCGTGACGGCGAACCGGGGAGGCGACCGCATACATGGCAAGCACGGAAAACTACGATCTGGTCATCGTGGGCGCGGGCATCATCGGCCTCGCCACGGCCAGGGAATGGATTCGCCGGTATCCGGACAGCCGGGTTTGCGTGCTGGAGAAGGAGCCGGCGGTCGCCCGCCACGCCAGCGGGCGCAACAGCGGCGTGCTGCACGCCGGCTTCTATTACTCGGCCGACAGCCTGAAGGCGCGGTTCACGCTGGAAGGCAACCGGTTGATGGCCGCGTATTGCGAGGAGCACGGGCTGCCGATCAATCGGTGCGGCAAGGTGGTGGTGGCGACGGACGCGGCGGAAGTGAACGGACTGCACGAACTCAAGCGGCGCGCCGAGCGAAACGGCGTACCGCTGCAGTGGGTCGATGAACGGGAGCTCATCGACATTGACCCGAACGCCAAAACCGTTCACCGGGCGCTCTACTCGCCGCTTACCGCCACCGTCGATCCGGAGCGGGTGTGCGAAACGATGCGCCGGGAGATCGCGGATCGCGGCGTTGCCATCAAGTTTGCCACGCCGTTCCGGCAGGCGAACGGGAACACGCTCAAAGCCGGCAACGAGACGATCCGGTTCGGCTATCTCATCAACGCGGCCGGCCTGTACGCCGACAAAATCGCCCACGGCATGGGATTCGGCCACGATTACGAGATCATCCCGTTCAAGGGGCTGTATTTGAAGTACGAAAAGAACAAAAGCGACGTGCGAACGAACATTTATCCGGTGCCGAACCTGAACAATCCGTTTCTCGGCGTGCATTTCACGAAAACCGTCGACGGCTCGATCAAAATCGGCCCGACGGCAACGCCGGCGTTCTGGCGGGAAAATTACAGGGGCATGGCCGGGTTCAGGGCGGGCGAGTTTCTGAAAATCGCCGGCTCGCAAAGCCGCCTGCTGGCCGCCAACGCCTTCGGCTACCGGCGTCTTGCGCTGGAAGAAATGAAGAAATACGTGCGCAGTCATTTCATCGCGCTGGCTGCGCGGCTCGTGAAACGGCTCGATCCCGACGGATTCGGCGGCTATATGCGGCCGGGCATCCGGGCGCAACTGCTGGACAGGCGGACGAGGGGGTTGGTGCAGGACTTCGTCGTGGAAGGCGACCACCGGTCGCTGCACGTGCTGAACGCCGTGTCTCCGGCGTTCACCTGCTCCATACCGTTCGCCCGTCATCTCGTGTCGATCGCGGAACAGAAACAAGGAGGAACAACGAAACATGAAGCGGGTTGAAACGAAACTCGACGGCGTATTCATCCTTGAACCGACCGTGTTCGGGGATTCGCGCGGATTTTTCATGGAAAGCTACAACCGCCGGGCATTCCGGGAAGTCGGCATCACCCTGGAGTTCGTGCAGGACAATCATTCCCTGTCGGAGGCGGCCGGCATCATCCGCGGGCTGCATTACCAGAGCGAGCCGATGGCGCAAAACAAGCTGGTGCGGGTGCTCACCGGCGCCATCTACGACGTGGCGGTGGACATCCGGCCGGATTCGCCGACGTTCGGCCATTGGGTCGGGGTGGTGCTGTCGGAGGAAAACAAGCGGCAGCTGTTCGTCCCGAAAGGGTTCGCCCACGGATTTTGCACCCTCGTGCCGAACACCCAGGTGCTTTACAAAGTCGACCAGTACTATTCGCCGGAGCACGACCGCGGCATCCTGTGGAACGATCCCGATCTCGGCATCGACTGGCCGGTCCGCAATCCGAAACTGTCGGAGAAGGACAAAAATTTGCCGCTCCTGCGGGAGCTGCTCGCTTCGAACGCCCTGCGCGAAGTGAAGGAGGCGTAAGCGATGGATCGCGGAAACGGAAAAACGGTGGTCGTCACCGGCGCCGGCGGTTACATCGGCAGCGTGCTGGTGCCCAAACTGCTGAAAGAAGGATATCGCGTGCGGGCGATCGACCGGTTTTTCTTCGGCCGGGACAAATTGCCGCAGCACGAGCGGCTCGACATCGTGCAGGAAGACGTCCGCCGCATCGCCGAGGAACATCTGACGGGGGCCCATGCGGTCATCGATTTGGTGGCCATCTCCAACGACCCGAGCGGCGAGCTGTTCCAGGAAGCGACGTACCAAATCAACCACCAGGCGCGCGCCCGCACGGCGCAACTTGCCAAACGGGTCGGCGTCGGACGGTACATCCTGCCTTCCTCATGCAGCATTTACGGTTTCCAGGACCCCGGGGTGATCGTCAACGAACAATCGCCGACCAATCCGCTTACCACCTATGCGAAGGCCAACGAAATGGCGGAGCGGGACGTGTTGCCGCTGGCGGATGACGCCTTCACGGTGACGGTCATGAGACAAGCCACCATTTTCGGGCTGTCCCCCCGCATGCGGTTCGATCTCGCCATCAACGGCATGACGTGCGGTGCCTGGGAAACCGGCAAAATCCCGCTCATGCGCGACGGCAGCCAGTGGCGGCCGATGCTGCACGTGCAGGACACCACCGACGTCATGCTGCTGCTGCTGGAAAGCGAACCGCACCTCATCAACGGGCAAATTTTCAACGTCGGATCGTTCAACTGCCAACTGGGCGACCTGGCCGAGCAAATCGTCCGCGCCCTGCCCATCGACGTCGGCATCGAATGGTACGGGGATCCCGACAACCGCTCCTATCGGGTCGATTTCGGGAAAATCACCCGCGTGCTCGGGTGGAAGGCGAAATATACCGCTGCGGACGGCGCGTTGGAAATTTTCGAGGCGCTGCAAAGCGGCAAACTGACCAAAAACGACGAAACGATCACGCTGAAATGGTACCAGGAACTGAACAAATGGCACCGGATCATCAAGGAGCGGGAACTGTACGGCAGCATGCTGGATGCCTTCACGATGACCGGATGACAAAAACAGACGGAACTTCTCATTTTTTTTGGACATCAACCGACAGTCTGGACAGCGGCGATTTCCTATAATAGGTTCTGGCCTTCTAAATTCAGATTAAATTTAGATATAGAAACACCATTTCGACCTGCAACATCCGGCATATTCTTTTACAAGCTTCGCAAAATGCGAGAGAAGAGGATGAGGGATGAGAGAGGAACGCAAGGTGGAAGCGGACATTCGGACGATCGCAAGGGAACTCGGGCTGGACCTGGAAAAAATGTGGGTGGCCGTGTTCGGCAAAGAACCGGTCGGTGAGCGACAGACATGACATCAAGCTCCGCGCGGAGCTTCGTTTCTTGCAACCCGGTGCGGGCTGAACATCGAAAGATAGCTGATTTTCGCTTGACATGTTACATTTTGTATCGTACAATGAGCGATGTCGAAGCTACTAAATGTATCTTTTTTCGTAACGAGTGATACAAATGGGAGAATGGGATGGCCGTTGCCGAAGAAAATATGTCCGTCTCAAATTACCCGGCACGTTCGGCGAGCTGTCGATCACGGCGATCGGGGGCTATCAGGTCAGGAGCACGAGCCGAAGGGTGCTGGTGTATGACATCAGCCCGGGCGGCCTCCGTTTTGCCTCCGGCCTCCGGTTTCCCGCCAAACGGAAAATCCGGGTGATGGTGAAAATGGCGATTTCCGGGCTCTTCTTCGAAACGGAAGGGCTGATCGTCTGGCGCAGGCCGAGCGAGAACATGTTCGAGTACGGCGTCGCATTCGACATCACCTCCCTGCACCGTTCGTTTCTCATCCGCATGCTGAACCAGCTGTATGCCGAACTGAATCCCGGACGGGAGCGCATCCGGCAATATTATGCCTGCTTGTCCAACCGCTATCTGGAAGAGCAGCGCTCGCGTATCGACTATACGGTCTAAACCACGAAGAGAGAGGAAGATCATCCGGTGGAACTGCGTGACATGTTGCATGTTGTCAGGCGAAGATTGGGCCTCATCGTTTCGATGGTGGCCATCGCCGTAGCGTTGACGGCTTCCGTGACGATGTGGCTCATTCCGGACGTCTACGAAGCCCGGGCGGAACTGATTGTCAACAAACCGGCCGAAACGGGCATTCCTGCCATCAACTGGGATACCGTGGCCGTCAACCTGCAATTGATGTCCACTTACCGTCACCTGGCCAATTCCCAGGCGGTCATGGACGAAGTGCTTCGGCTTGATCCCGCCTTGCCTTACACGGCGCGGGAACTGTCGGATCTGGTGGACGTGGACGTGAAGGACGGCACGCAGCTGATCACCGTCCGCGTTCGCGATACCGACCCCGAACGGGCGACGGAAATCGCCGGACTTTCGGCCCGCGCCTTCAAGACGAAGGTGGCGGAAATCATGGGGGCGGACCACGTCACGATCATCAGCGATCCGGATCGGGCAGGCACCGCCGAGCAGGTCGGCCCGAATTTGCTGCTGAACGCGCTGGCGGCTTTCGTCCTGTCCTTCGGAGCCGCAATCCTGACGGCGTTCACCCTTCATCACCTGGATGATACAATTCGGAGCGCAGATGACGCTGCCGATCTGGGTCTCCCGGTATTCGCCGTCGTACCCCCCATCGACAAAAAATCGATCGTTCGCCGCCAGACGGTGAAGGCGGACAGAAAGGCTGGCGAAAACGTCTATGCGACAAACTGACCAATGGCCGCGGATCGGCGAGATCGATCCGGCTTCCGCCGTCAGCGAGGCTTACCGCGCCCTGCGCACCCACATCCGGTTCGCACTCGGCGACGCCGACGGACAAGCGATCTGCATCACCTCCTGCGCGGCATCGGAAGGCAGAAGCCTGACCGCCGCCAACCTGGCCATCGCGATGGCGCGGGAAGGCCGCAACACGCTGCTGATCGACGCGGACATGCGCAAACCGGTCCTGCACCGCATTTTCCGCACGGACGGATTCGGCGGCCTCGTCCGGGCGTTGGAACGACCGCACGCCTGGAAGCAGGAGGTGGTGCCGACCGGCTTCGACCGACTGTCTTTGCTTTCCGCCGGCGGCCATCAGAAGGAACCGGCGGACCTGCTGGCGGGAGGTGCATTCCGTGAACTGCTGGCGGAAGCGCGGGAGACGTTCGACGCCATCATTCTGGATACTCCTCCGCTGCTTCCCTATGCGGATGGACGAATCGCCGCCGCGCGGAGCGACGGCGTCATCCTCGTCGTCGGCGCCGGGAAGGTGAAACGGCGGCAGGCGAAACTGGCGCTGGGCCATCTGCACCAGGTCGGCGCCAACGTGTTGGGCATGGTCGTCAACGGCTGACGGCCGGACAACGAATCCGGCGGGAGGCGCGTTGCCCCGGTCGTCCCGGCAGGCGCGCCGGGCATCCGGCTTGTCCGGGGGCAACGCGGATCGGCGGTCCGATCCGTCCCGCGGCGGGGCGGCTTGTCCGGTCCAACGTGCCGGGCACCGGTTCGGCCGCTTCTTCCCGCCGGTCGACAGAACGGGTAACCGTATCCGTACGCGGAAGGGTTGGAGGGAGAGGCGTATATGAACCTTTTTGAAACGAGATCGGAAATATCGGCGCTCATCCGGCAAAAGACGGAATCGGAAGGCTTCGGCTACCTGTTCATGAAACGGCTGATCGACATCGGGGTTTCCCTGGTTGCGCTTGTCCTTCTGTTCCCGCTGTTTGTCCTGGTGGCGATCGCCATCAAGCTGGAAGATCCGCGGGGCGGCGTCCTGTTCCGGCAAATCCGGATCGGCAAGGACGGCAAACCGTTTGAAATGTTGAAATTCCGTTCCATGGTCCACGACGCGGAATCCCGCCTGGAGGAGCTGCTGCCGCACAACGAGATCGAAGGCAACATGTTCAAAATGAAAAACGATCCGCGGGTCACCCGGGTCGGGCGCATCATCCGCAAGTGGAGCATTGACGAGTTTCCCCAGCTCTGGAACGTGCTCAAGGGGGACATGACGCTGGTCGGGCCGCGCCCGCCGCTCCCCCGCGAAGTGAAAAATTACTCCCCCTATGAAATGAACCGCCTCACGGTCACGCCGGGCTGCACCGGCCTGTGGCAGGTGAGCGGGCGCAACGCCCTCAGTTTCTATGACATGGTGGAACTCGACCTGCAATACATCACGAGCCGCAACCTGAAGCTGGATCTGAAAATCATGTGGCAAACGTGCGTGATGCTGCTTGTGGCGAAAAACGGCATGTGACGGCTCGGGAGGGATGGTCATGAACGAAACGCCCGCAGTCTCCATCATCATTTGCACATACGGGCGCGCCAGGCTGCTGGAGCGGACGCTCCTTTCGCTGGAGCGGGTGGACGGCATCGGCGAGGCGGAGACGATCGTCGTCGACAACGGCTCGCCCGACGACACGGAAGCGGTGGCGGAGCGGTGCATCCAGCGGTTGAAAGGCCGGGTCAACATGCGCTACGTCTACGAACCGCGCCTCGGCTTGTCCGTTGCCCGCAATACCGGCATCGCCCACTCCCGCGCCCCGATTTTGGCATTCCTCGACGATGATGCGGTTCCGGAGCGGGGCTGGCTGACATCGCTCCGCCGGGCGATGGCCGAACACCCGCGGGCAGGGGCCGTCGGCGGACCGATCCGGCCGGAGTTCGAGGCGAACCGGCCGGACTGGCTGGTCGGCCGCCTGGAACTCCCCTACACGATCGTCGATCTCGGTCCGGCCATGCGCCGCTGGCCGAAAAACCTGCATCCGTTCGGGGCGAACATGGCCATCCGCCGCGACGCCCTCGGCGACTCGGTCCGCTTTCCGGAATCCCTCGGGCGCAAAGGTTCGCAGCTGTTTTCCGGAGAAGAGAGCTGGCTGTTCGGAAAGTTGCGGAAGGCGGGCTGGAAGCTGCTGTACGTGCCGGACATGTGCGTGAACCATTTCATTCCGGCGGAACGGCTGACGGCGGCGTGGATCCGCAAACGCTACTACTACCAGGGGGTATCCCTGGCGAAATCGTACACCGGCTTGTCCGGAAAGATACAAATCGTAACTGTCCTGGCGTTGCGCCGTCTCTATATCGCCGTTCAGGAGCGTTTCGCCGACACCCCGGCGAAACGGCTGTGGGCGGAATGCCGCCGGGAAGCGGTGCGCGGGGCGATGAGCTGGCTGAGGGGCGGTGATGCGCATGCGGGCTGAGCCGTCCGTGCTTCCGACTGCGGGTTACATTGCGTTGCAAGGCCGCATCGGTCGCAACCGGAACGCGCTGTCGCTCGCGACGGCGTTCGGCGCGTGTGCGCTGGCCGCGGCAATCGGGTACATGACGGCCGATGATCCGCTTTTTGCCGTCGCGGTTTTCGGCGGGGCGGGCGCGATGCTGTTCTCGTTTTTGGCGCCGGCTCCGATCTGCCTGATGCTTGTCGCGATGTCGGCCGTGAGCGTCCAGTACGCGTTTCCGGACGCCACCCTGCTCGGCTTCGATCTGCAGGCGCTGCAAAAACTGGCGCTGCTGGCGTTTCTCGTTCCGGCTTTGCTTCGCTACGGCGTCGCCTGGTTCCGCCTGTTGCCGGTGGCGGCTCTTTCCGCCGCGTTTCTGATGACCTGGATATGGGGCGACCCGGTGGACGCCCTGTCGTCGGGCGATTCGCTCAAGGCGTTGCTCGGCCTGACGGCGCCGCTGCTTCTCATGGCGGTGCGCTGGCCGGAGCGGGAAGCCGGCCGGTTGCTCCATTTGGTGTTGGTTTTGCCGATCATCAGCATCGCCGTCGGGATCGTTTTTCAGGCGACGGGCATCCAGCCGGTCGTCATGAAGGAGTTTACCGGGGCGCCGCGGCTGCAGGGCGCGAACATTCCCGCGCATCTGGCCTTCCTGGCGTTCACGGCGCTTATGGCATCCATCCTGCTGTGGAAAAAGCGGCCGCACGGGAACGCGTTTCTGCTTGGCATGATGGCCGTCCATTTCCTCATCCTGCTGCTCACCGGCACGCGGGGGCCGCTCCTCGCTTCGATGCCGCTCGTGTTGCTGTTTCTCGCCGACATGGCCCGCCAGTTTTTCAAGGGCCGTTCGGGGCTCGTCGTCCCCCTTGCCGGCATCGCCATCGTGCTCGGGACATCCGTCCTGTGGCAACTGGACAATTTGCTGAAGCGGTCGTTCACCCGGTCGAGCTCGGCGGGCATCGACCTGTCGGGACGGGAAGAAGCGTGGCGTTACTTCCTCGAGCGGGCGGCGGAAGCCCCCTGGCTCGGCAACGGGCTCGGATCGGTGCTGCTCGCCAACGACGGGACGCTGTATGCCGGGTTTGTCGTGCCGCACAACGAATACATCCGGTTTTACCATGACTGCGGAATCATCGGCGCGGCGCTGCTGTTCGCCTCCATGCTCGCGGTGCTCGGGAAGGCGGCCGGGAACATGGCGGCGGGCATGAAATGGTACTGGAGCGCGATGACGGCCGGCTTCCTGCTCTACTCGGTGTCGGACAACACGTTGTCCACGCTTCAGTTCATGGTGCCGTTCTGCGTCCTGGTCGGTGCGTTCGGCGCTTTCGGCGGCACCGACCGCGCATCCGCAGCGCAATCGGCGCCTGCCGGGCAATCGGAGCCGCGGCTTCGGGAGGGCGTACATGCGGCGGCCATCCCGTCGCCCGACCCGTCACCCGCGAATCGACATCCCGGAAATTCCGGGCAACAAATCACCGGGCCGCCCGGCCCGGGGAGAACAGGGGCCGTCCATGAATAAGGTCGAGCTGTTTGGCATCCAATTTAACAATTTTGATTTCCGCGATCTGGCCGACTATTTGGAGAACACCGTCGCCGCGGGGGAACCGACCTATCTGCTCACCTGCAACGTGGACCATGTGATGTGCATGCAGAAGGATGAACTGTTTCGCCGCATTTACCGGGATGCCCATGCGGTGGTGGCCGACGGCATGCCGATCGTCTGGACATCGCGCCTGGCGGGCAAGGCTCTCAAGCAGCGGGTGGCCGGAAGCGACATTTTGACCGAACTCGGGCTGTGGCTGGAAGCGAAACGGTACCGGCTGTTTTTTCTCGGCGCGGCCGAAGGCGTGGCGGAGGAAGCGCGGCGCCGGCTGCTGGAGCGGTTCCCGGCCCTGTCCATCGTCGGCTGTTATTCGCCTCCCTACGGATTCGAGAAGATGGAGGAGGAAAACCGCAAGATCGTCGCCATGATCCGGGAGGCGAAGCCCGACATTTTGCTTGTCGGCGTCGGCGCCCCGAAACAGGAGAAGTGGATTTACCGCCATTACCTGGAGTACCGGGTTCCCGTCTCCATCGGCGTCGGAGCGACCTTCGACTTTCTCGCCGGCAAGGTGAAGCGGGCGCCGGTGTGGATGCAGCGGACGGGGCTCGAATGGGTGTGGCGTCTCATGTGCGAGCCGGGCCGGTTGTGGCGGCGGTATCTGGTGCAGGACATGAAGTTCATCCGTCTCATGCTGGCGGAATGGCGGAAGGCGCGGGAGGAACAGCGGTCCGCACTGCGCCCGAGGCCGCGTTTCGCCCGCATTCCGAACAGCGAATCCGATCGCGGAGGCTCGATCAACCATGGAGAACAGGGCAGATTGCCGGATTGAACCGCCGACCGTCACCGTCATCATTCCGGTGTACAACGGGGAAGCGTTCATCGGCGAAACGGTGCAAAGCGTCCTCGCGCAAACCCACCGCAACGTGAAGGTGCTTTGCCTGATCGACGGCACGAAGGATCGTTCCAGGGAGATCATCGAATCGTTCGGCGATCCGCGGGTCGCCGTATTCGAGCGGGAAAACCGGGGGATGGTGTACCGTCGCAACGAAGGGTTGCACATGGCGGACAGCGAGCATCTCCTGTTTCTCGACCACGACGACGTGCTGTATCCGGACTTTCTCGAAACCACCCTCCGCGTCATGGAGGAGCGGGACGCGGCGGCGGTGGCGACGGGCGGCCACCTGATTGACGCGCACGGCCGCGTCATCCGCCGGATGTACCGGTTCCGCAGGCCATCCCTGACGCTGGAGCGGCTGTCCCGGTGGAACGAACTGTTCTGCACGAGCCAGGTGCTGATCCGCAAAAGCGCGCTGATGGCCGTCGGCGGTTTCGACGAAGGGGCTGGCAGCGCCGTCGACTGGGACCTGTGGATTCGCCTGGCCAAGCGGGGCCTGAATTTTGTTTTCGTCGACCGGTGCCTGATGGGGTACCGGATCCACCCGAACAACGATTCGAAAAACGCCGCCAAAATGCTGGCGGGAGAACGGCACATTTTGCACCATACGCTCCACATGTTCGGCAACCCGGACAAAAACGAAAGTTACGCGCTTCTGCGCTATTCTTCCCGGGCGGGCGACTGGAGGGCGCTCGGGAAGGCGCTTCGATTGAATGCATCGCTGCTGTTTCATCCGCGGTTCTGCATGGCCGTGATGCACATCGCGATGAATCATGCCAGTCGAAAAATTAACGGAGGGATCACGGGATGAAAGGCGTCATTTTGGCCGGAGGAACCGGATCGAGGTTGTACCCGCTCACGAAAGCGGTGAACAAACATTTGCTGCCGGTGGGCAATCAGCCGATGATTTGCCACGGAATTGCGAAATTGCGGGATGCCGGAATCGAAGACGTGCTGGTGGTGAGCGGCCGGCACCATCTCGGCGACATGGTCCGGCTGCTGGAGGACGGAAGCGAGTTCGGCGTTCGCCTGACCTACCGGGCCCAGGAAGAGGCGGGCGGCATCGCCCAGGCGCTCGGCCTGGCGGAATCGTTCGCCGACGGCGGGCCGATTGTCGTGCTGCTCGGAGACAACATTTTCGCCGACGGGCTTTCCGGTTACGTGGAGCGGTTCCGCCAGCAGGGCGCCAAAGGCGCCAAACTGCTGCTCAAGGAAGTGCCTGACCCGGAGCGGTACGGGGTGGCGGAGCTGTCCGGCCCGTTCATCGTCTCCATCGAGGAGAAGCCGGTGAAGCCAAAAAGTTCCTTCGCCGTCACAGGCATTTACATGTACGACAACAAGGTGTTCGACATCATCCGGACGATTCGGCCTTCAGCCAGGGGAGAGCTGGAAATCACTGACGTGAACAACGCCTACATCGATCTCGGCCAACTGTCCTATGACATTCTGGAAGGCTGGTGGACGGATGCAGGCACCCACGAATCGTTGGCGCTGGCCAACGACCTCGTGCGCGGCCGCCATCCGTACAAACCGGCCGTCCGGACGGGCGGCAAGTTGGCCGCCGTCCGCTAGGCGCGCGGAGGCGCCATGGACCAATCCGGCGGCCGTCGTCGCTGGCGTCACGCGCTGCCGTTCGCGGTCATGCTGACGGCGGCGCTCTTGCTCTCCTCGCAATCGTATTCGGAGCAAACCTTGCTGCCCTGGCTGTCCTCCGATACCGTCAGCGAGCAATTGGCCCGCTGGCTCGACGGCGTGCGGTTCGAATGGAACGGCAGGGAGATGAGCGTGCAAAGCGTGGGCGCCGACAACCTTGCGGAGTTCATGATCCGCAAATCCGCCCACCTTCTGCTGTATGCGGGCCTTTCGTTCACCCTGCTGTTTGCCTTCTGGATGCTGCTGCCCTGGCGGAAAGGGGTGTCGGCGGCGCTGGCCGTCGTGTTGGTCACGGTGTTGGCCTTTTTTGACGAGTACAATCAGCAGTTTCGCGAAGGAAGGACCCCCAGCCTGGCTGACGTCGGCATCGATTTGACCGGCGCGGCGCTCGGCTTCATCCTGTTCTGGTTGATCGAAGTGTTGAAGCAATGGTTCCGCGAGCGCGGAGAAGGGGACGGGGACGTTTTGGAATGATGACGCATGGAGCGATCAGGATCACGACCGGGAGGTAGACCGAATGCAAAAAATCCGCAAGGCGATCATCCCCGCCGCCGGCCTGGGCACCCGCTTTCTGCCGGCGACGAAGGCGATGCCGAAGGAAATGTTGCCGATCATCGACAAGCCGACGATCCAGTACATCGTGGAGGAAGCGGTGGCATCGGGCATCGAGGACATCATCATCGTGACGGGCAAAGGCAAAAGGGCGATCGAAGACCATTTCGACCATGCCTTCGAGCTGGAGCAGCGGCTGACCGTCAGCGGCAAACTGGATCTGCTGGAAGAGGTGCGGCGGGCCGGGCAGGTGGACATTCACTACATCCGGCAGAAGGAGCCGAAGGGCCTCGGCCACGCCGTCTGGTGCGCGCGGCGGTTCATCGGCAACGAGCCGTTCGCCGTGCTGCTCGGGGACGACATTGTCCGGTCCGAAGTGCCATGCCTGAAACAGCTGATCGACCAGTTCGAGATGTCCGGATCGCCGGTGATCGGGGTACAACGGGTGCCGGAGGAGGAAACCCATCGCTACGGCATCATCGAATCGGGCAGCCGGCGGGGGCCGCTGCATGCGGTGAAGCGGCTGGTGGAGAAGCCGAAGCCGGGGCAGGCGCCGTCCGACATCGCCATCATGGGGCGTTACGTGCTGACGCCGGACATTTTTGAATTCCTCGATTTGCAGGAGACCGGGGCCGGGGGCGAAATCCAGCTGACCGATGCCATCGAGAAACTGAACAGTGTGCGGCAGGTGTTTGCCTACGAGTTTGAAGGGAAGCGCTACGACGTGGGCGAGAAGCTCGGTTTCATCCTGACGACCCTCGATTTCGCCCTGGCCAACGAGGAGCTGCGCTTCCCGCTGCTGGCGGCGCTGGAGGAGCGGCTGAAACGCGAGCGGATCGCAGAAAGGATCGCGGAACGCATCGTGCCGGGGAATGTTCGTCATGGCTAACGGGGAAGAAGACAGGCGGAGCCTCGGCATGTTCGGGCGGCTGGGCGAGGGATCCGGCGCACCCGGGGAGAAAGATGGGCGGTTTGGCGCAACGGAGGGCAGCCCGGACGGAAGGTTTGACACGCTCCGCGATGAAACGGAAGATCCGCATGGCCCGGATGAAGGCGCGTCGGGCGGCCGGCTTGGCCTCGTCGGGAACGGGATGGACGCCCGATTGGCGTTGATGGGGACGAACGCGGACGGAAGTGCCGCCCGTACCGTTACGCCGGAAGGAGCCGCGGAGGTTGTGTCCCTCAGCCGGGTCGAGCGGTACGGGCGCCGGGGGAGGAGGCGCATCGGCCGGATCGCGGCCCTGCTTTCCGCAAGCGGCCTCCTCGGCAACACCGTCAAAACGATGTTCATCAGCGTGCTGATCCTGCTGCTCAACATGGCGACCGGCGTGCTGACCGCCCGTTGGCTCGGCCCGGAAGGGCGCGGCGTGCAAACGGCCCTCGTGCTGTGGCCGCAGTTTTTCGCCTTCACCACGACGCTGGGCATCCACTCGGCGCTTACGTTTTACATGAAGAAGGAGCCGGAACAAGAGAACGCCCTGTATGCTTCCGGCATGCTCATGGCCCTGGTGACGGGGGGAGGGGCGATCGCCGTCGGAACCCTCGTTATCCCGTTCCGGCTGGCGGATTATCCGGCATGGGTGACGGCCGCGGGGTTGTGGCTGATGGCGGTGGTGCCCTTTGTGCACATCCATTTCCTGAACACCGCCTACCTGCGGGCCCGGGAGCAGTTCAAGCTGTTCAACCGGACCCGCTGGCTCATCCCCATGATGACGCTGGTGATGCTGGCGGCGCTGGCGGCGGCCGGCCGGCTGACGCCGCTGACCGCCGCCGTTGCCTACCAGTTGGCGTACGTGCCGATCGCCGTATGGGCGGTGGCGAGAGACATCCGCGTGTTCCGGGCCGGATGGAAGGCGATGCGGGAAGCCGCCGGCAAGTTGTCCCGGTACGGGCTCCGCAGCTACGGCGTCGACCTGCTCGGCAACCTGATCGTATACATCGACCAGATTTTGCTGATCGGCCTGCTGGCGCCGGAAGCCCTCGGGCTGTATGTGGTGGCGGTCAGCCTGTCGCGGATGCTCAACGTGTTCTCCATGTCCATCGTCGCCGTGCTGTTTCCGGAAGCGTCGGGATTGCCGGAAGCGGAAGCGGCCAAACTGTCGCTGCGCGTGTTCAAAATCAGCATGCTGTGCGGTTTGGCCGCGGCGCTGGCGATGTCCGCGTTGGCGCCGTTTTTGCTCCGCATCTTGTACGGTTCCGCCTTCGCGGCGGCCATTCCGGTGTTCCGGCTGCTCGTGCTGGCGGTGGTGATCGGCGGCGCGGCGATGGTGCTCGCCCAGGCGTTCATGGCCGTCGGCAAACCGGGCGTCGCGTCCATGGCGCTCGGGTTGGAGCTGGTCGTGCTGGTGCCGCTGCTTTTGACCCTGGTGCCGGTTTACGGCTTGATTGGCGCCGGCTGGAGCCTGCTCATCGCCGCTGCGGTGCGGCTCCTGTTTGTCACGGTGCGGTTCCGGGCCCGCTTCCGTTGCGGTTTCCGGGCGCTGTGGCCGGACAAGGCCGACTTCGCCTGGGTGACCGGTGCGCTGAAACAACGCCGTGCGGCGAAGGCGGGCGGCTGACGGCCGTCCTGCGCAGGCTTGCGGCAGACAAGCGGCGGGGTCGGACGAACGGCCGGCCTGAGCGGGCATGCGGCAGAAATATGCTGCATTTTTGCATTTCATTTTCCCATATGGAAGCCCCGAACTCGGGAGATCCGGAATCGGGCATGGCCGGTGACACGGACCGCGATCGTCGGCGGTTACGGCGGCGGATCTTGATCCGACGGATGCCGCCCATGGTTTTCGTGCGGGATGTCCGTCGGCGTGAAGGCATGACGTTTTCAACAATCAACGGGAAAGAGGCGCATACATGAAACTGGTGCTCTTGTCCGGCGGTTCCGGCACGCGGCTGTGGCCGTTGTCCAACCGTACGCGATCGAAGCAATTTTTGAAGGTGTTGAAAGGCCCGGACGGCAAAACGGAATCGATGGTGGAAAGGGTGTGGCGCCAGCTCGGTGAGGCCGGCTTGCGGGATTCGGCGTGGCTCGTGGCGGGCGGCGAACAGGTGGACATGCTGCGCAGCCAACTCGGCAAACATGTGCCGATCATCGCCGAACCGGAGCGGCGGGACACCTTTCCGGCGGTGGCGATCGCGGCCAGCTATCTCCATTCGGCGGAAAACGCCGGCCCGGACGAAACGGTGGCCGTTTTGCCGGTTGACCCGTACGTGGAGACGGACTTTTTCCGGCGGATTGCGGACATGGAGGCCGTGCTCGACAGGACGGGAGCCGATCTGGCGCTGATCGGGACGAAGCCGGACCATCCGTCGGAGAAGTTCGGCTACATCGTGCCGGCGGAAGGGGAGGCGTTGCCTGGAACGGGCGCAGCCGGTTCCGCTGCCGTCGGCGCGGGAGGGACCGGCGGTCCTGCCCCTTTCCGGGTCGCCCATTTCCGCGAAAAACCGGACCGCGCGGAGGCGGAGCGGCTCATTCGCCGGGGGGCGCTGTGGAATTGCGGCGTTTTCGTGTTCCGCCTCGGCTACGTCCTGAACCTGCTGCGGGACAACGGGTTGCCGCTGCAGTACGAAGCGCTGGCGAAACGCTATTCCCGGCTCGTCAAAAAGAGCTTCGACCACGCCGTCGTGGAGAAGGCGCAAAACATCGTCGCCGTCGTCCACGAGGGGCCGTGGAAAGACCTCGGCACCTGGTCCTCCCTGACGGAGGAACTGTCCGATGAACGGATCGGCAAAGGCGTGCTGGCGGAAAACAGCGAAGGCACCCACCTGATCAACGAACTGGACATCCCCGTCGCTGTGCTCGGCATCCAAAATGCGGTCGTGGCCGCCGGTCCGGACGGCGTGATCGTGGCGGCCAAGCCGCTCAGCCACAAAATCAAGGAAATCGGCGACTGGTTCGAGCACCGTCCGATGCTGGAGGAGTACCACTGGGGAGAAAGCCGGATCGTGGAGCGGCTCCGGGACGGGGACGGCAGCGAAACGATCGTGCGGCGGGTGCGGGTGAAGGACGGCGAGCACATCGGTTACCATGCCCATCTGCATCGTCGCGAGATGTGGGTCATTCTGGCCGGCGAAGGGGAAGTGGTCATCGGCGGACGGCTGAAGAAAATCGCCGCGGGAGACGTGATGCACATTCCGCAAAGCGTGCCCCACGGCATCCGCGGCCATCGCGGTCTCGTCTTCCTCGAAATCCAGAAGGGCGCGGAGATCGCCGCCGGCGATGTGTTAAGCGTCTGCGACGACTGGCAGGAAATCCGGCGGATCGGTTCGTGACGGCAATCCGGCCCGGGGCGGAGCGGCCAGCGCCATTCCCGGCCATCGACACGGAAGCCGGGACGGCTGCCCGTGCGGGACGGGAACCGGAGAGCCGGGATCCACGATCGGGTGCGGGATCAATCCGAGCAAGCATGAGCGGAGTTCGCCGGCGATGGCCCATACCGGGTGCGACACCGGCGCAACAAGTACGATGCGAAAGGCGGTGAACGGATGGGCCTGGCAACGAAGGTTCACCGGCGATGGCAACACATGAAGGCAGGGTGGATGACCCGGATATGGTATGCCCGCATGTTCGGCCGGATCGGTCCGCGCAGCCGCGTCGTACCGCCCCTCATCGTCCTTCATCCCGAGCGGGCGGCGATCGGCAGCGGGGTGACGATCGGGCCCGGGTGCCGGGTCGAAACGTTCCCTCCGCCGCTGCGCAGCAAAAAAACGTCCCCGATGCTCATCATCGGCGACCGGGTGCGGATTGGCAGCCAGGTGCGGCTTGCCTGCTGCACCTCCCTGACCATCGGGGACGGGGCCCAGATCGAGGATGGCTGCCTGATCACGGATTGCGAATACGGCGGTTCCCCGGACGGCATGGCCTACTACCGCCAGCCGAAAACCGGCCGTCCGACCGCCGTCGGCGAAGGCGCCTGGATCGGCGCAGGAACCGTCGTTCTGGCGGGATCCCGCATCGGCAGCCGCGCCATCGTTTTGCCGGGCAGCGTCGTGAGCGGGGAAATTCCGCCATGGTCCATGGCCGGCGGTTCGCCCGCCGTGGTCATGCGCATTTATGATGCCGGACGCCGGATGTGGTTGCCGGTCGCCGGGGCCGGCGGCGAATCCGGCCGCACGTCCGGGGACAAACCGGATGAAGATCCCGGCGCCGATTCCCGAGAGGAACGCGGCGGCAACCCCGGCCGGCACCCCGGCCGCCATCACGCCGGCAATCCCGGCCATATCGCGGTTCATCATGCCGATTACCATCATGTCGATAGTTCCGGCAACATGGCGGGCCATCGTCCCGGCGGTCATCACGTTGACAGTTCCGGCAACATGGCGGACCACCGTCCCGGCGGTCATCACGTTGACAGTTCCGGCAACATGGCGGGCCATCATCCCGGCGGTCATTACGTTGACAGTTCCGGCAACATGGCGGACCACCGTCCCGGCGGTCATCACGTTGACAGTCCCGGCCACACGGCAGGCCATCATTCCGGCGGCCATCCGGAGAACATGTCCGGCAACCGTCCTAGCGCGGCGAGCCGCCCGAACCGCGATGCCGGCAACGGCGGCAACGGCGGACAGGAAGCCGCAATATCATGATCCGATCCTTCATGAGCCATATCTCGTGAGAAACGAGGAGGGGGCCATGCGAAACGAACGCCATTCGCCAGGCGGCAACCGATACGGAGATTCGTCCGCATTCCGGCGGCACATGATGGTTCTCTTCGCCATCCTGATCGCCTCGTTTGCGTTTACGACCCTTTTTGCAAAAGAGGCCACCAGGGAAATGTTTTTGCAACCGTTCAAAAGAAAAACCGACATCCAGACGGCCAACCCGCATGCTTCCCGCGAGGCGAGAGAAGTGCTGCGGCTCCTTTACGAGATCAAAGGTAAACATACGTTGTCCGGCCAGCACAACTATCTGGAGGAGCCGGCCGAGCACACCCGCCTCGTCCGCAACCTGACCGGCCATTACCCGGCGGTGGTCGGATTCGAAATGGGCGTCATCCTCAACCACAGCGAAAAGGATGCAGACCGCTACCGCAACCGGGTCGTCCGGGAAGCAATGCGGGTGAACCGCGCGGGAAGCCTTGTGACGATCACCTACCATGCCGCCATGCCGGGTGCGTGCGATTGCTGGAACGAAGTGAAAAACGGCGGCATCCCGGAGGAAACGTTCAGGGAAATTTTGACCGAAGGTACCCGGTTGCATGAAGAATGGTTGAAAGACATCGACCAGGTGGCCGTCTATCTGAAAAAACTCAGGGATTCCCGCGTCCCCGTCCTTTGGCGGCCCTACCACGAAATGAACGGGTACTGGTTCTGGTGGGGCGGCCAGCCGGAGTTTGCGAAATTGTGGGAACTCATGTTTGACCGGTACACGAACCATCACGGGTTGGACAATCTGCTGTGGGTATGGAGCCCGAGCGCGCCGAACGAGGATTACGCGGATCCTTTTGAACCGTATTTTGTGGGACATGAATTCGTGGACGTGCTGGCCGTGGACGTGTATTACAACGATTACGACCAGGCCCACCACGACAATCTTTTGAAGCTGGCCGAAGGAAAACCGATCGCGCTGGGCGAGGTGGGAGAACTGCCCGACGCGCGGCTTTTGGAGAGGAAACAGAACCAGTACGTGTGGTTCATGGCCTGGGGAGACGAACTGGAGGAAAGCAATTCCCGGCGGAAAATCAAAGCGCTGTACGAAATGGAGCGGGTGCTCCACCGGCACGATCTCTCATCCATGCGTTGAAAAAGGTGCGTCGGCGCATCTCCGGCCAGATCACCGTGCCCCTCCACAAAGGTGCGTGGATTTGCCCGGGGAACTCGGGCGCAACGGTTCATTCGGCGCGAGTTATGGGCAAAATGCGGCTAACTCGCCCTGGAACGGGTCCGAACGGCGCGAGTTATGGGCAAAATGCGGCTAACTCACTCCGGGGAGGGACCAATCTGGGAGAATTACTGGAAATAATCGAGCAACTCATGGGAAAAGCGGCCTTTTCGGGCGAGTTGCTCGAGAAAATCGAGTAGCTCGGGGCCAAAGTGGACGATCTTGTGCGAATTGCTCGAGAAAGTCGAGCAACTCATGGGAAGAACGGCCCTTTTCGGGCGAGTTGCTCGAGAAAATCGAGCAACTCATGGGAAGAACGGCCATTTTCGGGCGAGTTGCTCGAGAAAATCGAGCAACTCATGGGAAGAACGGCCCTTTTCGGGCGAGTTGCTCGAGAAAATCGAGTAGCTCGGGGCCAAAGTGGACGATCTTGTGCGAATTGCTCGAGAAAGTCGAGCAACTCATGGGAAGAACGGCCCTTTTCGGGCGAGTTACTCGAGAAAATCGAGTAACTCGGGGCCAAAGTGGACGATCTTGTGCGAATTGCTCGAGAAAGTCGAGCAACTCATGGGAAAAGCGGCCATTTTCGGGCGAGTTGCTCGAGAAAATCGAGTAGCTCGGGGCCAAAGTGGACGATCTTGTGCGAATTGCTCGAGAAAGTCGAGCAGCTCATGGGAAGAACGGCCATTTTCGGGCGAGTTGCTCGAGAAAATCGAGTAACTCGGGGCGAAAGTGGACGATCTTGTGCGAATTGCTCGAGAAAGTCGAGCAACCCGTCCCTGGAAGGGCATGACGGGTATGAGGTAAAACTTGGCCAGAAAGCCGGCGGACAAACGGAAACAAGCCGCTTGCGCGGCTTGTTTCGGATGGCTGACACCTTGTTGTCGGCGCAGCAGGCATGGTGGAGGCGGGCGGGCTCAAGGCGGTGACAACGGAAAGCGGGTTCTGCCCGGGCGAACGGCAACGGTTGATCTTCGGGCGGCGAACGTCTTACTTTACACCGGCGTTGTGAACAGGCGGTTTTTCGGAATGACCTGCTTCGGACGGCGGGCGTGGGACCAGGACAGGGTGACGAGGGCATCGCCGGCCCGTTCATAGTAATCCAGCCGGATGGGAACGGCCTTGCCTGCCTGCAGGGAGATCTTTCCGCTCCATTCGGTGCGGTACTGGTCCACCCATTTGTCGATGATTAGCTTTCCGTCCACCCAAAGCCTTGCCCCGTCGTCGCTGAACACATAGAAGGTGTACTCGCCGTCAAACTCGGGCAGGACGGCGCCTGTCCAACGGACCGAGAAATCGTCGACGGGCAAACCGGCAGCGGGCGCCTGGCGGGCCCAGTCGAAGTTGACGGTGCCGTCGATGCGCGTCAGGCGCAGCTGGTTGAAGTTGACGCCGGAATAATATTCGCCTTTCAACCCGTTGACGGTGGGTTGACCGGGTTGCACCGGGTCCGTGGGCTTCGTCGGATCGGTCGGCTGCGGCGTTGCAGGCATGGCGGCCAGGAGCGCGGACTGCGGAATGACCTGCTTCGGACGGCGGGCGTGGGACCAGGACAGGGTGACGAGGGCATCGCCGGCCCGTTCATAGTAATCCAGCCGGATGGGAACGGCCTTGCCTGCCTGCAGGGAGATCTTTCCGCTCCATTCGGTGCGGTACTGGTCCACCCATTTGTCGATGATTAGCTTTCCGTCCACCCAAAGCCTTGCCCCGTCGTCGCTGAACACATAGAAGGTGTACTCGCCGTCAAACTCGGGCAGGACGGCGCCTGTCCAACGGACCGAGAAATCGTCGACGGGCAAACCGGCAGCGGGCGCCTGGCGGGCCCAGTCGAAGTTGACGGTGCCGTCGATGCGCGTCAGGCGCAGCTGGTTGAAGTTGACGCCGGAATAATATTCGCCTTTCAACCCGTTGACGGTGGGTTGACCGGGTTGCACCGGGTCCGTGGGCTTCGTCGGATCGGTCGGCTGCGGCGTTGCAGGCATGGCGGCCAGGAGCGCGGACTGCGGAATGACCTGCTTCGGACGGCGGGCGTGGGACCAGGACAGGGTGACGAGGGCGTCGCCGGCCCGTTCATAGTAGTCCAGCCGGATGGGAACGGCCTTGCCTGCCTGCAGGGAGATTTTGCCGCTCCATTCGGTGCGGTACTGGTCCACCCATTTGTCGATGATGAGTTTCCCGTCCACCCAAAGCCTTGCCCCGTCGTCGCTGAACACATAGAAAGTGTACTCGCCGTCAAACTCGGGCACGACGGCGCCTGTCCAGCGGACCGAGAAATCGTCGGCAGGCAAACCGGCAGCGGGAGCCTGGCGGGCCCAGTCGAAGTTGACGGTGCCGTCGATGCGCGTCAGGCGCAGCTGGTTGAAGTTGACGCCGGAATAATATTCGCCTTTCAATCCTTTGGCGGGCGGTTGGCCAGGTTGCACCGGATCCGTGGGCTTTGTCGGATCGGTCGGCTGCACCGGGTCCGTGGGCTTCGTCGGATCGGTCGGTTTCGTCGGATCGGTCGGCTGCGTCGGGTCCGTCGGCTGTCCGGGAACGGCGGGATCCGGAAATTTGTTCCGGTCGACTTCGTCCCGGGTCAGCACGTAAGGATGCGCGTACACGGAGCGGATCGTGGCGTCGCTGTTGTTGTCGCGCAGCATTTTGCCCCAGGTCATGAACCATGTCCAGTTCGGCTGGCTCGTTTGAAGCGTTTGCGGATTCGGCAACTCGCCGTTCTCGCCGATGGCGATCGGTTTGCCGCCGCCAAGCGCAACCAGCTGGTCGTGATGGCTCTTTTTGTAATCGTTGTTGTAAATGTCGGCAGCCAACACGTCCACCTTGTCGTGACCCGGGTAGTAGCGATCGTACGGATCCGCGTAAGCGTTCGGTGCGTTCGGGTTCCACACCCAGATCAGGTTGTTCAGGTTGTGGTATTTGGTATAGCGGTCAAACATGATGTTCCAAAGGTCGGCAAACCGCGATTTTTTGCCCCACCAAAACCAGCCGCCGTTCATTTCATGGTACGGTCGCCACAGGACGGGCACGCCGGCATCCCGCAGCCTTTTCAGAAATTCGGCCACCTGGTCGATGTCACGGATCAAATTGTTGTAGAGCGCCGTGCCGGGCGTAACGATCTGGTTGAATTCCTGCTCGGTCGTCGCCCGCTGCACGTTCGCCCACAGCGGCGCCATGCCGGGATAGTGGGCATGGAACATCATCGTCACGATGCCGCCTGCGTTGTGCCAGCGTATGGCGCTGTCGACGACGCTGTTTCGCTGCTGGGCGATCTGGGCGGCGCTTTGGCCCATGATGGCCCCCATCTCATAACCGTGCACGGCGGGATATTTGCCGGTCAGACTCTGGATCTGGTTCGGATACACATCGGGTGCTTCCAAATAGTCATGCTGTCCGGACAGGATGCCTTTGCCTTTCAACTGTTGCAAAAAGGCCAACAACCGCCGGGCAGGCACGGACAAATTCGGATTTGCGGGGGGATGCGTCATGTTGACTCCTCCTTTCTGCATCCGCATGGGACAACATATGCATTTGCGAGAAATTGCGACACGGACAGATTGTCAAAAAAGGATTCGATACTTTTTGTATCAATTCAACAAACAAACCTCTTGACAAGATACAAAATGTATCATAAATTGTATTCAGACCATACCCGGTCCGTCCCGAATTGAGGAAAACAAAAGGGGACCGGACCGGAACGCCCCGGAAGGAGTACACCATGATTACCGCCTTTCTCGGAACACTGTACGGTCTCGGCCGCGAGTGGCCAAAGAGGGATGAGTCGTACGCGCGGTTGCTGGAGCAAATCAAGTCGCATGCCATCGGGGCAACCGTTTACGACAAATTGAAAAAAAGCGGTCGCCTGGCGGAGACGCCGGCCTTTTTCCGGGAAGAACTCGCCCGCGTGTACCAAGGCTGCTTCGTGCAGAACCTGCTCATCAAACACGAAACCGACAACTTGCTGCGCAGGTTCGAAGAAAGCGGCATCGAGGCGATCCCGCTGAAAGGGACGGTGCTGGCGGAACGCCATTTCGGGCATTTCGCCGCCAGGGGCACGTCGGACATCGATCTCCTCGTCCGTCCCGAGCGGCTCGCGGACGCCGTCCGCGTCGTTCGGGAAGCCGGATACCGGCGGCAGGAGGCGTCAAGCCCGGTCCACTACCACAACGAGTGGTGCAAGGACGCCCCCGGGCTCACCGAACCGATTACGGTGGAACTGCACTGGAGTTTCGTGCAGGAAGGCGTATCCGCAATGGATGTCGAGGCGCTGTGGCGCGAGTCGGAACCGCTTGGCGGATACCGGCACATCCGTGTGCTGCCTCCCGAGGCGACGTTCTATACGCTGTGCTTGCACGGCGCCAGCCATCAGATGGAAAGCGCCAAACACATCCTGGATCTGCTCCACATGCTCTGCGAATACGGGCGGCACATCGATCTGGTGGCCGTGTTGGGGCGGGCCAGCCGCGACCGCACGAGAAACCGGGTGAAAGCCGCGCTGGCGGTGCTCTACATGCTGTATCCCGATCTGGAACAGCGCAAGCCGTCTCCCGTGCCGCTGCCGCTTCTCGGCTGGCCGGGACTGGACACGGACGGCCGGACGAACCGATTTACCCGGTTTTGCTATTCGTTGCGCATGATGGATACGCCCCGGGACCGGCTCGTGCATTTGTCGCGCCTCCTGTTTCCGTCCCGGCGGCTTGCCGCGTACAGCGTGGGAGATGAAGGGGAAGCCGGAACGTCCACCTACTTCCGCCTGTATCGACAACGGTTGCGCAGGCTGTTCGGAGGCTGAACATGAAGGTTCTTGCGCTGATTGCGAAGTCGACGGCCAGAGCCGGGTTCTCCATCCGAAAACTGGTCGGATTCGACGGCATGGGGCGTACGATGGCAAGGCTTGTCCCCTATATCAGGCGGGTGTGGGCGGTTTACGCGGCGCTGTTCCTGCTCCTGTTTATCGACATCTTCCTGATGCTCGCGTTCACCTGGTTTATCAGCACGATCACCGACGCCGCCGTGGCGGGTGAAACGGCCCGCATCCATGGATTGCTGCTCTTCGGCGGGACGCTGATCGTCTCGGAAATGTTGTCCGTCTTTTTCCGGACCCGGCTGGAAGCCGAAGCGGTCAACCGGATCAAACGGGACCTGAAAAACGACCTGTTCCATCATCTGCTTCGTCTGCCTGCCGGCTACTATGCGGCGCGTCACAGCGGTGACCTCGTTTCCCGCATGACGACGGACATTGACAACGTGAAAGGGGCCATCGGCACCAACCTGCTGAACTTGCTCCACCTGCCGCTCACGGCGCTTGCGGCTTTCGCGTACCTGTTCTTTGTACATCGGCAGCTGGCGCTGTCCTGCCTGTTCCTCGGACCGGCAGCTCTTGTTGCCGCCGGGGCGTTTGGCCTGCGCATTCGCGACAACGGCCGGAAGTTGCAGGCGCGGCTCGGGCGCATCAACGGGCTCCTGCACGACGTGTTTGCCGGCCAGATGGTGGTCAAGGCGTTCGCCATGGAAGAACGGTTTGACGAACGGTTTCGCCGGGAAACCGAAGACGTGCTGAATCTGGAACGCCGCGAAGCGCGGCTGACCAGCTGGCTGCAAGGTTCTTCCAGCGCCATCTCGCTGTCCGCCTGGTTCATCACGCTCGGGCTGGGTGCCCTGTTCGTGGCCAGGGGCACCATCACCGTCGGCGAATTGCTGGCCTTCGTGAACCTGGTGTGGAATCTGCTTTATCCGTTTGAAGGCGTTGCCCGCCAGTGGGGCGGCCTGCAGCGTTCGCTGGCCGCGGTGGAGCGGCTTTGGAACGTCCTCGACGAAAAGCCGCCCAAAGCGGCATTTCCGGCCTATGTCCCGCCGGTTCCGCTGTTGGAAGGCATCACCCTGGATCGGGTCAGCTTCGCCTACGACGGAGGACCGCCGGCCATCCGGGATTTGTCCCTGCACATCCCGGCCGGCCAGAAGGTGGCCCTCGTCGGACCGAGCGGCGCAGGCAAGAGCACGCTGTTCCAGTTGCTGATGGGCTTTTACAAGCCGGACAGCGGCATCATCCGATTGGATGGTTTGCGGCACGACACAACCGATCCGGATTTGTGGCGGAGCCGTTTCGCCCTGGTTCCCCAGGAGCCGTATCTGTTTGCCGGCACCGTGCGCGACAACATCGCCGGCGGCCGGCCCGACGCCACGATGGACGAAATCATCGAGGCGGCCAGACGGGCCAACGCCGACGAATTCATCCGCGCCTTGCCGGACGGATACGATACATGGATCGGAGAGCGGGGCACCCTGCTCTCGGGCGGGCAGAAGCAGCGGATCACGATCGCGAGGGCGCTCTTGCGCGACGCGCCGATCCTGCTGCTGGATGAAGCCACGTCAAGTCTCGATCCGCAATCCGAACATTTGGTGAAGGAAGCCCTTGACCGCCTGATGCAGGGCCGCACCGTCATCGTCATCGCCCACCGCAAATCGGCGCTTGCCGGCATGGACCGCATCGTCGTGCTGGAAAACGGCCGGGTGGCGGAAGACGGCACGCCCGAACAGCTGGCGGCGGCACAAGGCGCTTACTTCCGACACTTTGAAAGGAGGTGATATCGATGAAATACGTTGCACCGGCAGTTATCGAACAACGTCAATTCGTGTTCGAAACGAAACAATCCGGCGGTGGCAAGAAGCCCAAGAAATAATACCTGGCAATCAAACGGCAAGATCGGCATCTACATAGGGGCGCCGCGGGCGCCCCTCCCATCTTGCCCGACATGAACTGAGGAGGCTTGGCATGCATACGGCGTACATTCAAATCGCAAAGCATCTGATTTTTGTCAGTTCACGGGAAGAACAGACGATGGCATGGATCCGGGAACAGTTCCGGCCGGCGGATTCCGACGAGGTTGCAGCCAGACTGCCGGACATCTATTTGCGGGTGTCATCGGGTTACGGCAAGCCGGCGGAAACGTTCAACGTCCAGGTGCGCAAGGATGAAAACCGGCTTACCTACCGCCGTGACGATTTCCTGCTGGAGACGGACGACCGGTACACCCGGGCATCGATTGCGGTGTATGACGACACGGCGCTCAATCATGCAATCATGACGCTGTACAGCGCCCACATCGTGCACACCGGCTGGGGACTCATGATCCACGCGTCCTGCATCGTGCAGCAAGGCATCGGGCACCTGTTCGCGGGCCAAAGCGGCGCCGGCAAATCGACGGTGGCCATGCTGAGCCGGCCGCGCACCGTGCTGTCCGACGAGGCGGCGATCATCTGCCTGGAAGGCGACCGGCCGCTCGCGTTCGATTCGCCGTTCCGCAGCGACTCGGTTCCGACCTTCGATCCCGAGCCGATTCCCGTCGGCAGCCTGCATCTGCTCACCCAATCGCTGTTCATCGACCGGAGACCGATCCGGCCGTCGGAACTCGTCTATCGGATCATGGACAAAATTTTCTACTGGGCCGCCGATCCGGCGGAAACGGTGAAGCTGGTCGCGCTGTGCGGCAAACTGGCGGAATACGTGCCTGCGTACGATTTGTATTTTCAAAAAAATGACCTGTTTTGGGAGAGGATCTCGTGATGTGGAAGATAGCGGTTCATACGGATGCGGTGGAGCTGGACGGAGAATGGATCGTCCTGGACGGCGAGCGTTACGTGGTCACGAGGCTGAACGAAACAGGCGGTTTTCTGTGGAATCTCATCAAAAAAGGAGCCACGCTCACCATGCTGACGGAAGAGATGGCGGAGAAATACGGCATTCCGCAGGAGACGGCGAAAGCCGATATCGAAGCGTTCATCGCCCACCTGAAAGAGATCGGACTGATCCGGGATGCCGCATGAAATCGGCCATGCGGATTTGGTGAGAAGAAGGCTCGTCCGCGACGGGGCGGTGGAAATTCCGTCGAGCGGAATCAGCATGTTTCCGCTGATTCGCACGGGCGACATGTGCCGGTTCGTGCCCATCGGCGGAAAAGTGCTGAAACCGGGGGCCGTGCTGCTGTTCGCGGACCGGGAGGGCCGGCTCATCGGCCATCGCCTGATTCGCATTGAAAAGGGGGATGCCGGCCCCCGGTACATTTTGAAAGGGGATGCCAACCTGCTGCCCGACGAAGCGGTTGAGCCCGACCGGCTGCTCGGCGTGTTGGAGACGATCACGCGCCGGACGAAGGATCGGAAGCCGCACACCGCCAACGCGAACAACCTGCCCCGCAAATGGTGGGGCTTCGCCGTTCGCCATGTGCCGGGGTTGTCCCACGTGCTCAGGAAGCTGGCATTCGTCAGTTCTGCATCAACCGTTCTGCCCGCACGAAGGCAATGAACCGGCGGGACTCCTCCGGGGTCAGTTTCTTCCCGTCAATGGTGAAACTGAACCGCGAAAGGATCTCTTCGTCCGAAAGTTCCAGGCTGTCGGCGAATTGCCGCGTTTCGTCGCTCAGATGGACGCGGGGATCGTCCGTGCGGCACATGATGTAGTCGAGCGACACCTGAAACAGGTCGGCGATTTTGATCAGCGTATCGTAGTCGGGTTCCCGGCGGCCTTTTTCATAATGGGACAACGCCGCTCTGGAAATGCCAAGCAGCGACGCCAATTCGTCTTGCGTATAGTGTCGGCTCGTTCGAAGCTGGGCAATCCGGTTTTTCAATGTCAGCACGCACCTTTCCTTTCGCCGAAAACGGCGGAGGATCTTTTGTTATCAGGATATCCAGTTGCGGCAAAAAAGAAACATTCTGTATCAACTTTACGGAAAACAATTGGAATAACCGACATGTTTATTACATATTGTATCACAAGACGTCGCTTCTTGTCGATGGGATTGTGACTTTTTTCTTTGAAACGGGGTATCGGTCATGCGGATGCGTCCGTGGACGGCTGCGATGGTTTTGGCCTCGCTTGCAGCGTCGGCCTTGTTGTACGGGGCGGTTCGTTCCTACACGGAAATCCGGGCCTTCGCAAACCGCATACATGAACCGCTGACGGACGATGCGCCCCCGGCGGAAATCCGTTCGTACGGCGGGCCGGGCGAAACGGAAACGGCGAACGACGGAACGGCCGGCATGCGACTGGCAAACGCAAACATGCCGTTCAGCGCAACATTTGCCGCGGGAACGGCGTACTATGGAACGGTTGGCAGCAGCATTGCGGGCCAACGTGAGGCCGTTGCGGAAACCGACGGGCGTCCGCATGCGCCGGAACGGATCGGGAAATTGGACGGAAGCCCGTTCGTCATCCTGTTCATCGGCGTGGACCGGCGTTCCGGCGACCGGGGCAGGGCCGACGCACTGCTGGCCGTCGCCCTGAATCCGGGGAAGGCGTCGTCGCTCGTGGTCAGCATTCCGCGGGACACGCGAACCGAGCTCATCGGGCTGGATCGGTTCGTCACGGACAAGATCAATCATGCCTACGCCTTCGGCGGGGTCAGGAGCACGGTGGCCACGGCGGAGCAATTCCTCGGCGTGCCGGTCTCCCGGTACATCCAGGCGGACATGGAAGGGTTCCGTGCCATGGTGGACATCGTCGGCGGCGTCCGGGTGGACAACGCGCGGGCGTTTGCGTACGAAGGCTTCTTTTTCCCGGAAGGGACGCTGGAACTGGACGGGGAAGCGGCGCTCGCCTACGTGCGGATGCGCAAGAACGATCCGCGGGGCGACCTGGGGAGGGCCGACCGGCAGAAAGCGGTGCTCACCAGCATCGCCAAATCCGTGATCCGTCCGGACATGATCGACAAATGGCCCGAGCTGCTGGAGGAACTTTCCCGCCACATGAAGACGGACCTGACCTTCGACGACTGGAAAGCCCTCGTCAAACATTACCGGAAAGCGGCCGGCACGGTGGAAACGGAGCAAATCGAAGGCAGCGGCCTCATGTTGAACGGGATTTACTATTTCTCCGTCAGCGAAACGGAGCGAAACCGCATCACGGAACGATTGGCCGAACATCTGGCGCCATGACGGCGCGGGAACACAACGGCCGCCGGAGGGATGTTTCATGCCGAGGTTTGCGGCACGGCGCCGCCCGGTGCCGGACCGGCGCACCGTCGTTCTGGCGGCTCTTCTGATCATGCTGGCGACGGCGGCGGTGCTTCTGTCCGTCCTGCTCGTCCGGTCGGCGGATGCGCGCAAGGCGAAGGCAGCCGTGGAGCAATTTTACGCATACGAACAGGCCGGAGATTTCGGCAGCTCGTGGGAGCTGTTCCATTCCCGGATGAAGGAGCGGTACGGCAAAGACGTTTACATCCAGGCGCGCGCGTACATTTTCATGAATCAGCTCGGCGCCCGCACATTCACCTACGAAGTCGGGGACGCCAAGCGGGTTTCCGTTTGGCGGATGGAGGAAGACGGCGAACCGATGACCGGCGTGCTCCGTATGCCGGTCGTCCAGTACATGGATACCGTATTCGGCTCGCTGGAAATCCGGCAAAACGTGTACGCCGCCAGGGAAGACGGGGAATGGAAGCTGCTTTGGCCGTTCGGGGGGAGGGAAGAATCGTGATTCGGGAGGACCTGTTTTATTGTCTGGCTTGCGGCCTTGAAGTGCCTGCAAAACCATCCGACCGAATCTTTCGCACCGGATTTTACCGTTCCGAAATGAGGATCGGGATGTGCGGCCAATGCCGCGGGAAGGGAAAAACGGAAACCGCCGGGCCGGTCGGCTGCTCCGGTGCGGAGGCCGTTCCGGCGCCGGCGGGTTTGCGCCTTGGCGGAGAGGATATCGGGGGCGGGTTGCCCGGAGGCGTCGGGCTGGCCGGGCAGGAAAACACCGCGCTTTAATCGTATCCGCGGGAGACGGATGCATCCGCCGATTCTGACTGGCCGGAGGTTGCCGAATGCCGCGCGGAAGGTCCGTCCGCGGATTCGTCTTCGCCGGCGGGGGCATGCATGCGGCTTTGGCCCTCGAAAATGCCGCCTTCTTCGATGATCAGCGACTGGGCGGTGACGTTGCCGATCACTTTGCCGGTGGACGTAATGAGCAATGCCCCCATCGCGTTCACGTTGCCCGTGACCGCGCCGGCCACGGTGACGTGGCGGGCGGAAACGTTCGAGCGGGCATGGCCGCCTTCGCCGATGGTGACGTCGCCCAGGCAATCGATGTCGCCGATGATGGTGCCCTCGATGCGAAGAGAGGCTTCCGATCGGATCCGTCCTTCGAAGACGGAACCTTCGCCGACCAGCGTATCGGTCGTGCCGGGAGCCAGTTTTTTCTTCTTTCTCTTCAGCATGGGTTTCTCAGTCCTTCTTTCCTTTGTCCAGATAGTTGAGCGGGTCGACGTTCTTGCCGTTTTCGACCACTTCGAAATGAAGATGCGGTCCCGTGCTCCTTCCCGTGGAACCGAGGAGGGCAATTTTCTCGCCTTTTTCCACCTTCTGTCCTTTGCTCACCAAATATTTTCGCAGATGGAAGTAGTTCGTCTTCAGGCCGTTTTCGTGCTTGATGATGACGTAATAGCCGTGGCTGCGGTCATAGCCGACCGCGGACACGACGCCGTCCGCCGCCGCGTACACCGGATCGCCGCTCCTGCCGCCGATGTCGATGCCGGCGTGATAGGCGGTGCGGCGCGTGAACGGATCTTTGCGGTATCCGAATTCCGACGTGATGCGGGTCGAATCCGTCGGCCAGTACGACGGCGTGACGCGCTGCAGATGCAGATATTCGATCAAATCGGCCCGGGCCACGGACAAACCGTCCAGGAGCGACGTGATCTTTTGGTCCAGTTTGGACAAGTCCCGTTTGGCGAATTCGGCCAGCGCTTCCGGATCGTCCGGATTGACGGGAAGCGCCGGGCCGCCCATTCCGTATTCCCCGTCATCATAGGAAGCGATGGAAACCTTGCGCCCGTCTCCGTCGTAAATGTCGCCCGTCGCCAGGCGCTCCAGTTCTTCGCTCGACAACTCCCCGCCGGTGACTTCCCGGATTTCCCGCTCCAGCCGTTCCAGCCGTTCGACTTTGTCACGGACTTCGTCCGACCGGGAAGCCAGATCCACGATTTCGTCCTGCAGTTGTGCGATCGTCAAATTTTTCATGTCGATCAACTGCTTGTACGCGGCCGTGCGCAACTTCAGTTCCGTGGCCATCTGCTGCTTTTCCAGCTTCATCTTCAGGTTTTCGGCATGGAGCAGCAGGGCGACGCAAGCCAGTGAAAGGCAGGCGAGCGGGATCATGTAGAGCAGAAAGGCCGACAGGCGAAAGCGGATCACTTTCCGGTTCGCTTCCCGGATGACCAGGAAGGTGAGTTTTTGTTTCCCCCGATTCATCTTCATGAAGAATCCCCTTCGTACGATTCCGGCAAAGGTATTCAGCCGTTTTCTTGTCTGGATGGATGGAACGAAAGCGCCTACAAAAAGACAAAAAGTCCCCCATTCACCAAAAAATAGTCTGAAAGTCCGGGGTTCCAAAGGCGCGTTTTGCCCATATTCGACGCACCGGCAAAAAATCCCTTCCGGAATCGGGAAAATTTTTGCGGCGTTTTCATGGCGCAATCCGGGATTCCCGTGCGGGAATGCCGGGCCAGGCCGGCGGGAGCCGCCGTATCCGGGCCGGTCCCGTGTCCGGATCCAGGCGGTGTGATTCATGTCACTTTTTGAGCTTGACAAATGGCGAGCGGCAAGTTTATAACCGAATTATGAAACGTTTCATTTTCTGGGCGGAAACGAGGTGTTTGTCATAAGGCCTTCAAAGCCGACCATTAAAGATGTGGCGCGATTGGCCGGCGTTTCGGTTGGAACCGCGTCCAAGGTGATCAACAAGGAAGGAAACGTCAAGCCCGAGCTTCGGGAGAAAGTGCGGAAAGCCGTCGAACAGCTGAATTACCGTCCCAATGCGGTGGCACGGAGCCTGAAATCCTCCACCACCAACGTTTTGGCCGTTCTGCTCGGCGACATCACCAACCCGTTCCAGATGACGATGGCCAAAGCGATTGAAGATGTGATGAACGAGCACGACTACCACCTGCTGATCAGCTCCACCAACGAAGATCCGGACATCGAGCGCAGGAAACTGAAAATGCTGTACGTAAAACGGGTGGACGGCGTCATCACATGCACGACGGGGAAAGCCAACGATGAAATCCGCGGCTTGATCGCCTCCAACATTCCCGTGGTCATCGTCGACCGGCCGGTCATGTCCGTCCACGCCGACATCGTGGCCGACAACATTCCGCTCGGCATGGAGCTTCTGGTCGGGCACCTGAAAGAGCTTGGACATACGAGAATCGGCGTCGTGCATGGCAACCTGGACACGGTTCACGGCAAAATCCGCCGCGACAGCGTCATGGCATCGTTCGCCGCCATGGGGCTTTCGCTTCCGGAGGACTGTCAATTCGCCGGCAACTTCACGTTCCAGGGCGGATACAGGGCCGTGGAACGGTTTCTGTCGCTGGATGAGCCGCCCACCGCGATTCTTTCGGCGAACAACACGATGACGGCCGGGATTTTTAAGGCTTGCCGGGACAAGGGCGTTCGCATTCCGCAAGACCTGACGCTGGTGACGTTCGGCCAGCTGGAATACCAGTGGAACCTGATTTCGCCTTCCGTCACGTACGTCAGCCAGTCGCCGGGACAGATCGGCACCAAGGCGGCCGAACGGATCATCCGGCGGCTCAAAAACCCGGGGCAGGACGACGTTTCCCACATTTTCATCACGCCGCAGCTTGTGGTTGGTGAATCTTCCGGCAAGTTGTCCTGACCGGCGCCGAACGACGGATTTTTCGAAGCATCTTGCAGCCAAAAAATGAAACGATTCAACTTCTTGATAAACCATCATGAAAGAGAGGTTATCGCATGCGACCGGACAACGCACCCAAAATCGCGGTCTTTCCAAAAGGGTTCATGGAAGACATCTCGGAAGGCCGGCTGTCCCTGTTCGAGTGGATCGACATGGCCGGCACCCTCGGCGCGGACGGTCTGGAAATGTATCCGCTTTTTCTGGAAGAGCAGGGCGTCGAATACCTGCTGCGCGTCAAGGAAGCGGCCGCCCGCCACGGACTGGCCATACCGATGATGTGCTCCTCGCCCGATTTCACCCATCCGGACCCCGCTTTTCGCCGCCATGAAGTGGAGAAAATGAAACGCATCATCGACGTGATGGCGGTGCTCGGGCCCGACGACTTCCGCAGCTGCCGGGTGTTGTCCGGGCAGAGGCGCCCGGAAGTTTCCCGGGAAGACGGCATCCGCTGGACGGTGGAAGGCATCGAGGCGCTGTTGCCCTACGCGGAAGAGAAAAACGTGCATCTCGTCATGGAAAACCACTACAAGGACGGGTTTTGGACGTATCCCGAGTTCGCGCAGCAATCGGACGTGTTTCTGGACATCATCGGCCGCATCTCTTCGCCCCGGTTCGGCGTCAACTACGATCCGTCCAACGCCTTGCTGGCCGGCGACGACCCGTTGGAGCTGCTCGACAACGTGAAACACCGCATGGTGACGATGCATGCCAGCGACCGCTACCTGAAAGAGGGTTATACGCTGGATGACCTGAAAAACTACTCCCTCCAGGGGTATTCGCAGGCGCTCGCCCACGGCGTCATCGGCAAGGGGTTGAACGACTACGACAAAATTTTCGAAACGCTGAAATCCGTCGGATTCGCCAACTGGATCTCCATCGAGGACGGGGTCAACGGCATGGACGAACTGCACGAATCCGTCCGGTTTCTGAAAGACAAAGTCCAAACCTATTATGCTTGACAAACATCGCAGGGGGGAAATGTTCATGAACGTGGATCTTTCGGGAAAAGTTGCTCTCGTTACCGGTTCCGGCCGCGGTTTGGGCCGCGAGTACGCCTTGTGCCTTGCCCGCGCCGGAGCGGACGTCGTCATTCACGACAAAAATGCGGAAGCCGCCGCCCAGTTCGGCGAAGCCGCTTCGGGTGAAGCGGTGGCGGATGAAATCCGCGCCCTCGGTCGCCAGTCCGCCTTCTTCGCCGCGGACCTGACCGATCCCGTTCAGGCCGAGCAGCTGGTCAACCGGGTCATTGAACGGTTCGGCCGCATCGATATTCTGGTCAACAACGCGGGAGGCGACATCGGCGCTCGGACGCCCCGTCCCGACCCGAACACGGCCATCGACATTCGCGTGGAAGATTTGCAGGCCGTCGTCAACCTCAACCTGCTCGGGACGATGTACATGTGCAAATTTGCCGGCGCCCACATGAGGGAGCGGCGCTCGGGGAAAATCATCAACGTCGGCTCCTCCGCCGGCCACTATCCGGCAACGGTCGGCATCATCTATGCGGCGTCGAAGGCCGGCATTTCCCACTATACCCGCTGCCTCGGCGAGGAGCTTCGTCCGCATGACGTCAACGTGAACTGCATCGCCCCCGCCGCCACCTCCACCGGACGCTTCCGGGCGACGCGGGTCGCCGGCGATGTGCTGAAAATGGACGGCTCGCGGCTCCAGCGGGTGGCGCAGCCGGAAGACATGGCGAAAATCGTCCTGTTCCTGGCCAGTTCGCTGTCCGACTACCTGACCGGGGAAACGATCGTCTGCCACCATTGATCGTTCCGGCCGGTCGGAAAACCGGGACTGCGGCAACCCCGGGCCCCTGCTTATCATAAGTTTAACTTATCCAAATATAGGTTTATCGTATTATACAATATGATAGCGTTATCATATAATTGCCCTAAGAATCAGAATTGCGGAACATCCGGCATTGATTTCGGAACGGCAATTGGCGCAAAGGGGGGGATGACCAAATTCGGGACTGGTGTTTTCCGTTGGACCGTCGAAGGGGGGAAGCCCGATCCATCGCAGGATGTTCGGGTTTGACCTTGCTGTTGGCCGGCAAGACCGATTCTCACACGTTGTGACATGAAAGGTGATGCAGGTGCTGATTGATTTGCGCGGCAAGATCGCGATCGTGACCGGAGCCGCAAAAGGGATTGGCCGTGAAATCTTGATGACGTTTGCCGAAGAAGGGGCCGTTGCCATCGCTTTGGACATCAGTCAGCAGGAGCTGGATGATCTGGCGGCCGAAATGCGGAGCAAAGGGTACAGCGGCAGCCAATACGTCTGCGACGTCCGCGACTACAACCGCATTCAGGAAATCGTCCGGGACATTGAAGCCAGGTACGGCCGGATCGACATTCTGATCAACAACGCCGGCGTCGCGGGCGACGGTTGGGTGGACGAAATTTCCGAGGAAGCCTGGGATTTTTGCGTGGACGTCAACCTGAAGGGGACGTTCCTGATGTGCAAGGCCGTCGTTCCCGTGATGAAGAGACAGAAATACGGCCGCATCCTGAACGCGGCGTCCTTCGCCGCCATCATCCCGAGCATCGGCACGTCGGCCTACGCCGCCTCCAAGGCGGGGGTGGAATACTTCTCGCGGGTGCTGGCGGGCGAACTGGGCCCCTGGAACATTACGGTCAACGCATACGCGCCGGGCATGGTGCCGACCACGCTCAACCATTTCGCCGACATGCCGAAGGAAAGTCAGGAGCGCCTGCTCGACTCGCTCACGCTCCGCAAATGGCAGGATGCCCGGAGCGTGGCCTGGCTGCTCGTCTTCCTCGCGTCCGACCAGGCATCCTACATCACGGGAACGCTGGTGGACGTCAGCGGCGGCAAATACGCGACGCAGTTCCCGAAGGTCGCGTACGAGAAAGCCGGCATGCTGTAAAAGGCGTCGTCCGTCTATCCGGCGGCGCGCCGCGGGCAATTTTGAGAGCGCTGCCAAAACGGAGTGACGTTGTGGTTCCGAGCCCGACAAAGGCCTTCCCTCATGGGCTTTCCCGAGTTGCCGTCCACCCGGACCGATCATCATAAAGGGGGTTATGCGTTATCAAACCAATCGTACAGATTTCCCTGGATGTGACCAACATCACGGAAGCGCTGGAAATGGCCAAGGTGGCCGTCGAAGCGGGCGTGGACTGGATCGAAGCCGGCACGCCGCTCCTGCTGGCCGAAGGGTTGCACGCCGTCCGGAGGTTGCGGGAAGCGTTCCCCGACCATCCGATCGTGGCGGATTTGAAAACGATGGACGGCGGTTACCTGGAAGCCGAAATGATGGCGAAAGCCGGCGCCACCCACGTCGTCGTGATGGGCGTTGCCCATCCGGCCACGATCCGGGCGGTGGTAAGAGCCGGCCGCGACTTCGGTGTCAAGGTGATGGGCGACATCATGGCGGCTCCCGATCCGGTGGCCTGCGCAAAGATGATGGAGGAGAACGGGGTCGATTACATCATCGTTCACACCGGGTATGACGAGCGGGGAGAAGATCCCGCGCGGACGCCGTTCGATCATCTCGAGAAGGTCGTGAAGGCCGTGAACATTCCGGTTCAGGCCGTAGGGGGGCTGTCGATCGACCAGGCGGCGGAAATGCCGAAACACGGCGCACCGCTGGTCGTCGTCGGGGCGCCGCTCGTCATCGACAAGAAAGAATTCAGCCCGAGCACGAACCCGGAGGAACTGCTGCACATTCTCAAGGAACTGGTTGCAAAGGTGAAGCAAGCGGGATGACAACGATTGCCGGCACCTTTATCGCAACACGACAAAAATCAAGGGGAAAGGGAAGTGAAGTCACATGTCTTGGTCGAAAAAGGCGTTTCTCGTTCTGATGACGCTGATCCTGGTGTTCTTTGCGGCCGCTTGCGGCAGCAACAATAACAGCAGCGCCGGAAGCGGCACCACGAGCTCCGGAAGCTCTTCGTCGTCTTCGTCGGGCAGCTCGGGCGGTTCCGGCGATTCCGGTTCCGGCCCGGCCGCAGACGACGGGAAGCCGTTTGCCGGCTCCACCATCCGTTTCGTGGCTGCGAACCACGCCTGGACGGACACCATCAAGCCGTTGATTCCGAAATTTGAAGAAGAAACCGGCATCAAGGTGGAATTTGAGCAATTTTTCGAAGACCAGCTGACGCAAAAACTGACGGTCGAACTGACGGCCGGCTCCGACAGCCTGGACGTGTTCATGATCCGTCCGCTGCAGGACGGCAAGCTGTACATCAAGAACGGCTGGCTTGCCGACATCACCGATTACGCGCAGGATCCGGAATGGGATTTCAGCGATTTCGCCGCGGGTGCCGTTGCTCCGTTCCAGCAAGACAGCCGGCTGTACGGCGTACCGCTCATCACCGAACGCGAAATTCTCTATTACCGGAAGGACATCTTCGAGCAAAACAACATCAAGGTTCCCGAAACGCTCGAAGAATTGAAAGCGGTTGCGGCCCAATTGAACGATCCGAAGAACGAATTTTACGGCTTCGTGGCCCGCGGTCAACGTTCGCCGGCCGTCACCCAGTTCTCCAGCTTCCTGTACAGCTCCGGCGGTGACTGGTTCGCGGACGGCCAGGCGACGCTGGATACGGCCGAAGCGATTGAGGCGTTCACGCTTTACGGCGACCTGCTTCGCGAATACGGCCCTCCGGGCGTGCTGAACATGAGCTGGCCGCAAGCGCTCGGCGTGTTCGCCCAGGGCAAGGCGGCCATGTACACCGACGCGGACAGCCTCTTCGCCAACATGCTTGATCCGGAGAAATCGATCGTGCCGGAAGAAAACATCGGGTTCGCCGTGTTCCCGGCGGGCAAGGCCGGCCAAAAACCGTACAACGTGACGGCATGGGGTCTCGGCATCAACTCGAAATCCAAAGTGCAGGATGCCGCCTGGGAGTTCATCAAGTGGATCACCAACAAGGAAAACTCCCTCGCCATCCAGGGCGCCGGCAACCCGGGGGCGCGCCAATCCGCCTGGGACAATCCGGAAGGCGTGAAAGCGTTCTCCGCGGAACTGGCTGAAGTCATGAGCAAATCGAGCGCCATCGGCCAAGGCTACGACCGTCCGCTGGTGATCAGCGTCGGCGAAGCCCGCGACATCATCGGCGAAGTCATCGTCACGTCCATCACCGGAGGCGACGTGGCCGGCGCCGCGAAGTCGGCAAACGCGAAATTCCAGGAACTGTTGGACAAAGAAAAATGATGACGCCTTGAGCGCCTGAAACCGGTGCATGCTCCGCAAAACCAGGCCCGTCGCAGGCCTGGTTTTGCGGGCTCCATTTCGCTTTGAAAGAGGGCGATTTCCATCGAAACATTTGACCGATTGCTCGGGAAAACTTCCATCTTCATCGAACGCCACGTCAAAATGATTTTCGTATTGCCTGCGGTGCTTTTTGTCCTCATCATGATCGTTTTCCCGATCGGCTACACGTTTTACCTGAGTTTCTTCGAATGGCGGATGTCCGGCGTCGAAGCGCCGAAATGGGTGTTCGTGGACAACTACAAAGAGTTGCTGTTCAATGACACGCGTTTCTGGGATGCCGTCTGGCGCACGTTCTACTTTACGATCATGGCCATGGTGCTGGAAATCGTGCTCGGCGTGCTCATCGCGGTGCTTCTGGATCGCAACCACCGGGCGAGAAACCTGGTCAAGACGCTTTTCATGCTGCCCATGGTGGCGACGCCCGTCGCCATCGGTCTCGTCTGGCTGCTGATTTATGAGCCGACCATCGGCTTGGCCAACCGGGTGCTGAAACTGATCGGCCTGGAGCCGCAGCTTTGGATCGGTTCGACGAGCCAGGCCATTCCGTCCATCGTGCTCGTCGACGTCTGGCAATGGACGCCGATGATTGCCCTCATCGTGATGGCGGGTCTGGCCACGCTGCCCCACGAAAACTTTGAAGCGGCCGAAATCGACGGTGCGAGCGGTTGGCAAAAGTTCTGGAAGATTACGATTCCCCTGCTGACGCCCACCATTTTCGCGGCGGCGCTGCTCCGGGCGATCGATGCCCTGAAAACGTTCGACATCATCTACACGATGACGCAAGGGGGGCCCGGTTACGCTTCGGAAACGCTGAACATCTACGGCTACCAGCTCGGCTTCCAATATTTCCAACTCGGCAAAACGTCGGCCTTGCTCATGCTGTTCTTCCTCCTGATTCTCGTCATCAGCTTCATCATCATCAAGGTCCGCCAGCGTCTGGAGGTGTACCATTGAAAGCCAGAAAACTGTGGTTCGGCCGGCTCAATCTGCTGCTTGTCATCGTGGTCATCCTCGTTTTTCTGTCCCCGTTTTTCTGGATGATTCTCGCCTCCTTCAAAACGCAAGCGCAGATCATGTCCAACGATAACCTGTTCATTTTCAAACCGACGCTGAAAAACTTCCATTCGGTGTTCGAAGAACACAATTTCATGAAGTACATCTGGAACAGTTTCATCGTCGCCTTCTTCTCCACGCTGTTCGGATTGATTCTCGGGCTGCCGGCGAGCTATTCGATCGCCAAATACAAACAGCACGGGCTCGGTCTCGTCATTCTGATCGCCCGGATCATCCCCGGCATTTCGTTCATGATTCCCTGGTTCATCATTTTCAGCAAGCTCGGCCTGATCAACACGTATACGTCGCTCATTTTGAGCCACATGCTCGTCGGGCTGCCGTTCATCATCTGGGTCATGATTTCGTTCTACGAGTCGTTGCCGATGGAGCTGGAAGAAGCCGCGCGGGTGGACGGTTGCACGATCCAGGGCGCCTTCATGCGGATCATGATGCCGCTGTCGACGCCGGGCATCATCACCGCTTCCATTCTTTCCTTCATCTTTTCGTGGAACAACTTCATGTTCTCCCTCGTGCTGGCGGGAGACCGGACGAAGACGCTGCCGATTGCCGTGTTCAACTTCATGTCGTACTCGGAAATCAACTGGGGCGGTCTGATGGCCGCGGCGGTGGTCATCACGCTGCCGATCCTGATCATTTCCCTCGGATTGCAGAAATACATCATCAGCGGAATGACGGTCGGGGCCGTCAAAGGATAAAAACCGTTTGCGGCACCCGGCCGAACTTCCCGAATCCATTCGGGCGTCAACAAAATTTTCATGTGGGGAGAAGTCACATGCCGCTTGTTTCAGCAAAAGACATGTTGCAAGACGCACATCGGAACGGTTATGCCATCGGTGCATTCAGCGTTGACCATATCGACAGCATCGATGCGGTTTTGCGGACGGCGGAGGAACTTGGATCGCCCGTCATGATCCAGACGGGACAACCGACCTTGAGACATACCAAAATGAGCTACCTGGCCGCCGTCGCCAGGCAGGCGGCGGAAGAAACGAACGTGCCCGTCGCTCTGCATCTCGATCACGGAACGGGATTCGCCCAGGCCATCCAGGCGATCCGGTGCGGTTACACGTCCCTGATGTTTGACGGTTCCCGGCTGGAACTTGAACAAAACATCGCCATTACCAAACGGATCAAGGAGGCGGCCGATCCGCTGGGTCTCCCGGTTGAAGGAGAACTGGGCGTACTGGGCACCCGAGGCAAGGATGAGTTCTATGAGCTGACATCTCCGGATGAGGCGGAATTGTTCGTCCGTGAAACGAACGTCGACAGCCTGGCGGTCGCCCTGGGAAACATCCATGCCGCCTACGGCGAGAAAGTGGCCATCAACCTCGACCATTTGAAAACAATCCATGACCGTGTGGGAGTACCCATCGTGCTTCACGGCGGGACTGGTATATCCGATGACGACATCAAGCGTGCCATCAAACTTGGCGTGAGCAAAGTGAACATTGCCACGGAGTGGAGGAGGGCGACCCTCGACCATCTCCGGAAGCGACTTTCGGATGAAACCTGCAACGACTTCTTCGGCCTCATTCCCGAAGTCCGGGAAGTCATCGCATCCATCGTGCGCAAAAAAATCGAACTGTTCGGCAGCGCGGGCAAGGCTTGAACGGACGCACGTTCGCCGATGCGGGTTTGCCGACATTCGCCGGCGCAGCCGGCAGGAGGGGACCGGACATGAAAATGAAGGCTGCGGTATTGCACGGAAAAGAGGATATCCGCCTTGAACGGGTCGATGTCCCGGAACTCGGCAGCCATGACGTTTTGCTGAAGGTGAAGGCCGCGGGGATTTGCGGTTCTGACATTCCGCGGGTGCTCGGACATGCGGCCTTTTTTTATCCGCTCATACTGGGGCACGAATTCAGCGGGGAAATCGTGCAGGTCGGAGACCGGGTGACCCGGGTGAAACCCGGGGACCGCGCGGCCGGGGTTCCCCTGCTCTTCTGCGGCCGGTGCGAAGACTGCCTCAAGGGGAACTACGCGCAGTGCCCGTCCTATTCGTTCATCGGTACGAAAACGCACGGCGCCTTCGCGGAGTACGTGGTGATGCCGGAAATCAATGCGCTGCCGCTGCCCGACGGGCTGTCCTTCGAGCACGGCGCCATGGTGGAGCCGGTGTCCATCGCCGTTCACGCGCTGCGGCACATGAACTTCGTGCCCGGGCAAGACGTGGTCATCCTCGGCCTCGGCACCATCGGCATGTTCGTTCTGCAATGCGTGAATTTGTGCGGCGCCAGGTCGATCACCGCGGTGGACATCAGCGACGAACGGCTGGCCCTGGCGGCGAAATACGGTGCCGACCATCTGGTCAACGCGGCGCGGGAAGACCTGCTCGAGCGGACCCGGGAAATCACGGACAACCGCGGCTTTGAAATCGTGCTGGAATGCGCCGGTTCGACGGCCACCATGCTGCAAAGCTTCGAACTGGCGGCGAACAAGGCCAACGTGTGCCTCGTCGGAACGCCGCACGAGGAACTGCGCTTTCCGCCCAGGCTGTTCGAGAAGATGCACCGCAAGGAATTCCGCCTGACCGGGTCCTGGATGTCGTACGGCGCACCGTTCCCGGGCAGGGACTGGGAAATGGCCCTCCAATGGATCGCAAGCGGGCAAATCCGGCTGGAGGACATGATCGACCGGTACGCGCCGCTCGACCAAGCGGGCGAGATGTTCCAACTGTACAAAAAACCGGGGGCGGTCAAAGGAAAAATCATGTTCGTCTTTTGAATCCGCGGGCAAGGGGGGCAAGCCCCCCGTTTCCGTTTCCGGACGTTGTGATCGTACGTGTCCGGGCGGGCGGCGGAAGGCCGGACGGGCGGGCGGAAGCGGCCCTTCGGTTACGGCAACTGGCTCACCCAATCCCGGCTCCTGAGACAGTCGAGGGCGCTCGCCAACAGCCCGGGCAGTCGGTTCGTTTTCTTGTACATGCAGACGATGTATTTGGGAACCCGGAACGTCGGACAGTTGGCCACGGCCAGAAGCCCGTGCCGGACTTCCCACCGGATGGCCGACAAGGGGAGCATGGACACGCCGATGCCGTGGCTGATGGCGTTTTTGACCGCATCGAGCTGGTTCAGCTGCAGGGCGACGTTGATCGACCGGCCGGACAGCATGCTTTCCATGATCGGCCGGATGATGTGGCCCTGATTGTAGATGATGAACGGCAGCGTGACGATTTCGTCTTCGGAAACGAGCTGGCCGGACGCCCACGGATGGCTTCTGGGCAGCGCCAGCACGAATTCGTCCTGGATGATGCGGGTTACTTCGATGTCGTCGCGCAGGACGAGGGTTTCGTAGGTGACGGCCAGGTCCACTTCATTTTTGACCAGTTTGTCGATCAGCTCGTGGTTGTGCTCGGTGCTCGACACGTAAAACTGGACGTAGGGGTTCATCTCCATGAACCGGGAAATGAAGGCCGGCAGCACATGGGCGCCGCAGATGGACGTCGCGCCGAGAAACAGCCGCTGGCGCGGGGTGCCGAACCGTTTCAGCGCGTTTTCCGCTTCGTCGGCCATGTTGAAAATGCGCTTGCCGTATTCGAACAGCAGCTCGCCGTGGCTCGTGAGCTGGAACATTTTCCCTTTGCGTTCAATCAGCCGGAGGTCGAGGTACGCCTCGAGTTTCTGGATGATCTGGGAAATCGCGGGCTGGCTGATGTTGATTTTTTCGGCGGCTTTGGCGAAACTCCGGTTTTCGGCCACAGCGCAAAAAATTTGCAGGTGGTACAAATTCAACGGTGGCAACCCCTTTCATTCGACATAAGTTAAACTTATAGAACTATATTTTTAATGTATTTTACTTAATGATAGCGCTTCCCTATAATAAACACAAGATCGGGAAAACAACGCGTTTCGGGATCGGTCTGATCCCCGTCAGGGAGGAGTCCGCATGAAGTACAGGGCTTGTGTGTACACGGGAAACGGCAGACTGGAATCGGCTTGGAAGGAAATCCCGCCCTTGCGGGAACATGACGTGTTGATCCGCATCGACGCCGCCACGATATGCGGAACGGACGTGCACATCCTCGAGGGCAAGTTCGAATCGAAGCCGCCCCTCGTCCTGGGGCATGAATTTGCCGGCTTCGTGGAAGCCGTCGGCCCGGCGGTGACGAATGTCGGTGTCGGGGAACTGGTATCCGTTGAGCCTCATCTGTATTGCGGGATTTGCAAGTATTGCCGGATCGGCAAGGAGCACATGTGCAGCGACCGGACGGCATTTGGCGTGCACGCGGACGGGGGATTCGCCCAATATTGCGTCGTGCCCGACCGGAACGTGTACCGGGTGCCGGAAGGCGTTTCGCCGGTGGTGGCCGCGCTTGCGGAAAACATCGGCTGCTGCCTGCACGGCATCGAGCGGGCCGGGGTGAAGCAGGGCGACCACGTGGCCGTCCTCGGCGGCGGTTTCGTCGGCATCGTCATGGCGGAGTTTGCGCGGATGAGCGGTGCGGCGCAGGTGACGGTCGTCGAACCGAACGCAAAACGCCGGCTCATGGCGGAAGCGCGGGGGTTCCGGACGGTCAATCCCCTGGAAGAGGACGCCGTCCGGGCGGTTCGCGAAAGCAGTTACGGGCTCGGCGCCGACGTGGCCATCGAGTGCGCCGGGCGCGCCGAAACGGCCGGGATGGCGATCCGCATGGCGGACCGATGCGGCACCGTCGTTTTCTTCGGCGTCGTGCCTCCCGGACAGACCATCGAAATTGAACCGAACGAGATTTACGGCAAGGAATTGACGATCGTCGGGTCGGTGCGCAATCCGTACAACCATTACCGGTCGATCGAAAAGCTGCAAGGCCTCCGGCTGGAGGAACTGGTGACCCACCATTTCGGCCTGGACCAGATGGAGGAAGCGTTCGAGGCGGTGAAGCAGGGAGCGGGATTCAAAGTGGCCATTCGCCCGAACCATTCGGCGGACGAGTTGGCCGGCAGCCGATAAATCGCGATCCAAAGTCAAGCGGTGCTCACTGGGAGGAAGGGCAATGAAATTCAAAGATTCGGTTTACCTCGGGCTCGATGTCGGCACCACCCACATCAAGGTCGCAGCGTACAACGGACAGGGCGAGTTGAAAGGCATCGCCCGGGTTTCCACGCCGGCCCATGTCACCAAAGAAGGGGGCATCTATCATCTTGCGCCCGAACTCTGGTCGAGTACGGTGAAGGCGATCCAAATGTGCGTGGACCAGCTCCAGGGCAGCAAAATCAAGTCGATCGGCATCGCCAGCATGGCGGAAGCCGGCGTTCTGCTGGATGCCTCCGACGGACCGGTCGGCCCGATCTTGGCATGGTACGACCCGCGCCCGGGCCAATATCTCGAAACGGTCCGCCAGAAGGTTCCGGCCCTGGATTTTTACCGCCGGACCGGCTTGTATCCGCAATCGAAATACTCGCTGCTCAAATTTCTGTGGATGAAGGAACATATGCCCGACGTCTGGAACAAGGCGAGATCGTGGCTGCATGTGGCCGAATACATCGCCTTCTGCCTGACCGGGAACAAGCGGACGGAAATGTCGCTGGCCAGCCGGACGTTGCTGTTCAACATCAACCAGCTCGACTGGGATCACGGGCTGGCGCGGGAATTCGGCATCAAAAGCGAACTTCTGCAGCCCGTCGTGCCTTCGGCCAAAGTGTGCGGCACGGTGCGGAAAGAGGCGAGCGAATACACGAAAATTCCGGAAGGCACGCCCGTGACCATCGCCGGGCACGACCACATCGTCGGGTCGTTCGGAATCGGCGGCACCATGGAAGGGGACGTGACGAATTCCTGCGGCACCGCGGAGACGCTGGTGGCCGCCATTCCGAAAATGGACATGGGGCAATTCGCCGAGGTGCCGATCTTTACGATCGGGTGCCACGTATTGCCGAACCGCTACTACACCCTTCTGTCGGTCGGGACGACGGGCGGGATCGTGGAGTGGTTCCTGCATGTGACCGGCTGGAATTACGAGCAGCTGCTCGAAACGCTGTCCCGGGAAGACGTCGCCACGAGCGGCCTCGGCTTCTATCCGATTCTTTACGGCGACAGGGGGACCGAAAATTCCGTCCAGATGGGATGGTTCGGCGGCGCCTTGACCCAGGCGTATCCCGGGCAGCTCGCTTCGGCCATGATCCGGGGGCTGTGCTGCCTGTTCCGTTACCGGATGAACGTGCTGAAGGAATACAACATCCAGACGGATCGGCTGCTGGTCACGGGCGGATCAAGCAAAAATCCGTTCTGGATGCAGGGCAAGGCCGACATTTTGAACCGGCCGCTGCAAATCGTCCGGGACTCGGAAGGCGTCGCCCGCGGGGCGGCCATCCTGTCCGCGAAGGCGAACCAATTCATGGGCGAAATTCCGATTCCCCCGTCCGTGACCGTCACGCCGAATCCCGAAAACGCCAGGCAGCTGGAAGCGCACTACGAGCAGTATTTGAAAAACATCGATCTGTTCCGGCAGCTTTCCGTCCAGTAACGTTCCATTTTCATTAGCCATGGGAAAGGGAGTTTTCCGACATGAACAAGTACGAGATTGCGGTGATTCCGGGAGACGGGGTGGGAACCGAGGTGACGCCGTGCGCGATGCGCGTGCTGGAGGCGGCGGCCGACATCCACGGGGGCTTCCGTTTCGAATGGACCGTTTTTCCGTGGAGCTGCCGGTATTATTTGCAACACGGCAAGATGATGCCGGATGACGGGATCGCTACCTTGCAAAACTTCTCCCAAATTTTTCTCGGCGCCGTCGGTATGCCGCAACTGGTGCCCGACCACGTGTCGCTGTGGGGGCTCTTGATCAAAATTCGCCGGGAGATGAAGCAAGCGCTGAACATCCGTCCCGCCAAAATGTTGCGCGGGCTCCGTTCCCCCTTGCGGGAGCACGGCAACTTTGACTTCATTATCGTGCGGGAAAATTCGGAAGGCGAATATTCCGAAATCGGCGGGCGCCTCCATCGCCAGGAAGATGACGAAATGGCCGTCCAGACCGCGGTGTTTACGAAGAAGGCCATCCGGCGCGCGATGCAATACGCCTTCGAGCTGGCGTCGGGCCGCAAGGGCCTCGTCACCAGCGCCACCAAGTCGAACGGCATCACGTACAGCATGCCCTTCTGGGACGATGTGTTCCGCCAGACGGCGGCGGACTGGCCGGACGTCCGCCGCGAAAGCGTCCACATCGACGCCTTGTCCGCTTTCCTGGTCATGAAGCCGCAACATTTTGACGTCATCGTCGCTTCCAATCTGTTCGGCGACATTTTGTCCGATCTGGCGGGGGCGATCATGGGCAGCATCGGCATCGCGCCCTCGGCCAACGTGAACGCGGAACGCGCCCATCCTTCCATGTTCGAGCCGGTGCACGGCTCGGCGCCGGATATTGCCGGCAAGGGCATCGCCAATCCGATCGGGCAAATCTGGTCCGGCAAAATGATGCTCGATTTCCTCGGGTATCCCGAAATCGGCAATCTGCTGCTGGAAGCGATCGAGGAAACGGTGGCCGCGGGCGTCACGACGCCGGATTTGGGGGGAACGGCGAATACGGCCGAAGTGACCGACGCCGTCATTCAGGCGTTGAAAAACAAAGGCGGGAGGTAAGCAGCATGGTTCATTTTGCGAGATTTCTCCGGCACGGCTCCCACATCGGCGGCCGGGAAATTGTCGGTGACGGAAGGGAAGCCCGGGAAATCAAAAATCCGTACACCGGGTCGCCGATCGGCACCATCGATCTGGCCACCCCGGAAGACCTCGACCTGGCCATCGAGACGGCTGGCCGGGTGTTCCGGGAGACGATGAGGTCGATGCCTGCCCACGAGCGGGGCCGCATTCTCCGGCAAACGGCCGATCTGTTGGAAGCCAAAAGCGAAGTGTTTGCGGAAATCCTCGTCCAGGAAGCGGGGAAACCGATCCGCGACGCACGGGCGGAAGTGGGGAGAGCGGTCCAGGTGCTCCGGTTTGCTTCCGAGGAAGCGAAGCAGCTCGGCGGCGACCTCGTTCCGCTGGACGCGGCGATCGGGGGAGAAAACCGGATCGGCATGATCCGGCGCTATCCGGTCGGGGTCGTGGCCGCCATTACGCCGTTCAACTTTCCGCTCAACCTGGTGCTGCACAAACTGGCGCCGGCCGTTGCCGCGGGCAACACCGTCGTGCTCAAGCCGACGGAAAAAACGCCGTTTTCTTCGCTCATGATCACGAAGCTGTTCGAAGAGGCCGGTTTGCCGCCGGGAGCGATCAACGTGGTGCTCGGCACCGGCTCCACCATCGGCGATCCCCTCGTCACCGATCCCCGGGTCGCCAAGGTGACGTTCACCGGCAGCCAGTGGGTCGGCGAACGGATCCGGCAGCGGGTCGGCTTCAAAAAGTTGACGCTGGAACTCGGGTCGAACGCGCCGAATCTCGTGTTTGAAGACGCCGATCTGGACGATGCCGTCCAAGGCCTCGTGCGGGGAGGATTTGCCTTCTCCGGCCAGTCGTGCGTGTCGGTGCAGCGCATCTATGTCCAGTCGACGGTATATGACACCTTCATGAGCCGATTCCTTCCGCGCGTCGAATCCCTCGTGATCGGCGACCCGGGCAGCGAATCCACCGACATCGGACCGATGATCAGCGAAGCCGAGGCGATCCGGGCCGAACAGTGGATCGAGGAAGCGAAACGGCAGGGCGCCGTCGTGGTCGCGGGAGGCACGCGCAACGGGGCCGTGCTTGCCCCGACGGTGCTCACGAACGTGACGCCGGACATGAAGGTCGTTTGCGATGAGGTGTTTGCGCCGATTGTGTCGGTCATTCCTTTTGAAACGGAAGAAGAGGCGGTCAGGCTGGCGAACGAATCGAATTTCGGGTTGCAGGCGGGCGTGTTCACCCGGGACATCAACCGGGCGTTCCGGCTGGCGGACGAGCTGGAGACGGGCGGTGTCTGGATCAATGAAGTGTCCACCTACCGCCAGGACAATCATCCGTACGGCGGCGTGAAATGGAGCGGTGTCGGCAAGGAAGGCATCAAATATGCGATTGAAGACATGATGGAACGGAAGTTTATCGGCATCAAGGTGCAGCCCCGGTGATTTGGCCGGCATACCGTTCAACCGCCATCCGTTCCACTATCTTTGCACGGGGGACGTGAAGACAACCGATGAAAGCTTTGGTCAAGGTGAAGGAAGGACACGGCCATGTCGAGCTGCTTGATGTGGACGAACCCGAATTGAAGCCGAACATGATCCGGATCGCCGTCCGGTACGCCGGCATCTGCGGCACGGACCAGCACATTTATCACGGCACCTACAGCTGCAATCCGCCGGTCATTCTCGGCCACGAATTTTCCGGCATCGTGGAGGAAGTCGGCGAAGGGGTGAGCCGTTTCCGGGCGGGGGACCGGGTGACGGTGCTGCCGTCCACCGGCGTGACGTGCGGCAAGTGCGAACATTGCCGGACCGGAAACTACATGTTTTGCCGGGAGCGGAAATCCCTCGGTTCGGGCATTGACGGCGGGTTTACGAAATACGTCACGGTGCGGGAGGACATGGCGTACCGGATCCCGGATCATCTGTCGATGGAAGAGGCGGCGCTGACGGAACCGCTTGCCTGCGCGGTCAAGGCGATCGAGGAACTGACGGACATCCGGGTCGGCGACACGGTGCTCCTGTCCGGTCCCGGCCCGATCGGCCTGCTTTGTCTTTCCCTGCTGCGGGTCAAAGGCTGCAAGGTGATCGTCGCGGGCACCGGCCTCGATGCCGACCGGCTGGGAATCGCCGCCGAAATGGGCGCGGATGTGGTCGTCAACATCAACGAGCAGGATCTTTTTGCGACGATAGACGCGGAGACGGACGGCCGCGGCGTCGACGTGGCGATCGAATGCGCGGGCGCCGGGCCTTCCGTGGCCAATTGCCTGAAAGCGGTGAAGAAGCGGGGCAAGTACATCCAGGTCGGCATCATCGGCAAGGACATTACGGTGAACTTTGACACGATTTTGTACAAACAGCTGCAGGTGGTTGCCTCCTACGCGCACAGCATCGAGACGTACGACCGCGTAATGCGCATCTGGGAACAGCGGAAAGTCGACGTGAAGCCGATCATCACCCACAAGGTGCCGCTTGGCCGCTGGAAGGACGCCTTCGACATCTGCGAGCGGAAAGTCGGCGGCAAGGTGCTGCTGTACTACGACGAGTGAGCGCGGAAGGGACGGGTTTGGACGGCCGGAGCAAACATCATGGATGCGAAAGGAAACGTGGTGACGATGCAGATGAGCTTGACGGATCGAACGGAACGGCTGAAGCGGATCGCCCGCAACATCCGGACCGGCATCATCAGGACGGTCCACGGGGCCGGCGCCGGCCACATCGGCGGGCCGCTTTCGGCCACGGACATTTTGACGGCCTTGTATTTCGAAGTCATGAACATTCGGCCCGAACATCCGGACTGGGAAGACCGGGATCGTTTCGTCCTTTCCAAAGGCCATTCCGCCATTGCCCTGTATTGCGCTTTGGCGGAGCGGGGCTATTTTCCGAAAGCGGAACTTTCCACGTTCGACGAAATCAATTCGCGGCTGCAGGCCCATCCGGACATGAGACTGCTTCCGGGCCTGGACATGTCGACGGGATCCCTCGGCCAGGGCATTTCGGCCGCCGTCGGCATGGCGCTTGCCGCGAAACTGAAGGGCAAATCGTTCCGCACGTATTGCCTGATCGGGGACGGCGAGTCCCAGGAAGGCCAGGTGTGGGAAGCCGCGAACGTCGCCTCCAGGTACCGGCTCGACAATCTGGTCGTCATCCTGGATTGCAACCGGCTCCAGCAGTACGGATGGGAAGGGGCGTCCAAAGAGGCGCGGCAGGCACCCGCGGTTGACCCCGAGACACGCTGGGCGGCCTTCGGGTTCCATGTCATCGACATCGACGGGCACGATTTCCCGGCCATCCTGTCCGCCTTCCGGGAAGCGGAAACCGTCAAGGGCAAACCCGTGATCATCCTTGCGCGGACCGTGAAGGGCAAAGGGGTCAGCTTCATGGAAAATCACTATTTGTGGCATTCCAGGGTGCCGACGGACGAGGAACTGGCACGAGCCATCAATGAACTGCAGGAGGAGCATGCGTGATGGGCGGGGGACATGCGGCGGGGACGCTCGTCTCGATGCGGGACGCGTTCGGTGAAACGTTGTTGCGGTTGTCGCGGGAACATGACAAGGTGTATGCCTTGGACGGCGATTTGGCCAACTCGACGAAGCTGGACATGGTGGCGGAACACAATCCGGCCAAATTTCTGCAGATGGGCATCGCCGAGCAGAACATGTTGGGCGTGGCGGCCGGGATGGCGACGGTCGGCCTGCAGCCGTGGGTTTGCTCCTTCGCGCCGTTCATCGTGAAGCGGGCGCTGGACCAAATCTCCGTTTCCATCGCGCAGCCGATGCTGGATGTCAAACTGGTTGGCGCGTACGGCGGATTGCTGAATGGCCGCACGGGCAAGACGCACCAGGCGGTGGAAGACGTGGCCGTCATGCGCAGCCTGCCGGGCATGACCGTGCTTGCGCCGGCCGATTCCGTCGAACTCGCGCAGATGATGGATTACGCCTGCCGGACCGAAGGACCGGTTTATTTGCGCGTGGCGCGGGATGCCTATCCGGTGCTGTTTGACGAAACGTACCGGTTTGAACCGGGCAAGGCGGTCATCATGAGGGAAGGGGCCGACGTGACGATCGTTTCGACCGGCACGCAGACGAGCCGCGCCCTGGAAGCGGTCACGCTGCTGGAGCGGGAAGGGATTCGGGCCGGACTGATTCACATGCCCTCGATCAAGCCGATCGACCGCGAGGCGATCGCGGAGGCGGCGCGGAGGACGGGCGCCATCGTGACCGCCGAGGACCATTCCGTTGTCGGCGGCCTCGGCAGCGCCGTCGCGGAGGTGCTGGCCGAAACGCATCCCGTTCCGCTCGAGCGCGTCGGGGTGCGGGACGTCAACATCGAGTCCGGCCCGGATCAGGCGCTGCTTGAGAAGTACGGCCTGACGGCGAGATACGTGGTCGAGAAAGCATGGGCGGTGCTGGCCCGGAAGAAGTGAAGGCCGGTCGAACGTCGAAGCGTTGACGGGCAGGTTGTCTTGCCGTGTCTCCGGACCGGCCGCCTTGTTCTCCGGATGCCGGAGACGGCCCGAAAGCAAAAAAATGTGGTGCGATCTGCACCACATTTTTTTAATGGGGGCCGCCAACCGTTCAGCTTGCCGCCCGCAGATTCACGTACAGCTCCACTTCCCCGACGCCGTCAAGAACAAGCGGAACGAGGATCGCTTTGTCGCCGCTGCCGGTGCCCGGCGTGACCATGGCCGGCGGGGAGATGTCGATGGCATAACCCTGGCCGTAAAGGAGGGTGCTGGCGTTGCCGCAAATCATGTTGCCGATTTCGGCGAGGGCGCTCAGCCCGATTTCGTCCAATTCGGAAATCCGCATGCCGCCCATCATGACGGAAACGATTTTCAGCGCAACGTTGCGGGGAAAACTGTAATACACTTCCCCGCGCATGTCACCGAGAATGCTGATCTTGAGCCAGTAGGGCCCGTCGGCGAGTTCCACTTGCCTGACAGCCGGTTTTCCGATTTGGGGCCGGATTTGACAAAATTGTTCGAATACGAGCAGGCTGGATTGCAGGAATGAATTGATCGACACACTGTCCAAGAATCGCCACCCCCTTCGGCAACCGGATCGGTGGAATCGGCCGTACCGGTCGCATCATCGCACCGGTCGTTTCGCCGAATGGCGCTGTCCGGCAGATTCGGCCCGGAATCCCGGATTCTGAGACGGGAACAAGGAAGAAGCAGGAATAATGCACTATTGTACCATAGGAGGCAAAAATGTTGTAGGAAAAAAATAGTGTCGAAAAAAGTCGATCGCATGGGTTTCGGCTCGTTTCCTGCAACTTGCCAGTTCGGCGAATTTCCGGCTATAATGATTGGAATCTGTTCCGGGAAAGTGTGATCCTGCCTATGCTTTTCATGTTTGAATCGCGGTCGCCCGAAGATACGGGGCAATTGGCGCGGGAGCTCGCCGCCCTGCTCGCTCCGGGCAGCGTGGTGGCGCTCGAAGGCGATCTCGGCGCCGGCAAGACCACCTTCGCGCAGGCGTTTGCCCGCGGCCTCGGCGTGCGCGGCACGGTGAACAGCCCCACTTTTACGTTGATCAAGGAGTATGACGGCAGCGAGTGCCCTTTTTACCATATGGATGTGTACCGGTTGACGCCGGAAGAAGCCGATGAACTGGGGCTGGAGGAGTATTTCGGCGGGGACGGGGTGTCGCTTGTGGAATGGGCGTCGCGAATCGCCGACCTGCTGCCCGCCGACCGGCTGGAAGTGGAGCTGGGCCGGCCGCCGATGCCGGGTGCCGGGCATGCCGGTGACTGGGACGAATACCGGCGAATCATCCGGGTGGTGCCCCGCGGGGAGCGGTATGCGGAGGTTTGCCGAGAACTGGCGAAGCGGGGAGTTCTGGTATGGATGCAATGAAGCGGCAACATTCGGAAGGCGGAAGGCTGCCGGAAGGCATCTGGCTGGCGCTGGACACGTCGACGGCGTCCATGACGGCGGCGCTGGCCAGGGAAGGCCGGGCGTTTGCGGAACGGGATTCGACGTCGGAGCGCAACCATTCGATTCGGCTGATGCCGGAGGTGGATTCGCTGCTCGCGGAAGCGAACCTCGAACCGGGGCGGCTTGCGGCCATCGCGGTGGGGCGCGGTCCGGGATCGTACACCGGCATCCGCATCGGCGTCACCGTGGCCAAAATGATGGCGTGGTCGCTGGGCTCGCCGCTGTATGCCGTGTCTTCCCTGGAGGCGCTGGCCTACGGCGCGGTTTTGCGCGGGAAGGCGGGGGAACCTGCGAAAGGCGGCACATGGATCGTTCCGCTGATGGACGCCCGCCGGGGGAAGGCGTACACGGGGTTGTACGCCTTCGGCACGGACGGATGGCGCGCTCTCGCGGAGGACGGCATTCGCCCGGTGGCGGAATGGCTGGATGAATTGGCGGACCGGTTGACGGCGGGAGGCGCGGCCGCAAACGGCGGGCAACCGGATGGCGGAATCGCATCTTCCGGCCGATCGGCCGGGGATGCGGATGCATCGGTTGACGGGAGGCGCACCGGTGAATGTCAGGCCGGAGATCAACCGCAGGGGGGAAGCACGGCCGGTGCTGCACGGGTGCTTTTTGCCGGGGATTATGCCGGCTTCCGGGAGCTGCTGGACGGTTTTGCCGCCCGCATTCCGGCGGAGGTGGCGCTTGTCGACGATCCGCTGACGGCGTCCGCCGTCGCCGCGCTGGCCTGGATGCACGGCGAGCGGTGCCGGGTGGACGATCCCCACAACCTGATTCCGAACTACACCCAGCTGTCGGAACCGGAAAAGAAGCTGGCGGCCAAACACGCCGCACTGAAACCATAGGGCCGGGAAGGAAAGCCTCAACCCTTTCGTCGGGTTCGGCAAAGGAGCGGGCGGCAATGAGAAACATGCATGACAAAGCGGTCGGATTCCCGTCACCGGAAATGGTCGTCTTTCGCCGGATGACGGTGGAGGACATCGACACGATCGTCGAAATCGAAAAAGAATGTTTTACCGTGCCTTGGACGAAGGAAGCTTTTTACAACGAATTGATGTACAATCAGTTTGCCCATTACTTCGTGATGCTGTGGCAGGGAGAAATCATCGGCTACGGCGGGCTGTGGACGATCGTGGACGAGGCGCACGTGACCAACATCGGGCTACGGGAAGCGTACCGCGGTAGAAAACTCGGACAACGGCTGCTGCGGGAACTGATCGCGTTCGCGTCCCTGCGCGGAATGAAGCGGATGACCCTTGAAGTTCGCGTATCCAACACGGTGGCCCAGCGTCTGTATGAAAAATTCGGCTTCCGGGTGGAGGGCGTGCGGCGCGGCTACTACTCCGACAACGGAGAGGATGCGCTCATCATGTGGGCGGACATCCCGGACATCCGGCCCGCGCAGTGAGCGGGGCGTGACGCGTCGTTCCGTTTGGGCGAAAAATCGACCAAAATGGTCCGAAGTGGTCCGGTTGACGCGCTTTTTGGGTGAAAAATCGACCAAATGGAGCGGCCGAAGCCATGAAGCGGGCGATTTTGGGTGACTTTTTGACCAAAATGTTCCACAAGAGACTGCGAGGCGGGCCGCATGGTCGAAACATCGACAACAACAATGGACCCATACTGTGATTGTCTGCGGTCAGGACCATGTTTGGAAACCTCGCGAAAGACCGCCGGCCGAGATTCCCGGAAAACCCGATCCGTCGTCCGAAATTCCCGGGAATGACCGGTCCGCCGACCGGCATCGCGGGCATACAGGCATGACGAGGCTCTGCGCAAACAGGCAAAAGGATGAAGCTCGAGTGAAAAAAGGTTTGATACTGGCCATCGAAACAAGTTGCGACGAAACGGCTGCGGCGGTGGTGCGGGACGGCACGGAAGTGCTGTCGAACATCGTTTCCAGCCAAATGGACATTCACGAACGGTTCGGCGGCGTGGTGCCGGAGGTGGCGTCGCGCAAGCACGTGGAGACGATCACGCGCATCGTGGAAGAAGCGTTGGAGCGGGCGAACGTCGGGCTCGGCGACCTGTCCGCCGTGGCGGTGACCCAGGGGCCGGGGCTGGTCGGCTCGCTGCTTGTCGGCGTCGTGGCGGCCAAGGCGTTGGCGCTGTCGGCGCGGCTGCCGCTGATCGGCGTCCATCACATTGCCGGGCACATTTACGCCAACCGGCTCACGGGGCCGCTCGAATATCCGCTTATGGCGCTGGTCGTCTCCGGCGGCCATACGGAACTTGTGCTGGTGGAGCGGCCGGGCGTGTTTCGCGTGGTCGGCAACACCCGCGACGACGCCGTGGGCGAGGCATACGACAAGGTCGCCCGCGCCCTCGGCCTGCCGTATCCGGGCGGGCCGCACGTCGACAGGCTCGCCGCCGAAGCGGACGGCGAGATCGTGCTGCCGCGCGCCTGGCTGGAGCACGACACGTTCGACTTCAGCTTCAGCGGGCTGAAGTCGGCGGTGCTGCACGTGCTGAACCAGGCCGCCATGCGCGGCGAAACGGTGGAAACCGCGCATCTGGCTCGCGGGTTCCAGGAATCGGTCATCGACGTGCTGGTGACCAAGGCGATCCGCGCGGCGCGGGAGTTCGGCGCACGGCAACTGATCCTGGCCGGCGGCGTGGCGGCCAACCGGGGCTTGCGGGCGGCGCTCGCCAAAGCGTGCGAGGATGCGGGCATTCCGCTTTCCATTCCGCCGTTCGAGTATTGCACCGACAACGCGGCCATGATCGCGGCCGCCGCTTTCCTGAAATGGGAAGCCGGAGAGTTCACGCCGCTTTCCATGAAAGCCGAACCGCTCATGTCGCTCGAGGACTGGTCTGTCGGGGCCGCGAGCCGTCCGGCGTTGCTGTAGGCCGGCCGTTGCCGCGGTCCGGCGAAACGGCAACCGGGCAATGCCAAAGTCCGGAGCTGCTTGAAGTTGGTCCCTTGCGCCTCAAAGCCAGGCAGCATTCGGGGAGTGCCGAAGTCCTCCGGGGCATTGCCTCAGCCCGGCGATGCCGCGGGCCGGGGAAACTGCATACCAAGGTCTCAAATGTCCGGCAACGCAGTCCGATGCGTGCGCCATCCGGCGCAGCAACAGTCGGAGATTGCCGCGATCCGTCGTTGGCGCAGACCGTCACAAACGCACATTTCGGGTGCTTTTCCCGGGATGTGCGTTTTTTTGTGCCCGAACCGGATCCGGCATTCGGCCCGATCCCCGGTTTGGGGATGGCCCGAAAGTTTCAAATTCAGGAGAAGCCGAAAGTGGGATCTCCAACATGCAGGCCGCCACACGAACGCCCCCGCATTTCATGCCGTTCATCCGGCGCATCGCTGCAAGCGGACAAGGGAACCGGCAGCAAGGCGAGGGAAATGCGCAGGAAGCGGCACCCCGCCTTGCCGGCGACAAACCCGAGAAACCGCCGAAACTTCGCAAATGATCCCGAATCGTGCCGCATCACCGACAGGAGACGACAATCATCCACAACCTTTTGTGCACAAAATTATCCACAACCCCTGTGGGCTTTGTGAACAACTTTGAAAAAACGGGAACAGATCAAGGGTTGCGGCGCACCGTGAAAAAGGGATAACTTTTTCAAGAAAATCTGTGGAAAATGCGAACAAATGCGCAGCGCCACAAAAAAAGCCCGCAACGACGCGGAAAACAGCCTTGTGCACATTGTGGACAACCTTGTGGATGACGCCGTCGGACAGTGGACAACCATTGTGGAAATGCGGATAAAAAAACTGGCGGATCATTCGTCCGCCAGCTCCGTCCATTCGACATACGTGAGATCAAGCTCGTTTTTTGTCCGTTCCAGTTCCGCCTGGATTTCCTGCAGCTTCACGTAATCCTGGTACACGTCCGGTTTGGCCATTTCGGCCTCCAGCTGCTCCGCCTTCTGTTCGAGCTCCGCGATCCGGGACTCCAGCCGTTCCAGCCGGCGCGCCCGCATCCGTTCTTCCCGTTTCGCTTCCCTGGAGGCGTTCGCCGCACGAGGGTTGCGGGCCGATTCGTCGCTGCCGGAGACGTCTTTGGTAACCGGGGCCGCAGCCGCCGCATGGGAGCCGGGAGAACCCGCCGAGCCGGCCTTGCCGGGCCGATTTGTTCCGCCGGCACCGCCCCGTTGCCCGTCGTCATCGCCATCCCGCCACTCCGCGAGCGCCATCTTTTTTTCCAGAAAGTCGTCGTAATTTCCCAGGAAATATTCGGCACCCGTTGTCGACAATTCCACGATGCGCTCCGCCATTTTGTTCAAAAAGTACCGGTCGTGCGAAATGAACAACAACGTGCCCTCGAATTCCATCAACGCCGCTTCCAGCGCTTCCTTGCTGTACAGGTCCAGGTGGTTGGTCGGCTCGTCCAGCACGAGCACGTTCGCCTGGAGCAGCATCAGTTTCGCCAGGGATACCCGCGCCTTCTCGCCGCCGCTCAGGGCGGAAATTTTCTTCTGCACGTCTTCTCCGGAAAAAAGGAACTGTCCGAGCGCCGACCGAATTTCCACTTCTTCCATGTGGGGGTACGCGTTCCACACTTCTTCGAGCACCGTGTTGTTCGGATCGAGGCCGCGTTGCTCCTGGTCGTAGTAGCCGATCTTGACGCCGGAGCCCCATTCCACCGTGCCGGACGAGAGCGGAAGTTCGCCGATCAGGGCGCGCAGCAGGCTTGTTTTGCCGATGCCGTTCGGGCCGATCAGGGCGACGGCTTCGCCGCGGCGCAGGTGCAGCGACATCGGCGGGAAAAGCGGCCGTCCGCCGCCGTGCGCCACGGTGACGCCTTCGGCGCGGAGCACGTCCTTGCCGGTTTGCCGCTCAATCGTGAAGCGGATGGCGGCCCGTTTCAGCTCCCCGCCCGGTTTCTCGACCCGTTGCATCCGCTCCAGCGCCTTGCGGCGGCTTTGCGCGCGGCCGGTGGTGGAGGCGCGGGCGATGTTGCGGCGGATGAAATCTTCCATGCGGGCGATTTCTTCCTGCTGTTTTTCGTATTCTTTCCATTTGCGTTCCGTTTCCGCCGCTTTCCAATCGAGAAATTTCGTGTAGTTGCCCGGATGGCGAACCGCCTTCGTCCTTTCGATTTCGACGATGGCGGTGGACAGGGCGTCGAGAAAATAACGGTCGTGGGAGACGAACACGATGGCGCCGCGGTATCCGCGCAAATATTGCTCCAGCCAGGTGAGCGTGTCGATGTCGAGGTGGTTGGTCGGTTCGTCGAGCAACAACAGATCCGGTTCGGCCAGCAGCAATTTCGCCAGGGCGAGCCGGGTTTTCTGGCCGCCGCTCAGGACGGGAATCGGGGTGTCCGGCGCCATGTCGCCGAAGCCCATGCCGTGGAGGACGCTTTTGATCTTCGTGTCCACGGCAAACCCGCCGTTTTCGCGAAACCAGTCGCTCAGATCGGCGTATTGCCGAAGCACGGCTTCGTATTTGCCGGGATCTTCGGCGAGGGCGGGATTCGCCATTTCGTTTTCGAGACGCCGCAGTTCCTTCTCCGCCTCGGCAAAATGGCCGAACACAAGCCGCATTTCTTCGTCGATCGTCCGGTTGCTGTTCAACATGCCGTTTTGTTCGAGGTAGCCGATCCGCACGTCTTTGGCCCGATAGATGTCGCCTTCATCGTGGCTCACTTCCCCGGCCAGAATTTTGAGCAGCGTCGACTTGCCGGCGCCGTTCACGCCGACGAGGCCGATCCGGTCGCCTTGTTCAATTTGCAGGGAAATATCCGTCAAAATCGGGGTGGCCCCGATCGATTTGCCGATCCGGTTGGCTTGCAGCACAAGCATGATGTCGTTTCCTCCCGAGGCGAATTCGATGGCGATTCGTCTGCGACAATTGCATTCCCTCTCATCATATACGATTCTTTCTTGCATTGAAAAGCGCACCGGCGGGACAAAGATGCAAGGGATGCCGGGTTGATGGTACAATGGAACGGACAATCCGGATGCAGGGATGGGAAAGATGGATATCGCAACGGACAAAAAAAGGCTTCGCGCCCGCATGACCGCCCTGCGGGAAGCCATCCGGGCGGAGGAGAGGGAAGCGCGGTCGCGGCTCATTTGCCGGCACGCTTTCGCGTTGTTGCAGGAACGGATGCGGGACATGCCGGGCAAAATGGTGCTCGTGTACGTACCGTATCGCAGCGAGGCGGACACCCGGCCGCTCATCCGGGACCTGTGGCAGGCGGGCATGCCCGTTGCCGCGCCGAAGACGCTGGTGAAAACGGGCGATCTCGCCCTGTACCGAATCGAACATGAAGGGCAACTGAAGCCCGGGGCTTACGGCATTCCGGAACCGGATCCGCAACAATGCGAGCCTGTCGATCCCGCGTCCGTCGGAGCGGTGATCGTCCCTGGACTCGCCTTCGACCGCTACGGGGGAAGGCTCGGCTACGGCGCCGGCTATTACGACAGGCTGTTTCGCGGTTATGTGGCTGATGGACTTGCGATGCCGTTCCGTCTCGGTTTTGCTTTCGCCGCACAAGTGGTCGACCGGGTGCCGACGGATGAAGGCGACGTCCCGGTGGAACGGGTGGCCACGGAGGACGGGATTTTTTGAGCGGGTTCCATTGGCATGGAATTGTCCGCATCGTTTGTGGTCAGGGTGATGTTCCGGCTGTCGGCGTCAAATTTGACGCACGGCAAGGATCGGCATGACCGACGGGGCGACACACGCGGCTGGCGCGGCCGATTATCGTCAACTGATCCGGCTTTGGATCAGGACAATCCGCCAATGTTCATAAAATTGTATGAATTATTTCGGATCGATTCGGGCGGAGACGGAAATATTGCGGTACAATGGTGGTTGACCGATGATTGACCGATGTGAGATTTGTCATGGCCGCGTTCCGGATCGCCAAGTTCTGGACATCAATCCCGCAACCGCTGCGATTGCAGTCCCGGGAACCGACGGAAGAGGACCTGACCTTCCGGTACGTCTGCACCGAGTCAACAAGCGGCGCACCGGCTATTCCGTTTTCAAAGTCGTCGCAGAATGTTGTATGATAGGAAATGAACATATTAAAATAGATCCGCATAGTCGGGCGATGCCCGGCGAAAGAAACCGCTCCCGGAAGAGTTGCTCGAGAAAGTCGAGCAACTCGGGGCCAAAGCGGCCATTCCCGGGGGAATTGCTCGAGAAAGTCGAGCAACTCGGGGTCAAGGCGGCCATTCCCGGGGGAATTGCTCGAGAAAGTCGAGCAACTCGGGGTCAAGGCGGCCATATCCGGGGGAATTGCTCGAGAAAGTCGAGCAACTCGGGGCCAAGGCGGCCATTTCCGGGGGAATTGCTCGAGAAAGTCGAGCAACTCGGGGACAAGGCGGCCATATCCGGGGGAATTGCTCGAGAAAGTCGAGCAATTCGGGTTAAAAACGGCCATATCCGGGCGAATTGCTCGAGAAAGTCGAACAATTCGTGTTAAAAACGGCCGTATCCGGGGGAATTGCTCGAGAAAGTCGAGCAACTCGGGGCCAAAACGGCCAAATCCGGGGGAATTGCTCGAGAAAGTCGAACAACCCAAGACAATCCGCGTTCAACACCCTACCGCAAGGAGGAACAGCCGCATGGCAAACATCGGATTCCCGACATTGATGGTGATCATTCTGGTCGCGCTGCTTCTGTTCGGTCCGAAGAAACTGCCCGAACTTGGCCGCGCCTTCGGCAAAACGCTGCGCGAATTCAAGAAAGGCGCCAGGGAAGTGATGGAGGACGACGACGATTTGGACCGTCCCGCCGGATCGAACCGCAGCGCCCAGTCGCAAACCGGCCCGTTGATGACGACCCGGGATGATCGCAACGACGACAGGAGATTGCCGGAGTAATGAAACCGAAGTCGATGACCTTCATCGAGCATTGGAAAGAGCTGCGCAAACGCCTCGTATGGTGCGCGCTCTTTTTTGCGCTGGCGCTTGTTGCCGGCATGGGGTTGGCGATACCGGTCATCCGCCATCTGACGGAAATCGGGCCGGTCAGGGACATAAGCCTGAACGCCTTCTCTCCGTGGGATGCGATCCGCATTTACATGCAGGTGGCGGTCTATGTGGCTTTTTTCCTTTCGATCCCGTTCATTCTTTATCAGGTTTGGCTGTTCGTCCTGCCCGGCCTGCAAGAGCATGAACGGAAGGCGACCGCCATATACATTCCGTTCGCGGCTGTGTTGCTCATCCTCGGCGCGGCGTTCGGGTATTTTGTCGTGTTTCCGGGGGCGTTCCGGTTTGCCGGCCTGTTGACGGAAAGCATGGGGCTCGTGGAGACGTTCGGGTTGGCGCAGTTCGTGTCCTTTTTCCTGAACATCATGGTGCCGGTGTCGCTCATGTTCGAGTTGCCGGTGGTGGTCCTTTTCCTGACGAAACTCCGCATTTTGAATCCGATGCGCCTGGCCAGGTACCGCCGCCATGCCATTTTGCTGCTGCTCATCGTTTCCGCCCTGGTCACGCCGCCCGACCTCATTTCCGCGCTGATCGTGTTTGCGCCGATGATGTTGCTGTATGAACTGAGCATCATGCTGTCCCGAGTCGTGTACCGCCGCCAGGTGGAGGCCGACAAAGCGTGGGAAGCGGAGTACGGGGAGCGCTGAAGGAGAACGCAGAACGGGGAATGGGAACGGAGAACGGAAAACGGGCGGCGGAAAAACGGAGAACGAAAGGCAAACGGACCGGCGAGGCCGGATGACACGGATGACCGGGACGGGACATGAAAAGACCGGAGGAAAATCGGGACCGGAAAAGGAAAAAAATCGGTTGGGTCCTCTTGCAAACTTTTTTCGTGGTGAGTATTATAATAATTGGCCTGTTAGCACTAGACACTTCCGAGTGCTAACAAATCCTTGAACAACAACATCTTTAACCAAGTCGAAGGAGGAAGCAAACCCATGATCAAACCGTTGGGCGATCGCGTTGTGGTCGAGGCTATCCCGAGGGAGGAGACGACGGCAAGCGGCATCGTGCTCCCGGACACCGCCAAGGAAAAACCGCAGGAAGGCAAAGTCATTGCGGTGGGCAACGGGGCATGGAAAGACGGCCAACGCGTCCCGCTTGATGTGAAAGTCGGCGACCGCGTGCTGTTCTCCAAATATGCCGGAACGGAAGTCAAATACGACGGCAAAGAATACCTGATCATGCGCGAAAGCGACATCATGGCCGTTGTCGAGTAATCGTCGCGATTCGCGATGAGAAGCGAGCTTCGTTTCCGGTTTGACTTGGCCGCACAAGCCAAACTTACCCGAATCAATTGAACGAACCATACTTGGACAATCTTGCGTCGCTCGCCGAGAGGCGCAAACAAACTTTCAGGAGGGAACGTTAGCGATGGCGAAAGAGATTCTGTTTGGTGAAGACGCGCGTCGTGCCATGCTGCGCGGTGTGGATGCGCTCGCCAATACGGTGAAAGTCACCCTGGGCCCGAAAGGCCGCAACGTGGTGCTGGAGAAAAAATTCGGCAGCCCGCTGATCACCAATGACGGCGTGACGATCGCGAAGGAAATCGAACTGGAAGATCCGTTTGAAAACATGGGTGCGCAACTGGTCAAAGAAGTGGCCACCAAGACGAACGACGTGGCCGGCGACGGCACGACCACCGCTACCGTGCTGGCGCAATCGATGATCCGTGAAGGCCTGAAAAACGTGACGGCCGGCGCCAACCCGATGGCCCTGCGCAAAGGCATCGAGAAAGCCGTCAAAACGGCGGTTGACGAACTGAAGAAGATCGCGAAGGAAATCGAATCGAAACAATCCATCGCGCAAGTGGCCGCCATTTCCGCCGGCGACGAAGAAGTCGGCCAACTGATCGCCGAAGCGATGGAGAAAGTGGGCAAAGACGGCGTCATCACCGTCGAAGAGTCCAAGAGCATCGAAACCGAGCTTGAAGTCGTGGAAGGCATGCAGTTTGACCGCGGCTACGTGTCCGCCTACATGGTGACCGACACGGACAAGATGGAAGCCGTGCTCGAAGACCCGTACATCCTGATCACCGACAAGAAGATCAGCAACATCCAGGACATCCTGCCGGTGCTGGAGAAAATCGTGCAAACCGGCAAGCAACTGCTGATCATCGCCGAAGACGTGGAAGGCGAAGCGCTGGCCACCCTGATCGTCAACAAGCTGCGCGGCACCTTCACCTGCGTGGCTGTCAAGGCTCCGGGCTTCGGCGACCGCCGCAAAGCGATGCTGGGAGACATCGCAACCTTGACGGGCGGCCAAGTGATCACCGAAGAACTCGGCCTGGAACTGAAATCGACGACGATCGATCAACTGGGCCGCGCACGCCAGGTCCGCGTGTCCAAGGAAAACACGATCATCGTCGACGGTGCCGGCAACAAAGCCGACATCGAAGCGCGCATCAAGCAAATCAAAGTGCAAATCGAAGAAACGACCTCCGAATTCGACAAGGAAAAACTGCAAGAACGCCTGGCCAAACTGTCCGGCGGCGTAGCCGTCATCAAAGTCGGCGCCGCTACGGAAACCGAAATGAAAGAACGCAAACTGCGCATTGAAGACGCGCTGAACGCTACCCGCGCAGCCGTGGAAGAAGGCATCGTGTCCGGCGGCGGCACCGCGCTGGTCAACGTCTATGAAGCCGTGGCTTCCCTCAAGGCGGAAGGCGACGAGAAAACCGGCATCAACATCGTGCTGCGCGCGCTGGAAGAGCCGGTGCGCACGATCGCCAGCAACGCCGGCCTGGAAGGCTCCGTTGTGGTTGAGCGCCTGAAGAAGGAAAAAGCGGGCGTCGGCTTCAACGCGGCTACCGGCGAATGGGTGAACATGATCGACGCCGGCATCATCGACCCGGTGAAAGTAACCCGTTCCGCGCTGCAAAACGCCGCTTCCGTGGCCGCCATGTTCCTGACCACCGAGGCGACGGTCGCCGACAAGCCGGAGAAGGAGAAAGCTCCCGCCGGCGGCGGCATGGGCGGCATGGACATGATGTAATCAGCCGTGTCGAACATCAACCTGGCGTGACAAAATCCCCCGGAGAAATCCGGGGGATTTTTATTGTGACAAACGGGTGAATTTTTCGTGAAAAATATGAAAAAAGTCATAGGCAATTTGTCGCCATGTGTCATTGATGAAATACCCATAGTATGGTAGCATACTTTATACGAGATTATGTCGACAGATCGCAAGAACTGCCGATCCTGATCGGTTTCGCTGCCCGGTTTGTCGGATGGTTGCGCTTTCCTTGTGTTGTTGTCGATTTTTTGACAAGTGGATCCATTTTTTTGAAAGATATCAATTTATCGTTTCGATTTTGGGAGGTTTTCGGATGAAGCTGGCAAGACAGGTACTCATGTTTCTTCTCGCGGCCGTTCTCGTGTTTGGAGCCGTGTCTCCGGCCATGGGAGCAACCGCGCCGCAACCGGTCCAACGGTTGATGGACAAATTGGCCGAAATTCAAGGAGAACTGCGGGATACCGATCTTCTCGGCAATCCGTTGAATGAGTTGGCGGCCGTCCAGGCTTTGCGGGACGAATTGGCCGCAAAAGCCAACAACACGGCGCTGATCCAAGATTTGATTGGTCTTGTGGAGAAAGCCTGGACCGAGAACGGGCAACCCCCCGCAAAACCGGCCAACTACGAGCAGAAGCTGGCGGACTTGTTCCATGCCCTGGTCACGTCGCCCTTCAGCGACGGTGAAGCGTTGCTCCAGTTGTCGGAAGCGGAATTCAAGGAAGTGCTGCTCTTCCTCGCCGCACTGAGCGGCACCGGGTATGACGATGAGGATCTCGGCTTTGCCCAGTTGGAACAGTTTGTGAACGGCCTGGAAACCTATTTGTTTGACAACATCTTCCAGGTTTTGGCTGATCTCGTGACTTCCGAGACGCTGTCCGATGCGCTGGCCTTCACGTTGAGCGACGGGATTGACGCACTTGCGGACGACGGCGACGTGATTGCCGAAGTGCTGGCGGGTGTGGCAGACACGGCGGGCAGATCGCTCACGGTTCTCTTCCTGAATCTCAAAGATGAAGTTTCCGATGCCGTCGGTCCGGAGCTGTTTGAAGAGAGCCTGGAAGCTTTCATGTATGGCTATATCCGCAGCAAGGCCGAACTGCAAACGAGCAGCGGAACCGGCAGCCTGCAGCCGCAACTCGCGATTCATGGCATGGATTCAACGGTAGTGAACTTCCTGAACGAAAACCTTGAATGGGCGACCGATCACACCGGTGTGCAGACGAGTGCCGACAAGAAAGGGTTTACGCTGTCCGGCAGCTCCGCCGTCACTTTCAATGTGCAAGCCAAGGAAAAGCTGCGCGGCGGGATCGTGTTCTTCGGATCGGTTACGCTCAATCCGACTCCGTCCGGCGGAGGCGGCGGTGGCGGCGGAGGCGGCGGTGCCGGCGTTCCGTCGGACGAGCCCCCTGCATCGGAAGCACCGGCCCAACAACCGCCGACGGTGGAGGAAGTTTCGCAACGCCTGGACGAGCTGACTGAACAAGCCGGCCAATTGCCGCCGCAAGAACAGGCCCAGGCAGTCCGGGAAGCGGCCAAAGCAGCCGAACGGGCGGTCAAGGAAACGGCGAAGGTGACCGTGGAAGTTACCGTCGACAATGGCGTGGCCAAACCCGAGCTGAATGCGAATCAGTTGGTGGAGCAAGCCGCGGCGGCCAAGCAAATTGCCGAAGAGCTGAACCAAAAACTGGAGGCCGTCGGCGCCCGGGCGGTTCAAGTGGAACTGACCATCGACCTGGGCAACGTTGAAGCGGATACCGCCGAGGTTTCCCTGGACGCCGATTTGATCGCCCAATTGACTCAAGCCGGAGTGGATCGCATCGCGGTTCTTTTCAACGGTGCGGAAGTCGTCATTGCTTCGCCCGATGTTCAAAACGGGGCTGTCGTCAACATTGTCAAAAAATCGTCCGAAGAAGTGGAACGAGCGACGACCAACAAGCTCGCTTCCGATGTGTTCGATTTTGAAGTCTCGCAAAATGGCAACGCCTCTGCCAATTTCACGCGACCGGTTGAATTGCGCATTCCGGTGAATAATCCGGACCAATTCGATACCGATCTGCTGACGTTGGCGAAACTTGAAGAAAACAACGTGACTTACTATGGCGGCAAATACGACCGGGATACCGGAAACTTCATCGGCTTGCGTGACAGTTTCTCCACCTATGTCGTCGTGGAAAACAAAGTGACGTTCGATGATCTGGCTCCGGTGGAACGCTGGGCCGGCCGCTCCATCGAAGTGGCCGCTGCCAAAGGCATCATCGTCGGTGACGGCAAAGGCGCCTTCCGTCCGCAGGACAACGTGACCCGCGCCGAATTCGTGAAGATGCTGGTGTCTACCCTCAGCCTGTACGCCAAGGATGCGAAGGTATCGTTCGCCGACGTGAAGCCGAACAACTGGCATTATCCGTACGTGAGCGTCGCCGTCAGCCACGGCATTGCAGCCGACGGCCAGATGTTCAATCCGAACCGGACGATCACCCGCGAAGAAATGGCGGCCATGATCGGGCGGGCGCTCGTCAGCCAGCTGGATTCCAAGCGGGTCGGTGACGCCGATGCCATCCTCGCCGCATTCGGCGATGCGGATCAAATTTCCGGGGCGCTGAAGCAGGACGTGGCCGTCACGGTGAAGGAAGGCGTCATGGTCGGTTCCGCCGGCAAACTCAATCCGAAGGGAACCGCGACTCGCGCCGAAGCGGCTGTCGTCATCAAGAAACTGCTGGACCTTCGTTAATATAAGGCCCGTGTTCAAATGGCATACCGTCAATCCTCCTCTTGATCCGGAGGAGGGTTGATTTTTTTCGGAGTCCGAGAGACCCCTTTCGGGGCGGAAAGGAGCGAAACGAACCCATGAAACGGAAACGCATGATCATCCCGATTCTGATCGCTTTGCTCGCGATCGGTTTGCTTGCGGAAACGGCAACGGCTGCCGATCGGTCAACCGTTTCGCTCCAGTTTTCGCCCATCACCTATTATTTTGGCGACGAATCTTTCGCGCCGCCTGAAGATCAACAAGGTTTTCTGTACAAAAACCGGATCTACCTGCCGCTTCGTTTTGTGGCCCATTCCCTGAATCAGGCGGTTTCCTGGGACAGTGCCAGCCATACGGCCAGGATTCGCACGCCTACCCGGCGGGAACAAGCTTCCATTGACGCGTACAACGAAGAAAACCGGAACCGGGCGAACCAACCGGCGGCGGTGCAAAACGCCCGTCCGGTTTATCGGTCGGTATCCGCCACATTTCTGAAAGTGACCTTCGATTTTTACGGAGAGAAAGTGGAAACGCCGGAGGGCAGTGAAGCAATCATGGTCAACAACCGGCTGTTTGTGCCTCTCCGTTTTTTGGCGACGGCGATGGGCTATCCCGTCCGGTGGAACCAGGCGGATCAATCCGTGAAGGTAGATGCGGCTCCGCTGATCGGACCCGTCGACCTTCCACCGGAAGCGGGGACGAAACCGGAAGCGTCAACCCTGCCGGATCAAAACGATACCATAGCGGAACCTGAAAACGCGAATCCGACCGAAGGCGGCATTCCCGCTGGCGGCGGATTTCCTTCCACTCCTGTCCAGAAGCCGACTTACGATGAGCTGATCAGCCAGGCCGAGGATCGACTGTACGCCCTCATGGCGAAGTGCGAATCCCGCATGTATGAGTTGCTGGACCAATACGATCCTTCGCTTGACCAAGCATCGTTGGACGAACTGAAACGCCAGGGAAGAACGGAACTTGCCGCATGCGATACGGCATTTGATTCGATCATGCGCGACTTGGCCGGCAAACTGGCCGAAAACGGGTACCCGACCGATGCGGTGGAAGGGTACCGGAATCAGTACGAGAGCATCAAAGCGTTGGCACGCAAGAGCATCGGGCTGTAGGCATATTGCAGCGGCACATGTTCGATCAAATCTGTCCGACCAATGGAGGCCATGGACTTGCAAATGGAACTCGATTTGAAAGATTACCTGTACATCTTGAAAAAGCGGTTTTGGGTACTGGCCGTCATCGTTGTAGCCGCCTGCACCGCGACCGGCCTGGTCAGCTATCTGGTCATCGAACCCCAATACGAAGCTTCCGCCAAACTCATCGTCAACAAGCAGTACAATCAAAACGATCAATTGGACCTGAACAGCGTCAACCTGAACATCCGACTGATCGAGACGTACAAGGAGATCATCAAGACAGGCGCCATCATGGACAAGGTGGTTGAACGCTATCCGGATCTCGGTTTTACCGCCGACCAATTGATCCAAAAAATCAAGGTCAGTTCGGTCAACAACACCCAGGTGATGACTTTGTCCATCCGCGACGCCAATTACGAACGGGCAGTCGAAACGATCAACGCCATCGCCTACGTGTTTACGGACCAAATTCCGTCCATCATGACGGTGGACAACGTCTCCATCCTGAATGAAGCAAAGCTGGCCACGAATCCGAAGCCCGTGTACCCGAATCCGATTCTCAATATCGCCATCAGTTTCGTTGTGGCCCTGATGGTCGGGGTCGGCCTCGTGTTCCTGCTGGAGTACTTGGACGATACAATCAAGACGGAACAGGATGTGATGAACATCCTGCAATTGCCCACGTTGGGGATGATCCCCAAGGTGAAAAAACCGGAGGCGGAAGCCGAATCCGCCAAAGCCACGAAGGAAGCGGAGGACGTCCACCATGCCACAAACTACTTCTGAGCGAATGCTGATCACCATTGTCAATCCGCGATCCCCGGTGTCCGAAGCGTACCGGACGCTTCGGACAAATATCCGTTTCTCCGCCGTGGACCGGGAAGTAAAAGTGGTCATGGTCACGTCCCCGGGACCGGGGGAAGGAAAGTCGACCACAGTCAGCAATCTGGCGGTGACCTACGCCCAGGCGGACCAGAGGGTGCTGCTCATCGACGGCGACCTTCGCAAACCGGTGCAACATCGCATTTTCCACGTGTCCAACCGGTTCGGCCTGACCGATTTGCTGGCAAGCGGCGCCGATCCGCTGCATGCCATCCGTCCGACGGCCATCCCCAATCTGCATGTGATCACATCGGGACCGACTCCGCCGAATCCGTCGGAACTGCTCGGTTCCAGAAGAATGGCGTCCGTCATTGAAGAGCTGCGCGGACAATACGACATGATTCTTCTGGATACGCCGCCGGTACTTGCCCTCACGGATGCGCAAATCATCTCATCCCTCAGTGACGGCGCGCTTCTCGTCATCGACTCCGGCAAAGTCAAACACAACATCGCGTTGCGCGCCAAAGCCAACCTGGACCAGGTGAACGCCCGCATTCTGGGCGTCGTGCTCAACAACGTCACCCACAAAGAAGACGAGCTCTACTACTATTACAACTACTACTACAGTTCCAAAACGGAATGATTCCGGCTCCGGCGATGACAGCACGAGATGAACAGCATGATGATGCGGAGGATCAAGCGGCTTCGCAGAAACGGGAACATTGATCGGACTGGATGATTGAATCTGGGCTGGATAATCATCAAGCCCTGTCCGGATGGATGATCGGGGTGAGTCATCGTGATCAGCAGACATCGAAAATTGATCCTGATCGGACTGGACAGTTTGTCCATTCTGGTCAGCGTCGCAGTGGCCTATTCCTTCTATTACTGGCATGGCGGCTTGGCGCCGGATTGGCGGCAAATCTTGCTTTACGGATTGGCCTCGGTTTTGTCCGGCGTTTTCATGATGAACCGCTTCAGGCTTTACAATCGGGCGTGGCGCTACGCCAGCATCGGCGAGCTGATTTCGACCATCAAAGCCGTCAGCATGGCTTGCGTTGTTGCCTACGCCGGCGTTTACCTCATCGATGGCAGCGGCGTGCCGATTCCGGTGTTCGTGCTGACCTTCCAAACCGTTTTGCTGCTCACGGGCGGATCCCGGTTGCTGTGGCGAATGATCACCGACAATTACGCCCACCGCGGCAACGGCGGCCGGCGGGCAATGGTCATCGGCGCCGGCGATTGCGGCGTACTGATCACGAAGGAAATGAAGTTCAACGGGAAACTGGGCCTGTACCCCGTATGCTTCATCGACGACAATCCGATCAAGCACGGACAGCATGTAAACGGTTGCATTGTCGTCGGCGGCCGGGACAAAATCGCCGAAACCGCCGAGAAATACCGGATCAATGAGATCATCATCGCCATCCCGTCGGCGTCCCGTTCGCAAATCGCCGAAATCATCGAAATCTGCAAACGAACGAACGCCCGATTGCGGATCATTCCGCCCATCGCACAGTTGATGGAAGGAAAAATTTCCCTGAAAAGCATGCGCGACGTGGATGTGGAAGATCTGCTCGGACGTGAACCGGTGAAATTGCAGCTTGACGGAATCGCCGGCTACCTGGAAGGCAAAATCGTCATGGTGACCGGCGCGGGCGGATCCATCGGTTCCGAGCTGTGCCGACAAATCGCGCGGTTCAAACCCGGCAAGCTGCTCCTTCTCGGCCGCGGGGAGTACAGCATCTACCAGATTGACAGGGAAATGGCCGAAACGTTCCCGTACATACCGAGGGAAACGATCATCGCCGACGTGCAAAACCGTGAACGGATGGAAAAGGTGTTCGAGCGTTACCGTCCGCAGGTCGTGTTCCATGCCGCCGCCTACAAACATGTGCCGCTGATGGAGAGCAATCCGGGGGAAGCAGTGCGCAACAACGTCTTCGGCACGAAGAACGTGGCGGAATGCGCGGACCGGTACGGGACGGAACGATTCGTGCTGGTATCGACCGACAAGGCGGTCAATCCGACCAGCATCATGGGTGCCACCAAGCGAATTGCGGAAATGATTGTCCAGAGCCTGGACAAGCAAAGCAAAACGATCTTCTCGGCCGTCCGTTTCGGCAACGTGCTGGGCAGCCGGGGAAGCGTCATTCCGCTGTTCAAGGAACAGATCAAAGCGGGAGGGCCGGTCACTGTCACCCATCCGGACATGGTCCGCTACTTCATGACCATCCCGGAGGCTTGCCAACTGGTCATCCAGGCCGGCGCCTTCGCAACCGGCGGAGAAGTGTTCCTGCTCGATATGGGCAAGCCGGTGAAAATCGCCGATCTGGCCCGGGATTTGATCCGCCTGTCCGGCTATGAACCGGACAAGGATATTCCGATTTCGTATATTGGCATCCGTCCCGGTGAGAAATTGTATGAAGAGATGCTGACCGCCGAAGAAGGCTCGACCAGCACGAAGCACGACCGGATTTTTGTTGGCAAACCCGGCAATTACGACATCGGCAAACTGGAATTCGAACTGAAAAAACTTGCGAAAACGTTGGACGAAGACCATGAGGCCATTCGTCGGATGTTGCATCAAATCGTACCGAATTTCCGGGAAAAGTCCGCCGATATAAAGGAGTCCGTCGAGTTTTCCCAACCCGTCAAAGCATCAATCTAGACGTCGGAGTGAACATGACATGGGCGAACGAATCTACCTTTCATCTCCCCACATGAGCGATGAAGGGTATGAAATGCAATATGTCCGGGAGGCTTTCGACACGAACTGGATTGCGCCGCTCGGCGCCAATGTGGACGCCTTCGAAAGGGAATTGGCCGAGAAAGTTGGAGCGCCGTATGCGACGGCGCTTGTTTCGGGAACGGCAGCCATTCACCTTGCTTTGAAAGCGGCAGGGGTGCAAGCCGGTGACATTGTCATCTGCCAATCGCTCACCTTCGCCGCCACGGCCAATCCGATTCTTTATGAAAAGGCGATTCCGGTGTTCGTCGATTCGGACGAGCAAACCTGGAACATGTCTCCGGAAGCGCTGGAACAGGCGCTGGAAACCTACAAAGGAAAAGTGAAAGCCGTTATCGTGGTTCATCTGTACGGCCTTGCCGCAAATTTGGATCCGATAGTCGAGCTGTGCGACCATTACGGGGTGCCGCTTATCGAAGATGCTGCTGAATCGTTGGGAACCTGGTACAAGGGTAGACACACGGGCACCTTCGGTGAATACGGCATCTTTTCTTTCAATGGCAACAAAATCATCACCACTTCCGGCGGCGGCATGCTCGTGTCCCGTAACCGGGAGATGATCGAGAAAATCCGCTTCTGGGCCACCCAAAGCCGGGATCCGGCCCTGCACTACCAACACAGCGAAATCGGCTACAATTACCGCTTGAGCAACGTCTTGGCGGGCATCGGCCGGGGACAGCTGAAAGTGCTGGAACAGCGGGTCGAGCGGAAGAAAGCCATTTTTGAGACGTACCGGAAAGAACTCGGCGATCTCGAAGGTGTCCGGTTCATGCCGATCAACGATTGGAACAAGCCGAACTATTGGCTGAGCTGCCTGACATTGACCGGCCCTGTCCGTCCGAATGACGTAACGGCCGCGCTTGACCGTGAAAACATCGAATCACGGCCGCTCTGGAAACCGATGCATCTGCAACCTTTGTACGAAAAATATGACTTCATCGGCTCCGGCGTGGCGGATCGATTGTTTGAGAACGGGCTCTGTTTGCCAAGTGACACGAAGATGACGGATGAGGATTTAGAAAGAATTATCGGAGTTATAAAGAGGTTGTTTGTAATATGAGTTACGATAATCTTAACCAAAAAATGCAATATGGAATAAAGCTTGTTCTTGATAAGATAGTTGCTCTATTTCTGTTGGTGTTTTTATCCCCTCTTTTTTTAGTAATTTCGATTCTAATAAGAATAGATTCCAAAGGATCGGTGATTTTTAAACAAAAAAGGCTGGGATATGGAGGAAAAGTATTTACAATATATAAATTTCGATCGATGTGTGAAAATGCAGTTAATATGGGAGATGGGATCTTTGTTTCGAAAAATGATGCTCGAATAACTAAGATCGGAAAGATACTTAGGTTAAGTAGTATGGATGAATTGCCCCAATTAGTAAATATTCTAAAAGGTGATATGAGTTTTATCGGTCCAAGACCACCCCTTGAACATCATCCCTATCGTTACGAAGATTATGGAGAGGAGCAAAGATTAAGATTCGAGTTACTGCCGGGAATCACAGGGTATGCTCAAGCATATGGGAGAAACAATCTCACTTGGGATGAAAGGATAAAGATGGATGTGTACTATTATAAACATTTTTCTATTTACTTAGACTTGAAAATAATCTCAAGAACATTCTTTGCTGTGCTTTCTTCGAAAGGCATCTATTCAAACAGAGGAAAAAAAGAGAAAATTGATGCGAAATGATTATAGAGAAGGTGTTCGATTATGTTAACAGGTAAATTGGTTTATTTAAGACTTATGGAAGAGAAAGATGTTGCATACAAAGTAAAATGGGTCAACGATCCAGAAATTAGAGCTACGCTAAATTTTGATTTTCCTATATCTGAGATTGCGACGAAGCAGTGGTTGTACAAAAACGCAATAAATGAGACAAGAAGAGACTTTATAATTTGTACATTAGAATATGATCGGCCCATTGGGTTTTGTGGATTTCTTAATATTGACAGAAAGAATTCCAAAGCAGAATCCTACATGACGATTGGAGAAAAAGATTACTGGGGTAAAGGATATGCAAAGGAAGTCAGGAATCTACTTCTTGAATATGCGTTCATGGAGTTAAATTTGAACAAAGTATACTCATATGTTTGGACCAACAATGAGAAAATGATTAAATTGAATGAAAATGCGGGATTTATTAAGGAAGGAATCCTTGTTCAGGATATTTTCTCGCATGGGGAATTTAGGGATCGAGTAATTATGGGTTTGTTAAGAGAGGATTACTTAAAAAAGTACCAATTAAAACAAGAATAAAACGATTAAAGTTACAAGCGGGGTTATTCATTTTGATTCATAAACTTAACTACAGTTTACAAGAAAATAAAATGTTCATTATGAGGGAAGATCTTTTGCCAATATCATTCGGAGGCAATAAAGCAAGAAAAGCGGAACTCTTTTTTCGTGACATTGAAAGGAAAAATGTCAACTGCATTGTTACTTATGGCAGCAGTTATTCAAACCATTGTAGAGTCATTTCAAATTTAGCAAAATCGAAAGGGCTTCCTTGTTATATCATATCTCCTTATGAAACAAAAAGAGAATCAATCAACAATAAATTGATAAATTTTTTTGACGCTAAATTTATATTTTGTCCAATCAATCAAGTGAGCGAAACAATCAATTGTACGATAGATGAATTGAATAAGAAGGGGGATAACCCATATTTCATAGAAGGTGGTGGTCATGGAAATATAGGAACTCATGCTTATGTGGAAGCTTATGAAGAAATTAGAGATTTTGAAAAATCAAACGGTGTTATTTTTGATTATATATTTCATGCTTCTGGTACGGGCACCACACAAGCAGGACTTGTGTGCGGGAAACTCATAAATGGTGATAATAGAGAAATTGTGGGGATAAGTATTGCCAGGAAAAACCCTTACGGAAAAAAAGTTGTTCTAGACAGTGTTATGAGCTATTTTCGAACTCATGGAAATTTGACAGCAGAAGAAGTTGAACATGAAGTTAACTTTGTTGACGATTTTGTACTCGAAGGATATGGTTCATACAACACAAATGTTTTAAGCACGGTTAGAGAAATTCTTTTAATTGATGGAATACCTTTGGATACAACTTACACGGGAAAAGCATTTTGGGGAATGTGTGAATATATCAAAAAGAACAGAATTAAGAATTCAAAAATTCTATTCATACATACAGGTGGGACACCGTTGTTTTATGATCAATTGGAGGAACTAATGAATGAGTGTTAGGACCAATATATTGATTTTAAGTTGCGGAATGCGCAACAAAATTGTTCAATATTTCAAGAATGAGTTGAAGGGCGAAGGACTTGTCATTGCAGCAGATTGCAGCAAGTTTGCCCCTGCTCTTTATGAAGCCGATCTGCATTATGTAATACCAACAATGGATGATCCGAGATATCTAGATGAAATATTCGACATTTGCAGAAGACATCGAATTAAAGCTGTGCTGTCCCTTATCGATCCCGAGTTGAGTGTGCTAGCCAAAAATAGGGATAGATTTTTAAGCATTGGCACCATTCCATTAGTTTCGGATGAGGATATAGTTGAATTATGTTTTGACAAATATCGCTTTTACAAATTATTGAATCAAAAAGGAATCAGGACAGCTACAAGTTATATCAATAAAGATGTTTTTTTTGAAGATTTGAGAAAAGGTAAAATTGAATTTCCAGTTTTCGTTAAACCAATTAGAGGAAGCGCAAGTATTAATATTAATAAAGTTTTTTCTAGTGACGAATTGAATGTTCTATTTGATCGTTACAGTGATCTGATGATTCAGGAATACTTGGATGGTGTTGAATATGGTGTTGACGCCTATATTGATATGATTTCCGGTGATCTTGTTTCACTGTTTGTTAAAAAGAAAATTAGAATGCGTGCTGGTGAAACAGACAAATCCGTATCTGTTAAAAATCAAGAAATATTCCGGCTAATAAAAGAACTTGCAGATAAAATAAAGTTTCGTGGAGTTATTGATATTGATATTTTTGATGTGAATGGCGAGTATTACATTTCAGAAATAAATCCAAGGTTCGGTGGAGGCTACCCACACGCATATGAGTGTGGTGTCAATATTCCAAAATTGATAATTAATAATTTAATGAACTACAAGAACAAATCAAACATTGGTTGTTACAAAGAGAATATAGTAATGATGAAATATAGCGAAGTTATGTTTATAAATAACGATAATTAAATGTAAGGAATTGATTTGATGAAAAAGAAAGTCTGGATCATTAATCATTATGCCACAAACAGCTTTTTTAATGAGGGTGGAAGACATTTTTGGTTTGCCAAAAATCTGAATAGCAGGAACTATGAAGGTACCATTTTCTGTGCGAATACAAGGCACAATAGAAATGATGCTCTGAAAATTTCCGGAAGATTATTCGAGGAAAGGAGCACCAATGGAATCAGATATATATTCGTAAGGACTACCAAATATGTATCAAATGACATACGAAGAGTTCTGAATATGATTTCGTTTTTTGTGAATTTGATACTTATCTCCAGTAAATGTTCTGATAAATACGGTAGACCCGATATTATTCTTGCATCAAGCGTTCATCCTTTAACTCTGGTGGCTGGAATTATCATTTCAAGAAAATTTAAGATTCCATGCATTTGTGAAGTTAGAGACCTTTGGCCAGAAAGTCTTGTGGCTTATAAAATAATAAATAAAGATAGCTTGTTAACCAGTATTCTTTATAAGTTTGAAAAATGGATATACAGAAAAGCCGATTCAATCATCATGACGTGGGAGGGAGGAAAAGACTACATCCAGGATCAAGGATGGGAGAAGGAGATACAGCTTGATAAGATTGCACATATTAGCAACGGTGTTGATTTAGAATCATTCGATCGAAATAGTGTCGAACATCAAATATTGGACGAGGATTTGGATAATGCAACATTAAAAAATATAATTTATACAGGTTCAGTGAGAAAAGTAAATAACTTGGGGATCATATTAGATGTCGCCAAAATTATTCAAAATAAAGGGCTTCATGATATTCGCTTTCTTATCTATGGTGCAGGCGACGAAAAAGAAGTGCTGGTCAAACGATGTGTTGAAGAAAACATTCAAAATGTAATTTTTAAAGGTAGAATTAACAAAAATCAAGTCCCTGCAGTGCTAAAGAAAGCATATGCAAATCTTTTGCATAATACGAGTACCAGTCTCGACAAGTATGGTCAAAGTCAAAATAAGTTGTTTGAATATTTGGCAGCAGGAAAATGCATCATCCAAACTTATATGACCAATTATAATTTGTGCGAGCGATATAATTGCGGATATGTTGTTCAGAAACAAGAAGCAGAATTGATAGCAGATGCAATAATTTCGGCCTATCATAATCCTGATCAGTGCGAAGAATACGGGAGAAACGCTCGAGAAGCAGCATCAAATCATGATTTTACAATACTAACTGATAAATTAATCAAAATAATAGAAGGCCATCTTTCAAAAAAAGAATCAATAGGAGTCTGACAATAATGAAAATATACAACAAGTTACTGGAAAGAAAAGAAAAGTTGTCAGTAGTGGGACTTGGATATGTCGGATTACCGCTTGCAGTTGCATTCTCGCGGAAAATGAATGTTATAGGATATGATGTAAACAAAAACAAGATTGAATTGTATAAATCCGGAATAGATCCGACCCGGGAAGTTGGAAACGATGTGTTGAAAAAATCAACTATAGAATTTACGGCTAATGAAGAGAAGTTGAAGGACGCTGTATTTCATGTGGTTGCCGTACCAACACCGATAAATTCTGATAAAACCCCAAACCTTACTCCGATCGTTGATGCCAGCAGGACAGTTGGTAGAAATATTAAAAAAGGATCGATTGTAGTATTCGAATCAACTGTATATCCTGGTGTAACAGAAGATATATGTATACCTATCTTGGAAGAAGAATCTGGCTTGAAATGCGGAAAGGATTTTAAAGTAGGTTATTCTCCTGAACGTATCAATCCAGGTGATAAAGTCCACCGGTTGGAGAATATCGTTAAAATTGTCTCCGGAATTGATGCCGAATGTTGTGAAGAAATTGCAAATGTTTATGAACTAATTATTGAAGCGGGCGTTCATCGAGTTAGTTCAATTAAAGTCGCCGAAGCAGCAAAAGTTGTTGAAAATAGCCAGCGAGACATAAACATTGCTTTTATGAATGAACTAGCAATGGTGTTTGACAAAATGGGAATTGATACCATTGAAGTCATTGAAGCGATGAATACAAAATGGAATGCTCTTCGATTTTATCCAGGCCTTGTGGGAGGACATTGTATTGGGGTAGATCCATACTATTTTATTTACGAGGCAGAAAAACTTGGGTATCACAGTCAGATCATACTTTCCGGAAGAAAAATCAATGACGGTATGGGTAAATTTGTTGCTGACGCAATAATAAAGAAATTGATACTCGCAAACAAGGTAGTGAAAAAAAGCAAGGTTGCTATATTGGGGTTGACGTTTAAGGAAAATACACCTGATATCCGTAATTCAAAAGTGTTTGATATCATTCAGAATTTGAAGGAATACGGGATTAATCCTATTGTTTCGGATCCAAATGCTGATCCAGATGAAGTAAAGCGCGAATATGGAATTGAGTTGATAGATTTGAGTGATATTAAGGGTATTGATTGCGTGGTGATTGCTGTTGCGCATGATGTGTACAAAAAAATGAAGCTGGATGATTTTGATGCGCTTTATGGCAATTTTGAAAACAACGAAAAAATATTGATTGATGTTAAAAGCATTTTGAATAAAAACGAAGTTGAATCAAAAGGTTATGTATATTGGAGACTTTGAAGCATGAGAGTACTGCATCTTTGCACATATTACATAGGAAGCAAACTGTACAGTCAGTTGTTCAAAGAGTTGTCAAAGGGAAACATTACACAAGAAGTTTTTATACCGATTAGAAAAAAAGAGCATGAAGGCATCAATCGGCTTCCTGAGGGATTTTCGAGCATTAATTATTATTATTCAAATATTATAAAGAAATACCATAAAATATTTTATTATACAAAAATTAATAAGCAATTATCTGAAATCGAGCGATTAATCGACGATATTAGCAACATCAACTTTATTCATGCGCACACCCTGTTTTCTGATGGAGGAACTGCTTATAAGCTTCATAAAAAATACGGAAACCGATACCTTGTTACTGTAAGAAACACGGATATTAATTTCTTTTTCAAATATGGGTTGCATCTTAGGCGTTTTATGATCAAAGTATTGATGTCCGCAGATTCTATTGTATTTCTTTCACATTCCTATAAGCTTTATTTGCTTTCGAAGCTTCCTGCTTCAGTTGTTAGTAAGATCGAGTCTAAATGTTATGTGATTCCGAATGGAATTGATGATTTTTGGTTTAAATATGATTACTCCATGCGTACTCCTAAAGAAAATCTTATTTCTTTGTTGTTTATTGGTAAGCTTGAAAAAAATAAAAATGTGGAAGCTGTTATAGAATCTTGTTCCCTCCTAAACAAACGGGGATACAATACATTTCTTCATGTTATAGGTAGCGGAAGCAATGAGTCAGAATTGAGAAATCTTGTAGAACGATATAGATTAGGTGACAAGGTAAAGTTTCATGGGTTTATAAAGGACAAGCAACAAATTGCGAAAATAATCGATAATTGTGATGTCTTCGTTATGCCCTCCATACGGGAAACTTTCGGTCTTTCGTATATTGAATCAATGTCTAGGGGGCTTCCTGTAATTTATACAAAAGGCCAAGGAATTGACGGATATTTTGAAGATGGCGAAGTTGGATTTCCTGTTGATCCGCATAATATTGAAATGATTGTGGAATATGTACTTAAAATAATGGGTAATTACGAGCAAATATCTTCAAGAGCATTTGAAAAATCTCGTCAATTTAATTGGAGTAGAATTGCTAATCATTTTTATAGTATATATTGCAGGAAACAAGGAGATTAAGAATGCATATAAAAATGCAAAATTATGGGCAATTTCACTCGAAATTTGTCATTTCAGTTTTGCTTTTGTGCAGCATTTTGCCGGTACTGAATATTGCAGGATACGGATTTCCTGTACTTTATTTGTTTATTCCGATTTGTCTTTTTATTTTTCAATTTTATCTTTTTGGTTGGATCCCGGCACCAAAGATTCTTCAGCCAATCACTATTTTGTTTGTTCTAATTATTGTTGAAGTGCTCTTATCAACTGTTGTTGGAACCATAACAGAACTTAATTCATTTATTTTTCCAAAAGATTTAATTCAATACGTGGCCAGATATTTTTGCATTTTGTTTTTTATTTTGATCTTTTACAACTCTGATATTAGTGTGGATTTTTTTGTGAAACTTTTTCTAGCAATAATGTCGATGGCTATGTTTGTCGGTTTAGCACAATGGTTCTCATGGCCAGGTCAGAAACTATTTCTTTCATTATATAAATTTAGAGATGGTTCAGAACAATTGGCTCAATTAGGCCGTGAACTGTATCAATTAAGAGTACATGGCGTTGCTCAATTTGCAACAGCGAACAGTGGAGTTGCTGCCTTTGCTTTTCTCTACGCGACAGCAATTTATATATTTTACAAGCGATATAAACCTTTTTGTTTCATTTTGATGGTTTTATCATTGCTTAATATTGTAGCGAGTCAAGGTCGGGCAGGCATTTTGATGCTTATTGCAGGAATTGTTATCTTCTATTTTATGCGCATATATACTACAAATCGCAGCATTAAACCAACATTATGGTTCATCCTTGTATTTGCTGCTGTTACATATATCTTATGGGGGCTTTATGAGAAAGGCAACCCCTTTATTTCTCAAATCATGTATAGATGGAACGCCCTAATTGAAAGTGGTGGAGGAGCTAGAATTGAACAAATCAAGTTTTCATTATCGCTTTTGAGTGATCCATATCATTATATCTTTGGAATTTCGAGGGCTTTTCAAAGCTATGGAAACCTAAGTTTTCATATTGAAGTGGAACCAATAAATATCTTTGTGTTGTATGGAGTTTTAGGTTTTGCTTTTCAATATAGTTTGATCGTGTTGTTATTGTTCTATTTCATAAAGAATTTAAAATGTTTTAAAAAACAACCGGAAATAATGGCACTTATTGTTGCCTCATTTATTGGCTTGCTTTCTTATCAAGTTTTTTCATTGGGATACTTCTTTTTCCGGGAAATTCGAATCGGTTTGATACCTTGGATTCTTATGGGAACCACCATTGGAATTGTTGAAAGATATAAGAAAAATCAATTAGTTGACAAAAGATAGAAGGAGAGCAAATGAAAAATATCCTTTATGTTCTGTCTGTGTTTCCTTCAACAAGTGCTACTTTTGTGTTGAACGAGCTGCTTATGCTTAAGGATCATGGCTATAAAATATTTATTGTTTCTCTACGAAAGCCTAAAGGAGAAATTTTACACGCTGGCTCTGAATTGTTTGAAGACGTTTTTTATCTTCCCCATCACTCAAACGGTGCGTCAGATATTTTGAACTTGATAAAAGAAAACCTGAATCTGTTCATACATCATCCGTTAAAGTACACTATTGGTTTATTTGATGCGCTGTCGAGTGGAACGTTGAAATTCATTTATGACTTTTTTAGATCATCATATTTGGTGAAAAAATTAAATTCTGTGGAAATCTTTCATATTCACGCGCATTTCGCGCATTCCCCTACTACTATTGCCCGCTATCTTTCTTATTGGATGGGTAATGATTACAGCTTTACGTGCCATGCTGTTGACTTGTTTGTTAAAAAAAATTTCCATTGTTTTGAAAGAAAATTGCGAGATGCAAAGTTTGCAATAACAATCTCTCAATTTAACAAAGATTTTTTGCTTAATTCGATATCTGATAAAGATTTAATAAAGAAAGTAGACATTATTCGATGCGGTATCGATCACGATAAATTTAAAAGAAATGGGCTGGACAATAACAAGTCGCAAATAAACATACTCAGTGTCGGTAGATTTGTTGAAAAAAAGGGTTTTGACTACTTGATAGAAGCTTTGCGAATTCTGAAAAACAAAAGATTGAATTTTAATTGTAAAATCATAGGTGACGGTCCTTTATTTAATTCTATTTCCGAAAAAATCGCCGAGATGAAAATCAAAGACAGTGTTCATTTGTTGGGAGCAAAAGACTCTTCATTCATTCTTAATGAACTCAAAAAAGCAGATCTATTCGTATTGCCCTGTGTTGTTGCAGGAAATGGAGACATGGATGGCATCCCCGTATCAATTATGGAAGCTATGGCTTGTGAAATTCCGGTCGTATCAACAAATATCTCAGGTATTCCTGAGTTGGTGAGTGATGAAGTTGAAGGACTTTTAGTAGAACAACGAAACAGTGAGCAATTGGCTGAAGCAATTGAAAAATTGATTCTAGATCATAATCTGCGAGCTCGCCTTGGGAAAAACGCTCGGAGCAAAATTATAAAAAATTTTAGCCTTATGGAAAATATTAAAAAATTAGAAACGTTATTTTTGGAGAAAATTCAAGAATGAGTTTATACAAAAATGCTCTTTGGACACTTGGCGGAACTATAGGAACAAAGTTAATTGGAATGCTGACGGACATTTTATTGGCCAGGTTTCTTTCTCCTGAATATTTTGGTGTAATAGGGATCGCTTCAGTAATAATAGGCTTGATTTTTATTATCCAAGATACAGGATTAAGCTCAGCTCTCGTGCAAAGAAAAGAGATCACAAATGAATTGATAACGACGACATTTTATTGCAATTTGATGCTATCTGTGACTCTTTCTCTGATCGTTTTCTTTTCAGCTCCATTTATTGCTTCTTGGTTTAATGAGGAATTGGTGTCTACAGTTCTTTATTTTTCTCTAGTAGGCATACTTGTGGGATCATTGGGAATAACAAATCGAGCAGTATTAATAAGGAACAAACAGTTTAAAAAAATCACCAAAATAGACATGCTCTCGGAACTCATTAGCAGTGTCGGTGCCATTGTGTTTATATTTGTTGAACAGCCCATATTTGCAGTTGGATTCAGAATTATGTTCCGTTCTGCCATTCAATCTGTGCTGCTAATAATTAATAACAAAATAGACATGAATGAAAAACCCAAGTTTTCAATCCTTAAAGATATTTTTCCATATAGTTCAAACGTGCTGGGGGTGAAATTGCTTAATTTCACCAGGAATAATATTGATTATTTTTTAATCGGCACCCTTTTGGGAAGTTACAAGCTTGGATTATACACAGTTTCGTTTCAGTGGAGCATGATTGCACGATTTTATATCTCTCAATCTGTCTCAAAAGTTGCATTTCCCGAAATTTCAAGAAATCAAGATCGAATTCACAATATAAGGTCTATTTACATAAGTATGGTGAATAAAATTTCATTTATTACATTCCCTATGACCATAGGTTTGGCACTTGTCGCACCTGATTTTGTCGAGTTTGTTTATGGGGATAAATGGAAAGAGGCGGTCGAAGTATTGCAGATTTTGATGGTTGCCGGCATGATATCGTCTATTGGAACGTTGGTTGGATCTGTATTTAGTGGAATGGGGAAACCCAATATAGAATTTCGTATAAATGTATTTTCGCTGATAAGTTTTGTTGTATTAATAAACATAGGGGCAATGTTTGACATTAAAGGGGTTGCTATAGCGGTACTGATCAATACTTTACTTTTCGATACTATTTCAATATCAAAAGTTATAGGATTGTTAGAATTGAAAGTTTCGCAATTTCTTAGAGCGCTAGCGCCATCTCTTATTTCTGCAATAGGTATGGCAACAATACTAATATTTTTCAACTTGATCTTTTTACAAAACCTACACAGTACAATAAGACTTTTCGCTATGGTAGTAATTGGGGCGGTTATATATTTTTCTATTAGCTTTTTTACTAATAAGGAGACATTCATGTGGGCACTAAAAAGAGTCATTGCGATAAAAAATCCTCAATAATTTCGTCCAGATCCGTCCACGTACAAACACAAAGAGGCCCTTCTAGAAAAATAGATTTCGTAGATCATTCTTATCCGTTTCCCTGTATTCAGCCAACCAAGGCCAATGATCTATTAGCCCACACGTAATACCACCTGAACAAGGTTCCGTCGTGTTGCCAGCCACTTTTGTATCGTCTGAATACATTTTTTTATAAATATCTACTCGCAATAGATCGAGGATTGGTATTTTTATTGAATCACTTGAAGCTAAGGTCGAGGACGAACCCAATGGCCGGAAGGATTCTTTCTTGGACGTTGTTGCTGTTGTGGCTGGTGGTCATCTTTCTGTGGTCCCGCCAGCCCGCGATGCAGTCCAATCAAATGAGCAATGAGATTTCGGCCGATATTGCGACCGCCGTAAAGTTGATTGCGCCGCAGTTCAATGAGGATCTGATTTCTCTGAATCGGACCGTCAGGGAATCGGCGCATGTAATTGCCTATTTCGTTCATGGGTTGCTGATGCAGCCGTTGTGGCCGGAAGCGGAGCGAGCCGGCTTAAGAGATTCGGTCTAGCTTTCGGCTTTTGCATACTCTGCGCTATCATTGATAAAATTCACCAATGGTTTGTGCGGGGCAGGGGTCCTGAGCGACATCTTGACAGATGTGGCAGGCGTCGCTTTAGCTTTGATCTTGTACGGTTGCGTTGGGTACTTTCGCAGAAAAGTTAGGTGTATGCAACAACTGGCATCAACAATGAAACGGGGGAACAGAATGACCGTTGTCAAAACGGCAGGAAAAAAACGCAAATGGCCGAAGGTGCTCGCCTGGACGGGGGGCATCCTCATTGTATTGATTGCGGCCGGCTTGTTTGTGCTCAACATGGCCATCGAGAAGATGCTCGGTTCCCTCGGCGGGCTGGAAGGGATGGACGCCGGTGTCGTCCGGCAAATTTCCGAAGTGACCGGCAAAGGCGGAACGGGGTACAATCCGCCTTCCGATGCCGGCGCCGGGACAAATTCCGATCCCCAGGCAGGAACCGGCGATAAGGCGGCGAATAACGGGGGAAGCGGACAATCGTCCGGCGGGGCAGGAGGAAATGACGGCAGCAACGAAACGGCGGGCAATGCATCGGAGCATGCATCGAATCCGGAGTCGGCGCCTTCCTCGGGACAATCCGCCGGCCAGCCGGACGATGCTTCTTCGGAATTTGCCTACTCCGCGGAAGTGTCCGCCGAGAAAGCCCAGCTCATCCAGGAGAAAGTCACCCTCGGCGAAAAACGGACGATCACTTCGATCCTGTTCAAACGCCTGGACGCATCGGACATCGCCTGGGTCATGGAGCTGGCGAGCGACGGGCTGTCGGTGGCGGACAAGCGGGCCATTCGTTCGGTTTTGCTCGACAAACTGACGGAAGAAGAGTATGACACCCTGATCGCCATCGCCCAAAAATATGGCCTCAGCCAAGGAAAAAAATATGCCGAAGTGAAGAGGGAATCATGATCGACTTGCATTGCCACATCCTCCCCGGCATCGATGACGGCGCGCCGGATTTGGAGGAATCCCTGAGCATGGCGGAAGCCGCCCGTGCGGAAGGCATCCGCCTCATCGCCGCAACACCGCATCACAACAAAGCGCGCTGGGACAATCCGGCGGACCGCATCCGCGAACTGACGGATCGCCTGAACGGAGCGATTGCCGAACGCGGGCTGGATGTCCGGATCGTGCCCGGACAGGAAATGCACGTGAACGGGCGTTTCTTCGACGAATGGCAAGCCGGGCGCGTCCAACCGATCGGCGAATCCCGTTACGTGTTGATCGAGTTCCCGTTCGACGGCTTGCCGCGGAATGCTGCGGAAGTGGTACATGAACTCACGGTGGCCGGCCTGGTGCCGATCATCGCCCATCCGGAGCGAAACCGCGCGTTCCTCGAAAACCCGGATTTGCTGGAGGAACTCATTCGTACCGGTGCGCTCGGCCAGCTGACCTCCCATTCGCTGCTCGGCACCTTCGGCCGGCACGTCCAGCGGCGGTCGGAGGAGATGATCAGCCGCGGGCTTGTCCACATTCTGGCATCCGATGCCCACCGGTCGGGAACGGATGGCCGGGGGTTTCGCCTGAATCAGGCTTATGAAGCGGTGACCCGCAAATTTGGTGACGCCTGCGCGGAAACGTTCATGGCCAACGCGGAAGCGGTGGTTGCCGGCCGTTCCATCGACCCGGAACCGAAGTGGGCCAAAACCGCCAGAAGCACAGGCAAAAAAAGGTTGTTCGGTTGGCTTCCTGGCAGGAAATGAGCCGGGACGTGCAGAACTGACCAAAGGTTGGAAAATCAAACGCATGGAAGGGAGAGTGAATCATGATGAAAAGAGCGAGACGTTGGTTCACGGCGTTGCTGGCAATCGCGCTTCTCATGCCGGCCGTGCCGGCTTTCGCCGCGCCGCAGCCGACCACGGTGACGGGCAAAGGGATGATGCATTTCATCGTGGACGGGACGGAATACGCGCCGCCCGAAGATGCCATCGGCGGGTTTATCTATCAAGGCGGATACACCTATGTGCCGCTCCGGTTTGTGGCATACATTCTCGGCAAAGACGTGAACTGGAACGGCGAGGCCAAGCGCGTATCGATTTACGAACCGGCCACGAGCGCCGCGAAGGACAGGGTCGAGGCGTTTCGGGAAGCGCAGAAGGTGGCCGAATCCGTCATTGAACCGGTGACGGCGGTAACGAAGGACGTATTGCAGATTGACGTCGTTCCCGAAGTCAGCTATGTCATCGACGGCGTGTCGGTGCAACCCGCTGCAGAGACGCCCGGATTGATGGTCAGCAACCGGATCTACGTGCCGCTGCGCTTTGTCGCGGAAAACCTCGGCTACCGGGTGGTATGGGACGGAAAGACGTATTCCATCAACATGAGCCTGTCCGAGGAGGACCGGATCGTCAAGAAGTACCGCGCGTTGCTCGCGGAGAAGCGGAAGGAGATCCAGGACGAGGCGTTCGATCTGCTGGAAGCCCATGGCGTTACCTTGATCGATCTGAACCTGAACCGGGTCAGCGACAATCAACTGGCCGAGTTGAGAAGCGTCGCGGCGGTCCGGCTGCCGGAAATCGAACAGCAGATTGACGAGTTCATCGGCGCGATGGAAGACGAACTGAAAGCCGCGAATGCGTCGACCGAGCAGGCGCAGAAGATGCGCACGGAGCTGGAGAACCTGTTGAAGACGATCCGCAACGCCCTGAAAATGCCGTGACGGCGATGTTCGGGAGCGGTTTTCCCGCCGCGGAAGCGACGGGGAAACCGCTTTTTTTGTGGCCGGGATGCTGCTCTGTTTCCGATTTGAAAGAAATGGACGGATGACATCTTTTTGACCGGTGTGACAAAAGGTACTGTGCTTCGGCGGAAGTCGATGTATACTTGTCCGGTTGTCGTTTTACTCTGGGTTCTATGAGCCAGCGGGGAGCCGACGGAAAGATGAAATGGAAATGGGCGCGACAGACAGGGGACAGCGGCGGGCGGCAGGCGAATTGGCTGGCGATGGCCATGAAGGAGCATGTGACCATCGATCTCGCGGGTTTTGATGACATTCGGAAACAAATGAACATGATCGGGCTGACGATGAAAGATTTGCAGCTCTTGAAGGCGGTCAAGCCGCTTGTGGAGCCGCATCTGGACGAGGTGACCGAAGCGTTCTATTCGACGATCACCCAGGTGGAGCGCGTAAACCAGATCATCCACACCTACAGTTCCGTGGAACGTCTCCGCGAGACGCTGCGTGTCCATCTGAGCGAAATGTTCGACGGAAACATCAACGGCGATTACCTGCACCGGCGGGACAGGGTCGCCATGGCGCACATCCGGATCGGGCTGGAAACCAAATGGTACATGGGCGCTTTCCTGGCGTTGCAGCAGACGATGTTCAACATCGTCAACCGCCAGGTGCCGGACACGGAGCAACGCACCGCCATTCGTGAATCGATCAGCAAAGTTCTCAATTTCGAGCAGCAGCTCGTGCTGGAAGCGTACCAGAAGGAAAACATGCGCCTGTTGGAGGAAACGTACCGGCGGGTGAAGGATGAAATCAAGTCGAAGATCGCGCTGTCGACCCGCGAAGCCGTCCAGGCGACGGAGCAAATCGCGCAATCGCTGCTGCTGCTTACCGAAACCAGCAGCCAGGTGAGCCGTTCGTTCGTGGGCACGGTCGGCAAGTCGCACCAGACCGCCGAATGGGCGGCGAGCGGCAAAGCGAAACTGGGCGATCTTGCGCAAAACATGGGCCGGCTCGGCAAGACGGCGGATGATCTCAGGAGCACGTTTGAAGACTTCCTGCAATCCCTGGAGTCCATCAACCGGGTTGTCGCCCTGGTGGAAAGCGTGGCGGACCAAACCCAGCTGCTCGCGCTGAATGCGGCGATTGAAGCGGCAAGGGCGGGTGAAGCGGGAGCCGGGTTCCAGGTGGTGGCGACGGAAGTGCGCAAGCTGTCGGAAAACACGAAGGCCGGCATCGGGGAAATCCAGGCCCTGATCAAACAGCTCGGCCAAAAATCGGCGGCGGCTGCCGCCAATCTTCGCCTGGCCAATGCCCAGTTCCATGATACGTGGACGGAATCGACGTCCACCAATGAAGTGTTTGAACGGATCATGGCCTCGATGCAGGACAACCAGCAGGAAATCGTCCTGGCGGAACAGGAGTTGATCAAGCTGGATTCCGCGTTCCATGAAATCGGGACGGCGGCCCAGCAGGTGGCGGCGACGGTGGATTCGCTGTACGAGGCAACGAAAAACATGTAAAAAACGGAAAACGGATGGATCCGGGGCGGTCAAAGCCGTCTTTCTGTCACGAATGTGGCGGAAAGACGGCTTTTTTGCGGGTAAATTTGGGGATTTCGGCTTGACAAAGTGGCGCCGGACCATTAATTTTTTATTCAAGAATAAATGTTTCCTTAGAGAAACATTTTTGATGGAAATCATATAAGTTGCATTGAAGCATAAACTGGGATGGAGCGGAGGAGGAGCCGATGATGAGGAGATTGGGAAGCAAGCTCAAAACACCGGCATGGATGTTGGCGCTCGGCGGGTTGGCGATGGTGTTGGCCGCGTGCAGCGGAGGGGAAGGCGGCGCCGCGCAGGCGGACGGGAAAATCCGCATCACGACGACGATCGCGCAAATCGCCGAGCCGCTGTCCGTCATCGGGGGCGACCGGGTGATCGTGGAACCTTTGATGGGGCCGGGCGTCGATCCCCACCTGTACCAGGCGACCCAGGGGGATATTCGGAAACTGCAGGAGGCGGATTTCCTTTTTTACAACGGGTTGCATCTGGAAGCGAACATGGTGAAGGCGTTCGAACAGCTCGGCAAGGAGAAGCCGGTGCTCGCCATCGCGGAGGCGATTCCGGAGGAAAGGCTGTTGCGGGATGAGGAAGGGGCAGTCGATCCGCACGTCTGGTTCGATATCGATTTGTGGCAGACGGCGCTGGAGGCGGCGGTGGAGCTGTTGAAGAAGGAAGTGCCGCACGCCGCCGATGAGCTGGAAGCGGGGAAACGGGCGTATTTTGACCGGCTGGCGGAATTGAAGGAGGATGCTGCGGTGCTGGCGCAATTGCCGGAGGAGCGCAGGGTGCTCGTGACGGCCCACGACGCCTTCGGGTATTTCGGCCGCGCCCACGGCATCGAGGTGGTCGGCTTGCAGGGGCTGAGCACGGAGGACGAGGTCGGCCTGACGGACATCGAGCGGACGATCGCCCTTCTCGTGGAACGGCAAGTGCCGGCGGTGTTCGTGGAAAGCAGCGTCAATCCGGATTCAATCCGGGCGGTGATTGAAGGCGCCAAGAAGCAGGGGTTGGACGTGAAGCTGGGCGGCGAGCTGTTCTCCGACGCAATGGGGGAAGCCGGAACGGAAGAAGGCACGTACATCGGCATGTACCGGCACAACGTGCGGACCATTTTCGAAGCGCTGGGCGGGAGCGCGGAGTGAGGCGGCCAGGCGCAGGATGTGGGCGGAAGGCATATAAAAGCGGATATGGCAGGTGATGAGTTTGTGATGGAAAACGTGATCGAGGTCAGGGATCTGTCCGTCGCGTACCGCAACAACCGGGTGTTGGAAAACGTGTCCTTCACCGTTCCGGCGGGCACGTTGACCGCCATCGTCGGCCCGAACGGCGCCGGCAAATCGACGCTGCTCAAGGCGGTGCTGGAGCTGGTGCCGCGGCTGTCCGGGGAAGTCCGTTTTTTCGGCAAGCCGTACCGGTCGGTGAAAACCCGCATCGGCTACGTGCCGCAGCGGGGATCGGTGGACTGGGATTTTCCGACGGACGCGCTGGATGTGGTGATGATGGGGCTTTATGCCGGCATCGGCTTGTTCCGCCTGCCGGGGCGGCGCCACCGGGAACGGGCGATGGAGGCGCTCCGCCGCATGGGCATGGCGGATTATGCGGGGCGGCAAATCAGCGAGTTGTCCGGAGGACAGCAGCAGCGGGTGTTTCTGGCCAGGGCGCTCGTGCAGGATGCGGACGTGTATTTGCTGGATGAACCGCTGGCCGGCGTCGACGCGGCGACGGAACGGGTCATCATGGAAACGCTGCGGGAACTGAAGGAGCGGGGCAGGACGGTGCTGGTGGTGCACCACGATCTGTCGACGGTGGAGGCGTATTTCGACCGGGTATTGCTGCTCAACCGCAGCGTGGTCGCCCACGGTGCGACGGATGAGGCATTCACCGGGCGAAATTTGGCTGCCGCTTACGGCGGCGCGCTGCGCTGGATGATCGAAAGGAGCGGGTGAGGGCGATGGCATTCGGATCCGGATTGTCCGCCAACGCCCAGTGGGTGCTGATGAGCACCGCCATTCTCGGCATGGCGGCGGGCGTCATCGGCAGCTTCGCCTTCTGGCGAAGGCACAGCCTTCTGAGCGACGCCCTCGCCCACGCGGCGTTGCCGGGCGTGGTGATCGGGTTTTTCGTCGCGGGGGGCAAGCATTTGCCGATGTTGTTGCTTGGCGCGGGTTTGAGCGCCCTGGTTGGAGCATGGTTCATCCAGTGGATCCGCTCGTCGACCCGCATCAAGGAAGATACGGCCATGGGGCTCGTGCTGTCGGTATTTTTCGGGCTCGGCATCATGCTGCTCACGGTTGTGAACCGGTCCGCCGGAGGCGGGCAGAGCGGCCTGGACCATTTCATCTTCGGCCAGGCGGCCGCGATGGTGCGCCAGGACGTGACGGTGATGGCCATTCTGGCATTGGCGGTGCTGGTTGCCGTTCTTGTCGCCTTCAAGGAATGGAAGGTGTTTCTGTTTGATCCGGCTTTCGCCCGGGGGCTCGGATTGCCGATCGGCTGGATGAACGGATTGTATTTGGCGCTCTTGGTGCTGGTCATCGTCATCGGCATCCAGGCCGTCGGCGTCATTCTCATCGCCGCGCTGCTCGTCATGCCCGGCGTCAGCGCGCGATACTGGACCCATTCCTTCGGGAGAATGTTGGTGCTGGCGGCGCTGTTTGGCGGCGGGGCGGGAGCAGCGGGCACGCTGGCGAGCGTATTGGGCGACGGGTGGCCGACGGGCCCGTTCATCGTGCTTGCGGCGGGTGGCGTATTTGTGGTTTCCCTCCTTTTTGGATCAAGGCAAGGCGTTGTCGTGCAGGCGGTCCGGCAGTGGATCGGGCGATCCCGTTCCGGCGGAAGGGGGAGGATGGACGAACCGGCCGGTGAAGGAACCGGATCGGCAACCGCGAAAGCCCTGGGAAGGGGGAGCGCGGGATGAGTTATGCGGCATGGATTTTGCTGACGGCTTCGCTGGTCGGCGTCTGTTGCGGGCTGGTCGGGGTATGGCTCATTCTCCGCAAAGTGGCGATGATGGCCGATGCCATCAGCCACACCGTGCTGCTCGGCATCGTGGTCGCGTATTTGGTGACCCGGGAGCTGACCGGCGTGCACATGCTCGCCGGCGCCGCGGCCGCCGGTCTGCTGACGGCGGTGCTGGTGCAGTGGCTGCACGGCCGGGGCGTGAAGCAGGAAGCGTCCATCGGCATCGTGTTTACCCTTCTGTTCGCCGTCGGCGTGGTGTTGATCGCCACGAAGGCGGGGAACGTCCATCTCGATGTCCGGCATACGCTGATGGGCGAAATCACCTTCATCCCGTGGGAACGGTTGCATGTGCCCCTGGTCGGTGAAATTCCGGAGGCGGTGGTGCTGCTCGTCGCGGTGCTGGCGGTGGTGATTGCGATGCTGGGGTTGTTTTACAAGGAGTGGAAGTTGACGGCGTTCGATCCCGCGCTTGCGGCGTGCCTGGGCATTCCGGTGATGCTGATGCATTACGTGTTCATGGCGTTGGTCTCCTTCACCAGCGTGGCCGCTTTCGACGCCGTCGGGGCGATCCTGGTGATCGCGATGCTGATTGCGCCGGCTGCCGCAGCTTATCTGTGGACGAACCGGCTGCCGGTGATGATGGCGCTCAGCCCGGCCTTCGGGGTGCTGTCGGCCTTCGCCGGCTATGGCCTCGCCGTTTGGCTGGACACGTCAATTTCCGGCGCGATGGCCTTCGCCGCCGGGCTCGTGTTTCTGGCGAGTTTCCTGTTCGCGCCGTATGGCGGGGCGTTCAGGCGGTTGCGCGTTGCGGCGCGGGTGCGGGTGCGGGCCGCCGGGACGGGGCTCGGGGAACGCGAGAAGCGGGCGGAGCGGATTTGATCGGAGATCATCTTGCAAAATGAGGTACACAAAATGCACTTCGCGCGAAGGACGAAGTGCATTTCATGTACCTCATACCGTTTTTTGCCGGGCTGTTCCGGGTTGCCGTTTTATTCCGCCTGGGCTTGCTGCATCAGTTGGGCCGCCATTTGCTGCACCGGTTGAAACATCAGCTGGTAGTAGAAGGCGGCGGCTTCCTGGCGCGTCAGCGTCGCCTTGCCCAGGAAATCGACGGAGCCGTCGGCGTTGGATACGACTTCCGGCCCGTAGAGGCCGAAGGTGACGGCCATGCGGATCGCGTTTTCCGCCCACGAATCATATTCGCCCGCAAGCGCCGTCTCTTGGTTGATCGCCTCCAACGGATACACGTTCCGGTATACGTTCCACACCATGACGGCGGCTTCCTGGCGGGCAGCCAGGCGGTCGGGATGGAAGTTGCCCCGCCCGTCCCCGAGCACCATGCCCATGTCCGCCGCCATCTGAATGAAGGGGGCCAATTCATGGCCGGCGATGTCCGCGAACGCGTAAGTGTCCCGCGGGATCGCCTGGGTCAGGCCGCTGATGACCAGCAGGTCGCGGGCGAGCTCCGCACGGGTGACCGGCTCATCCGGCCGGAACGATTGGGAGGCGTCGTTCGGGTACAGCCCGAGGGATTGCCAGACGCGAATGTAAGGCGCATACGGGCTGTCGTCCGCCACGTCGGCAAATCCGACCCCTTCCGGCGCCTTCTCGGCATAGCCGAGCGGATTGAGGACGCCTTCCCGCAAATGGGTGACCCGTCCTTCCCCGTCAACCCCGAAGGCGACCAGCGTGCGCGCCAGGCTGTCGACAAAGAGATGCTCGCCGATCTGCTCCAGCGGCCGCGTGCCCACGTAGGCGTCATGCGTGGTCAGGAACGCTTGGCCGTCCTGTTCCGCCACGCTGATGCGGGAGACGATGCCGGACATGCGAAGGTCGACGTACAGCCCTTCGTAACGCGCGAGTTCCGTTGCATCGTCCGGTTCGAATCCGGCGGGCGCCGCGAGCGGAATCAGGTCTTCCGGGAAGAACGTGCCCATGAACTGTTGGTAAAACACGTTCCGCAATACGCCGTTCGTGTTGTACGTCAGGAACACGCCGACTTCCTCTTCCGGGATGAACATCAGCATCGAGCTGTTGCCCGGCAGGTCGCCGTACTTCGTGATGACCCGGGTGCTGGACGCCATCTGCGGCAGAAGCATCGGCGATTCGAAGCCGTACGTCGTGTCCGGCAGCAGCGGGTGGATGAGGGAGCGGTAGGCTTCCATTTCCTTGACCGTCGCAGGGGCAACAATCCGCCCGCCGTCCGGCGTTTCGCCATCGTTCAGGAAGGCCGCCATGAACCGGGCGACGTCGCCGGCGGTGGCCAGCATGCCGCCGTGGGGCATGATGTTCGGCAGATAGAAGTAGGTGTCGTACGGCTGTCCTGCCGCGTCGTAAGCGACGGCGACGTTGTCCAGCAGGTCGCCCTTCAGCTCAAAACCGCTCATCGTCATGCCGAGGGGGGCAAACACGTGATCCGCCATGTACGTCTCGTACGGCTGGCCGCTGACGTTTTGCACGATCAGGCCAAGCAGCAGGTAGGCGTAGTTGTCGTATTTGTACGCGCTCCCCGGTTCACGCACGACGTACGGCATGCGTTCTTTCGCGTAGTCTTCCAGGCTGACGTAGAGGGACAGGTCCGTGACCATGTCCGTCGGCAGCGGTTCGCTCGGGGCAAAGCCGCTGCGGTGGGTGAGCAAATCGGCCACCGTCACCGGCGTTTCGTAAGGATTGAAATAGGACAGGCCTTCGGGCAAATATTGCCGGATGTCTCCGTCCAGATCCAGCTTGCCTTGTTCCGCCAGTTGCATGACGGCGACGGCGGTGAACGTTTTGGAAACGGAGGCGAGCCGGAAAACGGTGGTGTCGGGATCGACGGCCTTCTCCGCCGCCGCGTCCGCGTAACCGTACCCTTCCTTGGCCAGCACTTCCCCGTCCTTCACGATCACGACGGCCGCGCCCGTGTACATCGATTTGGCGATGTCGGAAGCGAAAAATTCGTCCAAAAAGGCTTTCGCGCTTTCTGCGGTCAATTCGGTCTTCTCGGGGGCCATGGTCCCCGGTTCGGCCGCCCACGCCGGTTGGGTGGAAAGCAGAAGCACAAGCGTCAGTGCGATGATGCAAACTCTTCGAACATGCTGCGAAATTCCGTTCATCCCCGGTTTGCGTTCCATGATTCTCTCTCTCCCTTGTCCTTATTTGATCCTTGCTGCACGACACAAAAAGCCGCGCTCTCCAGCCGCATCGGGGCAAACGTTGCCGCCCGCCGCTGCGAGACGGGAATCGGACGTCGCATCGGCGGCAAGCCCGACACGGATGGTGCACGGCTTTTCACCCGGCAACCGAAGCGGGAGGCCGGACCGGCTCTTCCCAAAAGCATGGACTATCCATTGATACGGATGGGGCAGGGGTTGGTTTCATTTTTTTGCGCGCCTGGGAGGCTGTCGGCGGGGCGGCGTTGTCCGGACTTGTTGACGATTTGTTCCCGGTCCATTATGTTACGATTACCGATACTCGGAGCGATACGCGGACATGCCGGCGCGGGCCGGTATGGACCAATCAAGGACCAGGCCATGTTTTCGCGGCCAATCAAGTTGTTGGACGGAGGGGACGGCATTGGAGACGTTTCTGAAAATCGTGGGCAAAGGAAAACGCGGGGCGCGGGACCTCACCCTGGAAGAAGCGCGGGAAGCGGCGCGGCTGATCGTGCGGGGGGAGGCGAAACCGGCGCAGATCGGCGCTTTCCTCGTAGCGGAACGGATCAAGACGGAGAGCGCGGATGAACTTGTGGCATTTGCCGAGGCGCTGCGGGAAGCGTCGGTCCGCTTTGCCGATCCCACGTCCCATGCGCTTCGCATCGATTGCGCGGGGCCTTACAACGGCCGGCGGCGGACGTTTTGCGCCACGTGGCCGGCGGCGTTCGTGCTGGCGGCGTCCGGGATGGCGGTGACGCTGCACGGCGTCAGGGAGATCGGTCCGAAGCGGGGGATTACGCTCCATGCGATGCTGCTCACCCGCGGCATCGACATGGACCGGATTCCGATCCGGCGGCTGGCATCGGCGCTGCGGCAACTCGGCGTCGGATACGCGCCTGCCGAACGGATGTGCCCGCCGCTGGCCGATTTGCACGATATCCGGGAGCAACTCGGCCTGCGCACCGTGCTCAACACGGCGGAAAAACTGGTGGACTACGGCGATTCGCCCTGTCTTGCCATGGGCATTTTCCACCGTACGGTGGCCGAGCGATACGGCGAAGCGGCGATTCGCCTCGGTTACCGGAGGACGGCGATCGTCCAGGGGATGGAGGGGTCGGAAGATCTTTTTGTCGACCGGCCGACCACGGTATGGATCGCGGAGGGAGATGACGTCGGGCGCCCGGAGGAGAAGGCATCGCAAGCCGACCGTCCGGACAAGGAGCCGGTCGTCCGCCGGGTGATCGATCCGGAAGCTTTCGGCCTGAAACGGGATGTGCCTGATGTGGAGTGGACCGCCGCCAGCCAGATCGAAACGGCCGAAGCGGTGCTGGACGGAAGCGCGCCGGCCGCTTTCATCGACATGACGGTGCTGAACGCCGCCTTCCGGATGCACCTGTCCGGCCGGGTGGAATCGCTGGAGGAGGGCGTCGCGCTTTCCCGGGAACTGCTCGCCTCGGGCGAGCCCCGGCAACGGTACGGGGAATGGCTGTCCTTGCTGCGCCGGACGGAGTAAGCGGAACGCCGCCTTTGCTACAACAGCCGTTCGATGTACGGCCCGATTTCTTCCGGTTTCGTCGAAGGGGCAAATCGCCGGACGACCCGGCCTTCCCGGTCGACGAGAAATTTGGTGAAGTTCCATTTGACGGCGTTGAACGGCCAGGGGCCGGTTTCTTTTTTCAGGTGTTTGAAGAGGGGATGGGCGTTTCTGCCGTTCACGTCGATTTTGGCGAAGGTCGGGAAGGTGGTGCCGTATTTTACCCGGCAAAACGTCCCGATTTCTTCATCCGATTCCGGCGATTGCCGCATGAATTGGTTGCACGGAAAGCCGAGCACCGCAAAGCCGCGATCCCGGTATTTGGCGTACAGGTTTTCCAGCCCTTCCAGTTGCGGCGTCAAACCGCAGCGGGTGGCCGTGTTGACGATGAGCAGCACCTGTCCGCGGAAGTCGGAGAGCGGCTGGACGGTGCCGTCGATCCTGGCCGCTTCGAAGTCGTAGACGTTCATGGGCGAACCTCCTGTTCATGCTTTTTTGGACGGGTCTGGCCGCTTTCGCAAGGGACTCCCTTGCAGGGTGAAGTACGGGGGAATCGGCAGCAGGGATTTTGCGAAGGGACCTTGCGACGGGATGAGGCCATGCGGCGGGAAAGCCGTGTGGCCACTTTTTTGTGGTTGGATGGAGTGCATGGTGAAAATGTCATGCATTTAACCAGCATATTTTCGGGCAAAACGCAAAAACACGGAAATGAAGTGCGAATGTGCAGTACATTTTGGGAGAAATCGAAAAAACGGAAAAATAAGCTGCAAATCTGCACCAGATTCCGGCCAAATGAAGAAAAATCAAAATTTATGCTGTAAAAATGCAATCCGTTTGCAACAAAAAACCGGACGTTTGGCATGCAAGCCGGGAACATGCCTCCGGAACGCGCGATGATCCGCGGGTTATTGGCCGTCCGGCCGTTTGTCCGGGAGTTCCGGGACGGCGTCCGACGGGATGCCCGACGCGGCATCAACCGGATGGCCGAAATCCTCCGTCAGCGCATCCCGCGAACTGATGGAAGCCAGCGGCACGCTCGCCCGGTGGGCGGCGCGGATGATCATGTGTCCCGCCACCGGCGCGGTCAGAAACACGAAGAAGATGACGAGCAGGAGCCGGATGCTGACCAGCTGATGCGTGTGCAGAAAATGGATGAACGTGCCGCCCAGAATGCAAAGCAATCCCAGCGTGGACGATTTGGTGGCGGCATGGGCGCGCGTGTACACGTCGGGCAGGCGGAGGATGCCGAAGGAACTGATCAGCATGATCACGGTGCCCAGCACGACGAGGACGGCGACCAGCACTTCAATGGCGATCCCGATCGCGGACAATGACGACACCCCTTTCGATGAACCGGCTCAGGGCGATGGTGCTTGTGAACGCAAGGATGCCGATCAGCAAGATCGCCTCGAAAAACGCCGTCGTATCCAGCCAGATGGACAAAATCGCCACAATGCCGATCAGGACGAAGCTGAGCGAATCCAGGAGCAGCACCCGGTCCGCCATGGACGATTCGCTGTGGAACATGCGGTACAACATCGCCGCGATGCAAAGGGTCAGGCCAAACATGCAAGCCGAAAGCACGATGCCCATCATTTTCCGGTGACCTCCCGTATCGCATTTTCAAAAAGCCGTTTGCTCGCCATGACGCCCCGCTCGAACTCGTCGGCATCTATGGCGTGGATGTACACGATGCCTTCCCGCGGCGCGATTTCCATGACGACGGAGCCGGGGGTAAGGGTGATCAGCATGCTGAGCAGGGCAATTTCCCAGTCGCTTTGCAGATCGGTGTGGAACTTGAAAACCCCGGGGCGAATGGTGAGGCGCGGCCGGGTCACCTGGCGGATGACGACGGAGGTGGAGATGATCAGCTCTTTGGTGAAAAGGTACAGCAGCTTCAAAATGGCCCACAGCCGCTTGCCGTAGAACGGGTCGGGGAAAAAGCGGCGCAAAAGCCAGATGATCGCCAGGCCCACCAAATACCCGATCGAAAAGCTGTTGATATCCCACCGGTCGTGCAGCATCATCCAGACGCTGGCGAGCAGCAGATTGAGCAAAATTTGAAACGTCATGCGCATCCCCTTCCTGTTCCGGTGAATGGCGCCGTTGGCAGCGTGTTGAGCATGGTTGGGGCGGATTTTTTTAATGATGAACCTGAATGATGCCTCGAATCATCCATTGCCCGTCCCCAGTACGGATTGAATGTACGCCGACGGATTCAAAAGCGTATGCACGGCCGGCTCCACCCATTCCAGCACGAAACCGGACCCGATGCCGAGGCCGAAGGACAGCGCGCACAGGATCAACCCGGGCAGGACGGCGTTGCGGCCGGTGGCGTGCTGTTCGCCCTCGTTGAGCAGCGTCTCGCCCCAGAAGCTGCCGATGAACACCTTGAGCAGCGAGTAGAAGGCGATGAGGCTGGTGACAAGGCCGATGATGCTGGTGATGTAGGCGCCTTGTTCGACGCCGCTTTTCAGGATGAGCACCTTGCCGGTAAAGCCGGACAGCGGCGGGACGCCGGCGATGGCCATGGCGGCGAGCAGGAACATCCAGCCGAGCTGCGGCCGGTAGCGGATGAGCCCTTTGATTTCCCGGAACCGGTCGGTGCCGGCGATGGCGATGACCGCGCCGCCGAGGATGAAGATCCACGCCTTCGTGACCATGTCGTGGATCAGGTAAACGAAGGCGCCGGTCAGCGACTGTTCGTCGGCCATGCCGATGCCGAACAGGATGAACCCGACCGAAAGGATGACGTTCCAGGCAAGAATCCGGCGGATGCCGGAGTGGCTGACCGCACCGAAGGCGCCGAGCAGCATCGTCGCCGCGCCCATGGCGATCATGGCCGTATGGGTGATGTCGGGCCGGTGGCTGAACATGAGGGTGAACATGCGCAGGATCGCATAAATCCCGACTTTCGTGAGCAGCGCCGCGAACAGGGCGGACACCGCCGCCGGAGGCGCGCTGTACGGGCCGGGCAGCCAGAAGAACAGGAGCAGCGCCGCCTTCGTGGCGAACACCACCAAAAACAGCAGGCTGACGGTGGTGAGCATCCCGCTTTGTCCGGCTTCCGCCACCCGCTGGGACAGGTGGGCCATGTTCAGCGTGCCGAGCAGCGAATACAGGAAGGCGACGGCCACCACGAAAACGGTGGACGCAATCATGTTGATCAGCACATATTTGATCGATTCCCTGAGCTGCACCTTCGTTCCGCCGAGGGTGAGCAGCACGTAGGACGCGATCAGCGTCACTTCGAAAAAGACGAACAGATTGAAAATGTCCCCCGTCAGAAAGGAGCCGTTCACGCCGACGGTGAGCAGGAGCATGAGCGGAAACAGGTAATGGCGGTGATGGCCGTCGAGGGCCTGCGGATCCCAGGCATACAGCAAGCAGCAAATGGCGATGATGACGGCCGCCAGGACGAGCAGCGAGGCCGTCATGTCCGCCACCAGCGTAATGCCGAAGGGCGCTTCCCATCCCCCGATGTGCAGCGTCTGGATGCCCGCATGTTTGTTTTGGCAAGCCAGCGCAGCCGCCGCCGCCAGGGCGCCGAGCAGGCTCGCAAGCCCGGCCGCAAGCTGCAGCTTCGGCCATTTCTGCAGGAACACCGCGGCCATGGCGGCGACAAGCGGCAGGGCGATCGGCACGATCAGCAGATTATTCATGGTCCATTCCTTTCAACTGTCGCATGTCTTCGAATCCGGTCTCGAGATAGGTGCGATATCCGAGCACCAGAATGAGGGCGGTAAGGGCAAAGTTGATGACGATGGACGTCAGGATGAGCGCCTGGGGAACCGGATCGACGAAACGCTCCGCATTTTCGCCGAGAAGGGGCGCCGCTCCGTTTTTCAATCCGGCGACGGCCATCAGCATCAGATGGGAAGCGTGGGTATACAGCCCTGTGCCGAAAATGATGCGCAGCAAATTTTTGCTCAGCAGCATGTAGGTGCCGATGGAAAACAGGATACCGGCCAGAATGATGATCATCGTCTCCATGGCTCATCCGTCCTCGCTTATGCTGGAAATGATGGTCATGGCCGTGCCGATGACGGCGAGGAAAACCCCGATGTCGAACAGCACCGCCGTGGCCAGATGGACCTCCCCGAACATCGGCAGTTCCAGATGGAACATGGATTGGGTCAGGAACGGCTGGCCGAAGAAGGCCGGGACGGCGCCCGTCAACACCGCGATCAGCACGCCGGCGGCGCCGATGAAGCGGAAGTTGATCGGCAAAATTTGGCGCACCGTTTTGGAATCGAAGGCCAGGTACAGGAGCACGAGGCCGGTGGCGATGACGAGGCCGCCGACAAACCCCCCGCCGGGATTGTTGTGCCCCGCGAACAGGATGTAGATCGCGTACGCCATGATCAGGAACACGAGCACGGTGGAGGCGGTGTGCAGGTAGACGTCGTTGAAGTTGTCCGGCAATTTGAAGCGCCGCCTGTCGTCGGCGGCTTTGTCCTCGTCGGCGATCCGGCGGCCAAACAGGTGGGAACGGATTCGCCGGCGTGCCGCCGGTTCGTTGCCGGGCTTGATCGCAGCCGGCGCATTCCCGGGGTGTTGCGCTGCCTGATGGATCCCGCGGCCCTGCTCCTCCGGTTCGCGGCCTGGTCGTTGATCTGTCGGATTGCTCACGATTCGTTCCTCCTCCGGTTGCGGAATCGGGTCAGCGTGTACACGCCGATGCCGGCGGTGATCAACACCACGATTTCCAGCATCGTGTCGAAGCCGCGGAAATCGACGAGGATGGCGTTGACGATGTTGTTCGCGCCTGCCAGTTCTTTGGCGTTTTCATAGTATCGGGAGATCGGCTCGAACAGCCGGTGTCCGGTCACGGACAGGCCGATGAGGGTGAAAAGGAGGCCGACGCCCACGGAGATGATCAGGTTCGTCACTTTGAAAGAGCGGCCAACCTCGATTTTTCGCAGTTTCGGCAGAAAGTAGAAGCAAAGCAGGAACAGCGCCGTCGAGATCGTCTCCACGACAAGCTGGGTCAATGCCAAATCCGGCGCGCGGAACAGGACGAAGAAGAGCGACACGAGCAGGCCGACCGCGCTCAGGGCGATGATCGAAGTCAGTCTGGACGGGCTGATCAGCAGGGCAACGGCCGCCACGACGATGCACAGGGCGACGACCAGCTCGTACGGCTCGATTTCGGCATTTCCGGATGTGTCGATGCCAAGGGCGCCGGTCAACACGAGGGAGCCGCCGACGAGCAGGATCATGGCGCCAAGGATGTACATCAGGTAGTGGCGCAGATGGCCGGTCATGTAAAGGCCGGTCAGGCGGGACGAGCCTTTTTCCAGGCCGGCGATGCTTTTGTGGAAAGCGGTGTTCAGCGTCCACTTGCGCGGCAGATGGTCATAGAGATGTTCCCATCTGTTCAGCCGCCAATAAAGCAGGCCGCCGAACAGCACGATGCCGACGGTCATCAGAAACTCGGGCGTAAAGCCGTGCCAGTGTTCGACGTGGCCGAAGAGCGGCTCACCGGGAGCCGCGAGGCCGGGCAAAATCGCTTTGGCCGCCGGATCGAGCAGGCGGTCGGCCAGCGGATTCGGGAACAGGAAAACAAGAATCGCCAACACCGACAGGAACACCGGCGGCACGAGCATGCCGAAGGGCGCTTCATGGGGCGGTTTGTCCAGAAGCTGCGGCTGCTGCTTGCCGGTGAACGTTTTGAACACGAGGATCATGCTGTAGATGAAGGTGAACACGCTGGCCGCCCAGGCGACGACGGGCATCCAGACCGCCGGCCAGGACAATTCGCCGAAAGCGGTGATCGTGCCGGCCAAAAACAGTTCCTTGCTGAGGAACCCGCCGAAGGGCGGCAAGCCTGCCATCGAGAAAGCGCCGATGACGGTGATGGTGAAGGAAACCGGCATGACGCCCATGAGCCCGCCGAGTTTGCGGATGTCCCGGGTGCCGAGCTCGTGGTCGAGGATGCCGACGGCCATGAACAGGGCGCCCTTGAAGACGGAATGGTTGACCAGGTGGAACACGGCGGCGAATCCCGCGGCGGCAAACGCCATTGCCCGGGCTTCGGGGATGCCGGGTGCGAGCGCCAGCGAGGCGATGCCGAGCAGGCTCATGATGAGGCCGAGCTGGCTGACCGTCGAAAAGGCGAGCATCGCCTTCAGGTCGATCTGCCGAACGGCGAGGAAGGAACCCCAGAGAAGGGTGAGCAGCCCGACGCCGGTGATGAGCCAAAACCACACCTGGTCGCCGCCGAACGCCGGCGTCAGCCGGGCGACCAGGTAGATGCCCGCCTTGACCATGGTGGCGGAATGCAGGTAGGCGCTGATCGGCGTCGGCGCTTCCATCGCGTCCGGCAGCCAGATGTAGAACGGAAACTGGGCGGATTTCGCGAAGGCGCCCAACAGGATGAGCATCATGGCCGGATAAAACAGCGGATGGCCGGCCAGCGCATCGGCGGAGGCGATGATTTCCCGGATGCTGAATGTGCCCGTGGCTGCGGAAACCATCAGAAAGCCGAAGAACATGGAAAAGCCGCCGAACAGCGTGATGAGGAGCGCCTTGACCGCCCCCTGGCGGCTTCTGGCACGCTGGTACCAGTAAGCGATGAGCAGAAACGACGAAAAGCTGGTCAACTCCCAGAACAGGTAGAGCACCATCAGGTTGTCGCTCAGCACCACGCCCAGCATCGCTCCGAGGAAGCAGAGCAGGTAGACGTAAAAGTTGTGCAGCGCTTCCCGTTCCTTCGACATGTAGAAAATGGAGTACAGGACGACCAGTGCGCCCATGCCGGTGATGATCAGGGCGAACAGGAGTGAAAGGCTGTCCGCGCAAACCGCGAAATCGATTCCGAGCTGCGGGATCCACGGCATGACGTGAACGTCAGGCTCTTCGCGGACAAGAGGAAAATATCCGGAAAAATGGAGGAACAAAAACAGCGGTACCAAAAGGACAAACCATCCGGTATGCACCCGGCGCACGGCCTTGTACAGGAAGGGAATCGCGGGCATGGCGATAAAGGGAGTCAAAATGGCAAGATGCAGTGTCGTCAACGTACAACCTCCCCGTGCAAGTGTCGCGGTCGGGATCCCGTTCCGGCGTCGCCTTCTCGTCGACATACGATCGCCGTCCGGACAAGCGTCCCGTTCCGTTGGCATCGTCGATACGGCACTATTCCCGTAGGTTCCGTGGGATTTTGGCACATGAGCCAACCGAGTTCGGCCAAAGCGTCTCCCGACCCCCCGTTACCCCGCCATCCGTTTCCGTCTCGTTGACAGGGTACATCAATGATTGTAACTTATATGTAACTGTTGCTTCAACAAGCATGGGAAAGGCCATACGGGCAGATTTACACAAAACGCGTCGCGTTCCCGCCTTCGGCGTACGACCTGCATGTTGACCCGTACCGGCGCAAAACATGATCGAGGTGAAATGTCAAATTGGAACACACCCGAATGGACGAGAGCATTCTTGTCTGCGTGTACTACGGGCCCAATGGGGAGCGGCTCATCAACCGGGGCGGCAAAATCGCGAAAATGCTCCGCTGCCCCCTGACGATCCTGACGGTGGATCCGTTGCCGGAGGACGAGTGGGACATCGAGAAAATCCACTACATTACCCGTTGGAGAGAGATGGCAAGGGAGCTCGGCGCCGACTTCATCGTCAAATACAACGAGAAACGGCCGGTGGCGAAAGTGATCGGCGAGGTGGCCAGGCAGAAAAACATCACCCAGGTGGTCATCGGTCAGACGGCCCAAAGCCGCTGGGAAGAGATCACGAAGCGCTCGTTCATCAACGTGCTTTTGAGCGAAATCCCTTTTGTCGATTTGCACATCGTCTCGGTTTCGCGGGAATTGAAAGACCGGGAAGGCTACTTCGAACGCGGCGTGCGCGCCTATTTGCGCGAACAGGACGGCGAACTGCGGCTCTGCTTTGATCATTCGAATCACGAAAAGGTGTACGAAGGCATTTTCTACAAGGAAGTCGGCACCGACTTCAACAACGGCATTTTCAAGTTCATGAAAGGCGGCCGGACGTTGGAAGTGCATGTGGTCGACGACCGGGTGAAAGACTGGAAGGACGACGGATCGGAGAATTGACTGCAAGATGGAGAACGGCGGCGGATTGCACGGACCGCCGGAAGGACCATGCAAAGATCCGATGAATGAAAGGGATCATGCGGCAGGCCGCATGGTCTCTTTTTTGCTGTACGCCCGGCATGGGCGTCATCTCTACGGTGAAAGTCCGGAATGGGGGCTGGCGAGCGCCTACCATTAGCCGAGGGCAAGGGTGTCGGTCGCGAGGCCGAATCTGAAGGAAGCCGGAGG